>Ga0179593_1644085_pt1 | contig 10724 bp, 21 predicted proteins | sample CZODoug2_1_08_16_FD_185931 | JGI IMG/M metagenome (GOLD analysis project Ga0179593, IMG submission 185931) | Vadose zone soil fungal communities from Angelo Coast Range Reserve, California, USA - CZODoug2_1_08_16fungal (PacBio error correction) | ecosystem: Environmental > Terrestrial > Soil >... | reverse complement strand
CATTGGCATTCAACACAAATCCTCATTGTTTTCGTGTTTGTTCACCTCCATCTCTTATATTCCCCCCCTTGGGCCCCTTCTTAAAGGTTCCCCTTTCGATCTCCCTTTTTTTCCCCTCCTTCGAACTCCTCTTTCATGACCCCCCCTTTCCCAAGTTGGTTTTGAACTCCATCAACGTTTCTTTACCCTTTTATTTCTTTTCCTGCGGATACACCGCAGTTTTCCCCCTTTTTTCCTCCACTTGTTTTTTCCAGACTTTTTATTCTGAGGCCCCCCCTCTCTCGATTTCCCTTTTGGGTGTCCTCCCAATCCTCTTTTTTTTCCGAATCTGCTCCCTATCCTCATCTCTTTCTAGAACATCTCTTATTTGGACTCCCCATGAAGGCGACACCCCCCAACTCCCCCTCCCCCCAGCGCCCTCCCTCAATCTGGCACGCTTCCTTTTTTAAAACCCTTTTTCATTCCGGTGGTTTTCCCCCTTGTTAGAGGGCGCGTGGATTATTCTTTCTTTTTTAAACATCTAAACCGAAGCCCCTCCCTTTGGGGAACTTCCCGTTCTGTCCCTCTGGGGACGGAAGGTCATTTTCCATTTTCCTGCCCCATGATTTTACCTCCTTTTTCGGGCCCTTTCTTTCCCGATTAATTCGCCAAGTTTTGTATAAACAGTTTTCCATGTTTTCCCTTTCCCCATCCTTTCCCCCCTCAGTAAGGATTTCCCCTGCTCTCGGTCCCCACTCTCAGTTTTTTGAAGGGTGGTGTACTAGTCCCCGTACAGGGACCCTTCAAGAACCCTTTTTTCCCTCCTCACTTTTGCAGTTTCCAGGCCCCCTTTCTCCTCTCTGTGTTTTCTTTTTTACAGGCGGGTCCATTTAAAGCCCCGAAGACCCTTTTTTATACCCTCTCCCACCCCCCCGATTCGGCCACCTCAATTTTTGACATCCTTTTTGCAACGTATCCCCCGCGCAATTCGAACTCCCCCCCTTCCCCCAAGTTTCTTTTCCGAATCCCCCCCCACCCCCCCCCCCCCTCCAAGAACCTTTTTCTAAAGTATCCTTTGGCCTGGAATTCTCTCTTTTTTTCGTAGATTCCCCCACTAAAACCCCCCTTCTTTCGGCCCCGTTCAGTGTTAACTTTTTCAGAGAATTTCCCTGAGGCCTCTTCTTTTTAACGAGACGGCTTCCCAAAGACCTCGCCCCCTCTTCATCCCCTTTGCATCCTTCAACCTTTTCCTTCCACAGTGGCCATCCCTTTCTCCTACCGCCGTTTTCCCTCTGCTTTTCCTATCTCCCCAACTTCCCTGTGGGAGTCCCCCCCCCTTCCCCAAAATTTACCCGCCCCTGACTCTTTCAGAATTTCCCTTACCTTTTTTTTGTTACTCCCTGTTCTTTTCCTTTTTTGTGTCTCCTTTCCCCCAATCCCTCCTTTCCTTTCGAGACATCCGTCTCTTCTTTTCTACTAGCTGCCTTTTTGTACGCCGCCGTTCCACCAGTTCTTTGTCATCCTGCTCTGATTTTTCTCCCGGAAGTGATCTCAACGTTTCCTCCCAAGTCCTCCCCGTTTCTGGAAGGATTGTTGATTTATAGCTCCTCTTTTGCCTGTGTGTTTGATCCTATCGTTACTTCTGTCAGCCCGACCCATGGATTCGCCTCCCTCATTCCCCCCGGATCTTTCCCCTTTCCCTTTTGATCTTTGCCTTTTTCGTTCTACTCCCCTATCTGGCTTTTCTCTTTCCAGCCCTCGGGTCGCCTTCAGTTTCTGGTTGGTTTTCCTCCTTCCACAACCACAAAACTTTTTGTTAAGATCGTGGTCGTTGCCTTGTTTGGCGCCTTTTTTTATTGACTGCCCTCTTTAGATCTGCTGTCCTTTCTGCACCTTAGTCGTTCTCCCTCCTCCCGGTTAACCGTCCCAGAGCGCCCCCTGACCCTCCCCGCTTCCTGCCCCGCTTTTTGCAAGTCTCTGAAATTTTTCCACCCCGGGACCTTGGCGCCCCTCAATCAACCCTTCAATTCTGAAAGTCTACTCCAGATTTGACCGCATGGACGCCAGGTTAGATCCTGTTCAAGGAGAGTTGATCCCGGACTCTTGTTCACCAAACAAAACAAGTTTCCTGTAAACCCTTTTGTGCCCCTTTTTCCCTTACTGTCCCATGACCCCAATGTCCTCATGTATTCATTCTGTTTCTTACCGCCCCTTGATCCCTCCACCCTGGCCCCCTTTTGACCCTTCTTCTTCACTTTCCATCGAATCCTGGGTCCTTCTAAGTTCTTCCCGAGATTGTCTCCCTTTGGCCTTCCTCATCTCCTCTTAAGGAGCCGCCCCCCACAATCTTCCAGTCCTTTCTTGTTTATTGCCGACGGGCTTCGGTTTTCCTGCGTTCTTTATTGATCCTTTCGAGTTTTCCCTTTTCTTTTAAGGTTTTTTTTTGGCAAATTCCCGGCTCCCTGTAAGAAGAGAGAGCGGTTTAAGTTTTATCCCCCCCTAGTTCCCCCTCCCCCCGGGACTGATCCCTTTTGAAGTGAACAATACGGTCAATGACTGACCCGCAAGCGTGTTGTACCCTTGGCCCCCAAAACTTTTTGAGAGGCAGTCGGCCCCCCCGGGTCTCTCCTCCCCCTCCTTTTATTCCCACCCCTTCCTAGTCTCGCGAATTCCCCCCCCTTCTGAGTTCGTTTCAGGCCTTGTTTTTATTTTGTGTCCTCCTTGAGCGTCTTCCCTACTTCCTTTCCTAATCCGTTAATTAAGTTTCACTATGCCCTCTCTCCCCCCTTTTTAGTGCTTTTTCAGGCGAAACACTCCCACCCCTCTTAAACTCTTCAATGATTACGTAACTTCTGCCCCTCGCTCTAACCCCCCCCCGCATTTGCCTTTGACCCTCTCCCCTAAAAACCCAACTCTAAAGCTTCTTTCTCTTTCCCCAGTGTTTTTTCTAGAGATGGTGAGACTTCTGTTTTGGTGTAGAAGAGGGTCCATTATTCCTTTTAGTTCTCCTCGTCCTTTCCTTCTTTACTCCTCCCGCAGGCCTCTTTTTTGTCATTTCCTCCCCTTTCAGAAAGACCCTTTTTCCATCGACATCCTTGTCCCGGTTTTTTCTTCTCCTTCCTCCTTCGGCCGACGTTTCCTTGGTCCCTCCAATTCCTTCCTTTTTTGGTCCCCTCCTTTAAATCACCTTGTGAGGTTATCTCCGGCGGTACCCCTCCCTCGAAACACTTAAGCACTTTCCCTCTTCTTATTTTTTTTTTCCCCGGTCTGCGAATAGGATTACCCCTTTTTATTAAGACACTGTTCGGTCACGTTTCCCTCCCTTTAGGACCTCCCTGCCTCTTAGCTCATCCCCCCAGCGCCTTTCCCTCGTGGGCTCCCTGTTGTTCCCCCCTCAGTCGTCCCTCCTTTTTCTCCTAACTCCGATGGCCCACTTTCCTGGCTTTAAACCTAGACCTTCGCCTTTTTTCCTTGGCTCCTTTTTCAACTCATCGCGCTCATCTGGAGGCCATGCTAACTCTCTATTTTCCCCCTGAATCTTATCCTTTTTCCCGGATCGATTTTTTCCCTTACATTCCTTACAACCATTTTCTTTTTCAAGTCTACGGGTCTTTGAAACCTGATTTTCATTCCCTCTGGCCGTCACTTTAACTCCTAGCAACCCCTTTCATCTCCCCGTTTTTTGGCCCCCCCTGTTATCCCCTCTTCTTTCGTTCAACAGACTCTAAGAGAGCCCCTGTCCCCTTTCCCTTAGAAAGCTGTTGTTCTTTTTTTCAAATTTTCCAATTTCATTTTCGACCCCCCGGTTCCTCTCCTTAAGATTGGCAGGGGTCCTGCCCCCTTTCTCCCGTTCTTTCTATAGGGTTCCTGCTTCCAATTTTTTCCCCTCAAGTCCCCTTCCCCTTGATCTTTCCCCCCTCTTTCCATACCAGCCCCAGTCGTATCAGTTTTGAAAGTACCCTTCCCTCATCTTTCAAACAACCCAATTTTTTAGGTTGTTTTTCCCCTCCCCAAACACCCCCCCTTCCCAAAACACAAAAGGCGACGGTGCTGTTTTGTAGACGTCGATGACTCCTGTCTCTTCCAATCAAATCACCCCCCCTTGCGCACAGTTCTTGATTTTCGTCTTTACCTCGAGATTTCCCCCTTCCCTTCTTACCCCTCTTCCCCAGTTGCACCCTTTGGCTTACTCCCCCAACCACAACTCTTCTCGGCCCCCCCGAACGACCCTACCACTTGGTCCAGTGAAAGCTTTCGACCCTCCGTTTCCTGTCACTGCCTTTTTCCTCAACTTCCCCTTCCTTGTTCCCACCGCACCTATATAGCGTATACCATTCAGCCCCCTTTCGTGACTTTCCCTACGGTTTCTTTTTTCTCCAGATAGCTCTTTTTTTATCATAAGTTTGTTTTTTTGTCTTCTTTTTTTGTTTTCCAATGAAGGGCCCTTTTCCCTAATTCCTCCTCTTCTACCCGCCTTGTAGTCCTGGGGCCTTTTGTACGCCGAAGTCTCCCCCCGGTTCCTTTTCCCCCTCCCCAGGACCTACCTTAAAGGACTTTATACTGACACGGAATCCCCTTTTTCACTGTGGAGGGAGTTTTTTTTCCTCTGAATCCTACCTGGTTTTTGTTTCCTATTTCCAGTTCTTTTTTTATCCCCCCCGGCCGAATGGATCTTCTAAGCCCCCTCTCCCCCCATCCCCCGACCTAAAAATGTTTTCTTTTGTTCCTCACTTTTCTTATATTTCTTCTCTTTCAAGAACAGCCTGGGCTCTGAAGTATTTTTTTCTGGTTCCTCCTCCCCCCCCCCCCACCAAAACCTTTTTTAATTCTTGGTGGGATGCCCCCTTTGCTTTCTTTTTTCGTGTTCCCTCTTTTGTAAGCGTGATGGATCTTTCGGGTTAGCGTCCCCTTTCAAATGCCCTCCCTACAAACCTCGCCTCAAAACCCCCCTATTCCCTTCCCCCCGAGTTCTGCCCTTCCCTTTTGTTGAACCCATTGGCGCCTAAGCGTTTCCCCCCCCCCACCCCCCCCTTACCACTGGAAACTCTCTTTGTCCTTGGTCGCCCAGGAGCTGACTGTAGGCTGGCCGTTGTCTTTTTCGCTCTGTGACTCCCCTCCCAGGGCTTGGAACCCAAAGGTTCCCACCTTTTTGTTGGTACCCCCCTTCGCACTGCCTTCCCCTTGTTTCTTTTCTAAAGTGTTTGATTTGTCACCCCCCAATGGAAATCCCCCCCCCCCCCCCCCTTCCTTTTCTTTCCAATCGAACTGTTTAGTGATAAGCGCTGTGCCCCAGATCATTGTGCTCGTCCCCGAAGACTCCTCCTCCTCTGTCCCAACTTGCTTCCCTGAAACTTTCACTTCCTATCTGGATCCTTAGTTGCCCTGTTTTCCCTTGAACCCCCCTTTACTAGACGGTTTTTTTCAACCTGGAAATTTTTAGACCGCTGTCTTGAAAGGCGACTGTTCTCAGTGGCCTCTCTACGTGTCGATGGTCCTCTGTCGAGAAGGTTCACCCCCCCGGTTCCCCCAAAACCATTCTCCCTCTCTCACGCGGTGACCACTTTCAACTTTCTCTGTCCTTTGTGAGGTACCTCAACTTTCTTCCTTCTTGGTCCCGGCCACTGCTCTCCGGCATTTCTCCCGGCCTCCTTGCTTTCTTTACATCTTTTTCCCCCGTTTTTTCCCTGTTTCTCGTCACTTCCCAGTTCGGAGATTTTCTTTTTAGAACGTGACTTTTTCTTAACGTGCCCCTTCGCACACGGGATATTATAATCCTTTGAGCCCCCCTCCTGAACCCCACCTCAAACTTGCAACAACCCCTTTCCCGTACCTTTTGTAAAAGTGATTTTGCCCTTCCCCAAAACTGCACTCCTGTTTGACTCCTCGTTTCAACTCACCCCTCCATATGACTTCCCCCCTCTCTTTGCAATATTTTTTCCCTTTTCATCTTCGAATATGGTTGGGGGTTTCGCCTATTTTCTTTTTAGGACTCTTGCCGGAATTTGTGTTTCCTTTCGGGCATTTCCTAAGGACAGTTGCTTTTCGTCGTGTTTTTTTTAGTCCCTTTTTCTCCTCCCTGATGAGACCCCCTCCCCTTGTTTATAACTCACTTACTGGTTCCCCTTTCTATTCATCCCCCAATCTCCGTCTTGCACTTAATACCCCCCAAGTCGGAAAACACCCTCCCTCCCGGGCTTCTGTCCTATACTTTTTTACTCATCAGTTCCCCTTTTCATTCGTCTTCCTATTCCACTGGCTTTCAGTTCACGACGGTTTACCGATTTTCCCTTTCGTACTATAACCTGGTGGGTGCTCGAAACTTTCGCGTTTTTCAGAGAATGCCTCTGATATAAACTTTTCCCCCCCCCGGCACAAGTCTCTCTGCCCAATTTTACTACCCCCTTTCCAAGGGCGAAACCCAAAATCCCTCCTTCCTTTTTTGGTTGCAAGCTTTACCTCCAAGAACTTCTTCAGAACCCCTTTCTGCTCTTTTCCTTTTTTTCCTGCTACTTTGGTCCCCTTGGTTCCCTAAAGTTTAAATTCTTCTTCCAACATGCAGAATTATTCTCCTGATCTCTTTGGGCTTCCCTCAACCCTGTGCCGGTCTTTTGTAACGGGTTTCCGGCAGAAAATGTCAGCCGTCCTGGAATGGCATTTCCCTTTCTTACACCTCCCCAGTTTTGTAAATCTCCTCCACTTTCTGTCTTTCTTGACTCGTTCCTCCCAGTACGGCTTTCCAAATGCTGGTTCCCCCTCTTGAGGGTCTTCTTTTCGAAAACCTTTCTCTTGTCACTTGGACGTGGGCCCTCTTTTTGACGCCGGGCCTGTATTTTCAAGCTGAGAGGTTCGCGCTCCCTTCCTTCTTTGTTTTACCGTTCCCATGTTTATCCCCTTTTCACCTCTCAAGGCATCATTCATCACCGCTAAAACTTCCCCTTTCCCCTTGAGTTCTCCCTCCTTTTTCAACGTCATCAACGCTGACTCTTATTCCCCTTCAAACATCTTTTGTTTCTTTTTAATTACACAACCCCACCCCTTTCCCACAAAACTTCGTCCCCCTCCTTGTTTATTTTTCTAGAATATATTTCTTTCTCTTTAAACCCTCCCACTATTAAAAAACCATTCTTTTTACCCTAACCTGGACTTGCGTGCTCAATTCTTAACTTGCCCTTCCTTTCCAGTTGTACCAGTTCCGCTTTAAACACCCCCGACATCGCTACTTCACTTAACACAGTCCCTCCTTACAGCGTATTTCTTAACTTCCGACCGTTAATCCCCTCCCTTCCCTTTTCACCTCTGTTCGATGTGACCCCTGAATTAGTCGTAAAAAAATCCCCTTTCAGCATAGCTCCTCACTTCCTCTCTGAGTTTTTCTGTCATTCTTTTCTTTCTTGCAGCCGATCTCTAGTACTACTCTTTGTTTTTCTGTCTTAGAGGATTTCCCCGACATTCGACCCTCCTGTTATTTCTTTTTTTTTTCGTTCTCGGGGTACGCCGGGGACCCTTTCTTTCACTCGAACCCCGGTTACCCGTACACGGATGTATCCTTCCAGGCTTAATTCTCTCTTCGTTGTCGGCCTTGCTTTTTCCTATAGACTTTTTTTTTTCCCCGGTACACGGTCCTTCCGCAAGGTCCGAACGTTTCTCCTTTAAAGATACGTAGCTTTCGAAAACTTTTTTTTTTTCATTGGTCCGAGGGAATATCTTCTGTCTTCCAGCCCCCCTCCAGCCCGGTCTCCTTTCCGAGTTCCATTTTGGTTCTTCCAACCCCCCAACAACTTTGGTCTTTTGAGAAGATCCTCGGGGTGTGCCCGTTGCCCCCTGGCCCCTTTGAGTCCTCCCCTGATTCTGAAAGAGGTTTTTTAGAGCTATCTTCTTTTTTTTTTCGCGTGTCCCCCTGGGTACCCCTCGTCACCTCGTTAACAAATTCTGACCCTTTACGTTTTTAACCCGCGTTAGTATTTTCCCTTGGTGTGCCCCCCCTTCTTGGCGTTCCCCCCCGAAGGTTTCCAATGCACCAATAAAAGCCTTCGTCCCTTTGCCGGCTTCCCCTGACCCCGTATTTTCTCAATTCCCTTCCTCTGTTTCAACCTGCTGGAGCGCTGGTTCTAACGTTTTATATTCCCCCACCACTTGTTTAGTCCCCACGGTTCTAAGGTACTCTTTTCCTGTCCCGTTTCGACATTCATTATGCCTCGTCTTTATTCCTTTTGCTGACTGCCCTGAGACCCTTCCCCCCAGGCCCCCTGTTTCCTTTTAAATTCCCCCCCTCTTTTGGTCCACTTTCAGGTTTTCAGACTCGTTTTTGTCTGGCCCTTAAAGATAATCCGCCTTTTTTCCAGGTCGCCCCCTCCCTTAGCGACATTTTCTACGTGGTTTTTTAGGGCGTTCCCTCTTCTGCCTTCACCACCCTATTTTTTTGTCGGTTCTTTAAACAATTTTAGCCCTCTACGGCCATTTTTTAAGAGCTGTTCGCCCCCTAGCTCTTTCTTTGGTTAAGTATTCGCTTTCGATCTTTCTCCCCCTTAGCCTAGTGACATCCCAAAAGGCCCATTTTAATTCGACGGCAATCTGGGACATAGAATCCACTCTTCCATTTGCGTTAAGGTTTTCTTTCTCTTCTTTCCCGAAGAAATTCCGACTTTTGGATAGTCCCCCCCTTCCGGCGCGATTGTGTTCCCGGGAATTTCCGTAACCCCACTTCCCGCGCCTTACCTCCTAATAGAGTGATTTGCCAACCGACTCCACCGTTTACCTGGATCCCTCGTCTCCCTCTCGCCGCGCTTACTCCCCTTCCCCGACGTTCACTTTCTCCTCAACCCCCCTCCCTTACTTTTATACCTACGGCATCCCCCCTCTCTACAGCTTCCACACTTTTGCCTACACCCCAAACGTTCCCTTCATTGTCGAGTTTGGGGTTTGCTGGTGGCGGGGGGGGTGGTCCCCTTAGTCGCGGGGAGGTCCGTTGGTTCAAGTTTAAGGCCCTCCCGTGGCCCATGCTATGTCGCCCTGGGTTTCGGGCGTTCATCACGATTTTGGACCCCCTCCATGAACCTAACTCCAATCCCTCCTTCCAACCCCCCTGCCTAAATTTTCCTCATCCCCCGGAATTTCCTGAAATCTCGTCTACCCCCCCAGCCCCCCCCCATATGAAAATCTCTTTCATCCGTGGAGAGAGTCTTTATAGGTTTTTTTTTTCTTTTTGAGGTTTTACCCCCTCACTCCCCCCCTCCCAATTCGGGGTATTTTAGCTTTTCCAATTTCACACTCTCTGTTTGGCAGCGTTTGGTATGTTTAAGATTTCTTCCTTGCCCGGTGGAGGATCCTCCTGTTTGGTTCCTCCCCCCATATCCTTCACACTTTGGCATCGGCTTTTTTTTCCAGAAATCCTCCCCGAGACGTTTGCCGTACAATCTTCTGAAAGTTCTGGAAAGCCCTCAATAACCGTTGGTTGAGTGTCCTTATCCTCCCTGAATTTTAATCCTTTTTTTACTCGATTTTCCGCTAAACCTGTACGAACTTCAAAAGATCGATGGTTTTCCAATACGAAGAATCTACTTGAACCCTTTTCATTTTTTCTTTCCTACCCACCCAACTTTTAACAAGGGCGGAGGACGGCTCCGACGGAAACCCCCTTTCCAACTTTTTCAACACACAGAGACTTTGCCCGTGGACTACCCCTTTTTGGTCGTAACCACTTTTCACCCTCACACTGTCCCCCCCGATCGTGCCGGTGTGACATATTCCCCTCCCCCAGTTCAACCTCGACTTCTCTAGTTCCTTTCTGGGAACACCATTGCTGCGCGCTTTCTAAGGCCAGGAAATCTTTATATCCCTGTCCTATCATTAAGTCCCCCCCCCCCCCCCCTGTCGGGTTTCTCCAGTCCCAATATGTTCCTGTCTTGTGTTCCAGGTTCTTAACATTTCTGTCCTGAAGCAATGAATGTTTTTTTTCACTGCGTCCCTCGTACCTGCGCAACAAAGTTTGGCGCTACCCTGCAACACATTGCTGCCTGGATTAAAGCTCTTCTCTCCCCACAGAATAGTCCTCCAATTGGGGCTTGCCCCCTCCCCAAGATTCAGCTTCTGTTTCGTTTTGCCCCGATTTGCGCCATTTTGTCCTCACCCCTCCGACCCCCTCTTTGAAGCGGTCCCCCCCCTTAGGGTTCTTCTGTTTCCCGTTGTGTCTCCCTGGGCCCTTGGCCACCGTCTCTACGTCCCGGCAGCCCAGACCTACAACCTCGGTTTTGTCCTTCTTTTCTCAATACCAGCGATTTCCCCAGCCGTTTTGCCTTTTTTTTTTTTGCCCCACCAAAGTCCTTCTTTCTCAATCCCCCCCCACAAACACTTTTTTCTTTTTTTACTCCCTTTTCCACCCCCACCACATTGCCCTCAACAACCCATTTCTCCCTTGGCAGCCTTTACCTTTAAGAATAGATTTACCCTTAAGTTCCCACCATAATACACTATTTCGGCCGCTAGGGGAAGATTTTCTTTTCTGAGGTCCATCACTGGGCCCTTCTCGGTGATACCGAGAGCTTTTCCCAAAGCCACGATCGGATAGACTAAATCCGACACATACCCTTCCCTTCGTCCGGACCCATATCCCCTGAATCTGCAGAATTTTGTGTAAACGTGTTTTTTCCAATTTGCTCGGTTTACCCCTGTCCGGTTTCCTCGGCGTTACCCCAGAAGTCCCCAGTAGAGAACCTATTTTTCGTTCATAAGGGTGATTTGTTCGAAAG
>Ga0179593_1414617_pt1 | contig 10724 bp, 11 predicted proteins | sample CZODoug2_1_08_16_FD_185931 | JGI IMG/M metagenome (GOLD analysis project Ga0179593, IMG submission 185931) | Vadose zone soil fungal communities from Angelo Coast Range Reserve, California, USA - CZODoug2_1_08_16fungal (PacBio error correction) | ecosystem: Environmental > Terrestrial > Soil >... | reverse complement strand
GGCCTGCACTGGCACTCTTTCCCATGACTCTAGTTCACAGCTTTTTGCCCCAGCGACATCAGTAATTTGTCGTCGTGCGCGCCAGGAGCGTGGCCACCTGTGAAGATGCATTCGTCAACGCGCACAGCCTCCAAGTATAGTCCTTTTTTACTCCTGAAAATGTTTTCTTCCGCCCCTGTACAATGTTTCTGCCCTCCCCTTTCTTTTTTTCCTTCATCGCATTCTCTACTCGGGTATTACTGTTGTTGTTTTAGGGTATTTGATGCCCGAACGTTTTTTTTTACGCATACCAGATGCTGACCCTCTTCTTTCTGGACTTCTTCTTCCTGGCTCGTACTCCCAGTACACCCGCCCGTTGAACTACTTAGATTAAGACAGCCTGCAACTCATAGCGCCGGTTAGGTCTCCTTCCGTTCCTTGGGAGGTAGAGTTTGATCATCTTCCGAGATTCTTCCACATGTCTGTCGTGCACCCGATCAAACTTGTCCCTCTTCTTGGTATTGCATATGACCCCGTTGTTCTTGTGATGGTCCCCCAATCATCCCTCGAATCGTACCAGGACCCTTTTTTTCCCAGAGCTTCCGAACCTGCAGTCTGGCTGCTCCGTCGGCCGGCCCCCGACCATCTTGCGGGCGCCGCTCCCGTGCAGGTGCCACCTGCGCTTTTATGTTCGTTATAGAGATAGTATCTGTTCCCGGCAACGCCCTTTTTCTATTTGCTGACGACCGGACACAATGACAAGGCTTCGCCGGATTCTTTTCTCTCTTCCGTTTTATGCTTGATAGATGGCTGCTGCCTCCCTACACGCTGAGTTGTTAGATCAGATTCGTTTCACCGAGCAGGCAGTCGCCGTCGCGGCCTCGTTCAGTGTCCCGTTTCCGTCCGTCATGTCTTTTTTGTTGGGTTCGAGTTTGGCACGGTGCCCAGGGGTTACTGTTGCTGGTTTAAGCGCCGGAATTCATTCCCTTCACCGGGGTGTGATAGCCCACCGTACCCCCCTCCATTCTTCAACGCCCCCGCTATACTTCCTGTACGTAAGACACAGTTCCCACTCCAGGGTACTTTAACCACGCCGACCAAATGTGATGTGTTACCAGATTGGCCGGACCTCCTGCCTACATTTCGTACTCCGCTGGCTACGCGTTCGGGCTGTAGCTGTCCTGAAAATTCCTAGGCTACATTACCGGACGAGCATCCACTCCGAAGTCTTATCTCTTCAAAAACCCCCGTCCCCTCCCATTCCCGATAGGCCCCACCGGTGTTTCGGTCCGTGCTGAGTTTATGGGGTTCTGCCCATCCACTGCGTGCGCTTGAAGATTGGTCAGTAGGCAATTCCTAGGGTGGATGAGCCAGTTTCATTTCCTAGTTTCATACTTACCGTCCTCCCTTGAGCTGTCTGCAGCCAAACCCTGCTATACGAAATGTCTTCCCATTAGGTGCCCCCCCCTATAACCCCCCTTCATTCAAAAAGATTCCCACGGTTGTGGGTCTCGGTTGCCCCTCCCCCGCCTGGCGGGACCTTGATGTGTTATTTCTCCTTAGGCTCGTTCGACCTCCTGAAGTGAATTGCCCCCCGGTTCGAACATGCAGCTTGACGTCTTTTTCTTCGCGGAGAGTCCCTTACCCAGACCCTCCCCGAAATACATAAGGTTTTCTCTGGCTTGCATCCGTTTTGTTCACCCCCACCCGCTTTTAGTAAATATTTCCTGGTGCATTTCGTTCGTTTCAACTTTTCGGTCCCCCTTTCCCCTCTGATTTCCGGCGTTCGTCACACCTCGCTGCTTGCGTATCCGCCTTGGCATCAACCCTGTGCCACCGGCGTTTTGCGTTTTTGTGTTGAGTACCGTTCCCAAGAGTTGCATGACTTGGCTGGGGCGCCACCAGCCCTCCGTCAATCCATAAAGTCTGCGGCCGCTGCGTGGACCAAGAGCCCTGCCGACATTCTTTTGCTGTCCCCTCCGATCGTTCGCCTCACCCCCCAGAAAGTGTTTCGTCCCCCCCCTCCCACCAATGATTGCCAGGATTTCTTCCCGTCTTAGATGGGAGGTGTGGTGTTGACACTGATTTTCACTCCCCGTTAGTTTAAAGCCCCATACACGTGAAACTGTCCAGTCAGTGAGGCCTCTCGGAGTCAGCCGCGTGCGGTGACCGTTCCCGTTTCCCCTGTCATTCGCCGAGTGCCACTTGCTGGCCCTGTGAAGTAAGTTACATCCAGGCTCCGTGCGCTAAGAGTTGGTTGCCCTTTTCCCCTGAAACTTGAACCACGTGGGGTTGTATTGGCCCTAGTAGCGTGTGGGGTAAGATGGAAACGTGTTTGGTTTGTCCCTTCTTGGCTAGGGGTCTTTCAGGAAGGTACCAGGCGAGGGCGCCCCTCTTTTTGCCGTGTTTAGACCTTTTATTTGTTATGTGAAGTTCCTGAGCGCCCCCTGTAGTTTTTAGTGATTTGGCATGCGAACTGCCGAGTGTGACTTAGTTCCTGTGCACCATCGACCATTGCCTCTCGGTTCTCGGCGTTGTGAGCCTGAGCCTGGAAGTTTCGGACAGGGCGGCACGTGTATTGTTGCCCAAGAAGAATTTTCAGTTGTTACTTTTTCCTTTTTCCGTCCTTCGAGCCGTCCTTTTAAGGTGGTTTTTGCCCGTTCTTGCGGACTGTTCTCCGACTGTGACATTGCCACACCTTTTACCCACGACGGCGCTGTTTAGCTGGGTTTCGAAGGCCGGCACCGTTTACGCTTCCCTTTCACAGGTTTTCACGTTTGATACCGCACTGTGCACGGGGGCGTGCGTCGCGTCAAAGACCGTTCCCGGCCCTTCATTTCACGCCTTAGTACATCACCCACCCCTTCCGGCATCTTTGCCTTGCCTGGCATCAAGTTCTGTGCAAAGTTCCACCGTGGACAGTATATGTCCATCCCTACACTAGCTATATCGCCCGCAGCGATGCCCCTGTTTTTTGAGTTTCGTTGTGCTCCGTTGGTCCGTCGCTTAGGGTGTCGCAAGTGTCCCTTTTCGACAAGAGATACTCGCCCAATTTTTCTTATTACTCAGTGCCGGCATTTAGGGCACCACCTGAGGCCGCAGTGATCAGCAGCCACCAAAGATTGAGTTCCAAGCTACTTCCAGCCGATCCGTCTCTGGTGTCCCGTTAGCTACCAGGTGCTCGCGGTATCTCCACTTGCAGAGCACCCATTCGTCGCCTCCGACTTAACTTCGCGGGGTGCGACCGGCAGTCGACAGTTTTGTATTTGCTGAACTTCCTTATGCCTGGTCCACCCTCTTTAAATTAACCGGCGTTCCTTGGGTTGTTCCCCGTCCTGTTCCCCTCCCCCAATCGCGCCCTTCCCCGCGGTTTTTTCTGTGGTCCTTTTAGCGAAAGGTTTTCAGGGTCTAGGTCTGTTGCCCATTTTTTGGCGTTAACAGTTTCCCTCTTGCCTTCGTTTTCCCCTCTTTTCCTAGACCGACAGGCTGAAACCTCTGTCGGTTCTTTTTTTTAGAGGCAGTTTGGAGTATGAAATTTTTCTCCAGAAGGTTTTCCGATCCCCCCGGGATTTGTACTTAGATTGCTTCAAAGACGACTAGAGCCTTGTGATTCTTTTCAAGCCCCCAAGAGGTCCGCATGTTCCCCCAGAACTCCCGCTTTCCCTTGCATTTCCCTCTGGCTTATTTGAACTCGGCCTGTTCCTTTTTGGGGTTGAAGTGCCACCTTGACCTAAGTAATTTCTCCTGCCAATTCCTTTCCCCCCTAGTTGTGTTTTGTCTCTGAGGATTGCAGTCCCTTAGTGCGCAGGTTTCATCTCACCCCCTACCCCAAGTCACGCACTACCTGTCCACCGTCTAAGAGAGGGCACCCACACTTGATTTTTGACTGTTGACGATGCGACCTGTTCGGACGACTCCTGCCGCTCGCCCTTTGGGGGGGTGCCGCGCCCATTTTCCTGCTTGCCGGGGCTTCTTGTCTTTGACCTAACAAGAAGAAATTGCCCCGTTTTTCTTGACTTTTGACGCCCCCTTTGGGTAGAGCCGAGACCCTCCACTGAACGTCCTTCCCCTTGTAACTACTTTTCTTAAGAACGTTCTTTTTTTTCTTTTCTTTTTTTATGCCTCTTCACTCCCCCTCGTCGTTTTGACCTGTTTTTCCGCCCCCCTGTTTTCGACTGGTGTGGTGGTAGGCCTCACGGGGAGTTCCCCGTGAAATTTACGGACGATGTTTGACGTGTACGTACGCCGGGACAACCATTGACTTTCCTTTCCCCGAGTTTGCAGGCTGACTTTCCCCCCCCTTCCTCCCTCTTCCGTTCTGCTAAGCCGACCCTGCCCCAGTATTTTCTGCCACGGCCGCAAGTGGTACGTCCCTCTGATAGCGACTTTCCTTCGTCCATATCTCCCGGTGCTTGCCCTTGTTACCAAGATGTTGTCTCTATGCTATCCTCGGTCCGTACTTCGGCTGAGCGCCCACTATACAAGTCTTCCATTTTCCCCCCCAATTCCCCTCTTCTTCGTGGACGTTTGGCCCCTCACCCCCTCCACACACCAGTCTCTTGCTATAAGGTAGAAGTTACCGTCTTTAGTTACCACCGCTGCCGAGGCCTTGGTCATTGAGCCCCCCATTCCTTCGCTCCCTAGGTTTTCTCCTCTTTTACGACGTCGCTCAGTTGTGTCAGAAGTCGTTGTGAGAGTTTTTTTCTTCCGAGTGAACACTTCTCCGTGTCGCCTTAACATATTTGTTGTATTCCGCGGACCTGAAGGGCGTTTAGGACCGATGGCCTGGTCGCCAAGCTGACTATAGTATCATTCCTCCGAAACAGTGCTCTCAGGAGGTCTCTGGACATTGACTGAGTAAAGTGACGTTTCTTTTCGCCTTTTGGTTAATGTTGTCCTGAGTTTCTTCCTTTCCCCGTACTTTTTTTCATGATTAATCTCTGAACCTTTATTTGTGCAGCTCACTAGTAACACGCTGCCAGTGTTGTGGAGTGGTAGATGTCATACATCCTCGTTATTTTTTTCGGAGCGTTAACTTTTTGATGTACCACATACAATCCCCCCGGAAACCTTATTTATAAAACACTCTCGGTGTTGGTTGTTTGCCCCTGACTCCGCCAATTCGGCGGTCGCAAATCGGTGTAAATGCGTGGTATCCTCTTGAATCTTCGCCCCCTTACCAAAAAATGCGGACACCCTTCATCGACTGCCCCCCCAGGGGGTGTCAAGTTTCCTTTTTGCCCCATTTGCCACCCTGAGATCTGCACAGCTGCTTTTCTTTTCGACTTCCCTGCCGCTGATCCTCCCCCACATATTTCTCCCTCCTCCGGATGCTTGTAACCGGCGCAGTTGAGGTAGATTGTTGTGGGTTATCCTTCCGTACATGGCTGGACGATAACTGGTGCTTTGGTTCGTTGGCGCGGGGTCGGTGGTTCCGTGTATGCTTCTTTTAAATTCTAACCATGTAAACACTCCCTACGTTCCCCCTTCCGCATTGCTTCTTGGCCGCTTTTTCGGGTACGGTGGACTCACAGCTAGGTGTTGTGTCCCCTCACGATTCTTCCCCCCTCCTTCCTTCGGCCTTGACTTATGTCCGAAGGCAAGCTGCGGTCCGTTCAAACGTTTTAAACCGGTACCGAACATAACTGGTCCCTCCCCCTTTTATTTTTCCGCTGTCACATTTTGCACGTCCGCCCCCCTCGCTTATAGTCCCCAGCACGTGGCAATTCGGGACCCCTCCGCGGTTCAATTTAAGCAGGCGGGGACCGCCCTCTCGCTTTTTTCTCTGGCTGTCTTTTACCTCATAGCCTCACACAACTACGTAAGGTGATGTCTCCTGTCCCAATTCCCGTAAATCCACCCGCATAATTTTTTTGCCCTTTCCTGTCTGCCTAGCGGCTCGATGGCCTCTTCTTACTGGTAGTTTAAAGAGTCTCCCGTACATAGACGTTAAGGTGCTCGTTTGTTTCTTTCAAGTGCACTCGTCATAGGTTTTCCTGTTGGATTGTCCAGGATGAAGACCTCTCTTCTTTTTTTACCCGTTTTCTGATCGTGAATTTCGGCTCTTCTTCTTTGTTTCACACCATTCTGCTGTGCCCTCTTCCCTCTCTGCTGCTCGAGCCCCCCCCCTCTTTAGATTGGTTTCCGCCCGTTTCACTATATCTCCTATATGGTGAGAGGGAGATTTCCTGTAGCACGTTTTTTTCACTCTTAGTGCACGGCGATATTCATCGTGATTCGTCCGCGCTTTGACCTCGGTTTCTCCCAGTCGAGTCCACGGTTGGACGTGTCCCTTCTGTCGTTGTCGCGTTATATCCGCCCTTCGGGGGTACCGGGATCCCTGCTTATATATGCCGTAGTTACGTTTTCCACTTCCTCTATACGGCGCCCGGCACTGAGTTTTGTTGTTCCGAACGTGCGTGTTCCTGTCATTCTCCCCTTTTTCTCAGACCTAATGACGTCTTACTCCTTTCCTTCGGCACCAGAGTGTATCCCGCATTCCCGTTTGAGATTTTTCCCAAATTTCGTCTTTGTGTATTTTTTCTTCCCTGCCTCTTGTGTCTGTTACCCTAAGTTCGCTCACTTTCCACCCGCCGACGGTTAGAGTGCTAGGTTCAGAGCCCCCTCTGTCCTCCTGCCTTCCCCTTTGTGCGCATAGTGCGCGATCAACCTGTTTCTTATTTTACACGTTTTGCTCCTCCTCCCCCCCCGCCCTTCCCCCCCGGACTTTCCTCAGCAGGATGCCCGTCCACTTCATCGTGCCTAAGGCTTTCGCCGCCCACAATGTGGGCTGTCTCAAGAAGACTTACCTGACACCCCCCGTCGTCATCCCGCCCGCCCATAAACGCATTTCCGAGGACGATGAGCTTCTCTCTTTTCTTTCCCCCCCCACTCAGTCAACCTCCCCACGTCAGAGTCTCCCGTGCGGCCAAGTTTTGAGCGCCTCTCGGCCATCTTTCTCCCTTCATACTTGATTTCACAATCCGTTCCCCGTTCCTAGTCTTTTGGGTAGGTTGGGCTGGGTCATTGCCCCAGGACCCTCCGAGGAAAGAGGGGCTCACCCCCTCCCCTACTTTGCCCCCCTGTCTGCCGGTGGCTTGAACCAGTTATCACCCAGACCTCGCACCCTCCCACTCCAAGCCCTGTTTATATTAATTATGCCCCTGCTCTAAGATAGAGGTGCCTGACCACCTAAATGTGAGTTGGCAATTTCGTTTTTGCCGGGAGCCCCTTGACTTGGTATGTTATGGAGCGTCCCCCTTGCTTGGGTGAGCGGTCGTCCATTAGTCCCTTAACGCGTTCGTGAAAGCACTTGTGCATATTTATTAGCCATTTTCTTTTCTTCGTGTTTTCCTTGGTGTACTTGACGATTTCTCCCCTAATGTTCTATTCCCGTCGTACGGTGTTTCGAGCTGTTCTTGTCAGGATGTAAAATTCGCACAGGACCTAGTCCCCCCCCACACCTCTTTTTCCTGAATACTCTTTCAATTACGTTTCTTTCTCCATAAGGTACCCGATGTACCCTTCGGGCGAGTCCCTCATAGCAGCCGTTCCGAAAGAGCACCAACCCTCGTTCGTCCCAGCCAGAACATCTTCATGGCCTCGATTATACGGTCTCCCTTTTTCCGCGGCCCTTTTCGGATATTTGGTTTGATGATTGCCTTGTCTAAACGTTCATTTCCTTTCTTTTGCATACGCTTGTGTTATGGACTTGCTCGGATGGCCTTGTTGAGGATACCTCCGTCCCGTTACGCCGGACCATTCACCAGTAATGTTCCTTCCGTATGTCGATAGCTACCGGTTGCTTTCTACCTCCACCTTGTCCCGTATCCGCTCTTTTGCCAGTCGATTTTCCCGGTTGTATGTACTTCTTGTCCCACCCTAAGACCATGTTCTCCTGCCCCCCAAGTTGTTCCTAGTTCTGCCTTCCGCCATTCCTTCCTTCTTGTTCCCCTTCCTCCTGCGCCACCACCTCGGCCTTGATTGGCGTTGCCTTTGCTGAGTTTGGCTCTTTGTCGATGTTTATTATCGCTCGCTATCTTGGTCTGATGTAAAAGTTTCATGCGCTCCTCTCAAGAACTCATCTCGGATTCTACTGATCTTTCATTTTGACATGCTCCCTTTTTCCACCTGTCATTTGGATCCTTTAGGAAAGAAGCCATTGTAATTGATCATGCTTTGGTTTACCTCCCCAACTTTTCGTCCCTAGTACATTGCCTGTTTCATGTTGCCCGTTCCAAGGTATCTCGTCACTTCCTTTTTCTTCCTCATCTTTAGCACCCTGCGCTTACACGCTCCCCACTTTCTTAGACGCGACCGCCGACCACCCCACATAATGCCCTCTTTTTTCAGGCTCCTGGAAAAAACTCTTCGCTCTCCCACCTTGTCACTCGTGCGACTTTGCCCCTTCACACTTTCCACCTCCTAATTGTGGTCTACGCTGATCGCGCATCTTCTGAATATCCCTGGAGCTTCTTCCTCGCAGAATCATGTTTATAGCCGCCGCTGCCCCCCACGCGGGTTGAAATCGGCTTAGGTTTAGCCCTTCCTCGTATGAAATTGTTTTCACGGATATATGCCCCACCTTGTCGTCCAGTAGAAGATTCCCCGGAAGTCTCGCATTTCTCAGTCCACCCACCCCTCTCTCCGTTGCAACTTTCCTCTTTTACTAACCTGCCACCTTGACACCTCTGGGTCCCGCAGGTATCCACCCCCCCTCTTCGTACAAGTGCTTTCTTCTCTTCTTCTTCTCGTTTCGACCGGCATACCACGGGCCCACACCTTCATGACGAGTTGCTTGGTTAGTTTTCTTCTCCGAGTCCCCATACCAGGCCCTTAATACGCGGTTTGACTTTGCTGGAAGGGGTACCCCCCCCGAGTGCCCGGAATAACACCCAGTAGGGCGGTTCCCCACGCCAGCGTGAATTTTAATGTGGGGTTCCCCCCATGCCCGAGGGCTTTTCTTGCGCCGGTATCTTCGTTGGGTTCTCCGGAAGTTTTTGTGCTGGAAAATATGCCCCTGATTTTGTCCTTTGACTGCGTACGTACCGTTTCCACCACCCGTGGTCCCCCCCCCCCCCCTACTGCCCAGAACCATTGCTTTTCTGATTCTCACCAAGATGCCATCCTAGTCCTTTCTTACTGGGCCAGTTCTTTTCTTCCCCCCAACCATTGGCCGTTTAGTCTACTTTACCAACTGCTTGCCCCCTTGTTGAGATGGAGGACCGTATTTGATTGTCCCGTTCTTGACTATTATCAAGCCCGTTCCTTTCCAGCCATTGCCCCCATCTCGTAGCCTGCTTCTAATTTTCAACGGCTGTCCTCTAGCCCGAGACACTGTTGATCGTTCCATGCACTGTCACCTCCCATCACCGCTTGTAATAAAGTATGGGTTCCCTTTGTTGCCCCCTTTCCACTCAGGGGTTCCTTTAAATTGGTGCCTTGATTGGTTATATTTTCTGCCAATGACTTTACCCACCACAGTTAACTCGTTTAACTTTCCTTTATGACTCTTAACTCCTAGACGTTTGTGCGGGATTTCCGTCGAGACTCGACCTCTTTAATTTCTTTTTCCGTTTGCTGTATTTTAAATTATCCTATCTCGTGGTAGTCGCCCCTTACGCATAGCCCCTCGACACTAGGCTCGCGTGCTGATACCAATGACTGTTAGCTTCTTCAATGTCTTTTCCAATCCTGTGTTACTTCCTTTGGGTTTTGAAATATCTTTCGGTCAAGACTCCCAAACTCCCCGTTCCCCCTCCAGTTTCTCTCCCCGCAGGAAGCCAAATTGTAGCACCTTCCCCATTGTCTCCGTTGGAGCTCAGATTCCATCTTTAGTACTTTTTCCCCTCCGGTTAAAGACGTGGAATACATACCCGCGCTTGACAATAGGACAACGTCCTTGGCTTTCAAGACGTAGACTGAACCTGCCAGGGTCCCTTCAGCAACTTGAACTAGGAGAAGATTCCCCTTTCCTGTTCTTGGAGGATTCACTGCCAACCCTTCCGTCGGACCACATTTGACCCCGTTTTTGCGAAAATCGCTTTCCTTCATCTGCGTCTTGCCAGAGCAGACCCTAGTCTGTTTTGTTTGTGTTTTGCCCTTCGCAGACTTCTCACAGTATGCTGTCCGTCTCCGCCTCCATGATCTAACCGTTCCTTATCGAGAGCTTCTCACTATTTCTCATTTGTTAGAAATCTCGTTTTCCTTCTCTCACTTCTGCATAAGACCGCATTACTTCTACCCCGTTCCTCCGACGTCGACCCCTATTAATTCCGGCTTTCATTGGTGTAGCGTGAATGTATCCCTTCGATAATCTGGAAATCCCCCGCCTATTTTTTTTTACCTCCTCACCACTTAACGGTGTATGCTTCCGCCAGTGGTAGGTGACCCCGGTTTCCTTAAGCGTACTTAGTTCTTTTTCTTCTTTATAGACCCTTGAGCACAACTTTGCTCCCACTAGCCCGGTTCCGTGGTAGGAGGCTTACGCCAGCTTTTCTCTCCAGACTGTCCGATCCCCCACGTTGGCTTTTTCACGTCTGATTTAGCTGCCCTCCCTCACAGCCCGCTTCGCCCCCTCCTGAGTCACGGCGCCCGCCGCCCCCTGTCCTGCCCCATCGTCAATCCCTGCCTATTTTGGGCCCAAGTTCACCTCTTTTTCCTTTTGACCTTCTTACCTTTTCTGCCGACTTAGTATGCTTGGTCGTTTGCTTGAAAGGCTTTCCTACTTTACTTGTCTTTTTCCC
>Ga0179593_1393269_pt1 | contig 10724 bp, 12 predicted proteins | sample CZODoug2_1_08_16_FD_185931 | JGI IMG/M metagenome (GOLD analysis project Ga0179593, IMG submission 185931) | Vadose zone soil fungal communities from Angelo Coast Range Reserve, California, USA - CZODoug2_1_08_16fungal (PacBio error correction) | ecosystem: Environmental > Terrestrial > Soil >... | reverse complement strand
TTTAGGACCGTTAAGCGCAAGCTTCCTCTCCCGACCCCACGCGAGAACCTGAGATCGGAGGAAATCTTCGTCCCGCTCCTCCTTCTCGTACTTTCCTCCGTTCGGATAAGATTCTCCGTCGACGAGAGACATGAAGATTCCTCTTGTATCTGTCCTTTTCATTCAATCAGGTTCCCCCCACTACGTAGTCCATAACACCCTCCCTCCTTCTTCCTATTACCTGACCCCAATCCTTTTCGACTCCAATTCCGCCAGCGTCTACGGCCCGCTTTTGATTCAACCTGGATTTCCGCATCAATACGCAGAGCTGGCCATTTGTTCAATTACCACTAACGTCCTCTAGTTTTTGGACTTCAATAGTTGAGCGTTCCCTTGTCTCCCCCTAACGTGACGCAGCTCCCCCCCAGCACGGCAGCCCTTCCGTCGTCGTCATGGGAGACAGGAGGGCATCTCCTGAACGCCCTGTTCTATCCCTCTTTCTGAACATTGCTGAGGTCCAGCGGTCTTCACTTCTTTTCTCCTAGTGAGTCAAAGTCCCCCTTCCATTTCCTGATTTTTTTAGGGCTTAGCCTTTTTACCTCTTCTTTTAACTGCCCTCACTCCTTTACCCAACTTCGTGCGGTACGGTGTTTTCTTCCTTTGCGAGAGCCTATACCGTCTCCCTTCCTTTGCACGATCTCCGCCCCTCCCCGTTTCATTTTCCTCCCCTGGGGTTTTTTGAGTCCCTTTGTTTGCGGTCCTTTATTCCTGAAATCTTTTGTATCTTAGCAGAAATCGATCTGACTTGGCCTTTCTCCGATGACTTTCGTGGATGCCTGTTTAGGGACGATCGTTTGAGGATTCGTTTTCACAGCACTTTCTCTCTCCGTTACTGCTGTGTTCCTGGACCCCCAGCGCCAGATGTATAAGTCTCGATTCGTTCCAGCGCGAAAATGGGCCATATCTCTCTTCTAATATCCTTTTTTTTTTTTTGCTCTCTTTGATCCCCCATGGCCGGCGCTTGTCCCCTCCCCTGACCTTGACATACTTGGCGAGTGCCATCTCATATGCCGAGATGCGCAGGCGATTATCCCGATCCCTCGCCCCCCCCCTGGCTTCGCGCTCCCCGGCATCCCTCTCAATTTCCACGATAGATTGAGTATCCTCCTTTCTCCTATCTAGTCTCTACTTCCCCTCGAGTGGCATGCCTATCTCCTGCAGCATCGGCTTGAATGTCCTCTCTGAGGCGCTTCACGGGGCACCCAGAGCGCGTTTTCCCTCCCCCCATCGCGTCCATGAAAGCCAGTCACAGACACGCTTCCTGGTCTTTGTTGTTAAATGCTTTATTTTCTGCAAACCGACAATTCCCCGCCCCTGACTCATTCCCCTCCCCCCCCTCATGCCCATTGACTCTTTCTTTTACTAAATTACTTCGACCACTTCAGCTGACCTCCGCTTTCAATCCCTTTCTACCTGTATTGTCGAAAACTTCCGTAGTCTATGATAAGTTTCCGAAAGACATTTTGACTCCTACTTTAGCGGAGTCCGGTTCTTTTTGATGTTTCTCGTGGGCGCTAGGGGTTGTCTCACCGCCTCTTCCCCCTAGATAAAAGAGATTAGTAAAGAAAGAAAGTTTCCCAATTCCCAATGTGCCCCCCCAATATTTTTATCTCCATGACAAGGCCTGTTTCTCGAGAATAGCCTAACGCGTTTGAATGGCAGTCCCTGTTTTTCCGCTTCTTTGTTCTGATTTTCGTTAGATGTAGTCCAGTCCCGTGCTGGCTTTTTCTTTCCTCGGTGTGCGTTTTGATTGCTTGCCTTTAATCTACCACCCTTTCTCGGCACGGTGAGATCTCTTTGATTATTATTTATCTGTTTCCGCTCAGAATCTATTTTTTCGCTATTCAATATGATGGTCTCTTTTGTCACCCAGGGGCACCACATGCCGACTCTTTCTCTGAAGCTGTCGCACGACTTTAAGGCGTCCCCCTAGATCCCCCTCCCTTCGTATGGTTCCCGACAACTCACCTCCACCAGATACGCCGCCTCGTTCCCTTCGAAGGTGTGATTTTCGGCTGTGTTCTCTTAGGTTTTTCTTTGTTTGAGTGCGCAGACGTTGAGCTTTCCTTAACGGTCATTTTCTGCCCTTCATAATCGTTTGATTTATTAGACTACCTTCTGAACCCATTAAAGTTGTCTGAGGGGATTGGTTGAGTCGCGCCCCTGTTTTATTTCATCTATTTTCATAGCCATCTTCATTTTTTTGTTTGAATCTTGACGAAGCGTGTTCCGGACCTTCGGCGCTTTTAGGGCGAGAAGATGTAGTGATGGACCCTTTTAATGCTCGTGCCTTTGTTTATCCTGGCGTCCAAGCTCTTCTCGTCCTACCTTGAAATGATCTGTTGCGCTCTGGTCCCATCAAGCCTGATTCCCCCCTGGTCTCAGATTGTACCCCTTTGGTTTTGTGTTCCTTCAAAAGTCGTTTAACTTCCTCGGTTTCCTACCCCCCCCGTCAATGTGTTTTTGACAAGAGAGTCCGCCCAGGCGGACTTTCTCTCCGGCAAGCTGCTTTGCTCTGGACGCTTTGACCGTTCCCCCTTCAGGAATGGCGACTCGCGCCTTTCTCCGACGCTGGATTGATGGGGAACCTCCTCTGTCGCTCATCGCTCCTCATCCCCGGTTGAGAATGAGTGACTTCCGTATGGCTCATCCTCGAGTATCGTAGCTTAGTATGCTGCGTTCCTTCCCTTAAGGACCTCACTTTGTCAAACCAAAGGGTCCCCTCCGACTGTGTCTTGTTTCATTAGACCACTCTCTCTAGTTGACAGCGACGCGCGCCCCCAAGCGTGCTCCCCGCCCCCCACCTTGCCCATGCCCGATCACTGAGTCCCCACCAACTTCCACCTTTCTATCTCCAGTAAATAATTTGTCTTGACAACTCTTTCTCCCCCCCCTGAACAAAAGCTGCTTCCCCCCTCGGGCCAAACTTTCCCTCTTTATGGATCACTTCCGTCTGAGTCATCTCTTTTGTTGTCAGGGCGCAACGGTCGAATTTCCACTACGTCATTTCCCAAGCCTCCCTAATTCATCGAACAAGGTTTTTGGCGTGCACCTTTCACGTCTCATTCCCCCCCCTGTTTCGCCAACCGCTTCCGCTCGACTACTTTCCCTGCTCTTTCGGGTTTTTTCTTGGCATAAAGTCCCCTCCGCTGCCAGCAATTTTTACTGGATTCCCCTTTAATTTGCGTCTCCGCCGCTCGGGACCTCCCTTTCCCACGAAGATGGCGATTCACGCGGACCGTCCTGAATTCCCCGAGAATGTTTTCTCCCTTCGATTTCCCCCAAAATAGTCGGCTCCACCTGCTTTCTTGGGTCCTCCTCATCATCTTCCTTTGATGGTATGCACATCGTCCCCTGGAATTTCTTGCACTTCTTGCCCCCCCCCCCACCGAAATGTTTTTTTTTCCTTCCCCTTCCCCTATAGTGTCCCCCGCTGCGGTGCTGGATGAACCCCCATTCTCTGCAATCTTAGCTGTTAGTCCAACTCAACGTTTCGCTTCGGGGCAGACCTCCCACTGTAATAACTTAAGTCGCCAGTTGCCCACCAGATGATCCTTCCCCCTCTGACTCAGTCAGTTGTGGTGGGTTCTTCTTGTCTTCGGAGGTTTTTAGGATCCTTTTTCTTGTGAACGTAGATGGATTGATTCCTGCACCCTTTCGCATGCAATTTTTGGACTGCCTGTATTGTGCTAATACCACGATCATTTTCCCCTGTCCCTTCCGGAGAAGAAGCAGTTTCCTTCTTCTTTCAGGTCTTGAGTCTCTCGAAAAAAACACCAACAAAAACCCACAACCACCAAAAACCCCCCCCCCCCCCAAAAAAACACCCCCAACCCAAAAAACAACCAAAACACCACACCGTTGTGTCCTCCCAAGGTCCTTACGTCCTTCCCTCCTCATTAAGAGTCCAATTGTTCATTAATCGGCGCCCTCCTCTCATCGAACGTCATCTCCCGCTGCAGTTGTCGTCCCCTTCCAGAATATCCTTTCGGATTTTTCCACCGTCCCCCTTGCGGCCTTTCGAAGAACTTTCTCTACGGACAAAGTGTCTCACTCCCCTAATCCCAGTCCTAGGATGACTCAGGCCCCCGAAAGAGTTACTGTGAAAGATTCGACTATTTCTTCTTCTGTTTCCTTTTCTTTCGACTTAGACTACTTTACCAGGGCTGCCGAACCTTTAAACTTCTGTCCCCTGAGTGAAGACCATGCCCTCCGCCCAGCGATGAAACTTGAGAGGCGGTAGTAGCGGGTATAAGATATCCCCCTCCTCCGTGTGTGTTGTTGCTCTATATCTCTCCAGACGCTACTACCTCTTGGCCTGCGCCCTCCCTCTGCCTGTTTCAACCACTTTTCCCGTTTGAAGACAGAAACTGAAGTAAAAAAGTCGCCCCCCGCCTTCCCTTCCTTAGTCACTGTAGTCGATGTTTTTTTCCCATTCCGGACTTTTTCTTCCTGACCCTATGCAATAAGGAATTCTCAGGGCTGCCTTTTTCGTCTCGATTACGATTCCTGCTCTCGACCTTAGTAATGACCCAATCAGCAACATGTCTTCTCCCCCAATCTTTTTAGTCTTCTCTCTGGTATGTGAGCTGAAGACTGGAGTTTTTTGGCTCGAGAGCTTTTGACGGTCTGTAGATGATTTCAATCCCTTGTGCTTCCCACCCCACTGGCTCTCTGAAACGCTACGTTGCGGCGTCAATCGGTCCCAGGAGAAGTAAAATTCTCTTTTTTTCTTATCAGTCCCCCTCTCCTCGAGTAACCTGCGTAATAAGTTTTTAGGATACCCCAATAACTATCTCCCCTCCTTTTCCTCACATTACACGTAGGTCCAAGGTCCCCTCTACCCCCCCCAACCCCCCCTTTCATCTGATACGAAGAGGACAGACATCAGATTTTCTTTTCCTGTTTTTGATTCCGTCCTCATTAGTTTCTAGAACAGAAATTCCTACTCCAGGTTGAGGTTACCCATCTGTGAAACCTACTTTAGAAGAAGGTTATTCTTTTCCTCCCCTTAGACTCTCTGGGACCCGGACCCATTACTCTTCTTAAGGTCCACGAACAAATCGTGAAATGCTTTAATCACAATCCGGCGCTCGTTATATACCAGCAACCCCTTACGATTTCTTACCTCTTCCCGACTGGTGGCTCTTTTTTAATTTCCTGTGCCCCCTCTTCTTAAATTACTCAGGCCCCGTGGCTACCATAGTTTCTGGGAGGACACTGTCTGTAAACGTCTGTACGCATATGTTCTTCCGCGGTTTCTCCTTTCCGCACGGTGAGTGGCGTAGTACTAGTTTTCTTGGCTGCAAGATTTACCGATCCCCTGTTCTCCTTCCGGAAGAAAGCTGAGTGTTCCCCTCCCCGTGGTCTTTTACAACACTTCTCATGACTTTTCCTTTTTCTTCCCCGTTTTCGGTTGACTATGGGAGGGCTCCCCCCTTTTTGAGTCCTTGTCAACTTCTTTTTTCGTATGTCTCTAGACCCATCTACAGCGCCTTTCCGCTCCCTCCAATCCCTAAGACTTTTCCTTCGTTCTGGAAGAGACGTGTTTTGGGTCGGAGGTTTTTGCCTATTCTTCGCTGATCTATTTCCCCTTAATATAGAAACCTGTTTATTGGAAAATCGGATCTTTTCCCTTGCGTCTCCACCACCTTTTGCTGCTGCTCTCTCTTGCGGTAATTCTCGACTTGAGCCTCCCTCTCCCTTTCTGTTTTCTACAACCCGTCGCTTTAGAACTGGCCGACCCTGAGTAATGCTGTAAGACTGACTTCTTTTCTCTCAGATGATCCAGATGCTTCTCTCAGATCGTATTCTACACGGTAGTAGCCACGCTGCCTCCCGAAAGTCTTTTCCCTTCCCTCCTCAAGCTGGCATCAGAGCGCACCCCTTCCATGCCTCCTTCGAATCGCACAAGCTTCATTTTGATTCAAACCTCCTTCCAGTCTTGGCCTTCCCATGATTTCCAGCACTTATTCTCTTTTGCCTGGATAACGTTTCCCCGGGTTTCGTCACTCATGTATCGTCTCCGTTCTTTTAGGTCTCTCGAACGCACCCTACTACCACGCACATTGTCACTCCAGTGGTGGGACCCCCCAACTTGCGCCCCCCCTATCCTACATCCATCGGCTCTGCAGGGCCGACAATCCCCATCCCCCCCCTGTCCGACCGCCGCGAGTATTCAGCCCCCATCCATCGTTCGTCTGACTCTGTCGCGCCGAGAGCATTTTGAGCGCGCTCCCCTGCCTCGCGATTTCAAACACTCTCAATTGTTTATTAATCGATTGACGACAACATGATCGTCTTTCTCCGACAACCGTCCGCAGACCCACTCTTCCTTTTTCTCCCTTAACGAATCGTCACTCCCCCCCCCCCGCTTTATCAATGCCCTGCCTGAACCTTCTGGCAAGCCGCCCTATAAACCCACGCCCTTCCTCTACAAATCGCATATTCACCTCTCACTTTCAGAGAAACTCCTCTCTTCGGTGGGCGTGTATTGCGTAGACGAACTCCGTTGGGGGCAGCATCGGAAGTCTCTTGCAAGATTACTCTACGCGCTTCCTCGATCCCACTTCCCGTGCTCCGTCCCCATGAGTCTTCTCTAGACCCGATGAGTTACTAGAGCGTCGAACTGCCTGAGCCCAGATAAATCCGCTTCGCGACACGTAATCAATTTTTTTTCTTCTGACGCATTTCCTCCCCTTCAATAATGACTCTCCCCCCCCTCAAACTATTCCTCTTCTGAGACCTGAAAAGCACCGCAGAGAGTTACCCGCCTATTCCACGTACGTCCCCCCCCCTCTTTCCGAGTAACCTCCTTTCCCTGTGACTCAGCCGCGTGGGATTGGGCCTGGTCCCTTTTTCCCCCAGTAGGGACGAATCGTTTCCCGGGCTGTAACTTTGATTCTTTTAGATTTGCCCTCCTCCTTAAACTTTCCCCCCCGAGCCCCCATCAAGTCCGACTCTCCTTTTTCTTCTTTTCAAGGTTATGCGGCCTTCCGCCTTCTCTTTTTATTCCTGTCCGTCTCAGGAGGTCTTGAGAGGGTTCAGCCTATATACGGATTTCCGCCCGAAGGTTCGTCCTTCACCTTCCCTTGCTTTTTAGTTGTTTTTTTCTCCTTCAGCGCACGAACTGAATGTACACGATCGAAGATACTTTTTTTTGTAGCTCTCTCGCTATGAGACCTCCCTCCACTCCTTTTCTGTCCCTTTTTTGTGAAAGAATATTGATTCCTCTGATTGGAGCAAATCGCTGGCCGTAGCCGACCACTCCCCCGATCTTTCGACCTTCTCGGATGATTAGAGTGGATGACGTTGAGCGTTGACGAAGTCTCCAGAGTGTGAGATTGTCTTCTAACCTGATGCTCTTCCCTTTTTTTCGATTTGATGTGTGAAGTCTCCCTGCGCGAAGAGTCTCGGAGGCACTTCCTCTCTGGGCCCCCCCTCGATTTCCGTTTTTGTTTGATCCTCTCGATTTTTGTTATGCTGAAGCTTCCCCAAAGAGGGACGCTAGAATCTGTCCTCCCGGTTCTTTCCCTTAATCATGCCTCCTCCGCGCCGGAAATTTCCAACACGCGGATCTTTTTTTTTACCCACTCTCAAAAGTTTACGTGTGAAGACCCCTCTTCTCTTCGGGCTCCCCTCTCTGCAGCCCCCTTGGCCCCCCCTTGCGCCGTCTTTGACTTCCCTCCTCAATAGGCTTTTCGCCGAGTCTCTGAGTCGCTACTGCCATAGCTTTGTTCCTCCCTAGAGAATACTGTGCTTCTTCACAGGCCCCCCCCTCACCGTAGTGACCCCAGAGGCGAGCTTTGTCAAATGAACTTTTTTTTTTTCCTTTAATCATCCCGGACGCCCCCCTTCCTGTGCCAGTGGCAATGTGACCACTCTGCTACCACGTCCTTCATTTTTTTCCTTGCATCAAGCTTTGTAAAAGTCTCCTTTTCTCCACTTTTATAGAAACGGCCGTTGCTTCCCTTCCTCTTTGCTCTCCTCAAGCTTTGACCCACTCGTGTAGTGTGGATTCCGTGTTGGTCTCTGCTTTGAATTTATGCGCGTTTTCTCTAACCCCTCTCCACCGTAGCACACTGCAAGGCTCTCCTTCCCCGACCTTCCCTGGAAAAGTGTACCCCGAGGATGATCTCCGCCACGAAGCGTTCTTATCCCTTTCCATCTTCCCACCCCTTGGTGCGGTGGACCTTCCCTCCCGTAGTTTTTTCGATAGTCTCCGATTCTCCCCCCCCCCTTTGGTCTTTGTGACTCTCTTTTTAGATGTTTCTGGTTTAATGACCTTACCAATTCTCTTGTTGAATGTCTTTCTCTCTGATATCTCCCTTTCCTCGCCTTCAGCAGAACAGAGATTGCGATCTGAGATTCCCCCTTCCTCATCTGACTTTGTTTCTTTTTTTGTTTCCCCTCTGCGAGGGAATGTCGTAAGCTGGCTCCTGTTCGACCCGATGAGCAAAGACAGGAGTTATTCTAGACAACGCCACTTCCCCCCGACTATCCTGCCTCCGAGTTGTTGTCTCCTCAGGTGTCTTTTCTTTTGTTGTTTTTTGAGGTCTTTGGCGCTTTCCCTCTATCCTCCCTCCTTACTTTGCCCTCAACGAAATCGAGGTTTTTTCCTCTTTCTGTTCTTTCTCCTCTTAAGACAAATTGGTCCTACGTGTAGTTTGACACTCCTTTTTTTCCCATAGTGGTATATCGATGAATACGGTTTTTTCCCTTTCGATTCACGGACGACTTCTCGCGGCTATAAGACTTCCCTTCCGGGGCGTCTCCTCTTTTTTTTTTCGGCTTAGCGGGCTTTCCCGTTTGTTTCAGAAGGAGAATTTCTCTCTACCTGGCCAGTTCCCCTCATATCGGCTGAATATTTATTCCCCCATTCCCCCTCCTTCTCTTGCATGGGCCCGTTGCGTCGGTTGTTCTTTCTTCTACCAGCTTCTCCGATACCAATTTTTTTTTTGGTAATTTGGTTTCTTTGCCGACCGAGCTCGCCCGTGGAGAAATCTCCTTTTCCCAAGCGCTTCTTTGCTGGTCTCCTCCCCCGGCTTTCCCTCCCCCAAGGCCCTAGTTTCGTCGTGGTCGGACGTCCTTCTTTGGCGACGGTAGAGACGCTGAGTCCAAGCCGTGACTGGTCTTAGGATTCCCCTCCTCCTTCCTCGCCAGCTATCGTGGTGCCCCCTCTCTTTACTTAGCGCGCCGCGCATCGTTCCTCCTCGTTGGTCTGCGCCCTCCACTTCCTCATTGAGTCCTTTCTACAGACTTTTTTTCCTCCCCCCTTGACGAAGTTCCTCTTTTTTTCTTTCTCCCGCCGAGGACAGTTTCTGAGTCCTTGTCCCAGCCCCGACTTTCAAATGGATCAGAATCTTTTTACCAAATTAAACGGTATTAACGGCCATACCTCGTTTTCCCTCCTCTTTCCTCCCCCCTCTGAACAACGCCCCCAATTCTCCGTTCCCACTCGTTTCCCCTGAGTGATTCCTTTCTCCCTCAGCCCTGTGACGCGAGCGAAATACTTTCCCCTCAACTCAGTTACCGTCAAGTTACGCACCCCCATCCCTCCCCAAAAGGGGTACTGCAACGTCCCAGTCGATTCAGGTTTCCCTTCCCCCCCCCCGGTTTTCGATCCTTTAGTCCGTCGTCTTTTACACCTTCTCTCTTCGTCGCCAGTCCTTCTCGATCTTAGTACGCAGGGGAAACGTTTCTACTGATGCACCCTTGCCCCCCCCAATATGCGCTCTTCTTCTGAACGATTGCTCCAATCCTCTGCGAGGTGACCAGTCCTGTCCTCTGCCCTCCTTTGCGCTTGCTTGCCCAAATTCCTATCTAAATGAGGTACCCCCCCCCTTTTTCCTCTCCGTGTCTTTTCGGAGCCTCGAGAAAAATTGTTGCCCAGAAGAAAAAATTCTGTTTTCTTTTTCCGGTATAGTCACCTTGCGCGCGCCTGACTGCGGGACCATCACTGCGGATTACTCCGGCACGGCGTTTGAAAATAAACTGTTAGTCACTCTGCGTTCTCCCCTGCCAGTTAATCTTAAGTAGCTCTCCCGAAGTTCTCCCTTCCTCTACATGGTTGTGTTTTTCGGGCTTTTTTTTTTTTCTTCAACTTTTTTAGGGCCGGAGTTAATTTTTTTGTCGTTGAGGACTTTTAGATGAGATCGCACACCCCCTATAGCACCTCCCGCTTTCTCTTTTTCTTTCTTAAACTTCTGGAAGGAGTCATTTCCTCTAAACTCTGCCTCCCCCTCCACTTAGTCTTTGAGTCTTTCTCTCTTGACGTCCCCCCCCAGTGGGGTCCGCCCCCGTGGGAATGGGCTTTTCCCTTCTCGCCTCCCCTCCGTTCCCGGATGCATCTGCGCCTTTTTCAATATGTTCACTTCAGTCAGGCAATCCTACCCCCTCAGCAGACTTTTCTTGTAGACGACGCGTCTCTTCGGCCCTCTTCGCCTTCCTCTTTTTGTGCTTGTGTATACTTCGCTTCTCCTTAGTCTCAACTTGTCCTCTTCTTGACCATAGGCAATCCGCGTTGGCATATTCCAACTGGGACCATTGATTCTCTGATTTTAGTTCGACGTTTTGATTTTTCTCAGAATTAATTTTCTCCCTTCCCCCCTCCATAACTGGATTGTTTGAAACGAGTCACCCTCATCGATGAGGAAGGACCAGATGTGAGGGTAGCGTTAGATTTA
>Ga0179593_1376361_pt1 | contig 10724 bp, 9 predicted proteins | sample CZODoug2_1_08_16_FD_185931 | JGI IMG/M metagenome (GOLD analysis project Ga0179593, IMG submission 185931) | Vadose zone soil fungal communities from Angelo Coast Range Reserve, California, USA - CZODoug2_1_08_16fungal (PacBio error correction) | ecosystem: Environmental > Terrestrial > Soil >... | reverse complement strand
TCTCTGTCATTAGTAAACTCTCCATGTTTTTTATTTAGCCCTGAACCTTTTCCCCGGATTCGCCTGGACCATCTAGTCAGTTTTTTACTTTCTCGATTAAGTCACGACAGTCCCATTTTTCGTCCCCATTCCCACTGCCTTCTTTCCCCGCCACCTTTTGCTCCCATTTCTACTTCACCACGTCAGGCTTGCGATTTTCGCTTAGGCAATTTTGTTGTTTACCATTTTCGTATGCCAAAGAAGCTTGCGCTTCTTATTCATGTCGCCACGTCCCTTTCCGCGTTCGTTCTTCTCTTCTTCGCTTGCTTGCTCGCGAGTCTGAGACCGGCCCTCGATTTGCGGTACGCCCCTGCTGCACGCCGCCTAGATGTGTTCTCTGTTGTTCCCCCGATTCTTCACTACTTTCGGTAGCATGGTCTTGATCAGTTTTCATCTGTTGTTTCCCGGTAAACCATCCTGGGGGTGGGTGTTTCGATCTTGTTTCCGGCCTAGTCCCTCACTACGGGAGCCCTCTGCATCTTTCTCCCTCTTTCCCCCTTTAGGCACGGATGTCCCCCGATCTCATCGAGGCAGTCCGCCCTTCAGACCGCCGGACGATTCGTCGACCCCTCAACGTTCTTTTTTTCCATGCCCCTTCCCGCTCCCTCTGAATACGGCCCGAGGTCCTCCCACGCTTTTTTCCCTTTTAATGACTCTTCGCCCACCCTTTTGGCCTAAAATACACTCCCCCCCCCCCCCCGAGCATGTTCGCCACTTTCTCCAGATTTGTAGTGGGCATCAGGTGGGAGGTCGAGGATACTGCCTGACTGTTCTCTGACGTCTCTTTGCTGCCCCGGCTTGAGACGGGCTGACGGCTTGGTTTGTCCTTGTCCTTGTTCGTGATATCCGTCCTTCCTTCCCTGAAGACATTGCAGAGGTGCCTTTGTCTGCTTCTCCTAGGTGTCTGCCGAACTGCGTCTCCCTTGCTCTTCCGTATCCATCCTGTGTTTGCTTAGCCCCTCTTGCCTTTCCACCGCCACTGTTCATGACCCATAGTGTTGGTCCCCCAAGCACCCCCGTTATTGTTCCCACATTCCGATTTCGCTACAGCGCCCCCCGGACTTGAACCCGAGTCCCCACTCTCAGTGGCTTTTACCTCCCGACCTTTCTTCTTCCCGTCTTAAGCCCCCACCCCCTGTCCGTGCACCCCCCTGCTTCGACACTGCCCCTTTCTATGAGTACCCCTTGTATGAGCACCCAGTCATTGGACGGTTGTTTGTCCATGCTCTCCTGGTCGCCGAACGAGCCGGCTGCGCGATCAGCTTTAGTTTTCTCCTTCTCTCTTTCTTAGTAGGGGCCTTTTCCCCTTCGGTCAGCACCCCCTGCACTATCCCTCTCCAGTGTCGGATTTCTAAGCACCCGCTCGGTGAGAATAAGAAGTATGCTTTTCCACCCTTCTCCTCTTTGACCATCCCGGCGATCTCCGGCGTTCCCTGACTCTGCTATAAGCTTCTTCTCTCTCTCCCGCCTATATGCTCTGTTATTCACCTCTTTCCTTTGGTTTTCCGGAGAGTCCCTGAGATGACATTCGATCGATCGCGATTCTACGTAAGTTTTCCTGACTAACTCGGCCTGATACGCACTATCACTCCATCCAGCTTGTTCACCACGGAAAAGACACCAGGATCTTGGCTGCTTCGAGTGACGTCCGATAATGTCTAGTATTACGTCCTGTCCGGCCCCATCTACCCTATTCTCCCAGTATGAGCATGACTGTTACCCCGCCGAAACAGACCGAATGATGATTCTGCAATCATCCCTTTTCTTTGGACGCGTCACGGCCCTTCCTCCTTGAGGTCGGAATCCTCATTTTCCTACCATTTCCAGAAGGGGGGGGGTAGTGTGCCGCCTGGGCTGCCCCTTGGATATTGGTTTGTCTCTTCTGTGAGCCTCCCCTTTATTTTTGTGGAGGTTACCCGTTCCCGGCTCCCGCTTTTTTTTTTTGTTGGTTGCTAACACCCGACGCTGGGCCTTGTGAACGCTTTTTGACGCTTTATTCCTTCCTGCCTCAATTCTTTTCCCCTCCTTTCTCCTCCTTCCCACTTATAGTCCTCCCCCCTTTCTCCTCGTTTCCCTCCCTTTCCCTCTATTCTTTTTCCCCCCTCTGTTTCTCCTCCCTTTGCTTTCCTTTTTCTCCCAGCAACCCCTCGCTATTGTCTTCGCTGAGGCTTCATTAGCGGTCCCCGGTTTAACTTCAGCAGCACTTGTCTTTGATTTGTATCCAAGAAGGTTCGTTCTTTGCCCCATCACGCCCTTTTGATTATTTTGGTCTCCGTACTTTACAGCCTTTTTTCTTTTTTTTTTCCTACTGGATTCGCTGGTCCACGCGAAAGAAACATCTGTTTTTCGTTTTCGTTTGAACCCCCCATTGCTCGCCTGTTCTTCTATTCAGTGCCTCTTATCAGCACCCCCCCCCCGCCTTGCGACAGTCCTTCCCTAGCGATTTTTCGCCTTCTTATTCAACTTCCCCGGAACGGCTTCGCTCGGCCACATTTTAACTTTCCATTGTCCTGAATTATAGCGGCCTTCTTTTTCCCAGTAGGAGGATCTTTCATCGCCCCTCTCCCTTCCCTGGTCCCCGCTCGCGCGCGAAGTTCTTTCGTCCCCCCAGGCTCTTCTCCGTTTCCGAAGGCTCGAGCTGTATAATGAGAAGTTTGCAGTCGTAGTTGAAAGACCTCCCGGCTTTTAGCGACAGAAGCGATAGAGCTCGCTCCCTCTGGTATTTCGCCGCAGCTTAGTTTTTTGTCGTTTGCTCAATCTTGCTTGTGGCTTTCTCCCTAACATCGAGCGACCTCCTTGAAAGTGGGCCACGGCAGAGCCTCCCCTTTATCTGCATCCTTCTCATTTTGTCATGACGACCAGGTAAGAAACCTGAGTTTGGGACATTGCTCAATCACCGACGTAGGTTTCCGTCATCGCGTATCCTTTTGTTTTTTTTTATGTCCCCCTTGATATCGCTCCATGCCCCGGCGCCTCAATTTGTACTTCTGCCCTTTCCTGCACTCCATCAGAATCTAGCTCGGCGTCAAGATTTCGATCCTCCTACCCGTCCTTTCTCCCCCCCCCCTTTCAGTACACTCCGTCTTTTGTTTTTTTTTTTCCTTTCCCCGGCCCCCTACGATCACTTTCCCCTATCCCTTTCACAGTTTCATCCCCTGACCATGCACTCAGTCTTCTTTTTGCCCTGTATCTTTACTTTCGGCAGGCAGCCGCTTTTTTTCTTTGCCAACTGTACCTATTTTTCCACTCTATGACCCATTCTCCGCCCCGTTCCCCCAGATTCCGCCCAAAAAATCCCCAAGCCCGCCCGCCCCCTTCTCGATACGTCATGCAGTGTTATTCCCCCATTCCGTCAGCATTTTTTTTGCTGTTGGCCACCTTGACGCGTGAGTTTTTGGACCACCTTAGCACTTTTTTGTTTTCGGACGCATTACCCTACTTTTGTCTCTCTTATTCTGTGCTCTCTGCTTTCTCCCATCCCGTCCTTCCTATCCTTTCCCTCTCTTCCCCGAGTTTTCCCTTCATTACCTCATTTCCGTCCCTAGTCATTGACCATTAAGATCCCTCTCTTTTAACCCAGAGAGATGCCTGTTTTTCTCCGGACTCTTTACTTTGCCATATTAATCCTCTCATTCCCAACCTAGCTTCCCATTTTCTTTATTTTTCGCAATCAAGACGGCTCCACCCATCTTACGCGTCTTTTTTCCTTGACATGAATGCAAGTCTGAGTTCTTCTCGTGGCTAGGTCCTGGATTGATTATCATGCAAAAACGGGGAACCTCCGTTGTCTCCCTGACTAGCCTCTGCACGCATATGGAATCTCGTTTTTACAGTCGTGTTTTGCTTGAGTCATGGCACAGCGCTTCCGATATTGAAGTATCGGCCTTTAGGCTTATCGGTATCCGAGCTTTCCGGCAGAATTCGCTGTGGCATTTTATTTCCCTCTGAGAAGAGTAGACCCATTATTGCAACTTCCCTGTAACACGTTCATTTCACCTTCCTTCCCTCACTACCCACCCCCAAGGGCTCGGGATTTTTCTTCGTTTGCCCGGATGTTTTTTCGACCACCACCCGCTGTAGAAGCGCGTCTTCGGCCTCCTTGGTTTGTTGTAGTTTTCTTTGTCCGCACCCTACCAGACCGCCGATCGCTTTTCCGGCGGACACCCCGGCTCTACTTCCACCTCTTATTAACTTTTTTAGACGCACAAGTACCGTCGCCTTTCTCGTTGGAATATGAATTTTGGATGCCGACGCAGGAAGCAGAAGATGGTCGACAACCAGAGCGAGTTCATAATCGCCGATGATTTTACGCGTGCACCAAATGCGCGAAGGAACTGGCTTCAGAGCGCGGAAACTTCATTGTGAACAAAAAACAAGCTTCTCTTCGGTTTTTATTATTTTCTTTTTGTACTTTCTATCTTGGCACTCCTAATTGACTTAATACACTTATTCGAACTGTTGTTAGCCGAACAGGAATTCGGTGGAAAATACCTGTAACAATTATTTAAATCGCAATCCGTGGCATGTCATTGGTGCGTGAGTTGTTCATTGATTGCTGTGCTTTTCGGGTCTATGTCTCTCGTCCCTATCCCATGGTCGCCACTCTACTTCCCGGTTTCCCACCCCCGTTCATCAGGTGTGCTTGCCTTCTCAAGCTCACCTTCTATTTCCCTGTCTTTAGGGCATTCCCGTTCCTTCTACCAAGTCTTTACGCTTTTTTTACGTCTAAACATGAGCAGCTGCAACGATACCTGATTCTGTGGCATGTCTCGTGTTCACTCCACCCCCTGGCCACCATACTCGTCGCAAGCAGCTTTTTTCCGGAGTTCGGTGTCGGTTGATGAGCGCTCCGCACGTATGTTTTGCTCCGCAGATTCTCTAATCACTCTACTGACCGTGTTCGTGCGGTGTAGGTAGAGATGAGCGCATAGGAGCTGGATGGTTGTGAAGCATTGCTAATGGGAAGTTTCGGTTTAAAGAGATCCAGGCCTAATTGTGGAGTTTGATCGGTTGAGGGCAGACGTACGTAAAATATTGTCTCGTGTTCTTTGGCATGACCAGGTTGCTTGCTTGTGCAGAGTTGAGCGTAGAGCCTTTACTCATAAATCGGTATTTTTCGTCGGGAATTGTATTTGTTACTTTCTTCGACAATTCGTTCCAAGGTATGACGTCCTCCCGTCGTTCCTTTTTAGTTTCATTGATCACTTACGGTATCTGTAGTTTGATCTCCTGAATTTTATTCATCATACTTCTCACCCAGTTTTTGTAGTGTTGTAAAAAGAGAGTAGTCATCTTGCATTGACCGTTTGTTTCGGTGGAGGATTTGTAGAGCCGACTATTGTGTTCCTCGTTGGTGGAGTCTTCTATTCAATACGACCCCCCCCCTCCCGTTCTCTTTGGCTTTCCTATCGTCTCCCCCTTTTTCTTTCCCCTCCTACTCCTAAATCTGCGCCTGCCCGGCTCCCCCCCTTAGCCTACGCTGTGCCTTGTCTTTTCATGATTTCCTTTCTTCAATCCCCCTTCTCATTCCATCCCTCTCCCCATTCCCATTCCGCGATTTCGTTTACTTACCGCAAGTCCAGTGTCGGGTTTCTTTTTCCCCCCTTTTTCCTCGCCCATCGTATACCTGGCCGTTCTCTCACTCTTCCTATCTTTCTTCCAACCTTTCAATTATGCGCTCAATTCCCTTCACTTGCCCCAGTCTGATACCCCAGCGCAGAGTGCCTGCTTTTCTTTTTTTTCCGTCCCATTTGGTTTCTTTTTGTTTTGACCCTCCCCCGTTCTCGATTCGGTTTCCCCCCCCTCCTTTGCTTTGTCGCGCCCCTATGCCTTTGGTGCTGCTTTGCCACCCGTGTTGATCCTGTGCACATCCGCTGCTTTTTAACTGATCCCCTCCCCAACCGTACCTCATGTCTGATTCCCCAGTGATCTTCCCCGCCCCTGTAGGGGCGACATTTTTCAATACCCCGCACGGCGTGGTGAGAGACGGCTCATCACCACGTGATCCCTTGGATGGACCTCCGGGAGCCCTTCCTCTTCACGGCCTCTCCCGCACAGCCGCGAGCTGTAAAGTCCTTCCTTTTACCTATCACTGTCTCTTTTTGTCCCTCACCTTTTGTGCCAGGTTCACACCATCGCGACTGTTCGCGCATCCTCGCTTCTTCCCCACGCCACACCAGTAAGTTTTTGCCTCAACAGCCTTCTCTTGGTATGCTATTACAGGATTAACTTATTAAGAATTACCCAATCATGTCCCTCTCGAATCCGTGTATTTAGTTCCGATGCTTCGCCGCCGTCCCTCCCAGCCATTCTACTCCAACTACATACGTAATTTACCCAATGTCGGGACGGGGAGGCTCTAAGACCCGTGGGCAGTGTGTATTTGTGCCCCCACCATCCCCGTGTGATGCAGGGCCACCGAGCCAAGGCCAGTGGTCCACTAACTCATATTTTAGGAACTGGTGTCACACGATGTGTTTTATTCTCCATCCCCTGTCGAAGTTCAAGCTTTTGTTCAGAAATACTCCATTCTGCATTCACTTCTTTCCAAGTGAAGCATATACCAGTGCATGATGGTACAAGTGCCGCTGAGGCCCGCTCCAACCCCATGTGCATTGCCCCCTAAGTACCGGGCCGACCCCCACATGCACGGCAGGCCGGGATGGACACACGGACCCTTGTAGGGGACCCGCATCTTGTGAACTTCGCGGTTAAATTAAGTGGACCCCCGCGTGCATGGGGCCCTTTTCTCGTCACCAGCTAGCTCAAGGATGTGTCACCTCATTTTGTCGTCCTCGATCCGCGGTGTCCTTTTTATTTGGCCATGACCCTCCGCGAATACGCTAGGCGGAACACTTTGATCCGCGTCCTAGATGAAGCATTCGAGCATTCACTTGCCCTTAAGTTCCCCTAACTTGACCAGAGAGACTTGTTCTTTTCCTGTCCTTTGTGTGACTCATTTCCCCCCAAAGTCCCCCTCTTCGTACTTTTCCCCGGCTAGGAAACAGACCGCCTGACCAAGTCGCGTACTATTTTTTCTTTCGTCCTGTAGTGTTTGTGCCACTCCTCAATTACTGCGACGAACCTCCGCACCCCCCCCCGATTCTTTTGCTTGCTACGGCCGGGATTTTTTTTGTTGACCTGATAGGTGACAAGCCTTCGCGACTGGCTGAGTTTTCCTTTTTCCTCTTTCCTTTGCTCCCCCCCATTTTGCTTTCCGACCTACCTGCCACCGCTGTTTACTTTAGTCCTCCGACCCTTTTCTATGTCCTTGCCCTGCGTTTCCTTCGTTGCCGCGTCCAAATAGCTTTGTCCTTCGGGTTCCGGCTCTCTTTCGCTACAGTCGTTTTGGCTGACTGCCTGAATTTAGTCGCCCACGCGTTCTGGACTGTCGGTTCTCGGCCTTCTTTCAGTGGATTCTTTCCCCCCTGCTTTTTCGACTCTTTGCTAACCACGATTCCATCCATTTCTTATGGACGACATTGTTCTTTCCAACATCCCCAATCCACGATTCAAATCATGCCCTGTCTCCCCTTAACTTTGCATGCCTCCCGACTCCATTTCGTTTTTAGGCTAGATTTGACAGAGGTTATCCCCCCCTCTAGTGTTCGTCCCTACGTACTCCCATTTGGTTACGCACCGTAATTCTCTCCAACCGTCCTTGCTGACAGCGCGGCCCAGTTCAATCACCCTGACTACTGCACGTAACGTATTTGGTGAATTTCTCGTTTGGATGCGTGTGCTTCGCAACCTCGGGACAGGACCCCCTCTAGGTCACTCACACCGACCTATCGTGCCTGAGTTCTTGAACTGAAACGGTGACAACCCCAGGCGATTGGAGGCGGTAGCGGCCGACCCTCCTGAGCATAGTTCGACTTTTGCGTGGACTCTTTTATGCGCTCTCCGCGCTCCACTCCTGTACCTACCCCCGTTTATCCGGCATTACCGCCTTGCTCTGCGCCCCGCCCCTCCCTGTTCTTTAGTTTCCAACCTTCTGCTCACCGAACTCCCCCGTGGCCTTTGTGTCCCGGTCGCGCGGCAGGCCAGTTCTACACCCCCGTTGCATCTATGGTGCCCGTGCGATGCGCGGTCCTTTCGCCCCAGTCTTCCCACTGTGGTCCCTCTGCCCAGCGCTCAGCAATGCAAACCTCCTCCTGTTCCGCGTGCCCCTCCTTTCCTTCCACAGTTCAACTTCAGTTTCCCTCCTGCATGTCTTGTGCCTCGCATCTTTCTGGTCTTGCCACTCGTTGCTGCACCATTGCTGCCCCCGACGCACTTCTACCCCTCTCTTTACCTACCTGTGGTTTTGAGCGTGAGATGGACGTTTTTCTACATTGGTTTCAGGGGAATCTTTTGTTCCTGTTCCAAGCAGCCTATTATGTGTCTTCACGGTCTGCGAGGTGGCCCAAGTTGATTTTAGGGTTATTTTTTTCTGAACACAGTGATTTCCTTTCAACGTTCCAGTTGCGTGCGTTTTTACCGTTCCTTCGTGCCTAATTACGCTCTTTTGACCCCGTTGCCGTCGATCAGTTCCCTTTGCTTCAGTGTTTTTTACATCTGCTTCCATAAAATGATCCCCCGTGGACTTTTTTTGTCACGTGCGTTCTCCTTCTTTCCCCCACTTGCCTCTCCCCTTCTGGCCCGTTCGTGTTTTCACCTCTTGTTTAGCACCCAGCAGTAGTGCATTAAGGCTGTGCCTTTTCTGCGTAGTGAGCGGTTATGCGAAGCCTTCCGTCGGATATTTTATAATTCTTTTCCCCCACTCCGAAACCGACAGTTTTTGATTTGGTAGACATGCTTCTCGTATCAGGCCTTGATTATGGTTTCTTTCGATTCTTTCACCGTTGCTTATAGCCTTCACCGACCACTCCTCCTGTATGCGAGTTTCTTTTGCCTTCTTAATCCATGTGACTAATCTTTTTGATTCCTCTTTTCAGCGTTCGTTATCGATCCACGACCACCCGTTGTTGCAATTGGCCCACCCTATGTCAGTCCCGACTTAGACGACCTCGGAAGCTGCCTTGGTCCGACCGATGTCAGGGTCTGCTTTTTTGAAAAGGCCTGAGATGGATGGTATGCCATCCCCCCATGTAGTACGACGACACGCCCTTTTGGGCATGCTTTTTGTAACTAAAGTATTCCCGAACCTACGACCCCGTCACCTACATCCATTTGGCTTTTGAAAAACCGTTATGGTCCTCTTCTTCGTCACTCCCGACAGTCATGCCCCCGTTCCTCCCCCATATGCCCCCTCGGGCTCTACTTTTGAATCTGGCCCTGTCCTCTTCTCTCTTCCAATAGGGCTCCCATTATCTCTGTTTATCTTGGATTAGATTTTCTAGTATCCTTCCCTTTTCTTTTCCTGTCCCTCCTGAACTCCTGTCACCCCCCTTTTAGTTTCGTTCATGTCGATGTCGATTTTCGTCCCTTCAGGGTTTTTCTTCGACCCCTCCACTACCCCCCCTTTTGATATCCTCAGTTGCCGACGCGGATTGCTAGTCGCTGGCGGCACGGTCCATTTTTCAGGCGCCCTCATACCGCCTTGCTCTCAAGGCGGCCGCGGTGTTGGCGTTTCTTGAATCAGACGTTGGATCTCACCGCTTTTCAGTCAGCTCCCTCTTTGATGACCGTACGATTCTATTCTTGAATTTTCCTCCTCAGCAGGCTTAGCCCACGTCTTCTTCTGGCCGCATTTTCTCTCCGGAGAACACCACACTGCCCAGGTCTTTGTGACTTTCCCCAGCTCGTTGTTTTCTTTGAAGGGGCCCTTTGTCGCGGCCAGTGGTCTTTTTATGTTCGATGCTTGTGCACGCCGGCCCGGTCTCAGCTCATTATACCGGCATGTCCGCTTGGGTACCTCGTTCCCTCCTCCCGCAGCTTTATATGCTCCATTAACGCCGTCGATGATATTAGTGCGCCCATCTTGTGTACCATGTATGGACTTTCGCCTTCATCGTTCAGGTTGCTTCGCGTGGTCGTCCATTTGTTCTGGAAGCGTGATTGTCGAGATGTTGTTGCATTCCCGGACCTCCTCCTTGATGAAATTCCTCTCCTTTTGCGCGTGGGTAGTAGGCCTGACTCTAGCCCCTTGGGTCCAATCATTCCTTCACGGCGTCCCCCCAGTTTTGCCTACGATGCCGTCCCGCCCTTTTTTCGAAGCAACTTCACCGCCTTCTTCCTGGCCTTCGAGTGTAGTCGACTTTCCTGCGTCCACCTTTTCCTCAGCTCTTTGGACGATGATTTGCGTTCACGTGAGGGCCTACCCGGCGCCTTCCTTCCCCTGTCTGCGAGCGTGTGCCTTGCTTGGCCACGATTGGTGCTCGGAAGGCCGCCTCTCGTCAACTCTCACCCCCGCCTCAAGTGTCGGCGGCGTTCGGTGCGCGGACCCTCCTTTTTCCTTTCTTCCTAGGACTTTGGTATAGGTGCTCCCTTTTCTTCGCCGTGTTTGTGCGGACATATTTTCCCGTCGCTTCTCCGTAGGCGGCATTTCTGGTCGTTGCCGGGTCTGGATCTGGACCCTGTTTTTGTCGTTTTCCTTGTCTAAGAACCGGTCTCTTCCCCCACCTTGCCCGTTATAGAGAGCCTTGCTAGACGTGCTTTGTTTTCTTGCCTTGTTATGCTTCCGTTGAATCCTGCAGCACCCCTCACCCAGCTTTTTTATTTATGTTCGTAACAAAGTTGCTACC
>Ga0179593_1291438_pt1 | contig 10724 bp, 7 predicted proteins | sample CZODoug2_1_08_16_FD_185931 | JGI IMG/M metagenome (GOLD analysis project Ga0179593, IMG submission 185931) | Vadose zone soil fungal communities from Angelo Coast Range Reserve, California, USA - CZODoug2_1_08_16fungal (PacBio error correction) | ecosystem: Environmental > Terrestrial > Soil >... | reverse complement strand
GAGGAACGCCTTGAAGTGTTGCTTACTCCGAAGCAACCCCGATGAATGTATACCCGTGTTCCGAGTCAGTTGACGTATGTTTGACTGCTCATAACGTCCCGAAGCAATCCCTAAGGTCCCCAGTACACTTTCATTCTCTTAACTCTGGACCTCCTCCAGTCGGTGGTATGATTATTTGGAGCGACTGGCAGGGGAGGTAATTGCTCTATGTCCCGGTTGATAGACCCGATTCAACATTCTTCCCAGCTCATGAATGTCCCCTTTTCCCTGCTCTAGCCCCCCCCCCCATCCTTCATATACACCTTTCTTTTTCCAACTGATAAAGGTCTGTTTCAGCTCCCCCAAATCCCCGTTTCGTCCTTTCTCCTTCTCGTTCCCCCTTGCGGGCACCGCGTTTTTTCCGTTTTTTGCACCTGGGCGCGCCCCTTACAGGCGGTTCCAACGACCACGATCCAAAAGTAGTCACACTTCGAGACCCACCACAGCTGTGTTGTAGGAATGATCCCCGCTCCACTCTTCCCCCTCCGCCTGCACCATCTTCGAGCAAATAGCTGTTCCCCGCCTTCCGCTTGATCTCCCGGCTTACCGTAACAAATTTGTTTTTCCCATTGCTGTACCCATCCCCCCCGCTGAGGCCGAAATTAAGATCAGGTCCCTCGAAAGTCGACCGTCCTCCCGGCTTCATCGGAGGGAACCGAGTCTCATCAAGGGAATTGACCACAGAGGTGCCCGTGCGTCGACCTGAGCCATCTCTTCCGAGAAGGAAGTGCAGATGTAATCCCCGAGAGCACCACAAGGGTAAGCCCGCGGTTTTCGACGGAGGCCGCTGGTTTTCCACCAGGCCGTAATCTTTGACAAGGAGGATACCTTTTAGCTCTTAATTTTCTCGATTCAATTTCCTATTCCCCCACGAGGTCAGAAGTTGACAAAGGAATTCGTTGAGTTCGCCTCTTGATTCGACGACGCTAGACTCCTACCCCAGCGGGATCCGTGAACTCAGAATCACATGACCCTAACTGATGGGGCTTTAGCCCTCTGAGAACATGCCCTCTTCAAATATCCTTTGCGCTAAAGACGAAGCGTGAGAGCATTTACTCCTTTCCCCCGATACGCCTTCGACTGGAATATTTTCAAGACCCCCGCTTCCTGCTTCCCCCCCCCCACTATACTGGGGTCAGGAGTAACATGAACACTGGAACCGACTTCTGTCTTTCCCAAGAAATGTCCTTGAATGAACCTCTGCTCCCAGGACGCAACCTTTACGAGTCCACACTCCCACACAAGTAAGGTAAGGAACCCGTCTCACTTGAAACCCAGCTGAAGAACTTTTTGTTTCGTTTAAGGTTTGCCAAAGGTTAGCAATGATTGGCAGAAGGTACGAAGATCATGAGGGAGACACTCACCAAGAGTGCGGAGCCGGCCACCAGCATCCTGCAGCAGTTGTGTGGTTAGCGATGCAAGAGTCCTTCAATTTACTTTAGTCCGTTAATAGTGGGAGACTCAGACAACGACACGTTACCGCATCCCTTAATCTCTCATCCTGAGGACAATCAGGTCATTCTTCTGCAGAAATCCGCCTTTGCCTTCCAGTTAGATGATGTTCCAAGGAAAGCTCGTGCCCCACGCCCTCCTTGAAGGCGACCCCTGTTTTGCACCCACCACGCCTTTTTAGTGCACGTTTCGAAAGGCCCAAACCCTCGTATACTGAATTTCTGGTCCTTTTCCCCCCCCCATCTTCGGCTAGCCAGTTACCAATCTCTTCAAAATGCGAAGAATAAAGTTTTGGCCCCGAAGCCACCGCTTTTTTTTTCCGCCTCCCCTCGAAGACAACCCCAAAAACCTCCATTTGTTCCCCATCCATCTCCTTAATGTTCGACCTGTATTAGGCCCCGATCCCCATCTAGTGAACCACTAAACGATCGACCCGCAGTGAACAATGCCCCAGCTTGCTGTTCCCACGAGTAAGGTACGTCCGTCAACCTCAACGTTGAAAAATTGACTTAACGGGTGTGCTCACCCTCATCGGTTTGCAAATTTTATCCCTATCTTTTTCCTCAATAAATATTCTTTTTCTGATCCTTTTCCCCCTTCCTCATCCCTCCCTTGGGCTCCGATCCCCCCGTTCCCTTTTTTCTGTAAAAGAGGTTATCCAGGTTGTCTTCCCTTGTAACTTTCCTGGGAAAACCTCACAATCGGTTCCGGTCCTATGCTGTCTCTATGGTGCCACGGCCTGCCCCGGTGCTCCTACGATCTACGTCACGTCGTCGCTGCGGGCCCACAAAGCGTTGGCGAGGTCTTCGTCAGTGCCCTGTTTACGTGTGACTTAACGGGGGTGTCTTCTGGAGACATAGCCGTGCGAGTCCCAGGAGCAAAAGCAGGTTGAAGTTAAGAGATGCCTTGCCCTATTCAAGAGCTTGTTCTTTCCAGCCGCATTCAAATGCCCCCCCCCTCTTATTGTTGTTTCCGAGCTAACATTGCGTTGAGTCTGCCTGGTCCTTCGCCCGATCCTCGCTTCTGAGCGTATTTCCGTGTGCAACATTCATAGACTGACGCGCCTCTTCTGGTGCACGAACATTGCCGATTCAGTTCTCCGTGATTCGTGTATTCTTAGTTTTTTGAGAGCGACTCTTCTACTATTATCGCTGAATATTATTTCCTGTCTCAGCTCTCAACCATGCCGTTCGATTGAGTAAGAGAAACACTGCGTGGAGTGGTCGTTAATGTGTATCGTAGTTATCCCTCAAGTTCCTGATTCCCTGTGACCCCCCCTGGAGAGAACACTTGTCACCCTGATGGAGGGTTCCTTTCCAGAAGGCGTCCTAGGGAATCTATGCCACGAGCCAGTTAGTTTCGTCATTTTCCCCTTCTTGAAAGGTTCTTTCATGGAAAAGGACGCCATCGTTGAGATGACATAGGGGAATTGGCTCCCTCCTTCCCTGACGAGGAGTCTTTCTACCTTATCTTATGTTCTTTAGAACTGTCGCTGGTGGCCATCCATCCTTCTTCTGGGGGCTCTGAGAAGGTGCTCTTCGCCACATACAGGTCTTTTATGTTGACGAGGTCCGGGAAAGAAAGTAGATGTCTCCTTTTTCGTATCTGAACCCCGCCATTTCTTTCAGATCGGATGTGCCTTGCCGAAATGTAGCGTCCGTATTCTCCGAGTTCTTCTTTCTTTCTTTTTTGCCGTATAGTCACCGCGTTCAGACTCCCAGACCCCAGACCTCGGCGTCGCAGGAGTACCGTTAGATAGCGACGATGTCGTCTGCTACCAGAGTTGGTTCACTTTTTCCTCCTTTCGGAAACGTACAAATACTTTTGTGCTAAAGCAGGTATATTACCCTTTCGTACTCTTTTCCCCGTTTCCATCCCTTCTTCCTGGACCCGTATGTCGGAAAAAAGACTTCTGGTTCGCTACTCGTGAAGACCCTCTTTTTTTTGAACTTTAGTTGGTCTAAAACGGATTTTCCCGCGGGAACAGTGAGTGTTATGATTTTTTCACGCGTCCCCGTATGAAGAGCGGAGGTTAGATCCTCAAAGTGCTTCACCCATCCTTTCTTAACCGGTGGTGTCATAGACGGCAGGATAGGTTGTTCTTTCAGGTTAGGTAAATGGTCCCTGCCTTTTTCAGCAGTGATAGAGCGACAGACCCCCCCCTCCTCTTTCTCCAAGTCCTTGACCCCCGGGTGGAGGTGGGTTTATGACTTTTCGCGCAGGTCGTTCTCCCCCAGCTTTTCTCAGCCAAGCTAGCCTTGTTGGTTGACCTCCCCGGTCACTGTCGCTTAGCAGCTGGTAGACGTTTCGCTGTTTCTGGCCTCTTTTTGAGGCCTCCCCGGCAAGTTCTTTTTTGAAATGACCCAAGGCACCAACTCCGCGATGCCAGCAGTTTCACGCGCTCTCTCCGGCTGGAGATTTCGTGAGTTTTCATTTCCGGTCAGTTTTCATTTATGAGCTTTTTTAATAGTACCTGCGGTTGGAGTTCTTCTCTAGGCGGCAGCAGGTTTGACCATTAGCGGGGTCCGGGACGTAGCAGGAGTAACTACTATGGTCAACCCTTGGTGTTTTTCTGTTCTATCATCAGACTCATTTTCCCTTGCGTCACTCCGCTCAGGACCTATGCCGAAGCAGTACGGTCCGGATGCCGCGACTTGGAATCGGCACCGCTGCAGTCACGCTGACGACATGCCCTCTCCCATTGAACCCCGCACCTCACCATAATTACTATGACCTTCTTCCGCGGCGTGTTCTGCGGCAGAGGAATGGCCGTTATCAATCGAGAACTGACTTTCCCTGGCCTGACTGCGATCACCCCGTCTCCAAGCTTCTCCTTCTTCGACACTTCAGCGTGAGTAATCTCCATGGTTTCTTCACACCTCATGGCGAACTAAGGCAATACGCAGTAAAACTCCCCACGCGGTCTCGACTTAGTTCCTGTCGATCGGGTGTCTCTACTCAGGCTATTCCTCCCTACCGGCGGCGAACGACCCGACCCCCAGTGGCCATTCAGATTCCGGGACTTGACCGATGTAAGAGCCCGTGCTGATTACCTTTCGCGCAGTAATTCAGGTCAAAGGAGAGTTTCCAGCTCCTTGAATGTCTATCACGGTAAGCCCAGTGGAGTTTCATTGCTGACTCTAAACACCTCACTAATAGATTTTTTTCCCCTTCCTTCAAGGCCCCCGGCCGGTTATGTTCTGTAATATGCCTCATTTGTTATCCATTTGAATGGTTTTTTTCCCCTTCAGTGTGCCCAACGTAGTGTGTAGTAACTATGGTCCCGCGCGCCTCTACTTTTTTCTCCTACTGGCCCAGGCGTCGAGCTCCTTCCCAGCTCTTTGCCCCCCGATTTTCCCTCGGCTTGGACGGGTCTGATTGACCTTACTGGGCTGCTTGCTAGCCTAAATCCTCGCTGACGGACTCTTACACGTTCCCCGTCATTTCCGAATCCCCCTCCTTAGTGGAAGTGTTTGAAGGTATTCCCTAACTGACCGGCTGTACTATTAACTGCGTTTTTTTTTCTTACTCAAGACGAAGACCGACCTTCTCTGTCCGGATACTCCTTTTCCCCTGCAAATTAAAAATAATAGAAGCTTTACTGGGAACCAATCCTCAGCGGTTCAAGAAGAAGTGAGAAATTTCCTCGATTATACTCGAGCGAAAAAGCAAACCTTTTGCGATGAAACAGAGAGGGCTTGGCGGAAAACACCTTCACCACTTTCTTCACGCCTCTTTCCCCAAGAATGAAAGGGAGAAGTCAAAAGCTTACCGCGTAACTTGAAGGTGAGGCGACCCCCCGACCTAGTATGATCATCGGTTGGTGGAAATTTTCTAAGATCGAGAGAATTCAATTGACCAACGAGTCGACATTCTTCTCCCCCTAACGTCGTGATTTACACTCCTCGCACGTTGGTCGGCTTCCTAGAACCAATAATGCCCTCCGTTCCCACATCGTTCCTCCGCCAATACGATGAAATCATTCAGCAGACTATGTCTAACCCCCTGTCAAGTTGTCCAACTGATGGGATCTTCCCCGTCAGCTGTGCGTTTTCACAACCACCTTCCCTCCCCTTCGCTGAAGGATCAAGACCAGCGTTCACCAACCCCGCGTTTGCGCGTCGGACCTCACCCACGATCCCCGATTTCTTTCTTCGAAGTAACCGCGTGTTATTCGACCGTTGTCAGTGATATTCCCCATTCTCCTACCATCTCAGATAGTAGAGACGCCCACCATCACCCGCCGTGCCAATGCTCGTCCCCCCCCCCCCCAATGACAGCTACAGGAGACTAGAACTCCGTGGTATCTTTTTTGTAACCCCAGGAGACCAGGTGAATTAGCTGCACACAATTCCCTACCAGACCTTCCATAGTTGCCCGAAACATATGAGGATGAAAGCCTCCACAGGTCCCTGCAGCACCCATTTCTCACAGAGGCTGCCCCACAGGAATGAAATGTGTAGCTGGTCCCCAATACGGTGAGAGTGATTAACTTTGTTGTTTTTTTTTTCCTTTTTGTTGAGAGACCTGTAATCGCAGCCCCGCTTTCTTCGGTCCCTTGGCCTGTCCACCTTTTCTGATTAGTGTGGGTCAAACATCATAGCCGTCCGATACCACCGGCACGGAACTTTTTGTAGGTACGCGTCTCTCGACACGGACTCTAACCCCTCTTGGTTATTTTTCTCCTATTGGGTGCAACTTTTTCCCTTTGCTTCGCTGTCTCTTCCTGCTATATGTCCTGTTACCCTGTGAGAACATTCCCTGCACTTCTGCGGGTACCTAACCCCGCTCAAGGCGCTGCGGACCTTTCCCCCTTTTGAGTGGGGTGGGCGCAGTTCGCGTTTGACGAACGCGTTTGTCGCGCGGCTTCCGAGACGGGCGTGTTGTTCTTCGCCCCGTTTTTCAGATTTACAAGTTGATTTTTCGCCGAGCCGCGCGTGTGATCTCCGATCGGCTTTTTCAAAGTCTTTCGCCCTTGCTCGCAAAGACCCTTTGATGCTATGCTCTGGTAGCCCTGTCCCCGGGGGAGGCTTGTTTACCGATTTGGTCCCCAATAAGCGGGACTGAAGGATTCCGGAGGATTTCCCTCGCTGAACTTTTTTTTCTCGTCCCGAAGTCTTCTTTTTTGCCTCGGGAGGTTTTTGGTCCTCGGCCATCTGCAGCACTTGGACTCCCAAATTTATGCTCGGTCGATCAAACACCACACGTGCTCTAGGTGTTCCGTACCCAAGCCTGGTAATGGTTCGAATTCCCATGTGGTTCTGGTCATTGAGACAATCGCCAGTTCCCACTTTGAAACCCCATTGGAGGCCATGCTTACCCTGATGGGTATTTCCGAATAATTTCCCCCCCCTGGGGACTCGGGAAGAGCTGAAACAAGTCTACGGAGGCGGGGACCTCAGTCTTTTACATTGTTGACCTTTGTTTGCCTCGCAGCCCTTTCATTTTTTGAGGTCCTCGTACTCTTCTTGAGTTGGATGAGTTAGAGTTGAATTATTTCTCTATTCGACCAGTTATTTGGTTTTGAATCTCCGACAGGGATTGAGGGCCGGCAGCAGTCCTCACAAGGTGTTTTGTTCCGGAGATCGAGCTAGCAGTCATTGCCTGTCTGCTTTTTCGCGAGTTCAATGAACCACCCTCGCCGCGTCTCCGTTTTTAAGTTGCTGCCGCGAGGTCAGATCTTTAGCAAGATTCGCATTTTCCGTATCGCCACAGTCTCCCTCAGTTTCCCCTCGGTCGCTACCCTACCCACTATTCTCTACTCCCGGGTCTGGTCTATTTCGACGCCTAGTTAAAGTATTCGCCCAGAAGCTTTAGTGCTTGTACGTCTTATCACTTTTCTCACTCTTGTCCAGGCCGTTTGAAACCCCCGGCACCACTCTGACGGCATCTGCTGTCCCCCTGGCCTGAGTCGTTTTTCCCCACCGAGGTCTTATGGGTTTTTTGCTCCGCATGAACAATCTGACACCGTCTCCTGGTGGATAGCCTTCTTTCCACCAGATGACTGACCCTGGACTTTTTCCAGCCCTTTGAAGTCTCCATGGAGTAGTTTATGTGATTTTGCCTCCCCCTTCGCTTGGTAAAGTTCCTTTTCCTAGCCCCAAATTACTGGGTTTGGTGTAATAGAGCCAGCTTTTCGGTCTTCCCGCTATTCCGCTCATGTGGCCCTTGCAAAGTGCTACCGGCTCCACTCGATACCTGCCCCGCCTCTCCGTCCTCTCGAGACGTGTGTTGCTTTTTAGCCTGTTGCTTCTCCTACTGAGCAGTACTGCGCGGGGTGTCTCCAATGAAGTATGTGGAGTCCGTGTTCAGACTATTCCGCAGCGGTTCTTCCGGTTGAGCTCTGACCCAGCTGGCCCCATCTGCGGTTCAGTGTTTTCCAGTCGCGTCCCCCCATCACTGTCCCCCCGCCGCGAACTGCCGATAAGAGCAGAGCATGATGCTCTTCGGGTTCCTTGGTGTCTTGTCAGGTCGGAAGTTAGAGAGGCTGCGAGACTTTATAAGGCCGCTTGAACACGGTCATCCCTTCGGCATCCCTGTCGACTTCTTTCTCCAGACAAGTGAAGTGGTTATCTTCTTTCTTTTCCTCCCATCAGTTGTTTGAGTCTTGCTTATTCGTCCGGTGATTTTACTCCGAAAGGTCGATGCCTCCGGAGATGTTCCCCTGTTTTTAGCTCTGGGAACCCCCGCACTACGAACTCCAGAAAGGACCTATGAAAAATCCCACAACACGGAAACCCCGAATTCATACAGATCCATGAGATCTACGTTAATTTGTAGGAGGTTTTTCAGTATTTCCCTCAGATGGGGAAATGAGCAGAGTTCATAGGATTGATTCCCATTCCCCCTTCCCCAGCTACCCCGCTGACCTGGTCCCCAGGGTCCGCCACTTTTCTAAACCCTCTTGTGATTTCAATGAAGAAGTCTTAGAATCCAGGAGACCCGCCACCGTCTCTGGAGCAGCGGAATCGCGATCACCTTTTGCAACTCGCCAACCTGGGTAGACAGGGCCCAACTTTTCCAAGTCCTAGTTCCCCCCCCCCCCGTCATTTGAGGAAAGGCTTAATTAACATTTAGCAGTCTCAACGTGCGGACATCGCATACCAACTTCCCTCAGCGTCTCTCAGGATACGGTAACCCCGGGTCCTCCTGCTGCCGAAACCTCAACGAATCGTTGTGGGGAACATAATACCTAAACGGTCCAATTGATCGATGTTAATTTTAATCTCCGAGGGTCCCCCCGGCAGTTGAAAAAGATGGAGCCCAATGTCGCTACCTGCGGATGACGCCCCCCCTTTGGCGCAGACTTACCTCGTGCCGTATATAAGACCCTACAGCGACTCCTCTGGATGGATGGTAGCGCCCTACCTTAGTTACCTTTTCGATGAATTGTTATCTGACACCCAAATTTTAAGCTCCACTGATTTATTTAACTTCGTTTCATGACCTAGACGAAAGTGGAACCATACTGGAGTCAAGATCGCTAACCCAACCGCACAAAGACTACGATATTGATTAGCTGAAGCGGACTACATCCCCCCCTCTACCACATGTCCGACGCACGCGTCCCAGACTTCCGGATCAAAAGCCGCTCGTCACTAACAGAGTCGGTCCAGATACTGGGATTACGTCATGCACCTTCAACAACTGGTCCTTGCACCCCCTCCGCCCGCTCACTGTCGCCTCTTTCCGCTCCGCAGGATTAGACCCCCGACCCCCTAACACCCTAAGGGACTGGAGACTGGTTTTCCCCCTTGCTACTTCAGTTGTACATGTAAGCATCGCCCCCCAGAGGAAACAAACTCTTGTTCGGGCCTTGACAATCCCGGAGGTGTTTCTCTTTTACCAGAAGCAGGAAGGTTCCCTGTTGGCGCCATCTTGCCCGAGGCCAAGAACGTCCGAATGATAACTGAATCTTTTCCCAATTTCTCTTCCGATTCCCCGCCACCCTTCTTTATTTAGTCCGCTAAGAGTGTGCAAAGGACAGAAAACCCCATCACTCTGGCCCCCGAGAAAGATAACCCAATCCCACGCTTTGTCGAGCTAATTCCTCAACCAGCGATATACTTTAATGTTATAAACCAGCGGTCGGCATGCCTTACCCTCCTGTTTCCCTTCAACGTAAGAATGTCTAAGCGCCCCCCCAATCTACCACAGCTCTTGTTTAGCAGTATCCTTACGTTTTCTCCTTGTTAGAATATCAACGCCGCCACCGCCCCACAACCCTTACAGTTTTCCACTCCGTAGCGAGGTAAGGACGCTTCTTTAACGACCAAGCCTTTTGTATTTTTCCCGTTCCGTTCTCCTGTTAAATTTCCTCTTTTAGTCCCCCCGCACTTGTCCAAGCGTCTCCCAGGAAACACCCTGCAAGAGCTTCTTAAGATCCGCAGTTTTTTTTTTAGGACTCCACGGCCCGCACTTATGTTTTTGTTTTTTTCACGAGGTGCCACAGAGGTCAAATATGTATTTTATTTCCCCTCGCGGTGCTTTCCTTTCATACCATATGATTTTTTACTAGAATGTTTTCTTGAATGCTATCCTTTATAGACGCGGTAAATGCACACGGCTATTACCCATCGTAATTGTTTTGTTTATTTTCAGTAGGTTCCCCACCGGTTCGAGCGCCAGGTACTCTATTTCAAGCGACACTTGACCTGAATGTGGTTCCTGTTTTTTCCTTCCTCTGTATTAGTAGAAACAGATCCCTTCCCGCTCTTAGGAACTTCATCAGATGGTTGTCTACGCTCTTCAAAACAGTACTCTTCTCCGCTCCCGGCTCTTTAGTTGTGCCCGAAGTAATGCGCTTGTGGGAAGGCCACCCATTGCAAGTTTGCCGATGTGACGAATGTCATAGCCAGAGAGAGAGCGTGTTTCTACTTTTCTCTGTTTATTTGACTAGAATTCAGTAAGTATCGTTATAAAGTTTAGAGGGAAGAGTTCATTTGCTTCGCGCCGACGCAGCTTGTTCAATTCGATAACGATTTGCTATATGTTGTTGTTTTTCTATGATTCTCCCCAGCGTTCTGCAAGTTTTTTTACGGCCCCTCTACCGAGTTCTTGTTCTCTGTCCTGTCACCCGGCAGAGATTTAAATTCCGACCCCCATCCCTTTCCTTATGTCGGGCACAAGATTTGCCCCTCGTGTCGACCCGAAGTTCTTCCCTGCCCCCCCCCCCAGACGGCCGTCCTGTTCCCTGGTTTGCAGTTGAATGTTATCTCTGTCCTTTGTGCGAC
>Ga0179593_1688104_pt1 | contig 10725 bp, 11 predicted proteins | sample CZODoug2_1_08_16_FD_185931 | JGI IMG/M metagenome (GOLD analysis project Ga0179593, IMG submission 185931) | Vadose zone soil fungal communities from Angelo Coast Range Reserve, California, USA - CZODoug2_1_08_16fungal (PacBio error correction) | ecosystem: Environmental > Terrestrial > Soil >... | reverse complement strand
AGCTTTTCCTTTTTTTTTCCTGGAGACTTCCTGTTTCAGAGGGTACACAGGCCAGCCCAGGCGATTTTCGCGACAGATTTAAATCTTTCTCCTTCCCAATAGCCTTTTTTTCAATGCTTTTCCCCCCACCACCGTCTTCTTTTTTAATATAATGAACGAGAGTTCACAACGGCTACTAATCACGGATCCTGTCATTCCCCCCTAAGTACACTTCTACAAAACGGAGCTCCCTTTTTTTTTTCGTTCAACGTCGAGACAGCCCCTCCCCCCCCCTGATTGCCTAGCCCCGTCTGGTAACGACAAGAAATATGCCCTTCAGTTTTTGTTAAATCATAGCGTTGCCGATCACTAAGAAGGACAAGAGTTTGTGTTCCTCCGGCTCCCCCGAACCCTTTAACCACCTCCCTTTTGGTCACCTTACCATTTACGGCTTCGACTCCAATTAATGCAGTTATTATTCTACTCAGCGCCCTTCTACAGTAAGCCGGCTAGTCTCCCTTCAGCCTTTTCCCCCCCCCTAATTCCCCAAACACCCACCCTTCCCATGCGACGTGCTGCCGGACGAAAGTTCCTGTTTTTTCGCCTGCACAGCTCCCTCCATTGCCTCTTCACATTAAGAAAATGGTCTTTGAGTTACCTGGTGCCTTTTTTTTTTTTTATAGACGTCTCGACCCCTTGAAGGGTCCCCTTTCTACAGGACGGCAGCCTTCTCTTCTCAAACGCTCGAAGGGTAAATACTCCTGCCTCCCCCCTTCATCAAGAATTCCTTCCACTAGTGTTTTTTCCTTTAATCAGGTGAGTGAGCAACAACCCTTGTCTTTTCCCTTTGCCTCAAACAATTAGACGTGGAACGTACGCGATCCCCCCCTTCTCTCTCCTTCGAACCCGCTTCCCCGATGCCCCCGATACATGCGTTTTTCGAGATTTATCGTGTCCGGATAAAGTCGAAGAAACCCTCCCCCCCATACACGGTTGGTCTCGCAACCCTTCGATGGACGTTTGACCAGTCAACAGCAAATTCATGAAAAACGACTCTTTTTATGCTTTCCCTCGGTTTCCGTGCTTTCCCGCGCTTCAGTTCCCCTCTCCTTAATCTGTACCCACTATGAAATAGGTGATGCACCCCCTTCTCCCCACTAGCGCTCGTACCCCCCTTTTCAACACCAATTGTCTTTCCTTTTCCCTCTATGAGGAGATACATTGTCACTCGACCCAGTTCTTTTGCACTAAGTTCCCCTCTCCCAGTTTTCATTAAGGTGCAGATAACTTCTTTTCCGGCATTTTTTTTACCTTCAAACTTTTGCTCTCGCATCAAACGCCGTGAGCGGTATACGGGCGCTGACTCGATTTCATATTGTTGGTTGCATCAGTCTGATCAAGACTATGCGCTCCCCTCCCCTTTGATACGTATTTTCCCTCGGTAACGACCTCCCCCTCTCCCATAATAAGCGGCCGGAGCTTTTGCCACAACTCACTCCTTTCGCAGCATCTGCTTGCACGCAAAGAAAAAAGAGTCCCCAGATTGCTTTCTTTTTTCAGTTAAACTCTTTTTTTTTAGAACCCATGCCCTCCGTTTACCTGTCCCACTGAAGTCGTAGAGGCCGCTCAAAAGCGACCGCTCCCCTTTCCTCCTCGCGGGCCTTTCCTTCGAATCTTTTTTATGTCCACTAGGACGCTCAACGTTGCTACTGCTTATAACGACGAAAACCTTGTTCGCGCCATTAATGACTGCGGGCATCAGATTACCTGGAATAGTCGAAGGCTTCCAACCTGATTCTTTTCCTTTATGTCGCCTGCGTATTTCCACTTCTAATTCGAGACGCTGTCTCCGCGTGTGCACCGTGTCCTAGGCTTTTTCTTTTCTTCATTGCCAGTTCGACTTCCCCCCATCGCAAACCCTTTCCCCCAGCCATTTATCAACCCGCCCCGCTGGATGTGGAATATTTCTCTTCCACTTAATTGGCTTTATAACGCATGACCATATAATCTTTAAGAGACTACGCGGTTTTTGCTTTTTTCCTTTTCCTTCTTATATTTTCCCCCCGCTCTATGCTCCTTTTTAATCGCGCTACTTCTCTACCGAAAGTTAAACGGAACTTTTGCGTTTCGCTGAATATACTGACGAGGGCAAACGAGCCACCTAATACCATGTCATTTTCCTTCTCGCAGCCCTCACGAATCGGACGTCCTCCTTTTTGCTGGCATAAATTGGCCATCCTTGTCGCACTTCTGATCTTTCTCCCATGCCTCGCGTCGCCGCAAGCATCGAGCCCCCTTCCTTTTCATTCTGGCTACCCCCTGACAATATCCCCTTTTTTTTTTTCTCCTGGGCTGCTGCTCAAAATTTTACGTTTCCTCGCGCGATCCGCCGATGAGAGTGCGGTGGCCCGGATGCTTCGTGACTTCTCGGCTCTATTCGCGGGCTGCTTTCCTATTCCCGCCCTGAATTTTTTAGAGCTCCTTTCTGCCGGGTTGGGAATCACGCCGTGCACAATGATTCAGCGAGATACTTTTTCCCCCCCCCTTTCACGGACCGGTCTCGCCTTTAGTGCTTAAGGTCATCGATCATCTTGTCTTAGCAGCTGATGGTTTGTTTTTCTTTTATAGGTGTCAAACTTTTTCTTTCCTTTTAGTTAAGAGTCTTCTTTCCCCCCGAGCGCACGTCCCCTACGCTAAGGGACCTCGTCCGCCGATTTCTTTTTGTCGCATTTCTCTTTCCCCTAAATCAAACCCCTGTTGACCCCTTTTTTCGAGTTGCTTCCGCGCTGACTGAGCAGCGCCCTTTCACTGCACAGAACAAGTGATCCCTCGCTACCGACTTTAATGTATCCGTGCAACGATGGCATCGCCCCCCTTTTTTCTTAAACTAGGGTGACTCTCTTGTTGAACTCTCCTTCCTGAAAGGATCGGCTTTTACCCCTTTCGCACGCCTCCATAAGGCTGACCGCCGCCTCGACTCCAGGATAACCGCAAAGAGACGAAAAAATTGCCTTCCCTTTAATATCCTTTTTTCAGACTTTTCTCTTTTGTCAAAGACGAAATTATGAAGCCCTTCAAAAGCAGAAAGACCCCCCTCTTCACCTCTGTCATAACGACAAGTCTCATCAATCGATTCTCTCTTTTCCCATTAAATAGTTGTTTTTTTTTTTGTTAGAGAGTCTCCTTTCCCCTCAATCCCTTTTCTTTTTTGAAACTTTGTGCCTGCTCATTTTCCCCTCGAAGTGAAAATTAAGTAGGCGCGATTCGCGCACTCATGACTGAGATATATTGCCACTCTTAACATTCGAATCTGTCTTCCCCCTTTTTTTTTTCTTGGCGGAGGTTTTGCGAGGATCGTTAATCAAGACCTCCTGAATTTGGATTACTAATTTCATCACTCTGCCGCTAGAGTTACACCCCCCCCCCCCCCCCCACCCCCCCCCCCCCACCCCCCCACCCCCCCCCCCCCCCCCCCCCCCCCCCCCCCCCACACCCCCCCCCCCCCCCCCTCCCTTGCCGCCGCCCGGATCCCCTTGCCGGTGTCGCAGGGATTACTTCCATTTACCAGTAGTGTTAGTCTGCTCCCCTAAGAGTCCTTCCGCAACGCGAATGTCCGAATTTCATCCAAGACTAGACTAATGCGACAAAAAGAGATCGGCTTATCCGAGTTCCGACGTAGTTTTCTCTTTAACAAGAAGCCCTTATTCCTTTTCTCTCAGTTAGACGCCGTTTCCATAAAGACCTCGTGCTAAACAAAACAAATGCCTCGAACCCAATAGAATTCGACCGTCCACACCCCCTGTCCCCCTGACCTCCCCCCCCCCCTTCACGTGACCCCCCCTTCAGGATGCCAGGTTTTTTAGATCACAACCCCTCCCCCCCTTCCCCCCGGAATAATTAGCCCCCCCTCCCAAGATTGTTTCCTTCACTCAAGAAGCTCGAGAACGACCCTCCCTTCCCGCGCCAGAAACTCGCCGCCATTTCTGCCCCTACGAGCGGAAGTCGCTTACCTTCCAATCACCCTGTGTCCGAAGCGCAGGACTAGCGAGAAAAGTCCCCCCCCCAGCGCTAGATTTAGTACGTCTATCCTTTTCAAAACCGGGCACCCCTTCTTCTTGCCGGCATTCGACGGCTCCCTTTTGAACGAGAAGAGCTGCGCAACGCGTAAGGTCGACAAGGATGCCAGCCCCCCCCTTCCCTGTTTCGACCCAAAACCTTCCCGGATGGCAGGCCCGTCACTTGTGACCCAGATGAGAAGACTCATACCCGTTACGGGTGAGCATCACTCCCCACATCCCTCACCTCCCCCTCTTCTACTTCTTACCTGCTTTTACCCCCCCTATCACCTACTTCCTCCTCTCCCCCGCTCCTCTTGCGCTCTGCAGCATAAGGGTCCCCCAACGCAATACAGTGCCCTGTGTAGCTTGAGGCATAACGATTTGTCTTCGCCCCCCCCTTGCGTGCCTTTTGCTACCCTCCCTATTTCTCCCGATCCTTCAGTAATAGCCCTTAGGCGCCCGGTCACATCCACAAGTTACTTCTCACTATTCCCGTCTTTTTTCTTCCGGTTTTTGAAATATTTTTTCCTTTGCCGCAAATTGCTTCAGCGAGGTTCGACCTGAATTAAATCACCCTGCCTCTACGCATTCACAAATTGCACCCTCTCCAAAACGTTCCCCCTGTAATGGGTTTATACTCCGCGCCACCGCCTGGATCTTTCGGGAGCATAGGAGCGCAGTTTCGTCGCCGCGCACTTTCCCGAGCCTTCCCCTGCTCCCAGAGCAAGTTATTCGCTCAAGCTGAGCTCCTCATTTGAAGTATTTCGTCTCGGCCTTTCCCCGCTTACGTTGGCTGGGCGCGCGCAGACCCCTGCGTAAGTTGCAAGGAGTAAAAACGGCTTTTCTTCCCAACTGACTCTTTTCTAACAAAGAGTCCCCGAAATAATCACTTCGTTTTTCCCAATAATGCAAGTTTACAGAAAGGCCGCAATTCCCCTTTCGCAATCTACCGTTTCCAGTAGCATAGTAACTTTCCTTTTGTTATAGCCAAACTTCCAATTGGCAACTTAAGTAGACCTAGATGACTCCACGATGGCAACAACCTGCCTTGAAATCAGCCTTTCCCGTATCCTGTCGATTTCCTGCCCTCACGAGACTTTTTTCGGTCATCCTTCCCCCAATGCCCAGAAGATGCTGCTGAACCGGACTGAACAAACGCGTTTTGACCCCACGTTGTAGCAACTCCTTCATGTAATCCCCTCCTATGAAGTTGCCCCCTTTATTCCCCCTGCGCTTTCGACTGGATGCCTAGTTTATCAGTTCCCTGAAGAAGAACGTGTCATCATTGAGACAGCCCTGTCGGAGTTCCCGACGCGGACGTCCCCTTTTTAAAGAAATTAGGAGAAACGCATTTGTATACATTTTTTTTTTCCGAGCGCAGTCCCGACCTACATTGAAGTTTTTCACTTTGATTTTTCACTACCAGCAAATAGTGCCATCCTTCTTTCAGTCCCCCTTTTTCTTATCTCCTTTTTTTCTTCGCCCTTGCTTCCGCAGCCACTCAAACAAGTATTCGGAACTCTCGTTTTTTAAGAATGAGTTTCGATTTTTCCGCCTCTCTGATCCCTCGTAGTGCACGCCCGTGTTCCGTGCCACAGGGTTTTTAGTCAACGTGCATTGTCCGAATTCTTAAGCACATTCAAGCTCTGGCTTGGTCATCTTGATGTTTCATTTCTTCAAGCCTACCTTCCATCCTTTTAGGACCGTGCGAAGCATTTCTCCGAGCCGTACCGCGACCCAGTGTAGAAACAGTATGCATGAATGGCTCCCTCTTACTCCCAAATTTCCCCCCTCCCAGACGACGAAGTTTGGAAGGCCGCGGCGGACCTCCTCCCCCACACATCTCGTCGCAAACGGTACCTTGTTTCTTTGTTTGCAGGTAACGATTCCCTTCCCAGGAGCACGCCTTTCTTCGAAGGTCGGACAGGATCGCGTCTGCAGGCCTGACGGAGTCGGAAGTCCCCCTTCCACTCATCTCAACTTGGTAGCCGCCGACCCCGTGACTTCAAGACCAGTAACTCTGTTTCGGCTTTTTTTCGTTCGTGTAGGGAACGCGACAACGCTCAGTAGGAGGCTGGACTCCCCCCTTAGCCGACGATTAACACCCCGTCTCGTCGCGATTGTCTCGGCAAGCAGGAAGTTTTATCCTTTTATCTTAGCGCCCCCCCCCCCACCCAGACCCCCCCCCACACTTCTTTCTAATCTCTTCCGTTGGCCCCCGTTTTTTTTTTTCTTTTTTTTCCTTGAACCCTAGACGTCGAGTTGCTTCATGCTCTTGATTGCCGATTTTCTATGACATAAATTCTCTTTTCCTTCCCTGGGGCTCGTTTTTTCTGCGGTAAGAGCTCTGCATTTTGCCGTCGTTTTATCCCTTGCAAATTGTCTCCAGTTAGTTCGAGATTTCAGCGCGTGTTCCCGGACCCCGCTTCTCGGAAAGTCCCCCTTTCGATCTATCTTTATCTTTTTTGTAGGGTTCTTCTTAGACTTCGGCGACTTTTGAAGCGGGTTTCGACGTACCCCAGCCCGTAATATAACTTTTGCCCATTTGCAAAGCAACTCCTTGCCCACTTCAGGTGTCTTCTTTTTTCCCCACTTGGCCTCTGGATGCTCCCCCCTTTTTTGTTCCTGTACTTCCAGACGTGATTTCCACAAACGCTACATCAGCCTTGAGCCAATCAGTTACACTTCTACACAAGCTCGGTGCAAAATGGGCGTTTGAGTTTCCCCTTCCCCCCGACTTTTCCCCCACCTGCGGAACCTTTCTGAGGTGAGAAATATCACAGGACATGTCATCCGGAGTGACCTTCCTTACAGACCTGCACCCCTGCTTACCCGAAACCCTTGAGATCCCCTTTCCTGGGCTTGTAGGTGGTTCTTAGACACAACGTTCTTCGTTTATAGGAACTAATCTTCAGCCTTTCCTACATTCCTTCTATATCTCCCCTGTCCTCTTCCTCCCTAGTCGGTAATGCAAACCCCCCCTTCTATCGCGGACTTTGTCTTCCGAGAATTTTTGGTGACGCTGGGGAGGCGAGGAGGCCGTCGTCTTGCCTCATGTCTTTTTCTCTGCAGGTATGGTCCATTTTTATAGACTGTTTTCTGGGTTGGTCTCGGGTTTAGGAAGGAAGCATGTCCCCCCCCGGGTACCCCCCCTTTCGACCAATTTCCCTCTCCGAAGGGCCAGAGCTTGTCCTTTCTAAGGACGTTCTGGCAATAATCAGGTGAACGAGAAACCTGGCGGGCACGTCGACCCACCTGGGGTTTTTTCTATTTTTTTCTCAACGATGCCCCCCGTCGAAATATAATCAGGCCCTAGGCCCAGGACGATCGAGTTTTGGAGGCTGTCACTTCCCTTCTTTTTGAGACCACCCTACTACAAGGGTCCCCCGACAATGACGATTCGAGAGAGGGATTTCCTCCACCCCTCATTCCCCCCCCCCCCTTTTTGCTCTACCTCCCCCTAAAGCGTTCTCAATCGGTCCCTTGCAGGACGTCCAGGCGCTCAGTTCACGGGTCCTGACGTTAATGAGACACTCCCTTCCGTGCCGAACTCTTTTGATACCACCAACAGTCGCAACACTGTTACCCAATAGGGGCAGACTTCTCTATGTTTCCATCCCCCTAGACTCTCGCGTTATCAACCGTTTTTTTTCCCCTGGCACTATCACGGCATGCGATGTTTGACGTTATGACCACGGTCGTCTCTTTTTTCGTGCAGAATCTCTTGGATCTTTTTTTCAAGGCCGTTCGGGTTTCCTTAAAGGGAAAGAGGTCAAGGACTCCTCTCCTTTTCCCAACAGACGATTAGGTCCGCCTACAGCTCCTCTAGAAATAAGCCGATAACCTTTTCTTTCTTTTCTTTCCTGCACCGGATTTGCTGCCAACGCATTCCCGAGACGATGATTCTTGTCCTCAGTTAAAAGAGCAGCTTGTCAAAGAAAAAGCCTGCCGTTATGAGTTCGCACATCTAGCTTTTCGACGCCCCAGCGCCTCCCAAAAGAGCGGGCGTTGTGCCTCGAAGAGAAGACCGCTTCTGAAAGACTGCAAACAGGAAGCGAAGACTTTGCTTGGTTGATGGACGTCCTGATCGTGCCGTTTCCGAGCCGAAACGCTCCCCTTTCTTTCGATCCTGGAGGTTTTTTCTGAGTTCCCCCAATTTCCCTGCAGCTTCGTTGCCATGAGTATATTTTTTATTAGATTAATCAGTTGGACTTGTACGCTGCCCCAGACGTTGCGGCCCCTGGCCCCTCCCCTTATACCCCTTCCTGCGGCGGGAATCTTTTAACTTGAGGATTTTACTTCCTATGGTTGAAGGACTAGGGTTTTTTTGATTTGCTCCTCTCTCCTCTGGGTTTCCCTTCTTTGCCTTCCCCCTTTTTTTTCCGCGTCGTCGCCTTGCCCAATGAATTGCGTTTGCGCTGACTCTGCTCGGCCCCTCCCAAACGGAACGCCCCTTCTCTTTTATCTGGGTCTCTCATTTTTCGGTTCTTTTTCCCGATAATGTTACGTGTCCGCTGCTGCATCTGCCGACACTTTGTCGAACGCTCGTATCCAATCCGATCGTCCCCCCCCACGATGCAAGCGCCCCTCCCTGTGCCTTTTTGCTTTTTTAAGTCTTTCCTTTACTGACAATCCCTCCCGCTTTTCTCCGGGCTGCGCTTTTCCCTTTCACTTTCGTTTATGCCGCGATCCTCTTAGGGCGATGCGGCGATGTCTCTCTATCGCGTTTTTTTTTTCCTTTTCTTTTCTTTGGGGTTGTGGTTATACTGGGGAAGGTTCTTTTTTTGCTTCCGAAGGAAAATGGGCTGATCCGTCTACCTTTTTACAAACCACCAGAACGTCTTTTTTTTTTCACTGATCTTTTTTCGACCTTTTTAGACGGTCTTTCATCGTTCCCCCCCGGTCGGTCAACTTTGCTGGAACTTATTGCCCCTTCTTTTCTTCGGAGTCCCCAACTTTTTCCTCTCGATCTGCTTTTTTCGAAATCTGGCGTTCCTGTCAAGCCCCGCGCTTGAAAGGCTCTCCTCCGGTGTTGTGTGGGCCTTGCCGGCAGCTTTCTCTGATTTCGCGACGACTGGAACTTTTGCCACCGGCACGGTCTTTTCAACTGCTCCCCCCTCACGGACACGGCCTTAAACCTGGGTGAAACTCAGCTCCCCTCTTTCTGCTTTGCGCTGCATAGAATCCGGATGAGTTTGATTAAAGAGCTCGCCGCTACCATAACATTTTTCTCCCGCCCCGCCCCATCCCCCCTTTTTTTATTATGCCAGTCATGAGTTCTGATCCAGATCGGCGGCAATTTCATTAGTTTGACATTGAAGATGGCGAAAAAAGCATGGACCACCTTCTCTTCAAGATTGATCCTACGATCCTTCTTTCTTTTTTGAGAGAGCTGAATCTTTCGGTCGTTTATTCAATCTTTGATCTGGCTTTTTCGTTCTGCTTTCTGCTCATACTTCTCTGCCGCGGGATCATTCGGAGTCTGATAGGCGCAATCATGCCTGACCCCTTGAAATTCCTTGGAGGGGTTTTTTTCAGTCTCTAGGAGAGCGTCGTATCTCACTTTGGATTTACTATTCCCCTCCCCTATGATATCGGAGATGAGTACCCCTTTTTACTCCCCGACGGCTGCGTGCCATAGTTCCTGATTCCCACCTTTTCTTTATCGTCTGGATTTCCTTTTGCAAGTCTTTTTCAATCAGCGGCCTTCGGCCGCCACACACTCTTTCCCCCGCCTGTTAACCGCTGTTTTCTTTAGCGATAAAGCCATATTGCGAAGTGCAGACAAACACTTTTCTCTTCCCCCCTTAAGTTAGATTTGATAAACGCCTCTTCATCCTTTTCCACAAAGTGACGCCGACCCCCATCAGAAAGCGATAAACAACCCCCGCTGGAGACTGCCAGTTCCTCCTTAGGACCTTTTTTTGGAAGGTAACAAAGTTATTCTCCCTCAGGTTTCACTTCTCCAACCCCCCCCCCCCCCCCCCCCCCCCCTGAACCTCCTTTTTTTCCTCCCTTCTCCCACCCTCTGGTGACCGTCCTCTAACGCCCAGTTGCAGCAAGCGATCTCCCTCCATGCCCCCTCGCAGCACTCTGCCGCGCCCAAGAGAGGATTTTCCACTTCTCAATTTGACCCCGCAGCCAGGAGAAAAAGCTCCCCTAGCGTGATGTTCAGTCATGAATAGTTAGGACCCTCCCCTTCCACAACCCCCGATGATTTCCCTTGGCATTGATGAACTACGTAAGTGAGAAAAGCTGTTGCAAGTGATGCCAGCAAACAAATCGGCGTCCGATATCGTGCCTGATTTTCCCTCCCTCCCCCTTTATTCTCCCCTTCTCGACTCCCCTTTTTCCGGTTGGGAGGCCCTCATAAGTTCAGAGTCCTCATCAGTTTTCGGAAGTTTCTTTCTTAAGATCCCCACCCCCATTGCGCCAAGCTTCCGCCTTTGTGTTTTTCATCTGCTGATTAGCAAAACGCAAACCGAGGGTCAGTACACTCTCCCTTTTTTCACCTTATTTTCGAACTTCTTCCCCCTCCGATTCGGTTGGATACCTTTTTTAGGGCGCGGAGGTTTTTCCTTCCCCTGATTTTGGCAGGCGGTCGCGCATCATCCCATGACTATTACCATTGCCCCGTCCCCCCCTCGAATTGCCGCTGTCATACTCCCCACTCCAGGATCTGGATAGG
>Ga0179593_1672736_pt1 | contig 10725 bp, 18 predicted proteins | sample CZODoug2_1_08_16_FD_185931 | JGI IMG/M metagenome (GOLD analysis project Ga0179593, IMG submission 185931) | Vadose zone soil fungal communities from Angelo Coast Range Reserve, California, USA - CZODoug2_1_08_16fungal (PacBio error correction) | ecosystem: Environmental > Terrestrial > Soil >... | reverse complement strand
TTCCTTCCCTTTTTTTTTCTACGGGCGCCGGAGATCTCGGGAACCTAACGGGCCCAACTTTTTTTTTTCTCCTTCGTCTCTGGTGGAGAAAAAACCGGACTTGTCCTTCCCCCTTTTTTTTCCTTCGAGTTCAGCCGTCGAGGGGAATAACTTGTACCCTGTTTCTCTTTACCCCCCTTGTGGAGGGGAGGCGTCTTCAGAAGACGGCGCCTTTTCTTTCTGGATCGCTATGAGCGAGCCGGCCGCAACAGTCCCCCTTTCCAACTTTGATCCGTCAGTGAAAGACGGATGGTAAGAGGTGTGTCATCCCCGCCTGCCCGGGGTCTCTTCCCTTCTTTTTTCTTCGCGCACTCTGTTGAGCAAAGGACTCTCGACCCCCCCCCCCCCCCCGTCTTAGAGGTAGGAGGGAGACGATTCTGTCTGCCGTACTTTTTTTTTTTTCGTGGTGCTCGCGGGGACTCGCGAGTACCACGGGGTTTTTTTTTCTTTCCTTTTTTCCCTTTCCCTCCAATCCCCCGCGCATGAAGAAGATACCTCCGACTACCGTGCCCCTTTTTTTTCTTTTTTCCCGGACGGGTCGGCCCCCCATCTTCTTTTCACCCTCTCTTAGCGGAAACGCGCAGCGAGCCAGTGAAGTTCACTCGGACGTACGAGCCCGGTGTATGGCTTGGCCCTTTTTTGGCGGCCACGTCGGAGCGGAGCAAACAATCCCCCTTTTCACTTTTTCCCCTTTCTTATCTGACGACGGATTCGTACGAAAACTTCAATGAAGCTGGCGAGACCCCCCCCCTTCCTTTTTTTTCCCTTCTTTTCACCCAGCACCTAATGACGCGTCGAAGGCCCGGGCCCTTATCTTCTTTCCCCCCCTTTCGCCTCAGAGGCATGAAGTAAGAGGAGATTTACGCAAGAGCCCGCTCGTTCAATCCTTTCTTCCCCTTCCCCGCACGTCTTGGCAATTCATGACTTCTTCATTTCCCCTTGCAATTTGCAAGACGGTACATATCCGAACCAGAGGGGACCGCTTGCTTTTTTTCCTTATCAGGCGGCCAGTGGGCCGAAGTAGGTCTTTGTGTTTCCCCTTGCCTCAGGGAAACCGGGAGCCTAAGGCCAACATCTTCCCTTCCTTCTCTCCTTCTGGGCGCGGTCCCACTCCATTTCTTTCCGTTTTTTTTTGTTTTTTGAGAGAGATGATATTTGTTTCTTTTTCTGACGGAGTGATCTGGTTCGGCCTTTTCGTTTTCGCCCAATCTTGTGGCCGGAGGATAAAGGTGTAACTGCGGGCTTTTTTTTTTCTTTCCTTCCTCCTACTAGGACACTGGCAGTGATCTGATTCTTTTTTGTGCCTGCGTCCCTCTGGTGGAGGAGAGACGTCTGCAGATATTGCTTTTTTTTTTTTTTTTTTCCCCCGTCATGGAATGGCCAAGACGTGCTTTTGTTTTTTCTTTTGATCGTCTTTACCGACGGGCTCTTGCGGAACGGCCCCCCCTCTCTGATTGGGAGCGGGTCTTTTCCCTTTCTTCCATCCTGATTCCCGGCCGTCGAATCGCGTCAATTAGGTTGTTTGTTCCTTTTCCTTTATCACCCCGTTGCGCTTGTGTTTCTCGCCCTTCCTTTCTCCCTTCTTCACCCTTCCTACCGGTCAAGGACCAAGCAGGTCACCGCGTTGTTGTTTCCTGCTCGATTTTCCTTCTCTTTTTCCTCCTGGCCCAAGACAATACGAATGGCTAGTACGTCGTTTTTCTTTTTTCCCGTTCTAACTGTCTCGCATGACGCGTTCAGATAACGAGCTGGTTCAAGGGCGCTTTCCCCTTCTTTCCCCTCTCCGGCGCGTGCTTCCTCAGTCACCTTTCTTTCTTCCACTTCGGGATTGATGGAACGTTATGCTCGGTTGGGCACGATTTTCCCTTTCCTTCTTTCCTCCCTCGAGCCACCAAGATCAAGGCCCGCTTTTCCCTGTTTCCGTTCAGACAGATCGTTTACAGTAGCGACATCGGATGGGCGCGGCTTCCTTTCAGAAGAGTTGACGCCTTTCCCTTCTTCCCTTACTATGCTAGGAAATAAATGGCGACACGTCTCTCCCCGGGCATGCTTTTCCCTTCTTTTTTTTTTTTTTCTCAGTTCAGGGATTGTTGGAGGCGGAGCTCATTTCCCTCTGTCGTTTTCGCGCTTCTTTTGCGTTTCGAAGACGAAAGAGCCCCTACAGCCGGGGTGCAAATCGTTTTCTTTTCCGGCGGATAGAGTGCAGAGATTCCCCGGTTTCCCCTCCTTTCCTTCAGAGTAAGGGGGGGGTTATAACCAGAGATAGGGCGTGGCACACGGCCCTTTTTTTTGATCCCGGCGCCTGAGTTTTCCCCCTCTTGTTTGGCGAAGAGGCGAAAGACCCAACTCCTGCCCGCTTCCTCTATCTTCCACTCAAGTCCGGTTCAGAGCAGCGACGGTCGGCTCCCGTCTTTTTTTTTCCCCCCTCGCCGCCCAGGTAGGTAGCGTTTGATAAAAAGCAGTTCGGTTATTTTCATTTTTTCCACAGTGCCAGAGCCTGCGATATGGAAGCGCAAGAGTCCCCCCTTTCCTCGTGTGGGCCGATCGGCAACCCTGTTCCCTTTTTTTTTCCTTGTCAGGGACTCTGGGGCAACCAGAGATACCCTTTTTTTCTTTTCCCCCGATCCGGGTTTGAGTGGGAAAGGGTAAATGCTGTCGTACGCTTTTTCCTTTTTTTTCTTCCCAAAGTCGCGCTTGCAAACGCAAGACCGAAATCCCCCTTTTTCGCCTTCAGTGTGTGTGAAAGAGGAATGGAGTGAGAACGGGTGCTTCTTTTCCTCCCCTCGGAGGTGGCGTTACATCAAGAGTTCCTCCTCCCTGTGGTTCCTGTTATTAAGAAAAGTGATTTAAGGGTTTCCTCTTCCGCAGCGCTTCAAAGATGGCTCTCGCTGTTTCGCCCACCCCCGTCTGGATTGGCTTTTCCCTCCTTCTGCGGGTCTGTCGTCGACAATAGCGCCGTGGCTTTCTTTCTTCTGGCCGCCACTTCCCCTTTACCTCGTTTGGCGGGAGGAGTCTTGTAGGAATCTGAACAAGGAGGGCGGGATCGTTTCTTTTTTCCTCCCCCAGGCCGAGAATGACAGGTCCCCCTATTTCGTTCGATAGAGGGATGGTCACGCTCATGGACCCGTCCCTCCTACGCAGTGTGCGCGCCCAGAAAGTCGCGCCTTTGGAGCTTCTTTTTTTCCCTTCCCAGTCGTCAGGGGAACAACCAGAGGCTTAAGCGGAGTCGTTTTTTTTTCCCCTTTCCCCCCATTGCCCCGAAATGTGGCGAGATACTGGAAGCGCTTTTTCATTCCCCGACGGACGAGTGGATGAAGCCCCTTTAGTTTTTTCCTTTCCCTTCCTTATGTCCTAGTGGGAGAAGAGTTGTTTTTTTTGGCACCTACCCGATCGTTTTCTGTTGATTTTTTTTTCCCTCTCTCCTTTAAGTGGCTGAGAAGGAGTCAAGGAGTGCAGCCGCGGAAATCTTTCCCCCCTTTTGTGGTGTTGTTGTTGAGAGAGATTTCGTTCTTTCCTTCTTCCTCCGCCCGCAATAGTGGCGGTTCGGCTCCAGAAACGATTTTTGCAACCCTTTTTCCTTTCCCCCCCCCCCCCTAAAACACCGCGCACACATCAGGACTGCCTGAATGGGCTTTCCCCCTTTTTTTTCACTCGTTCGTCCGGTTAGCGAGGTCCCGATTTTTCTTTTCCCTTCTCTCCATGGGCAATGTGGGGACCAAAGGGGTGACTGCCCCTTTTTCCTTTTTTCCCGGCGCTGGGCAAGGTATAGTCAAGTTTGATTCCTCCTGTATTTCGCGGAAAATGTCGGGCTCGGGAAGGAAACCGGGCCGGTCCATGTCTCCCTTTTTTTCCTTTGCACGATCGGGTGGGTTTTGCGTACGTGGTTCTTCTGTTTTCCCCCTCCTGCGTATCAGCCTGTCTAGGAATGGAAGTGCAACGCTTGTTCAGTCTCTTTTCCCCTCCCCCTTTTTCACACAAATTGCCGTTCGCCCATCTCCTCCCCCTTTTTTCCCTTTCTCTCATTGGCGAGGAGAAGAAAAGTGCAGAGTCCCCCCTTCCCTGTCCTCGAAGAGCGAGTGCTCCTTTTGCCCTAAGATAATGGTTTGTAGTCATCATGATCTTCCCCCCTTTTCTTCCTTCCACACGTGCGTAGAGGATATGTGTTGTAAGCAGAAATCAGCTCTATTCCCCTCCCTCCGCCAGGAGGTAGTCAAACGTCTCAACCCTCCACAAAATAGGTAAGGAGGGCGGCGGTGCCCCCCCTTCTCCAACCGTGGTTCGATAGAACAGAATCTGTAAATTCAAACGCTGCATCGGGAGAAAGAGGAGTGAACAGTAAAGTCCTCACCAAGCTTTTTTTCTTCGTGGTTTGGTTTTTTTATTTTTTGTGGGGGGTTGTTCGGGTTTGTTTTATTTTCTGGTTTTTTGTTATCGTTTTTTTATTCTTTTTTCCCAAGGAGTCATGAAAAATATAGTAGATGCCACCTGGATGTCCCTTTTTCTTTTTTGCTGGGACCGGACTCGTGCGCTTCCATACGCCGGCGCGTTCGTTTTTCTCAATCGTTCGCTATTATGCCCCTCAGACATAAAGAACCGGCTTTGTATCAAGCTACCGAACTGAGTTTCCCTTTTTCCTTCCCCTTTCTCAGGCGTAGGATGTTGAGCCGACTTGAGTTATAGCGTCTGGTTTCCTTTCCTTTTTCTTCGTCATCGGAGAGGGCAAGGAGTTGGGGATGGCGACTCTTCGGCCCAGCCCTTCCTCTCCTTTCTTTTTTTTCTTCCCCTACCGGGCCAAAGCCGTGTGGCCAGCCCCTATTTTCCCCCCCCCCCCGTACTTTCTTTTTGTGAACGCGTGATGGGATATAGGTGCCGGAATTTTTCTTTTTTCCCTGCTTGTTTTCCGCGCGGCCGGATCTTGACACCGGTTTATTCCTCGCCCCCTTCGGCCCCCTTCCGCTATACTGAAAACTAGGGCAGTCATACGCCACGCCCCCCTCTTTTTTTTTTTTTTTCCCGATCCGAAGACACGCCGATGGTTCCAGGTGTCTCTCCTTTTTTCTCCTTTCTCCCTCTTGCTATTCCGGATCTATTGGAGACAGAGGAGCGCACTCTTTGAGCCCCCTTTCTTTTTTCCTTTCGGCGGAATCGATTCGGTCGACGACTTTTCTTGATTTTTTTCTGTTTTGTCCTCGCGGCTCGCGGCGTACAATGGGATGGTCTGGGTTCTTTCTTTTTTTTCTAACGGCAGCAATAACCCGCATGCCGCCCTCCACCTTTTTCTCAGTAGCGCGGAAGAGCTGGTGATGCCACACACGGGTCTCCCTTTTTTTCCTTAGAACCAGGGCGCGTTTGCTCTTCTGCCAGTAGACGGTCTACTCGACGTCACGAGCCTTTTTTTGGGGTCTAGGGTTACCTGGTTTTTTTTTGGTTGTTTTTGTTGTCTTGGCCCTTAGGCCGTCGCGCTCTTTTTCTTTTTTTTTTTTGAGGCAGGACCAACTATTTTGCTCCCCTTTTCTGCTCGTGTGGAAGAAGGGTAAGTCCGCAACTCCTTTTTCCCCAAGCGCAACGGGGGTGAATCTTCTTCCCTTTTATATCGTCCGCAGAAAGCCATGAACCCCAGCATCCTCCCTTTTTTTTTTTTATTCAAGCACGTGGGCCCATTCTCCCCTCAGAGCATGACAGTCACATGCGCTTTTCTTCCGTTCCAATCCGATCCCGACGCTTTCTCCCCCTTTTTTCCCTGCACGCATTGGCAAAAGTCATGCTTTTCTTCTGTGGGCAATGTCTGCAAGACGTCATTTTGTCCCCCCCCCCCTCTTTTCACGCTGGCCCAAAATCGCGCGGCGACCCCTGTTCTTTCTCCGAGGCGGCTTAGCGGGTCAATTTTTCTCTTTGACACCGGGAGGCCGAAGGACCCACACTATGGTCCCTTTTTCCCCCTTTTTTGGGCGCGGTCCAATCTACATTTCCTTTCTCTTTTTTTTTCTTCTTGCAATGGCAGATGGGCCTCTCTTTCTATTTTTTTTTTTTTTTTTTCGGGACTTGCTTCTTTCGGGCGTGACATATGTTGTTCCTGGCTTCTTTTCCCTCCAAATGTACTGTGACAAGGAAGCCTCCTACGTATTCCCTTTTTTCCTCTTTTTCTGCCGCGCGAGTTGGGCCTCGTCTCTTTCCCGTCTTGCAGAATTGCCCGGGTCTTGGTGGGTTTCCCCCCCCTTTCCTGACATGCCACAAGACGGCGGGAATTGTTCCTTCCCCCCTTTTTTGGATGTATCCGAGCGGGCTCTTCTTTGCTTTTTTTTCAAGCTTTTGTGACTGGCCGCCAGTGCTTACTCTTTTCTTTTTCTTGTTTCTGTGTGAAGGATGGGTGAGGAGATTCACGCGTTCCCTCTCTCCCCCTTCCCTCCACTGCTCCTGAAGTGGCGGCGTCCCCCAATTCTTCCCCGGGTTCTTGACCAAGAAGGTAAAGAGTTGTTGGTCCGGCTCGACTTTTTCCCTTTGGGTGAGTTTCTGGGAGAGCGCGCGTTCCACTCTCCCTTCTTTCGTGACGTCGAGTGAACTTTTTTTCCCCTCTGGCCTCCGATTTTCCCCCGTGTTCGCGGGCTATTTTTCTTTTTTTCTTTCCGTCCCGGCCTCGTCGGCGATTCCTCCGGTTTTTCGTACTTATTCTCGGGGATTGAGAACGTTAGGCTCGGTGGGGTCACTCCCTTTTTTTCCCCCCTCTGCGAGCCGCGAGAACCACGCTCCCTGCCTTTTCCTTCCACCCTCAGATCGTGACGAAGAAATAAGGAGGGGGCGCGGTTCGTCTCCCCCCCCATGGCGTGAGAGAATAGGTCTCAATTGACTCCTTTTCCCCCCCCTTTTTTTTTTTTTTGCGGGAGATGAACCTGGAACCCTTTTTTTCTTTTCCCTTTCAGTTATGTTGGCGGAGGCGCTCATGAGATAGTCGTGGCGATGATGCCCGCTTTCCTTTCCCCACCGTCTCTGACGTACGAGCCGCCCCTCTTTCATTTTCTTGCTCCCCTCTTCACCCGGTGAGTCCACCGGAACGGCGGGATACGTGAGATTCTTTTTCCCCTTCAGAGTTCGGGCCTCTTCTTTCTTTCTTTCCACACGGCTTGGCACAGGTAGGGAAGAGATACGGAGCCCGGTTCCCTTCCCCTCTAGCGCCCACTTCTCTCCTTCTTCCCGCGAACCAATGAAGGATATGACTCAAGTCGGTCTTCCATCCCTTTTTCTCCTTCCTGGCTTTTGCGCAGGAAAAACACACATTTTCTCCCCTCCCCCTCCCTTCCCTTTTTATCTTGAGGGGGCTATCGACGAAAATTACGAGCATTCCCCCTCCCCTTTTCCCTGGCAAGAGTCGGTCCAGTAAGCCAGTGTTTTTTTTCACTTTCCGGCCAGGGGGCATTCGGGGACGATCCTTCCTATTTCTTTTTCCCTTCTCTATCGTGGATACAACCTTGAGTGAGGACTTTGGGTTCTTTTTTTGCCCTTTTTTAAAGGGGGTACATGATGTAGGTACAGAGGGTGGGTGGTCCTCTCTGGGATCCGAGAAATAGACCAGGTTTTGAAAAGAACCCCTCCCCTTCTCGACCGGAAGATGTTCGGTAGACTTTAGAAGAACTTGCCTTCAGGGTTTCTTTTCCTTCCGGTGAGTTGCGCTTTCTTTGTGGACTTCTCACCTCGAGGTGAGGAAATACGAGGTCTCCTCTTTCCCTCACGTGTTCCTCACTTTTTCCCTTCATCTCTTACTACAAAACATGGAGATTAGGAAGCGTCCCCCCCTTTTTTCCTTTCGCCCTGAGTCTGGGCGGGACACCTCTTTTTTTACCTCTGCGGGTATGTGTAGCTCGGCCAATCGCGAACGTTCTCCTTTCCCAGTCGCTGATGGAGTGGAGAAAGGAAATGTGTGTGTCCATCGGACAGTTTCTTCCCCTTTCTGACCGTCCTGCCTAGGACGGTGCTTCCCCCCCTTCGAGCATTGATTGAAGAAAAGGAACCAAAACCCTACCCCCCTTTCTTCCATGGTTTTTTTTGTTTTCACCGCTCATTGGAGCGTCCTTTATTTCCCCTTTTCCCCCCCCTCCCCTACGGTCAGAGAAGGAAAGATAGTAGTGCTTGGACGATTAATCTTTTTTTTTTTTGGAGGCCGGGGAGCGAATGCCGCCCCGCCCCCCTTCCGCAAAGTGGAGGATACTGGAAGCGATTCTTTTTTTTTTCCTACGAGTGGATGCCGAACAAGCTAGCAACACGTGTTTTTTCACCGAGGTGGGGAGTAGTTTTGGTTCTATTTTGGCACACACCCGATAGTTTTGGAGCAGTCCCGCACTAGGGGCGGTGTCGCGTTCAGTTTCCTTTGCTTCCATTCTCTTCGAGCAGAGAAATATCTATATTGTGTTTATTCCTCCTCCGTTGTTTTTTTTTTTCTCTTCCCCCCTGACGCCCAGGGCGCCACATTCACGTCGCTCCCCGTTCCCCCCCCTCCCCTCTTGTGGTGCACCGTGAGAAATGGAATTACCAGAAGTTCACGAAAAACCCTTCCCCCTTTTTTTTTTTCTGAGGCTTGTGCGGCATACATCCTGTATTTCCCCTTTCCTCCCCCTCTCCAGGATAGCAAATTGAGGGAAATTTTGGGAAACAAGGTTTTTTCTCCCTCTTTTTTTTTTTTTCCCCTCCCCTGTGCCCCGCGCTGGGCAAGGATCGAGAATTCCTTTCCTCCGGACACTGTCGAGGGGAATAGGGAAGGAACCGGGCCGGTCTCTTTTCCCCTTTTTTTTTTGTTTTTGGTCCTTGTTCATGCTCGGCCTGGGGTTCCATCCCTTCATTGTAGAATGACTACGGGGGCCCGTTTTTCCTTTCTGACACCCCCCTTGTGCCGTTCGTCTCATTCTTCCGTATCCCTTTTTTCCTTTCTCGGCGTCCCGACACCGGCAGAGTAGTACCAATCGAGTGTACCGCCCAAGGGACCTCCCCCCTTCTTTCCTTTTCCTTCTTTTCTCCGCTTCCGCAGCTCATGGTTGTAGTCCCATGCTTTTTTTTGGGAGAAAGGAACAAGTTGCGTAGAGCTCTGCGAGCCTTTTTTTTTTTCTTTTTCCCCCGGCGCAGACTGAAGGGAGCGCCAAAACCCTCTTTTCCTTTCCCCCCTGAAGGCCAAGGGGGAGAACGAAACACAATAGGTCGTTGTCTTTTTTTCCTTCCCTTGTGTTCGTGCTTCACCCAGCCTCGGTCGCTGACCCCCCCCTTTTTTTCCCCTTCCTAGGGTAAAAGGGAGGACTTGCATCTGCTCCCTTCTTTTGCCAAACCAGAGTCCTGACGACTATCAGTTCACCTTTCCATTTTTCCTAGCGGCCCAAAAGGAATTATGGACCGGACTTTCTTTTCCCCCTTTCTTTCCTTTCACCCTTGAAGCCGCTTTTCTCGTGACTAGTGAAGTCAGATAGTCCCCTCCCCTACTTTTCCCCTTTTTCTTTTTCTATTGGTTTCCTGACTCGAACTATCTTCCTTCTTTTCCTTCCCTGGCAGCGTGGCTGGTCTGAGAAACGACTTGAGTTCATAGCCGTCCCCCTTTTTTCTTATGTCGCGTCATCGGGAGGGTTGGAGCTCCCCCCCTTCCTGAGCAGGAGTTAGGACGTGGCTTTTTTTTTACCTGGTGGCCAAAGGTTGCTTTTTTTTTGTTGGAGAACCAACACCGGACTTGCCTCTTTTAATCGTGCCGGACCATGCCGTCGCAGGTGGGGACTCACGCTGTGTCTCTCCTTTTTTTTCCTTGTCTTTCAGGAAGACGGCGGCCCTGCCGCTCTCCTGATCGTTTTTTTTTCTTCTCCTCCCCCTCCCAACATCACCCTGAACTGATCCGAAGAACGCCGATAGGCTTTTTTTTTGCATTGACTCCTATTCTAGTCGGATCATTGTGAGCCGACTTTACTTCCTTCCCCCTTCCCCCTCCGTATGTAGTAGGAAACGACTGTTCTGACGACTCGCTTTTCCCCCCCCTTTTTTTTGCTCGCGGCTCGCGAGTACCAGTGGTATCCTCGGCATAACGGGTAATGCAATAACCCTCCTTTCTTTTCTTCTTTTTTTTTCTTAATCGCGTCCGAGCTGTGTGTCGCCCCGATCTCCCTCTCCCCTTTTTTTCCCCTCGCGTGAGCGGAACGCGCAGGCGAGAAAGTAGACGTTCACTCGACGTAGAGCCTGTTTTTTTTCCCCAACTTCTGAGCGGCACGTAGAGCCGTGACCCCCCACAACCTTCCCTTTTTATGCTTCTTGACGACGTGATTCCGTCCTGCAACGTCTAACCCAGGCGGCAAACGTTTTGTTTTCCTCTTTAGTCAGACGAAAAAAGCCTTAACCCAGCCCTCTTTTTTTTGGACTCAGCTTCAAGCCATTTCCCGTCTCCTCCATAAGAGAAGCCGTCACCTCCCTTCCAATCGATCCCGACGATTCCCCATGCAAGACGTCTGGGCAATTCATGACTGGTCCCCCCTTTCCTTCTGTGCGCCATGTCCGGCATCTCCGAACCCCCTCCCCTCTTTACCGCTGCCCAAACTAGAGAGAAGACAACCCCTATCCCTTTTTCCCCTTCCGTGTGTCACCAGGACAGTTGTGCTTAGTTGTCCCCCCTTCTTGTCAAAGAAGAAGAAAGAAAGTCAGAACCAGATTCACACTTTCTTTTTTTCTTTTTTT
>Ga0179593_1647070_pt1 | contig 10725 bp, 13 predicted proteins | sample CZODoug2_1_08_16_FD_185931 | JGI IMG/M metagenome (GOLD analysis project Ga0179593, IMG submission 185931) | Vadose zone soil fungal communities from Angelo Coast Range Reserve, California, USA - CZODoug2_1_08_16fungal (PacBio error correction) | ecosystem: Environmental > Terrestrial > Soil >... | reverse complement strand
TCCCTGTCGGAGTTTTCTTAGACCCCGTTCTGATTCGGCTCCCTTTACTTATCGCTTGTTCAAATTGAGTTCGGACAACACCTTGCCCCTGGTTTTCGTGACCCCCTTTTCTTAGAAAAGAAAACTGTTCTTTTTTCTATCTCCGGTTTCACCCACTTTCTCTGCATATCAAAGTTTTAGGTTTTCCTCTGCCTCAAAAATTTAGTAAATGACCATTTCGCGCGACTTGGCCCCTCCGCCTTTTCCCTTATCTTCAAAACTCTTGAATCATCCGGTTTATCGTACTTCCTGTCTTCCCCTGAAAGAACTTTCTTTGACCACTTCCAGTCTTTCCCTCCATTAGTTCACCTTCCTGTGCAGGACACCCCGTTTTTGCTAGTTTGGGGTAAGAATGACTTCATTTCCCCGTGCGAGGCTTTCTCGGATATTCCTCTCCCTATACTTTTCCTGTTTAGAATCTCCTTTCTTTCTTCTTGAAACCCTGTCCGAGAGGAAGAAAAGAGTTTCTCCCGTCTTTTCCTTTCTTCTCCCTTCTTTCCACAACTCTTGTTGCGATCCTTTCTCTCCAGTCCAGCTCTTTTAAATTTTTCCCGGAATCTTCTTGTCTCGCATATGCCCCCACCTCTTTTGTGAACTCCTTTGACAGCGCTCCATGATGGCGCCTCGTATCCTTGCCCCATCGCTTCCTCCTCTTGCCTTTTCATTGAGACCTTCACTGAAGATACTTTCCTTGACCTCGGCTTTGAGGGAGGGCTTTTTTCTCCCGTCTCTATGAGCGCCTTTTTCTCGTTCAGCAATTCGGGGCTTGCCTTCTTGAAAGTATCAGACTGTCTTTTCCCCGAGATTTTTATCTTGTCCCTTTTCTTTTTTGGAGGCTTGATTCGCCGACCTCCCCCGGAAAAAGAATCTCCCTCAGCTCATAGGAAGAGACTGATGCTACGTACGAAATTGGATACCGAGATTTGCTTTCAATGGCTTCCTTCTCAATGGACCACGTTCTCCTTTTGGATCGGTGGGTCCCTTTCCCCCTTTTGTCCTGAGAATAAGGAGCTTTGCTGCCCCTTCTCAGAACCTTTTTGCAAGGGTTCTTCTTTCTTCCGGAGTTGGATCGGCACTACCCAGTTTACAGACTCCCTCCCCCTCGAATATCCTGGACCATGAAGCAGTCTCTCCCCCTCGTGGAAGCTCGGGATGCGACCGCGCTTCGTTCTTTTTTTCCCCCTCTATGCGATTCTATTTCTTCCTATGGAGGACGGCCTTTTCATCTGAAGCAGGGAGAAGGGGAGAAGTCCCGTTTTCCCATTCACTGGCGCCCCCCACCCCTTTTTTACCCTGAGGCTGAAAGACCCCTCTCCTTTCCCCTTCCCCACCCTACCCTCACACGGTTCTGTCCACGTCTTCGTTACTCAATTGCCGGCGGGACCTCCGCTTTTTTTTCTTCGTTCTCATTAGAGTCCCTTTAGAACCTTTTCTTTACAAATTCCCCCGGCTTTCTCGAAAAGAGCCCCTTCCTGGTACCCTTTCTTCCCCCAGCCCCCACTTTACTCTTCCTTTTCCTACTTCCCTCTTAGAGATGCAATTAAAGTATGGGTCCTAATGCTTTTGAGAGTTTCCCGATTGCGGACACCCCCCCTCAGTCAGGATTTCGGACGCTCCTTTTCCCTCCCTGCACATTTTCCCCCGCTCCGGATGACTCTTCTTGAACCAGAGGCGATCACGCCTTTTTTAAATTACGACACCAGGGGTCAATCCCACCTTGTGTTAGTTTTGACTTGTGCACATTGTTCGCATATTTTCTCTCTTTTTTCTTTTTTACAATTCTTTCTCACGGCGCCTCGTCCTTTTTTCTTGACATTTTTTTAGGTATAGAATTTCTTTCATACCCTCCTCCTTTCACAAAGAAATATAATCTTGAGAGTTTCTGGAGAATCCCCCCCTTTTAGTGACTGGAACAAGTCCTCTCCTGTCCCCGTTCTTCCTTCTTCTTCAACGAGCGTTTCCTCCGCTTTCCCGCCCCGCGAGAAATCTAGGTGTATTGCCGGGTTCTGGCGACAGGGACAGATCATTTTTGATGCCTCCCCCTTTAGTCTCATGCCCCCTTTCCTCGCAAATTGTGGCGATAGCAACTTTTCCTTTCTTCCTTTTTCGATCTCTAGGTCTACCCGTAGATTTCTTCTTTTTGAAACATGGAAATGCTCGCCGAGGCTCCCTCCGCGATTCCCTCTTTTTCAGAGACGGTTTACCCCCCCCTCCTTCCTGTCCCCTCCCCCGGGTCAACGCTAATCTCGGTTGGCCTACCCAACCTTTTCCGCGCAACCCCCGTCCTGCTCGCGAGGTTCCACCGTTCCATAATAGTAGTTTACTCTTTCCAGTTGCCCTAAGAATCAACCTCCTCCCCTTCCTTTACCTCCAAGGTAATACTTTTTCCCCCTTTTCCCAGGCAAGATCCCGTGATTTGGACCTCCCCCTGACCAGATTTCGAAAAAGGGGATCAATTTTTTAACTTCCCCCTTCACCCCTCCCTTTAGGAAGTGCGATCTCTCCTTCTTTTTTTCTTTTTTGGACTTCTTCTTTATTTCCCCCCCCTTTTTTAAGATCCGAGGCAGCTGATTCTACCTCCTTCAACCTGCAAAAGTTCCCTCTTACCCACGCTTGTGCAGGCCCGCGAGACATTGCAGTGCGAGAAGCCCTTTTTTTTTTTACGTTTCTCCTTTTACCCCCTTCCGATGCTCTGGTGAATCATCCCCCTCTAACCGAGAGTCTGGTAAAGTTCAATTTCACCTCTATGTGCGGTTATTTTCTTATGAAGTTTCTTGTTACTTTTTTTAAGAGTATTCAATTTTTTTCTTCAGTCTCACTATTTCTCTTCAGTTCTGACCTTTTCTGAGACTGATTGGTGAGAGTTTTTTGACCTTATACCAGGTAAGGGAGAAAAGTGGTGTTCCCTAATCTCCCACAAGATACGGCCGTCTCCCCCTCGTTCACTTTTTCTCCCCCATGCGAATCCTTAGTCTTTCTTTTTCTCCAAAATGGGGGTTCGTCCGGGGCATGGTTAGGAAGAATTCCTACGCTGTCGCCGCAGACACTCCTCCTGTGATATACGCCTTTTCCCCTTTCCTCCTTCTGCCGTTTTTGTTGATCCATGCCTTGAGGACGGATATCTGTGACCCACGGAGAATTCTAGAATCGTTTCCCCCCCATTGCTTCCACCACTTGTCCTTTCAAAGCAGAGTGCCCTCTACCCTCAACCTTCGTTCCTTCGTGACCTTTCTAAGGTGAAACAGGGAGTTAATGACCGGTCTGGGTGTGCTCTTTCCCACTGGGATCCCACCCTTTTTTTCCTCTTTCTCTCCTTTTCTTATACTCTCCAATCCTGGATATTGAGAATGTCTTCCTCAGTTGTGACGACCCCACGCCTATTTATTCAGATCTGTAGGTCCCCTCGTTTCCAAGACGCCCCCATTCTTTTCCCGTTTCTTTTTCCTTACCCTCCATCCTTCTTTCGTTTAGACTGTCTATCCCCCCCCTATAGTCGACCTTGGAGTTGAGTGAAGCTTAGGACTCTCCCTCTTCGTTTCCCCCTCCCCTCCTGAGCTGCTCCCCGATTTTGTCCGGGAATTCAGGTGCATCCATGATCCAACACATCTTTTGAGCAGTAAAGGCCCGCCTGTAGTTTTTGCTTTCTCACGACAGTCTCCTGGACCTTCCGGGCCCCTTTTTAGAGATAGCGCCTTCTCCCACTTTTTTCGTCTTGAACAGTTGTTCCCTTTAGCCAGATCTCGTATAGGTCTCCCTCTTCTTTAGAGCTTTTTTCCTTTTATCCCTTTCTGTATCTGTAATCCAAGAGAGATAGAGGGACTTCTTTTTAGTTCCTTGGAACCTCCCTTTAGGAGGTCCGCTCCTAGTTGATTTCCGGCGTTCATATAGTCCTTCCTTCTTAGGAGACTTATACGTATGCTCATCTTTTCTCCAATAGGTAGTCGTTCCCCCTTCTGTCTTTTACTTAATTTGGAAAGCCGCTTTCCCCTCTCGTCTCTCGAGGACCAGGCTCATAGCTCTGACTTGTTTCTCTTAGAAAGTCCCTCTCCCCTCGTGCCTAGAGATAGCCCCCTAATTACACCTCCCTTTTGGCTCTTCCTTGAAAAGAGGTTCGATGCTGGGCTTCCTCCCTAAAGGCTGTTCCTTTTCTTTTGACCTGCCTCGTGATCTTACTTTCCTTAGTTTTCTTGTAGCCGTGTTGTTGATCTGTCAACTTTTCCGCTCTCCACATGAGTGCATCGCGATTGTGCCCTGGCAGCGCTGATTTCTTCATTACGGGGACCCTTCGTTTTGTCCAGCGCCTGAGTTCGGCAGAGGGAAGAAGACGGTTCCCATTCCTTTCTGCTTGTCCCTCCCCGAGCCCTGCCTTTTCCTCATTCCTGTACGCCCCTACTTTGCGTGCTCTCCCCTTCTCCCCCAAGGGTTTCAAGTCCTTCCACAACACTAACCCCCAGAATTTTTTCCCCCGTTTTTGTGATGGACACTTCTTTCCTACCTCCTTCGTCATAGCAGCTTGGTTTCTTTAAGCGTTACTATTCTTCCCTCCCTCCCAGAAAGGGCCCACTTCCTTCCTTCTCCTACTTTTTTTTACCCCATGGTCCGTACCCCCCTCGGACTTTTCCATACTGGAAGGTTCCTACCTTTGTTGTTGAGATTGAGGAAATCAATTTCGGCCTCTTTTGCTCGCTGCTTGGTGTGACGGACCAGTTTTTTCCTCTTTCCGTTCTGGTACCCTTTTTTTGACCCTCTTGGGGTAATTAAACTCCCTTTCTTTCGTCACAGAAAAGCGCGATTCACGTCCTCATGAGCACGGTGTCCACTAACAACTTGGCACGCGTTATTTTTTTTATGTGCTCTTTCGCCTCTTTGAGAGCCTTGTTTATTTGCCATCGGGATCCTCTTCCCAACGGCGCCAGGCGTTCACTTCTGGCGCCTTAATCGACTTTCTTCGGGACACATGAATTTCTCCTAGTGGAGAGTAACGGCCCTCTCCCCAGTAGTTTGATGCTCCAAGCCCCTGATTCCCATTTTTCCAACTTCCTTTTTCATTTCGCTTTCTTTTCTCAGGTTACGCCTCCCCCCTGCCCTCTTCAGAGAGAAAAATCCTGGTTTCTTAACCAGTCGGGATCTGTGGTGTGCGAATGGGAAGTTCCGGGCATCCAGCCTTGCTTCCTTCCCCGAATCTGTTACATTCTGGTAAAGCTCTTCATAAGAGCGTTCTAGTCTTTCCTACTGTCGTCTCCCAGTGTAAGCGACAAGTCCCCTCGTCACATCCTTCAAGACTATTTTATTTTCCTCCCTTGGTTGTTCACCTTCCTTCCCCAGGCACCAACGCATTTTACGACTTCCCGTGGCCCCCCCCCTAGGTGAATTTGATCTCACCCGCAAGGACGAGGACGCCTCCTTAACAGATTAGAAATCATAGGGCTTTCCCTAGACCGCCCCCTGCGCCTTTCCACCCCCTCCCCTTTCTTCCCCTTAGGTCTTCCTCATAATTCCCAGTCCGCTTTTTTTCCTCCGCGAAAGATTCTCAGGCGCCCTGTTTTCCAGGACGATACCCTTTTCCCCCGTAAGTTTCGTCAACTTTAGTCTCCTCTGGGGCCAATACGATTTTTCTTCCTTGACTCCCCCTTCTCGGCTGATTCTTTTACGCCTTCACATAGGTTAATGCCGCAAAGACGAGGTGAGACTATTTGATTTTTTCTTCCTCTCCTCAAGCTACTTTTCTCTCCCTTGACCCCCGAAACCCAAGTCCCGAAGGCGATGGTCATACTACTGCCCCTTCGCAATTCATTGGTAGAGGATGTTCAAGCTTTCCCTCCCCCTCTCCCCCCTTTCCGTTGTTCTGCAAAGTTTTTCCTTTGTCGGCGTGGTTTCGTTCAGGGCTCACAAGAGGAAAAGGCTGGGCCGGTTTTTTGTCTACTGACCCATGGAGTTTCTTTCGCTCCGCCAGTTTTCCCAGTTTTTTTTTGCAGCGCACCCCCAACCTCCCTATTTGGCGCCACCACTTGTGTCACCAGCTCCCCATCTGACCTGGGTAGAAGCCAGGTGTAATATTCCCCCCCAGGGTTTACTTGGCCCTTCCCCTAACTAAATTTGATGCGAGCTTTCCTGCCAAGAACAGGTGTATCCTCCTTGTCCATTCTCTTTTCCTCCTCCTCCTTGTTTTTGTTTTATACGCCCCTGGTGGTACTTTTCCGCATAGTCGTTACTCTTCAATTCTTTGCCCTTCCCACGCCGTTCCCCAGTCCCATTCCTCCGTCCCTGTTTAGCATTCTATAACCCAGTTTAGGCTGGACAGTCATCGGGAGTCTTTTTTTTCTTTCCACCCCCTGGGCCCTCCGAGACCTCGGTACCGCCTTTTTCTTCTCCGAGCCAATAGGCCGTCTGTGCTTATATCCTTTCCCTCCGACAGTCCCAGAGTCTACTCGTCCCCCCCTTCACTGACGCTTCCCCAGCTAAACTTATCGCCATTGCGCGTTCTCTTTTGCATTTAAGAGCTCCCTTGATAGTCGTTTGTACTTCGCCTTTCCCCATTTCTTCGCGCGATCCCCCCTTCTCCGTTTTTCTAGCTTCCCATTGCAAAGGTTACTTCTCTGCCCCTACCGCGTTCTTTGGTCTTGGTGATACCGGTGCCCCAGTTGCGGTTATAGTTAGAACCTCCCAGATTCCCCATCGTCTGATTCTTGAATGTTGCCATCAGCCGCGCACCTAGGCCACGAGATCTTCTCGCTTGTCCCACGGCTTTTGATGGGATCGCGACCAATTCATACATTTCGGGCAGACTCTTTCAGCTTTTCAGTCCCCCCCTGACTTGACTGATTCACCCTACTTGACGTAGATACCCTGTCTCTCATAGCTTTTGCCAGCTGTCTTTTGTATCCTTTTTTCCCTCCCCCCCTATGATGGATTATCTTTTGCTGTTTGTCTTTTTTCCTCCTCATTAGAGATTGCATGTTACTTCTCAGCCTTACATTTGTTTTAGCACCAGAAGATTTCGCCTGGTTTGGAGGCCTTGGCAGCTTCGGCAACAGCGGGCTCTTCTGTTATGTCCCAAGCTCCCCTCGGGCTTTTTTTCCTTCTGCCCTTCCTATTCCAGAGGATTAGAGATCCTCGGCGCCCTTCAAATTGATATAGGAATTGTACCGAGTTCTTCCCCCGTCCCTAGCATTCTTACCTCTTCTCCTTGAGGCCCTGCGCAACCTCCGTCGTTTCCCTAGGAGTTAGAGCTCCCTCAGGAGTGTTGGTTTTTCTTCATCAAGGTAGTTAAGAGCTACTTCGCCTCTCTTTTCTTTTTCCGCCGCTCCTTTGTTCGCTACTCCCGTGCGTTTCGGCCGGTGAGGAGCGAGTGCCCGAGTTCTCCTTGGTTTGTCCCCCCTATGAGAGCATTTCTCGTCTGAAAGGCTTTCCGTCCGCGAGGCGTCCTGTTTTCTCCTCCTTTCCGTTGCGCCGCGGTAATGCTCTGTCCCTGCTCTCCACAGAGGCGACTCGCCCCCTTACCCCCCACTAACCCTCTTTTGTCCTCCCCTGCGACCCCGTAGTCTTCGTTGTGATTCGCGATTGTTCTGTAGACTTCCTTCCCGCTCCAGAAAGGTCAGAGCCCTGATTCCAGAGGTCCCCCTGGTATCCTTCCCCCCCCGTCCTTACAAACTCTTCATGAACCCTTCGAAGGTAATCTCTCTTTTCCTTCATCCTCTTTTTTGTTTATAACCCTCCAGTAGGGGCAGAAGGTCATGTTTTTCTTCGATTTCCAGACCCGGTGTATTTCTCTTTTTAGCTTTGGCTTCCTTACCAAGTCTACTCCCGCGGTCCCGTTGACCGTGAAGACCACCCGCGCGATAACGTCCTGATCCTACGGGTATCACCATGGCCCCCCCTTTTGGGATGGTCCCTTTTCTTCCTTTTAGGAATTGTGACCTCTCGTCGGTTGATTCCCCCGCCTTGGCGTCCATCTGCCATTCTTCTCGTTTTAGGATTACTAGACCATTCGCGTAACACGAAACCTCACTCGGTTTTTGACTCCCTTTTTGGGTTTGGCTTCCCAAACGAATTTCCGTGAGATTTTCCATCCTCTTCCCTGACATATTTTTTTGTTGCTTGATTTGTAAATTCGATCCAAAACCACCTGATCCTTTTCGACTTCCGGTGTTCTACCCCCCAATTTCCTTTCTTTGATTTCCCTCCGTGTACCAGCTCCCTTTCTTTTTGGGACACTTTATGGCCTGAAATAATCTTTTTCTTCCTGCGATAGACAATGTCATAGTTCCATTTTCTCTTCTTCCTAGCTATGTCTTTTTGTTTCTCCGCCCCCCCTTCCCCTCCTCCGTTTCTTTCCCCTCCCTTTATCCCTCCCCCGTCGCTTCCTGGCCAAGGCCGTCAGTCCCAACGCGACCTCCGGTGGCTCCCCCCCCCTTTCAGTTCCTAATTTTATTCAGCTGCTCCTGGTACAGATGTCCTCCCCTTGCCATCCTCGAGCTTGCTTGACCGCAACGACCGGCTGACGCCCTGTTCTATCCTCACTCCTCGAAGTTCTTTTTTTCCTTCCCCATAGCTTTCCGATGCTGGTTACCCTTCTTGGGTCTCACTGGTCAGTTAGATCCCGAACTCGTCGATCTCATCGGGGCACCTCTGTTTTTCTGCTGCAGGGACCCTGGACTCTCTCTCAGCACTCCAAACAGATGTTTAGCACTTCCCCTGATAAAAGAAAAAGAGGTTTTGTTTTTTTTTTTTGCTGCGGAAGCGCGCCTTGGTGTTTTCTCTTTACGCCAGGCCTGCTCAGTCAAAAAACAACATTGATCTGAGTGTTTTCATCATCTCCCCCCTTTCAGGGATAGGCGAGTAAAGGCCCCCCCGAGTACGTTGTATTTTTTTCATTTTTTTCGTAATTCTTTTCTCGTATCTCCTTCTTGTTTGTCGTCACCGACTCCCAGGATAAAGCGAGAAAGTCTTCTTTGATGGCACCTTTTGAGTAACCGGCTTTTTTTTTTTTTTTTTCCCTACAGTTGTGTCAGAAGTCCCCCCCAGTCCAACAGAAATTTTCTATCCCTTTTGGATTCAAGTCGTCCCCGGGACTTACCCTGTTTCTCTTTCCCCAGGGGGACCTTGATTGAAACCAACTCTTGGTTTCCATTACGATGCCCCAAAGCGCCCGCATCCCTCTTATTTCCTCCTTCTGTTATATTCAATATATCCCCTCTCTCCCTTTGTTTGAGATTTCCCATACGCCTATTGCGGACTTTTTTATAGCACATGCTTCTGATGCGGTTTTCAATTTTTAGTTCTGCCGTAACAACTTGCGGTTTCCCCCCTTTGAGTTTCCATTCTCTTTCCGTCCATGGATCTCATGGATTTCTCCCTTTCCAAATTTTCGGTATCGGCGTCTTTAGTACCCTGGGATTCAGACTTCGAGAGAAGGCCAGCCTTTTCAGGTTCGCCCAATAAGGACGCAGTATCGTTTCCTTTGATCTATTTGTTCCTCTTCCGCTTTTGAGATCATCAATATGATTTCGTCCCTCTTACTACCCCTAAAAGTCCCCTTTCTGTGTTTCTCCTCACATGAAGATTTCTTTCTCTTCTGCCTCCCCTGTTCTTTCCCCTCCTCGTTCCAGTGAGTTGGATCGCGCTCCTTCTATCGAGGAAAAAGCCGGTAGTTTCTCTACCTCTTTGTTGGGCTCTTTTGAGATGAACCTATGTTGCAGGTTCAAAAACGTCCAGTAGCTTATTTTGTTCCCATCCCCTTCCTCCGCGATCGTAGGCCACGTCTTTCCCTTTCTGCGCCCATTAGTTCTCTAGCGTGCTCACTGATGGAGAGCTGTTATTTTTTAGACTGCATATTTCGAGCTTGACTTGGACTTGTTTCCACTTCTCCTACCTTTTTTCAGATACCTCTTTTCCCCTTTTTGCAATCTTTTTTATTTTTCTTTTACTCAGATCGATGAGCGAAGCTTTATTCCTTCGCCTGCCTTCTTGCCTTCCCCTCTTAATTTCTGCTCACTTCCTCCCCCTTTCACACCTTATCTTGTTCGCCTTCCGTTTCTTGACTTCAGACTATGAACCATCTTCTCTCTCCTTTTTCCATCTGAGAGAGTGAATTTTAGCTAAGTTCCCTTTCTTTTTGGATGACAGTTCAGTATCTCCCTCCTTTTTATCCGACATTTGATATCGGCCCCCATCATGCATCGGAAGCAGACGAACGGTGTCCCCTGCTAAACAGAAAGTAGACGTTCCATTTTTTCAAGAAACACGAGATCTTGCAGGAATCATTCTTTTTTTTTTACCTAAGATCTTAGCTGCCTACCTTTCATAGATGAGGTTTGCCCTCCGGCAGGTTTTCTTCCCCTTTATCTTTCTCTTGGTGCAGAGTCCTGCTATTTCTCGCCGGACGATTTTTTTCCCCTTTCTGTCCCTTTCTTACGCATGGGTCCTTTGCTAGGAGGTTTCTGATCACGACTGTTGCGCGATCACCTTTTTCCCGACACCATCCAACACCCCTCCCCATTGGGCGGCCAATTTTTTGGAACCCTCGTGTAACTCCTCTCCCGGCGTTTCTCGAGCGTGTCGTCTCCCTGCTTTTTTCCCCTCCCCCCCCTTTTTTTTTCAGTCTGCCAAGGTTTGGTACCCGGAGCGTCGGAAAACTCTCCCCCCCGAGTCAAAAAATCGATAAGGAACTTCTTTTTTCCACGGTTT
>Ga0179593_1495000_pt1 | contig 10725 bp, 14 predicted proteins | sample CZODoug2_1_08_16_FD_185931 | JGI IMG/M metagenome (GOLD analysis project Ga0179593, IMG submission 185931) | Vadose zone soil fungal communities from Angelo Coast Range Reserve, California, USA - CZODoug2_1_08_16fungal (PacBio error correction) | ecosystem: Environmental > Terrestrial > Soil >... | reverse complement strand
CTTCCAGGGTTTTTCACCCCCCGGCGACGTCATTCTCTTTTCGAAAAGTTTCCTCCGTTTATCAGCCAGACAGTTGAACCAGCATCCTGACCCTTCTGTCACGGGATACCGAAGAAGCTCGGGTGGGGAAGACTTTCTCCGGGCTGACGTGCGACTTTCGAGGCTCGATCCCTCTTATTTTTTTTGCCTCGACCATCCCATGCTTTTTAGAGTTTTCGTCGACCTTAGCGTCTTCCGCCAGTAACGACAGCAACCCCCCTTTCCCTCCAGACCGGGATCAGGCGGAGTAGGCGTTCTAAACTGTCTGAGTCCTCAGAAACGCTAGCGCAGGCAACCCTTGTTCCTCGTACCCCTGCGCCTTCGCCGCAAACTCCCTCCGCCTTTATCTTCATAAAGTGGCGCATATCTTCCCGTCTCCCCGAGAGTCTTTTTTTCAACCCTCTTCTGTACCTGAATTTTCCAGAATTGGGGTCGCCCTTTTTCCAGGCTCTGGAAATGCGTAGAACTTCAAAACCCTTTTAGAAGGCACTTTCACTCTGTCGTCAAGTCCTTTCAAAACCTACGGATCTCTCCTTGGAAATTCTCTCAGATGGGAACTGATTGCCCATGGGGGACAGCTGGCCTCAGGTTCAAGGTTCCCCGAAGACTGACGAATCCCCATTTCCCTTCGGGAGGCTCTTTTTATTTAAAACGCGAATCGGGCTCCAACTGAGGGCCTTCTTTTCGATCATACCCCACTGTAAGCCTATATAACATACAGCGAAGACGACTGATGAGTACTTACTCTGGTTCCTTCTAATAGACCCTTAATCTCTGAGTACACCTCCCTGTTCGGCAGACGCATCGTCCTCTCCCCGAGGTCTTATCACTTGCTTTCCGGGATAGTTTATTTTTCCCTACTACGCCTCCGGCCATTCCACTCCCTGAGGAAGCGGTCTCTTAGGGAAGTTTCGTCGCATTCAATGCTCAACTTTAATCGAGTGGGAACCCCCCCTTCCCCAAACCCCGGTGAAGTGTGCGTCGAACTACACTAGCCTGTACCCTGAATCAACCTCCGGAACCTCCAAGGTAACTTTGAGTCCGGCGTTTGCCTTGCTTTGACATTCTTACCTCTCGAGATCAACAGACCTTAATACGTTGGCAAGCGCTAGACCGTCTTAGACTTCGTTCCTCTCATTCATCAAAATTTTGTGCACAAAGGACAGCCTTTTAACTGTTATTTTCTTTCGGACTTACCGCCGGCCCCCTGCTCCGGTACAAGAGCAAGTTATCGACCGGAGTCGACGTCTTTTCATCAATGGCGGACCCCCCCTGTTGAACGCTGGAAAAGCTCAGGATCGTGTGCCTAGCGTATTCCCGTCTCTAGGGGAAATCCCCCCCCAAACTCAGGTGTTTGATCGACCTTTCTCTGTACCCTTAAATTTTTCGCGTTGCCCCTACGCTTATGACCTCTCGCCCTCCCCTGAGAAACCATTAAGAAGTCACTTCTTCCCCGGCGGTCCGGTGCCACGACCCGCTCCCCTGGGTTTCCTTACGGTAGCCCTCCTTCCTACCATCTTTTTGACTGTTCGTCGCGGCCACCCCTTCCATCTCGCCAATGCTTGAGTTCTCACCGGTGACAGGTTTTTTTTCCAAAATCGAGACGCATGGCTTTTTAGAGGACGTGCTCACCCTCAAAACGTCCCCCGCTCTCGGCCCCATGCCCCCCTCCCACCCTGCAAAACTTCTGAACAGCTTTTTTTCCGCCGTTGTTCTTTCTGTGGACTGTTGGTAACAGTGATGGGATCACCGACCCCTTCTTGCGACGCGCAATAACCCCCACAGTCCGTTCTTTCCCTCTCCTGATCGCCTCCGATGGTTCTTGATAGACGGAGGCTTCGCCAATACGCCTTTCCCGCATTCGGTTCTCTTTCGCACCTCCGGCCGGAGGAAGCTTTTCTTCTTTCCTTGTTCAAAAGGTCCTGCAGAAGAGATCTCCCCCTGCCAATTGCAGCGTGTTCACTAAGTTCACCGCTCCCGGTGAATTTTACAGGTCTCCGAATGAAATTTCGCACGTTGGTCCCAACAGGAGTCGTTTTGATTCGTCCATTTTTAGTTTATCTGCCCCCCGTTCCCGTTTTCCGACTTCTGTTTTTCTTCTCGTGTCTCCTCCTTTCCCCTTTGCTTTTTACGGTTGGAGGGGGCAGCAGTGTCTCTTCACCAAACACCAAGAACTCTTTCGGAAACCCTGTATCGCATCGGCCGCCGCTTTTCTCGGATATGCCCGGTTCAGGAAGAATAATCCTTTTCTGCCCTCTTTTACTTTCAAGACTTCTTTCTTTTTCACCATTCAGAATTCCGAATGGGACCTTAAGGCAAATCCCCTTTCGCCGTTCAGCCCGTGAGGCTTTCACTTTCTGTGGTTTTTCTCCCCTCTGATTTTTTCTCTACGCAGAAGACGAGGTTAGACGCCCAGGGTAATAGTAGCGTGGGCTGCCCCACACTGCGATCAGTTCGTCTCGCATACCCTGACGGCTTATCGGCCACTCATAACTCTCAGATCTCCTATTCTCTTACTCCTCCCCTTTTTTTTGTAGATCTTGTGCTTGGTAATCTGGCCGATCTCGCCGTCTTTTGTTCTGAGCCACTTCCAAATGATCCGCGTTTTGGTAACGCCTTCCCTTAAAAGTTGTGCGTCGCCTCCTTCCCCTGTTTTGCTGCGTCGCCCCCAATAGAGTCAGAACCCGCACCACCCAGCGCTCCCTTTTGCCCTTTCATTTTGTCCCTCTATGCCCATGACTGTCCCCAGCTGAGTCCCCATTTTTCCCGAAACGAAGGTCTTGTAGGCCGTGAATCCCCGTCTTGTCCCTCGTTTCTTTTCAGCTCCCTTTCCCCCCATACCTTTCTCCCCGGACCTGAGGCCAGGGATGCGTCTTTTAGCGTAGGCCCCGCAAAGTCTTTTTTTGGGTTGGCCCTTTTGAAGATCACACTTCTCCCGCCAACCTTGCACCTTTCCCCCTTTTGGATGAAAAAGGCTCCTGAACCCCCCCTGATCCCTCTTTCCTAACTTTTTGGAGCAGTCACGCTTCACGACCAGGGTTTCCCCCCCCTCTTGCGGCCGTTTCTAGTCGCAGAACTTTTAAAAAAAGAAGGGCTCGGTTTAGGGTCTCCCCCCCCGTCGTTTACCCCTTCTTTTCCCGTCCCTTGCATGGCCCTGTTGGCACGGCTGCCCCAAAGAATTCCCTAGGCAGTCTCATTTTGCCAGCTCACGGTCTGATGCGTCGTATTATTTTGGTCGAGCCTCCCCGTTCGGACCCAGAGACTTTAGATATGAAGGCCACTGACTTCCCATTTTGTTGTTTGGCCCTTTAGACATAGTCGCGGTGATAACATCACTTTTGTGACACGCCGGTGACCCCCTTCAACTCACTGCGTGTTTTAAACCCCTCCCAGAATCCTTTTTTACCCTGTTGTTTGTCGGCTTTCCTCGAGCTGAGGTTCGTTTTGTCTTTTTTCGCTTGAGTTTTTTAGATGAAGGAGGGCGCCGGATTTCTATGGTTGACCCAATTTGTGTCTTCTTTCCTCCTTCCCCCCTTTCCTGATCTGGCCTTTGGAAGGTTTTTTTATGACCATTTTCAAAGATGCGGCGATTCGAGGAAGTTCCTTAATTTTAACGTGCCGTACGCCCCGTAAGTTCCTCATCCGTACGTATCTCTTGGAGTCCGGGAAGGTAATAGTCTTCACAGCGAAATACCTTGTTACCCCCGTTCGATCACGTCTTAGACGGCAACGTATTTTGTTCCTTCTTTAGGTCATTCGATCGTCCACATGCCTTTGACGTTTACAGCGTACGTTTGTGCCTCCCCCTCCCTCTGCCCCTTCCCCGACGCAGTAGATGACGTTCCCTCTTTCGAGCCAGCACGACGGTTCGCCTGCTCTCTTGACGGCGGATCTAAGTTCTTGTACAGAGCCGCTTCCCCGACATGTAGCTTTCTGCTGCTCAATTTTTCCCCAAAGTCTTGTTCTAGCTTGTTTTCTCTTTCTCCTTATGTTAACGCCCAGCTCGAGCGGGACGAAGTCCGGGTCCGTGCCCTTTTATTTGATGAAAGGAAAACTATCTCCCCCAGAGGGCAAAAAAGGAAAAGTTTGTTATTCGGAGGTTTTACACGCTCGTTTACTTTTCTGCTACAGGCCCCCTTTGGAGACGGCTTTTCCCCGTGCGACTGACCGGCTACTAACTTTTTTTATCGCTTCGCCACAGAGTCGTTACTTTTTCCTACGATCCCGGGGGACCCCTTTCCCCGATAGACCGCGAGACCGTCTTTCTTCTCCGTTTACAGTTCAGGGGTGTCCGCGATCGGAACGGCTTTGATCGTTCGCGGAAGGACACGTGATTCGTAGTAATCCGCGTCGAGGCCTTTGTTGCATTTTAGATTCAGCTGCAAGTTGAACTGCCGCGAGCGGGCCCTCTTTTGCGCACTATTGTGCGGTTCCTAGGTACCCCGAACTAAAGTTGAAGCGGGAAATGACTTTGAGTCGCTTCCCTTTTCTTCTTGTTTCCTGACCGTCCTTCACTGCGTTCCGGCCCCCAGAGTACAATCCCAGATATGCAAGGGCGGAGGGACCCGTCTCTATTGTTTGTCTGAATTGGTACCGCGATGTTCAAAGCCCCTTTCGCCCCAGTCCGTTTCCCGCCTGTGTTTGGTAGGACGGTCGTGTCTTTGGACACCGTACACCCGTGTACGTGTCCCCCTAGCCACTATGCGCGACCCGGCGTTCCACCCAGTGCCAGTTTCAAGACCCTTCAGTGCCAAGGCCATTGCCCTGAAACGTCCCTTTCGGACCCTTAGGATCCAACGCTTTGAGTTAACCGCCTCGGCAAATCCTTTGTGCGACCTGGCGGCAGGCGTTATTGGCGTTGAGCCCCCCCCCCGGCCGTAGCGATGAAGCAGTCGTTCCAGCCCCCCAAGGGCCCGGCCGCTTAGCTTTTGCCTTTTTATTCTATGTAGCATTGTTTCTCAAGCCACGGCACGATAGTAGAATCACGGACTTTGTAGTGGGCCTTCCCCCCGCTTGTTAGTACTTGCAGTTGGACAGCGTCTGTCTTCGCCCCCCTCCTCTTTTTCTATTTCGTCGGACCCTCTCTCGAGCAGAAAGACGATGAGAGAGGACATTTAGGCCGTTCATAAGTTGTGGTTTTTTTTTTTGGGTACTAACGTATTCCCATCAATTCTCTAGTTTTTTTTCCCTTAGATCCCTTTCTTGTCAACTGTGCGACCCCGTTTGAGGTGTAGAGCAACTGTCCTTCCTGCCTTTTCTTCCAATGTGCCCGACTCATCACCTACTCTGTGTGTTGTTTAGAGAGGTTGATCTGTCCTTTAAACGCACTTTTTTCCCACCGTCCCCCTTTAGACCCCGTCGCGCCGGGTATTTTCATCAGTTTTCACCTTAGATGCGAGTGTCACGGTGCTCCGACTTGCAGAGCGGTTCTTTTTCTTCCTTTCGAATTTTTTTGTTATTTTTGAAGCTTAGCGGGTCCTCACGATATTCATTCTGTTCTGCTCGGGCATGCTCCGGTCCGGAACCCCCCTATATCCAGGTGCGCCACTACCCCCAGATGTCCTCTTGCCGAAACACATCCTGGCGTACTCAGGGATATCCGAGAGTTAGAGTCTCTTTGAAAGAGACCTTGACTTAAAACTGGGTGCACCGGCCACTCGACCGCCACGTGGTACGGCGTCCCCCGCTTTTCTTTTTCTCCCCCCCTACTTTAGGTACCGGCATCTACTCCTTCCCCTTCCAGCAACACGGCTGCTGTATTTCAACCCAACGGCACCCTGATTGTGCGGCAACCTCCCGGGAAACTTATCCCGGCAGAGCGGGGATCTCCTCGACGGATCATTGACAATTGTTCAAGACTTCATAACACCGGATTCTTCTTCTCCTGGCCCGTTTCCCATCTTCTTTAATTTTCTCCCAACACCAAGCTAATCTTAAGCAAACGCTGGAAATCACCGATACTTTCCTCCCAGGCAGTTACCGTAAGTTACTAAGTTGGTGACCGGTTTTTTCCCCTTTTTCAATCCGCAGTCCCCTCCTGAAAATTAGTGGAACTTAACGTAGTTCTCTTTTTTGGGACCGATTTTGACCCCTTCCGACTATTCGTTAGCCCACCTTTTTTGAACTGGATCCTCCCGTTTTTCCCCCCTTTCATGCGCGAGAGGCTTTACAAGCGCAGACAGCTGATGCCGGCCTTTGACGCTTTTCGACCGCCGTGACGATTCCCCTCCTGGCACGATCTGCTCACCCTCTCCTTCCGTGTCGACGCCCTCTTCTCGCCTTTCACTTTCCCGGGTCGATTCTTCTGGCACGACCCGTCGTCCCTTCCCCTTTAAATACGGACGGGCGGAAAAGCTGGCTTTAGAGGGGAAATTCTCTTCGTTACCTACTAACGGGACCGAGTGGTCACTCCTGCTGTCCCCCCCGTAATGGGTTTTTCCCTATTTTAATTCGTAATGAAGGAATACCGCCCGGTGCCCGTACTTCCCAGGGACAGCCTCCGGTTCTTCTTTGATTTTGATCATGTGTTCGGAAGAGTTGTTTTCACAGTTGCTAGAGACCCCTTTTTTTGCTTGAGATTTTTTTTTCCTATAGCACTTAGTCTGTAGCTTTCCCTGTTTTTTTTCTTGGTCGTTTGTTGTCTCTTTTGGTGTCACTTTTCATAAGAATTCCCCAGATACCACTTCTCGTCCGTCGTCGGACCCAGAGTGGTCCCAATCTCCCATTAGTCTCCCTTCTGAAGCTTCGCTTTCCCAACGTTTTTGACAGCATGACCAATTTCTAGGCGTGTTCCCGATCCCCTCTTCGAGGTGGTGAACCTTCACCCCACCTACGGGCTCCTCTTCCGGGTCGCGAAGTTCCAGGGCTAAGAGTCTCTGCTTCCCTGATTTCCTTAGAACCCTGTCGGACCAGTACTTTACTAATTTCCTGCCCGACTTTTTCTTCCCTGCTCAAGCGAGGCGGGCTGAATTTTTTTATTACGCCGCCATACGGTGTTCCTGTTCTTCGGCCCGGGAGACACGGTCCTTTCTAATGCTGGTGACGTGGCCCTACATCCCTTCGGCACCAGGGGGTTGCCCCCCCCCCCATTTTTCACGCCCCCCTGCGTACGCCCCCCAATAGTCCACGAGGACGCTCCCAATCCCAAACCCGAGCCCTCGCCCTCTCCCCCCCTTCCCCAACTCGCCACAAACGGCAAATTTTTGCCTCCACGGGACAACAATCCCCCCTTTACTGTCGTGGTTCCCCCTTCCGTGGTAAACCTTCTGACCCTTTCCTTTACCGACGCCGGCCCAACCACCATCCTTTTCCCTATCTTCGCCCCGGGCGTCTGGGGATTCCCTCCTTAGGCTTTTCAACCCCCTCCGTCAGGGCCTTCAACCTTTTTGCATGGACGAATACCCCTCTTTCCTTCCCTGGGGAAACCTGAGTTTGGAGCCGTCCCCCACCAGGTCCTGCCGCCGATTTTCCCCCCTCTTTCCCCGGTGGGGGACCCCCAGTTTCCCTAAGATTCAACCGTCCCGGTGACTCTTTCACAGGTCCCTGCAGACGCCGAACGGCGCCTTTTTTTCCCCCGTTCTTTCGTCTGACGTTCTTCCCTGCAACGCAGATTTCAGGTCGGTTTTCCGAACTTTTTGTCGCAGTCGCCGGGTTTCCCCTCCGCTCTGAACCGGATTTCAGTTTTTTGGCAGCATTATCTTTACACTACCCACCAAGACCCGTGTTCCGTTTTGGCAACTATGTCTCTCGATATAGGCCTGCGCCCCCGTCTTGGCGCTCTTTCTTAGGAATCCCACTTCTCCGGCAGGGCCCTCGGTACCTCCTTCTCAATTTTATCTTAGTGACCCCAATTCAGAATTCATCTGTGCCCCTTCACTTGCCCTAGCATATTTTCCTCCTGCGGCTTTGACCTTGGGTAGTGCGATTTTCTAACAGATTTTAATGCAAGGCAGAGGCTTTTCTCCCTATTCATCTTGGGTATTCCCATCTTTGATCGGGAAGTTCGACAGAACACCCCCCCTTCCTTCCGCGACTTCGCTACTGAAGCAGTACGAACTATTATCTTATCCCCTCCCTCCTCTCCCCTTTTTTTTTTTTTTTTTTTTTTTTTTTTTTGATCTATGTCTGCTGTTTATTTTCTATAGCCCGTACTTTGTTGTTTCTCCTGCTAGACTCAAATTGCTCCCGTCGTCTGTGGCTACCCTAAAGAGACGATTGCCCGGTGCCAGACGCTCGTGATGAGAGCTTCCCTCCCAACCCTGTTTAAAGCAACCCCGCGCTTCATCCGCCGGTCCTGCGAAGTTATGCCCTGACGGTAACCCTATCCCGTATTGAATTTTTTTTCCCTTCCGACGGCTTGAGAAAGTTGTAAGTTCCCATATGATTATTTTCCCCCCGTGAACAGATCGCCGAAGCCTCTTGAGGCCGCTTCCCTCTCTGTCTTTTTTCCCGCAGGATTGTTTCTTTTCCCGTTTTCTGATTCAAGGTATGCCCCTCCCACTTAACACTCCGGGTCCTCTTCGCTCACCGGAGAATGAGACCATGTCGTCCCCGTGCCATGTTCTTAATTTTGAGAGCAGGAATTCCGTCACTTCAGAGGGGTAGTTGTCCCCCCGATGCGCCGTTTCCGCTTCTGCACGACCTGTTTATTAACATGGGACGGTTTCTTATGGTTAACACTTTTTTTCCCCCCCCTGGACCGATCCTGCTTCTTCCTGGTGACCCTCCGCCCAAAAAAGCATTTTACTCCGGCCCTTCTCGGTGATGCCAAGCTTCGTTTTTCTGCTGACTCTGGACGGTATTTTTTTCTTCTTTTTCCCGTAGGATAACCAGAGAAGGGGCTGATTCGGATATTTCGACGACCTGACTGTTTTTGACCCCCTTCTTTCTATCCTTCTGGTTCGCCCCCATTTACCAGAAGGAGTTCACCACGCCCCTTTCCCTTGGTTGGTTTCAACCCCTTTCTTTAGACTTGTCTTGTGGAGGCCCTGGGGCGAGAGGGGAGGTATCGTTTGGTGAGCGGCGCGTTCCTGAGGGACTCCGGCACCTTAGCGAGGCTTTTTTTCCCTGTGAGCCTTTTTCTTTTCTGCACTAAACCGCATGGTTCCTCTATGGTTTCCGTTTGTACGTGCGACGAAACTTACCCTCGAGCGGACGTAGGCTCCCCCGTCGGAACTCAAGACGCCTCTTGTCCGAACCCAAGTGCGGGAATTACGTTGTCCGCCCCTTGCGTCTAGGTCATCCGTCTGTCTACGCGAAGCCGCTCTTGTGTAACGTTGGCTCTCCCCGTTCAGGATACCTACCCCCCGTATTTGTCGTTCCCTTTACTTTCGTCATCCCGATTACGCACCCCTTCCTCCTTTCTTTTTTGAGCACCGTGTTCACATGACGCCTTGCACTCCCTCTTTTTTCCTCAGAGACTGACCTCCCCCCCTTTTTGAGAGTCCCCATGTCGCCCTCTCGTGAACTTGCTCTTTGGCAAAAACTTGTCCCATTGCTCGTTACGATTTCTTAGCTTCCTTGAGCTCCCTGTTGTGCCCCCGTGCGTTTTCGAGTTTCTTTGCGCGCTTCTATTCCTCCCTCGTCCCTTCCATCTCCTTCTGCGGTGACCATCCGTTTCCCGTGCGGCGTTTTGCCAGGCTGTCCCAGATGCCATGCGCCTCCCCCCCTTTCACCTTGAGCTTTCCCTGTCTGGTCCCTTTTTTTCCTCAGGCTCGACTTCAAGGCGTTAGACAGTCTCCGAGTGTATAGAGACCGCCCTGCGTCGTCGTCCTTCCCGACCCCTTTGACTGTTCTAGACGCGCGTCCTCGTTTATTCTCAGGACAGTCTGTGTAAGCAGGATGAAGGCTTTGATCCTGCTTATTCCGGTTTTTGTTAAGATTCTCTTTTTACCACTAGAGCTTACGTGAACTGGCGCGCGCGTCCCGCCATTGGTCCTCCTATTCTCGGCAGTCCCTTTACGACTTCAACCTTTGCCCTGGAAACGATGTCTGCCCTTTTCTGAGTAGGTAACTGCCCCTTCGTCCCTTCTTTTTATGCCCTGAAAGAGTTTACTCATTAGACTCCCTTCTTTTTTTCCTCCGACTGGTTGGCGTCCCCCCCTTTGCCCGAAGATGTGACCTTCTGTGAGAATTTCCGAAGGTGTTTTATGAATGTCTTTTTTTTTTTCCCCTCGTTCAGGCATTATCCCGATCCCCCGTTCTTTCAACCTCCGGTTACCAGACCCCCGGTTGTGATCTCCCCGTTGCCGTTCATATATGCGGCCCTCCTTTTTTGCTGAAGCTGCAGGCCGTACTGACGCCTGGTTCTCCTTCGTAGTTATGCGCGCGTGTCCTGTCTACCCTTCCGTGCTTGTCATCGCTTCCTGAACTAGCGTGTTCTGAAAGACAGACGCTCCGATCCGTCGTACTCCCAAGGACTTCGGGAAAGAAATGGTGGTTTTTCGTTGTCTTGGCAGCCGTATTTTTGGCGAACATAGACTATACTCTTTCTGTTGAGGCCCTCCTCCCTTAAAGCTAAGAACAGCTTTTATATCGAAGAGCTCGGTCCAGTACTCCCGGGTTATGTAACTGTCTTCCCTCCCTTTTGATCGTAGTATTTCCTCCCCCCCTCTCCTTTTGTGTACCTGATGATGATCCCGTCTCTCCTGGTTTTCGTCGCATCGTGACCGTTTCTTGCTTCGTCCG
>Ga0179593_1439571_pt1 | contig 10725 bp, 13 predicted proteins | sample CZODoug2_1_08_16_FD_185931 | JGI IMG/M metagenome (GOLD analysis project Ga0179593, IMG submission 185931) | Vadose zone soil fungal communities from Angelo Coast Range Reserve, California, USA - CZODoug2_1_08_16fungal (PacBio error correction) | ecosystem: Environmental > Terrestrial > Soil >... | reverse complement strand
GTCGTTTCTGGTTCTCGTTTGTCTCTGGTCTTGATCCCTTTTTTTCTTTTTTTGATAATAATTGCTCGTTAACCTACCCCTTTTTCCTCCCGGTCTTTTCTAGCCTATTCTTCTCCTTAAGGGGAATGAGTGTTGAGCCTTGCTATCCACACTTTGATTTTCCTGTTTTTTCCCTTCCCCTTTCAGAGTGTTCATTGTCGGTTTTATTTTTGTCCCCTCCTGAACACCTTCTGTCTTCTCTTTGAACAAGGCATCCTCCCCTTATCCGCGTGTGGAGATGGTCCTTTAAATTTAGGAACTGTCTCCTTTTGTCTTTGTAAACTTCCTGCCTATCGATCGTGCCTTCTTTTCACTGCGAAGTTGACCCCACCGGTAGCCTCCATGCAATAGAGTTTGCGGGAGATTTGGCGAAGGAGCAGTTACTTTCGACAGTCACCGCTCTAACAAAAAGATTTTGCTTAATGTATCTGACCTTCAAGGTGACACCCTTTCTACTGAAAGCTACTTTTCTTCTGCTTTTTTGAATACTCTTTTTTTTCTTATCTGATGGATGTGACCCTCTTACGTTCTCTCGGATTCTTAGTTCCTTTAATGCCCCTCCTTGGTTTTCTTCTCGAAAGTGGCAACTAGGGCTTTTTTTCATCTTCCCTTAACCAGGGCGTCGTGTTCCTTTCCCCCCTTCCTTTATACGTCTGGTAGCAAGTTCCCTACGTTGGAACTATTCCTTTGGAATACTGGGAGATCGTCATAGCTTTGACTTTTTTCTAATGTTAATCTCACCGTTTCCTTAGGTTGGTCGACTCTGATTCGGGAGTCATGATGTCACCCCCTGTGGTCTTGATCTGGTTCCCCTTTAATGCATGTTTCTCTTGTGACCAGTGAGGGGGTCAGAATAGTCCTTCTCTAAATCCCGTTATCATGATCCCTCCCCCCCAGGTCTCGAAAAGGAAATACTCCTGCCCTCTTTTGAGCTCGATTTCCACCTACCCACCGCAAGTGTTTTTTCCTAAGCTCCTTTTCCACCCTGCTGATAATCTCCTTTGAGGTCAATCACCGAACTTTTTCTTCCTGTGTTTTTGTGCCCCCCCGGCAGGGAGGCCGTTTCCACCTACTTCTTTGATTGTTTCCTCCCGGCTGCGCCCTTGACGGGTTTGTGTATTTTTCTTGTTACCTCCCTAGTTTTTTTATGGGGACATATCCTTTCGTTGGAAATGGGCTTCTCCACACTTTTCCACCTTTCCCAATAAGAATCTCCTTTTTCTCTCCCCCAGGTATGAAATCTTTTTGTTATATTTTCTATTTCTCTCCCTTTCTTTTTTTTTTTCCAGATCGATAACCTTTACTTACTGAGATCACTTCCGCGTCTTTATCCTTTCGTGTCTCCCTTCCCCTGTCCTATGGTTTTCCTCTTTTCCTAGGCTGCCGGCTTTGTACCTCCCCAGAATGCACGTTTTGTGTCGAAAGATCTGAATGCTCGTTTTTTAATGTTTCCTTCTTACCGCTCCCCCCCCCCCCCCCCACCCCCCCCGTTTGTTTTTTTGGTCCCTTCTGTTTCTTGAGATGGTTTTTCCAATACGAGGAGATTATCCTGGGTGGGCACTGAGACTTTTGCCGGAGAATTTTAATGCTTTTTTTTTCGCTTCGATCATTTCTGCGAGTCTTGCCTTTCTCTCCCTTTTTTGGCTTGCTACGTAGCCCTATTGTGATTTCTTTCTGAACCCCAACCTTTTGTCCTGAGGAGACCCTTACTGCTTTTCAAGTTTTCTTTCCTCTGATCTACTTAATGTTGTTCAGTCCCGTTGAAAGACCCTCCTCTCGACTTTAAAACTGTCAACCTTCTCTCCTTGGTTAAAAAGTCAACATCCGGAAGCTAGCCCCCCGTATTCTTCCTCTGGACCTTCTAGGTAGTAGGAGAATGACCTTATCCGTACCCTTTTTTTTTCAGGTCCCTTTCCTTCACCCGGCTTCCTCTTCTTTACACCGTCTTTCCCCCATTTGTAGGAAATAGATTCCTTATCCTACCTAGTTTCACCTCCCTTCTTTTCCTCCCCGAGGAGTAACTCCTCGGACCAGTCCCCCGTGCCGTTTTTCCGGTTATTAGGTCCCCTACCCCTTTCTTCTTTTCTGATTTTGCTTAGCTTTTTAATCTGAATCTTGGCCTTCGCAGCGAAAGCAACTTTTTTTTTTTTTGCATTTTTGTTTTTTTTCTTTGTTTCCATTTTTTTGCTCTTTGCCCCCATACCTCCCGTCTTAGGGACAGAAACCCCTTAACAGGCTAAGGTCCTTCTAAGCTCCAGAACTTCTGTTGATGGATTGTAATTTTTTCCTTTTCTTTAAGGTGTTCCCCCTTTTCTTTCTACGACCGTTTCCGGCTCCCGGACTTCCCTCTTTTCTTTTTTTTTTTTTTTTCTCCCAGTTAAAAATCAGATGTATCTCACCAATTTTGGCGCAATACCCGGACCTTGACTTCTTACTAACCTCGGCTTCTCCCGGGGTCTGTTTGTCACTCCCGGGTTTGATAAGCCTCCAGCTTCTTTCTTTGCCAGGCACTATCATGGCTTCAACTCCTCCTGTCCCGGGCGCCACGCCGCCCCCCAACGGGCAGCTAGAGGCCATTTCTCCGTTTCCCCCCTTTTTTTTTCCTTTTCTCGTGTTGACTTCACCAAGTCGACAGAGCGTCTTCGGAACCGCTTGTCTTCCGTCTTTTCTAGACGTAATCGACACCCTCTGTCTTGCTTTTCCTCCCCAGCATCGATCACTTTGCTTTTTCCAGGGTCAAAGGCCTCCTTTTCCTGCTCGACTCGCTTTCCTTCCTTGTTCCTCTTCTTCTTCCGACGTCCCCCCCGTCCCGCCCCTTTCTATTTCTCGTTCGCCCCCCATTCCCGAGGACTACTGTACCTCTTTTGGTCCCTTGCTCGGCGCCACGCGTGCGGCGCTTCGGCGTATTTTGACCTCTTCTCCGTTCCCTCCCGGTCCTTTTTTCACGTCCTCCTCGAACTGCTTTCAGGTTCTTGTTTCCCCCCTTTTCTTCTTTACTGTGGTGTTTTTTCGTGGCCCAAACAGAAGACTCACTCTCCAACATCAGAGGTCTTGAGCTTCTTCGCTCCTCCCAGTTTCTTGTTTTTTTGGTGACGGCGCCGAATTATCATCCTGCTCTTTCCCCCCTTATACTTCCTTTCCCTCTCTCAGACATTTTTTATCGCGTTGGGTTTTTCTCTTTTCTACTTATATTTTAAACTCTCTTTTTGTTTTTTCTATCGTCTTTCATCGATGAGACCCCCCCCCTTCTTGCCCCTTTCCCCCCTTTCACACTTTTCTTCTTTGTTTTCACCTTTTTTTGTTTACTTACTCCTACCCCCCTGTCTATCCTCTCATCTTTTTCTCTTTCCCCACACCGCTCCTGATGAACTATTCTTTCACTTTTGGAAGGTGTGGAGCCAGAGTCCTGACCCCCTTCCTGAGCCCTTCCACCCTCTCCCTCACCGCCCTCTTCCTTTTTTACTTGTTTTTTTGTCACGAATTCACTTAGCAAGTTTACGGGCTCCGACCTTGAAAGGATCACCCCCTTTCTGCTTCTCTTTCCGTTCTGGCCCTCGCGATGAAACCACCTCTCTCTTGCCCTCCTTCTCCTCTCTTCAATTCCCTTTTCCAGTCCGATTCTTCTTCTTTTTTTTTTTCTGAACGAGGAAGGGGCTCTTACTACGGTCAGGTCGGTTCTTCCCACCTTCCGATCCTCTTCCTTCCATGGTTTGAAGTCCAGAAGGTCCGCGCCTTGACCTTCTTTTTTGTGGCTAATGATGGCGGCCAAATCGAAGCTCTTGGGGTCGCTTCGTCTCTGAAAACCCGGCTTCAAGTAGGTCCCGGGGCTACTGCGGTGTCGACTTTATTCACACTGTGTCTCTGTTTTAAGGACTTTTTCATTTTGCGTCTTTTGGGAATGGTCTTCTTTGATAGCTTGTCAGTTTTTTTTTTTTAGAATTTGTGTCTCATCTGACCTCTTCGTTTAAGCCTGTCCCTTCTCCTACTGCGGGCCTTTGACCTTCTTGCTTGATCATACGGAGTTTTTCCTACCAACGTTTCCAGGCTCAAGGTAGCCTCGGTCCTTTCCAGCATGCTTGTTCTGCTTTTTCTTTTTCCTCCGATATTGACTTTTCTTTCCTTTACCATAACTTCCTGTTTTTTTTGAATTGATAAGGGCTGGAAGGAGCCCTCTCTTAAGTGTGGCGTCTTGTGAATTCCAGTCATCTTTGTTGCTGGCTGTTTGCCTTACACTATGCGTGTCGTCCTGAGTGGATAGGGATGTCTTTCCTTCCTCCTTCCCCTGAACGTTAGAGAAAGGCCCCTCCCGCTGAGGGAGTTGGCCTACTTTCGATGGCCAGGTTTCGTCTACACAAGCGATCATCAACAGTCTTTCTTTATGTTCTCTTCCCTTCTTCCCCTTTTACTTCCATACTCCTTGTTATGTGACTCGGGGTTTATGATGGATTCTTCTGTTCTTTTCGCTAGTCTTTAGTTCCTGCAATTTTGTGTGTTTTTGACCCTTTTCAAGACTGGGCGTCCGGACCCTCCCTTTTGTCCCTCTTTTATACCCCCCCTTTTTTTTTTTCTTTTTTTCTACTCCCGTTTTTTTTCCTGAAAGCCGTGGCTCTCGCTTTTTTGATTGAAGGTGACCGCAATTTCCTCTTCAGGTGGTTTCTTCTTTTCCTATAGTAGCGTTCTTTTTCCTTCTGCACCCACAAAGGTGGTATTCTCTGCTTTGCATCCCCCCCCCACGTTCCCTCCTACTTTCGCCTCTTTTTCCTTGGCGCGCATCGACGTTTTTAGCTACCCCCCCGGTATCTTCTCCCCCTTTCCACTTTCACTAATAATAGCCCTCTTCTTGAGAGTAGATCCCTGACGACCCCATTCGGAGCCCTACGGGAACTTCCGATTTAATTCCCCATTGCTTGCTCTTCTCCTCGATCTTAATCCCCTCCTCCTCCTTTTTGCCAATTCTTTCCCTGGGCCCCTCCCTTTTCTCAGGAGATTTTTTCTCCCCGCGGTGCAGGGTTGGCTTTTCACTCCTAATCTGGCCTTTTTTCTAAAGTTCCCGTTGGACATGGGTCCTGTCTCCAGTTTACCCTTAAGACTAGCCTTAGAGATTTTAAATCTCTTTTCATTTCCTCCGTGTGTTGTCGAGATCATCACTTTCGTCCCGTGACTGCTTTTTTTCCGCCGTTTCTCCGGCCTGTCCAAAATGTCCTGATCTCTTGGCCTGTCTTCTCTCCTACCCCCCTTCAATGGCTTTCGAACTCCTTTTCGTCTTGTTTTTATTTATCATTTTTTAGTCGACTCCTGCAAAAAGTGAATCGAGCTTCTTGATACTTTTTAGTTTCTCTGCAGGTTTTTCCCTGTTAGCGTCTTTCTGCTCATGTCTTCTTTATGTTTTCGCCCCCTCCATGAAGATCACCTTTCCTTTTCTTGAGCGGATGGAATTATACGTGACCTTTTTGATTCATCGACCGACTTTTTCTTTCCCCCCTTCTGCGCCTCTTTCGTCTGCCTGGCTCCTTTCCCTTCTTTCTTTCGTGGGATCGATCTCGTCCGTTTGTTTGTTGCATAATTTTTCCCATCCCTCCATAATTTTTCTGTACCCCCCCCCCCCTGGTGTTAACCTTCTCGTACCTTTGGTCCACTCCCTTTCTATTTACGAAGACTTTCCCCGTAGATTCCTTTTGACCTTTTCTCTTAGGCTACCTAATTTCTCTACGTTCCTTTTATCCTTTGTCCCTTCCTCCCAGTCTTGACCTCTGACTGCAGCTCTTTCATGGTCTCCGAACCCCCTGGCCCTTCACTTCGCCTTTCTAAAAGAACGTCTAAATAATAGATTAGCCAGCAGGCGTCCCTTTCCCCCTTAGGAACCGGAAAGCTCCTGGTCCCTTTTTGGGTGGTCATTTCCCTTTGGCGTTTTCGATGTTTCTTCGCGATGTTGATCCCTCCAGTGTTGCTTTCCTTTCTTTCCTCTAAAGACCACTCTTTTCCATTTGCACTCTTGTGGCGGATGACTGAATGGTCAACTTTATGCTGGTCCCTTCCCCCCCCGAGCAGGTAAGTGAAGGTTCTCCTAGATAGGGTCTGATTTTTCTCCCCGGACGCAGCCCTTGTGTTTCCCCTTGCTTCCTAAGTAACATCTAAGGATCTTTCCCCCCCCAAGTGCCCCCCCCCCCCCTGTCGTGCTTTCGAAAATCTCACTCCCCTATCTCGCCAGGTCGCCTTCTTCTTTTTCCTGCGAAGTAACTCGTTCATTTTCATTCAGTGTACGGGTTGTCTTTTCACGATGATAGCCCCTCCGCCTCTTTTAACGCCAGGTAGCATGCCCACCTCGACCTTCTTCCTTTTTCTGCGCTCTTTTTCCCCCTTTCCCGTCGCTTTCTCTCCCACTTCCTCCGTCTTTTTTTTCTTGCTCAAAGTGGTGCATCCCCTACCCAAGAGTCTCTTCTTCACCATCTTTTATCCTTTTTCCGCTTGGCCTGCCTCTAGCACCACTCGCTTCTTTTTTTTTCGAGCGAGTCTCACCGGTATTTCCTGGTCAAGGTGTCTGGCCACTTCTCGTGTCTCTTTTCCTTCCCGTGTTTCCTGGAGAATTCCCTCCTTAACTCTTTTTTTGTAAGACCGCCCACTTTATTTCTGGGATTCTGGCCATCAGCCGCGTTCCCTTTCTTTTCTCGTTTTTTATATGGTATTACTTTTTACTTCGTCTTCCCAGCGTGAAGGCCTCCTCCCCTCATTAGTGGATCTTTTCTTCGTTTTTTCCCTGTAGGATTCAAGTGGTATCCTTTTTTTTTCCCAAACGCGATTCCTGACCCTTTTTTTTCCGTGCGGATGTTCTTGTCTACTTCTTGTTCATTTCTCTGTTCCTTATTGGCCTTGCCCCATGCCCTCTTTTTCAGGTTTCCCTCTCTTTTTTTTTTATCCTTTAAGAGCTTTTTTTGTGTTCTCGTTCGATTCTTTCTGTTCCTCCTCTCTTGTTTTTTCTCTTCTCTGATTTCGGCCCCCCTTTTCACGCTTTTTGACCCTGTCCCGGCGACTTTTTCGATCGAGCCTTCTGATACGGCTTCGAATTTCCCCCCGTATACCTGTTTCTGAGCACCTCCGCCTGCCCCTAACCTAATGTATTTGTCTTAGTCTTTGTTCTACGCCGGCTCCCCCAATCTTCCTTTTGCTTTACCCTCCCCATTTCTACCTCGTTTCTTTTCGGCCTTTCAACTTTTTTGATAGGAGCTGATTAACTCCTCCCCCGGATAGCCCCTAAAAGAAGAGAATTTAGACTTTCCCCTTCGGTCTTTTCCTCTTTTTCCGTGCATCCAATTTCCTTGGGGGAATGTAGGTATTTTTTGGTAGGAATTTCTCGCTTTTCCTTTTCGAAGCGCCTTGACTTAGAAGTCCCAGCGCTTTGACCCCCGGTTCCTGTTTCCCTCTTTTGTTCCCACCTTTCGAGTGGTTCTGATTCCTTTTCTTCCCCGCTCTCTTTTCCCCTTTTGAATTACCGGCGGCTGTCGACTGTCTTCCACCCCATGGGACGTCTTAGTGCTTCCTTTTGGGCGGAGATCTTTTTGCTTTTCTCTTTTTTAGATGCACCTTTTTTTTTTCTCTTTTGGGAGAGCAGCCTGACATCGGGTTTCCTCCTTTTTCGTCGGTTTTTGGCACCCTGGCTTTCGCTGATGTGTCTCTTTTACCTTTACGGTTGACTCCCTTGCTTTTCCGGTTTCCTCCTCGAGGTCGTCCGTTTGCCTTGGTTTGCTTTCTTTTCTTACCTAGGAGTTTTTAAGCTTTCTTCCCCACGACAAGTCTCCTTTTTCTGGGCTTCCGGTTCTTTTTCCCCCCTTTAACACCGTTTTTTCTTGAACCATGGCCAGCACCCCCTTATTTCGGTCGACTTGTATGAAAATTAAGGCCCCTTCTCTGTTGTCTGGTACAGGCAGGCCTTAGGTCTGAGTGCCTGCGACCTGGACTTCCCCCATGGTCGCGCCCTTTACTCCGTCCTTGTTTCTTTTTTCTTTTTTTCTCCCTGCACGACGGCATTTTTCCTTCTTTTCCAAAAGAGGACTCCCCACCCTCACATCTGCCCGCCTCTGTCGCTGACATTCTAAACGGGTCCCCGGCATGACTCTTTCTTTTCCTTTTTTCTGGTTAGAACTCGGTTTTCTTTAGTTTTCGTTGAACTTGTCTTTAGTCTTTTTTTTTTTTTTGATTTCTGAAAAAGGGGGCTCGGATTCACTTTTTCCCTCTCCCAGGAAGTGTCTTTTAACAGGGAGTTACGTGTACATTCTCCCCCCCCTCTTCTTGGGTTCTACGATTCTTTCTTGCATTTTTTTTACTCCTGGTGCATTAGAACTTTTTAATGCAAGAAAAGGTACGAGTTCCTGTTGAAGGAGTGTTCCGATTGTGTTAGTCTCTGGAGTTACTTTCCCCCCCCCCACGTTCCTTCGAGAGACGGGTTTTCACCCCTTAAGCTCTTTATGGCCTTCCCCCTGATGGGTTTTCTAAGTCTCCACTCAATGGTCCTCTCAGTAAGTCTTCAGTCCCCTCCCTGACGCTTTCTCTTAGTGCCGCCTACCACTTTTATACCCCTTCCTTTTCACTACCTCTCCTTTGAACCCCCCCCTTGGTTTCCCCTCTCATTCTTCTCACAGAAAGCTCATCTCTTCCTTGAGGTCTTTTTTTTTTCTACTTGCAACCCGACGCCCGAAGGTTAGTAGGGTCCCCCTCCCTGTTCATTTTCTGGGGATTTGGAAGAACTATGCATCCTCATTCCTTACATTGTACCTTTCCTTTCACTTTCCTCCCCTCCGTCCTTTCTCCCTTCCTCCTCCTGAAGTCCATTTTTTTCTCTTTCCCTACTTTGTTTGTTTTTTAGTTTTGCGGCCCTTTGTACTTCTTTCGTTTTTTTGAAGTCTCCCGGAAATGTCCTGTTTTACAGGAGAAGCTTGACATCTGCTTTGTCTTTTTCCAAGGCCCCCCCAAAAGGAGTGTGACCAGCCCTCTTTTTTTTTTTGGCTTGATCCACGGTCTTTTTTCCATTTCGCCCTTCCCCCATTTCTTATGCTTCGTTTCCTTCCCTCTTAGATTCTCTCCCGGGGTGGGCCTGTTGCGTATTTTCCTTTTGAAGGGTTTTCCTGATTTTTTCCTCTTCCTCAGTGTTAAAACCTCCTCGTGCTGAGGAGGCTCTTTATACTGTTTTATTTTCGCCTCGCTGTGTTTTTCTCTTTCTCTGTCGTTTTTCCCTCTGCTTCCTGATGGGACCGGGGGATTTTACCAATCTTTTGCCTGCAACGTGTGTTTTTCTGCCCTCTTTCCTCCAGTGAACCCTCGAGTAGTAAACCGGCCCTTTTCGCGGCATGCGGTCCCCTTCACGGTAAGTCTTCTCCCCTTTCAGTACTTCTTCCTTTCTCTTCATTTCGCTAGGCCTCCCCAGGAATTAGAAGACTTACTGGTTGAGCTGCTTTCCAGGAACGCCCGGTCGGACGCTTCTGCCCTCTTTTCCCCAACGTTCTACCCCCGGTGGAAATCGAAGTCCCTAACCTTCTCCCCCATCTTTCATCCACTGAGGCTTTCCCCGAGGAACGTTTGCACTTTTCCCCATTTTCAGGGTAGATTTCCTCTTCCCCTTCTTTTTTATTTTTTCTCGCGTGTTTTTCCTTGAACATTTTTTTTTCTTTTTTCCCTTCCGCAACTAGTGTCTTACATTTGTAGATCCTTTTTAGTTTCCTTCATGTTCACTCATACCTCTTCCTGGTTTCCCTAAAAAAGCGTCAGTTATTCTTTTGACAGCACCATCTTTTCACCTTGCTCTTTTGAGGCCTTTGTTCAATCTTACATTTTTTTTTTCCATGGGCTGTTGACCGCTTCCCTTGAAGACCTCCCAACTCATGAATAATTGTCGGTTTCGGTATCCCCCTTTTCTAACGGGTCTATACCAATGTTCTCCCCCTGCCCTTTTTTAAATTCTTTCTCTCGGCGCATTTCCCCCATGTTAATTTTTTTCTTCACATTATGATAAGACCGCTCCTTTTTAGACAGCAGGTAGCCCGGCCCTTCCCCCCCATTTTGCCCCCCCTAAGATTTCCTGTCTTCTCTCCCCCTGTCCCCACTTTCTTCTCTTTCCTCCCCTTCATGGACCTCCTTCACCTCTTTCACTCCCTGGTAAAAGTGGTGCAGTACTCGACAGAGCCCGTTTAGTCGCTTTCCCCCGACGTTGCTTTTTGTTTCTTTCGTACAGTTTTTGACCCAACTCTTTTTTGTTTTTTTTTTCCGACACTCTCGATTCTGTCTCTGGCCCTGTTTACCGATTTCTCTTCCCTTTTCTGACGCGGACCTCCCGCTCATTTGACCTGTTACGACCCCCTTTCCCCGTCACGCCCGGTCTTCTTCCCTTTTTTTCCACCGCCGCAGTTCTCCTATTTTTTGGCCTATCGGCGATGGCGTGTGGCGCTCTTTTCTTAGTTACCTTGTCTCCGTCCAGCCTTTTCCTTTTGCTATTTCCTTTTCAGGTAGTATTTTACTTCCCCTGTTTTTTTTTCCTTAGGGGTGACCACAAACCCTCTCTAAAGATACCCCCGCTGGATTTTTTTTGTGCTCAGCATTTTCCGGTGGTGACTTTTTTCCGCCTCCTCAGGATATTTCTACCTCCCCCGTCCATTTTAGTTTGCCGTCTCTTGTTTCCTCTTTTTTTTGATCTGTAGATAT
>Ga0179593_1410974_pt1 | contig 10725 bp, 14 predicted proteins | sample CZODoug2_1_08_16_FD_185931 | JGI IMG/M metagenome (GOLD analysis project Ga0179593, IMG submission 185931) | Vadose zone soil fungal communities from Angelo Coast Range Reserve, California, USA - CZODoug2_1_08_16fungal (PacBio error correction) | ecosystem: Environmental > Terrestrial > Soil >... | reverse complement strand
CTTGTTCTGAATCAGCTCTGCACCCTTTCTTTTCTTTGGCTGGACGACCCGAGGAGTCGCACAAAATTTCCCCCTCCCCTTTTTTGGTTCCTCTTCCCCTTTTCTCTCTAACTTTTAGTGTTGAAGAGGCGATAATGGGAACAGCGTTTTTAAGTTTCTACTCGCGGGCGATCCACTTGCAGGTTTAATCTCTCAGACAGAGTGGATCGAATTTCCCCGTGTGTGTCCCCCATAACCGGTTCTCGTCACATACTGGCTCTCCCCATTCTCTTCTGGACATAGGTCTGCCCTTTAGTTCTTATTATTTTCCCCCCGCGGCTCGCGCCGGACGTAAGGGTAATTTCCCTCAGAGAATACTTCGAATTGGAATTTGAGCCGCCTTCGGCTGGCCTATCTTCCTTTTCTTTTCTCCCTTCCTTTTTTTTGTTGTTTTATCTCTCCTACCTGCACTGATCCAGTTGCCCTGAGTTATTCTGCCTTCTGCTCCTAGGAGTTTGCGTTCTGTCGCATTTTTTCGCATCATCTCGTGGGTAGACAGTCATTCCTCCAATCGTTTTTTCTTCCTTAGTGCCCCCAGTCGAACAGTTTCTCTTCCATTTGCCTTCGCTCCGCTACATGCGTTTTGCCGCCCTTTATTTCGCCGCGTGGTTGAAGATCCTTGTTCTGATCGATTTCCTTCTTAATTAACCCAGGGTGTTGTTTCTAGACTTACCTTTTCATCTACTGATTTCCGTTGTTCGCCTCCTCCTCTTGCAATCGGTCTCGCCCTCTACCGTTGTTCTCAGCCTCTTCGAGCCCCGGACGTGATCTTCGGCTCCTCGTTTTATTTCTACTAACTAGTGTGAGAGTGACCTTTTCCTTATCCCCTCAACGCGTGCTCTCTTTCTCTCCCCCCCCCCCTTTTTTTTTTCTTTCTTTTGCCCCTCGTGATCCACCCTCGCAACTCCGTCCCCCCCCCTTCCCAATGCTTGTTGGTCCTTTTTTTTCACATTTCTCTTCGGCGTTTTTCCAAGCCGTTGATATTCTTCTCTTTCCGTACTCATTGATGTTCCCCTTGCTTTCTTTTTGGATGGACGCGACTTCACTTGTCCGTCATTTCGATTTTACCAGGGGTTATTTTCGACAGGACGTCATTTTGCTCGTGTAGTTCTTTTCAACGACCTCTTTTCTAGTGTGATTTTTTTTTTCCGCTATTCTTGGAGTAATTACATGACCTTATGAGTCTATTTTCGTACCTCGTACTGGTTTCCTTCCCGAATTCGCGTATCTAGCCGCGTTACTACCCCCCCCCCCCCCCCCCCCACCGTTGACTTTGTTTAATATTTTTTCTGTCGGCTGTTGATGGAGGCACCTTTCTCTATATCTTTTCTCTTCCATGCTGTTCCCCCCCTTCTATGTCTTTGCGCGGCTCTACTTCTACTGCGGATTTAGCGTCCCGTTTTCCCCTCCTCTGGTTAAGGAGATATGTTTTAAATCACTTTAGTTTCCCCAATGAGAAGAAGTGATTTTTTCTTCTATTGTTCCCCCCAGTCTTCTGAAACCCTTTCTCCAGCATTTACAATAGAATTATCGATGGCTTCCTAACCTTTTGCTCGTTCAGCGGTTTCAGTTTCACTTTTGTTGTAACCCCTTTTCTCGGTTTAGTCGTCATTATTCCGCTTCGCTCCTCCACTTCTGTCTGACGAGTCTGAACAACACCGTTGGGCGGGCTGGGTCGTGAGGAAAGTCCCTTATTATCCTTGTCATATCTTCATTCCCATTTCGGAATGTTCTCCGAGTTTTTTGTCTGGGGTTTTTTTTTTGTCCTTTTTTGTTGGGTGTTTTTGCGGCCTGCGGTTGTCTGATAAGTTCTTTAATTTAGTCCCGGAAAAGAGTTCCGTTCTTTCTTCGACAATCTTTCTTTTCGGCTTCCCGTCCTTTTCCCTCTGGAGCGAACTCGGGGTGTGCGCGGCTCGCCCTCTCTTACGATGCTAACCTTGAGTCTGAACTTGTTAGTACAATTTGTACTTTACTTGTCCCATTATCTCTCCTCTTGCATTCCCCCGCCGAATGTCCAACAAAGTTCGTCCGCCAGATCCTTGGCACTTGTCTACTCGTTTTTCAGTTTGATTCGTTCCCTGCTATGTCCTAGATGTTGGCTCTATTGAGTAGCTTCCTGCGACCCGCAGTTCCATTCATTCGCCCTTCCGAGGAGCTCCCCGAGGATTGTGCCCCCTCTTTGGCCAGCACTCCTCTTAAGGTTCCCCCGTTGGACCGTACCAGCCCCTCCCGAGCCGTTCCTCCAGCACCCCTTGGAGTTTACTCGACCCCAACCCTTTCTTTCCCCTTTCCTGTACTCGTTCTTTTTGCGGAGACAACCCCTGCGATAGATCTCCCACCCCCTTTCCTGCGGCTCTCTTCGGAATTTCGCCGATTGTTTCTCTCCACTTTTTCGTCATAGACGACGCACAACAACTGATGATCGTTCTCGCCCGGATTTCTCCGAGCGTCGACCCGCTGGCTTCCCTTTTCCGTGGAATCTGACCCTGATAACTCATTGTAAACGAGCTCCTCCAGATTTTGTCGTCCTTCTCCTGAGCCGTCCTCTCCAATCTGAGCGCACAGTTCTGTTCCAGCCCCGCCTCCGGGACTCTCCATCTCGGCTTATATTTCCAGCTTTCTGATGTGTCACTAACTTCCGTTTTTGCTTTTAGAGATCTCTTGTCTGTTCTGACTAGGTTTTTTTTCCCAGTCTCGGGATGTTGATCTTCTTCCTATTCCGGGCCTTTCCCCTTGTTGCCTCCTTTGTGACAAAATAGTAGTGTCTATTTTTTCTTTCTGAATACGCTTTTCTCTTTCTCCTTCCACCGATTCCCATTCGGGCTCTCCCTCTCTCGTCTCCTGGAGAACTTTTAGTGCGCTGTTTTGTCGTTTTCTGAAGAAGTGTGCTTAGCTACACCCTCCTCTGATAACTTTCTCTTCTTTCTCTGCGCCGGTTTTTTGCCTATTCTCTTTTCGTCTTGGTGTCGCCTGTTCCTGGTCACCCCGATTCCGCTCCGGATCCTGTACTGTTTTTGCTAGCCAACCTTTCCCTGGTTTCTTTCAGGGGAGTTGGATAGGGCGTTTTTTTCCGTTTCTCGCATTTCCCCTCCTAAGGAGCGTGCGGGCCTGACTCTATGTAGCACCTTTGGCACTCCGTTTTTTCCCCCCCTAGATGTGGAGGGCCTTTGGTTTTTCGCTCTTGAAGGTCCTCCATAGGCGCAAAACTTCTCCTCTTCTCTTCCATGTCTTTCTTCTCCCTTTCCCTTCGCTTTTCCAGCATTTGACCTTCTGGCGGCGGCCATCATACTGTGTTGACTTTTTTCCCCTTTTCTTCTGCGAGCTTCTTAAGATTTTGGTAATAATGGCTCTTTCCCTCCCCCACGACCTGCTTCCATTTAGCATCGTTATGATTCTTTGCTTCCCCCGCCAACCCCTTCTTTCGTACTCTTTCCATCGGAATCGTTCTTCCAAGTCGGTTATCTGGCTCTCCTCAGCCGCGGGCAGAGTCTCATGACAAGCTAGGACCTTTACTCCCGACACCTCCCATGTCTGTCTCCTCCTCGCTTTTACTAACGTTTCCTTGAATCGGGAATCGAGTGCCCCTGCGCTCTTTAACCTTCCTCAGACCCTCGACGGCGAGAGGCGGGTTTTGCTTCCTTCCCCTCCTTTCTTTTCTTCGCCGAGGTCTATCCGAAGTGACAAAGTAGATTCCCTCCTTACTCAAACTCTCCTTATGTCTAGTCTTTTCCTCCCCTCGTCTCCCGAGGAAGCACTTTCTCTAATGGTTTGGGTCCCTCTCCCTTTGAACTACGAAGACTCTCTGCGGCTATTTCACCCGTCCGAGGGCCCATCCCCCCTCGCCGAGCTTTTTATCTCTCTGGCTCTTCTTACCCGTGACTTGACCCTGGTCTCTAGAAAGGGGATGAATATGTTCCGGACTATATAGACTTGGTTTTAAGCCCCTCCTTTTCAGCACGTATGACGTAGATGCATAACCTTCGTTGTCCTCCGGCGATCCTTCCTCTCCCTTGGCTTTCCCTGTTGACTACCTTGAGAATACTGGCCTTTCCCCCTGGTAGCCTGTTACCGCCCTTCCTCCTTCGACGCGCACCCCTGCCCCACTTTCTTTCCGCCGATACCTTTCCTTGCCCCAGTTTCTCTTTTCTCCGTATTTGCCTTCTTCCCACATGGGTCTCCTGTCCCTGTGTCTCTTGAGAGAGTGGTTCGAGGTCGAGTCGGTCCTTGGTCCTTTCCCTCTCAATTGTCCCGCTTCACTTTTCTTACGTACTGTCCACCCTTGCGTTTAGCCACTGCCGGCTTTAATGGTCCCTTTTCTCCTTTGTTCGGCGTTGGGCTTGTTGCTTTCTTTGCTCTTCCCTGCCTTCTTTTTTCGCTCCCTTCTAGCCTTCTTTTTGTTAGACGTGGAGCCCTCCCATGTCGTTTTTTTTTCGCTGCCAGGCGCCTTTCGTCGTTTACTGATTTTCAGTGCTCTGCAATTCCGGCTTCTTTTTTCGGAGGCGGCGCCCCCTTTCAGCTCCGTGTTTTTTTCCCACGTGTTCTCTTTTCGTGGAAGCGGCGCTTTTTTCGGTTTCCCTCCCTTTTGTCTTGTTTCTTTTTGCGCGGCCGCTCGGGCCCTTTGTTTTTCTCGTTCTCCGCCCCTTTCCCTGTCGGGCATGCCTGTTCTCTATTCTTGGGTTTTCTTTTTAGAAGAGTATTTTTCTGCGTCGTGCTTTTTTTTTTCGCGTCCTTTTTTCGCCCGCGCGTGCATTTTTTTGCGTTTGCCACGACTCCTACTAACTTTCACTTTTTCGTTCTTTTCACATTCACTCACGCGCACGACTTTTTTCTAGCTCGAAGCCATTTCCCCCGTTACGTCGGTCCTCTCCGCCGCCCCGGCGCCACCCTTCTGTCCATTTTCTCCACGACCTGCACGCTCAACACACAGCACTGTGCTCAGTCACATTTTTTTTTTTCTCCAGACATCTGCCTGACACACCGCTGCGACGCACTCAGCTCGCGTGGCGATTTACCGACCACTCCAGTGATTCTCCCCTTGTTTCTTCTTTCCCTCGGAGCGCCGTTCCCCTCGCGTCACAGCGTCCCCCCATCCCCTCCCTGACAGAGGAGAACGACCCGGTTTCAGTCCCGGTCTCCCGTCTCTCTCTCCTTTTGTGAGCCCCTTGTCGGCGGCGTTTATTCTTTTCCTTGGCCGCGAATGAGTCTCCTTTGAAACAAGGAAATCGGTGAGTTTAGTTGGTCGGCCTTTCAGCCACTTTTCTTGTTCTCGCCGTGGTTCTGTTTTCTCCCGATTTTTCTTTCAACCCCGAGCCCCCTTTCTCCCGGCAGGGCCCTATTTCAGTGCCCAGTTTTTTTTATTCTTTCCTCAAGCTTTGAGATGGTTGTATAAGTTACCTTCTCAATTGCTCGTGCCTTTTCTCGGCTGCTCCTGGCCCCTGACTCGACCTCGAACCAAGGTAATAGCCCCTGCAATGGCGGTCCTTTGTCTTGACGTCACAGACGATCCAGGTCGTTGTTCCCTTAGCGTCGTCCAACCGAAGTTTTTTTTCTGTTTCTTCTTCTTTTTGGTTACAAGGTATACGTTCGAGTACTTTTCCAGGCCCCCCTTTTGTTGCGTTTCTTCTAGCGAATTTTTAAACGGGTCCCTTTTGCCTCCCTTATGTCTCTTGCCTTTCCTCCCAGCTATTCCTCGTGTTCTACTTCTTTCTGACGGCTTTCTGGCCACCAGTTTCGATCTTTTCTTTTCCAGATCTGACCAACGTTATGCCTCCTTTTTTGCTCGTCTCTCGGCTCCTCTTCTTGAGCGTGTCGCTTCCCCATTTTCTTTCGAACTCTTTGGCCCTTTTTGTCTTGAGATCCTCTTTGTCGAGTTTCTGCTCTTTTCGCCACCGTCTCGCCTGGCGGTCCTCTTCTTTCTTCACCTCTCCTTTTTTTTCTTTACAAGTGTTGCACTTTCGGACTTGGTCGCGTCCTTTCTCGGCCCAACTTTTTTCCGCGTCCTTCCCCCCTCAATACGTAGCTTAGTCCTGTCCTTTGTTTTGAAAGTACGATCTCTGGTATCACTTCCTCCGTCGGACCGTTTCTTTTTGCGTTCCTTCCCTGACGTCTGGTCTTCTGTCCAGCATTAGGAAGAGGCCTGGGACTTCGTTTCCTTTTATCGAGGGACTCGAGCACGATACGCCTAGGCTTGCGCACGACTTTGGGGGGACTCTCACGCTGTCACGATGCTCATAGTTTTTCTGTCTTTTTCCAACGGTCCTCTTTTGACCCATTCTTTAGAAGCTCGCCGACTCGCTCCCCTTGGCGTGCCGCCGCGTACTGCCCATTTTTACTGATCCTCGCGGGCAGTTTCTTCGCTCCTTCCTCTTCCTTTCGATCCGTTGGGTCTTCTGAGGACGTTTTTGCCGTTTTTTCCCCGCTTTTTTAAACTTTTCGCTGCGGAGCGACCCGCGGATTTCCCTTGTGTTCTCGATTTCGGGTTTCTTTTTTCGTCGGGGCCCTTTTTCTCCATCCCCGCTCTGCAATCGTCCCCTTCTCCTCCCCAAGGTTTTTTGTCTTTTTTTCCCCTAAGGGTTTTTGTGCGTTTATCCCCCCCCTTGTTTTTCTTTTTGGCGAACACCATTTTTCTCTCCTCCGCCCCGGGCCTTTTTTTTTCCCTGCGGCCTTGCTCCGAGGCTGGTCTTCCTTGCGTCATGAGTTTTTACGTGCTTGTTTTTTTCCCCTGACTGTTTCTTTCCGCCCGGAGACCCGAGCGGATCTTCCTTTTCTGAGGAAGCGGTCTGGGAGCATGCCCCAATCTTCTTCGAAAGACGCTAGCTAACCCGCCGCTGGGTATCAGATCCTCCAGAGTTTCCGGCCGTGAGAGCCCCTTTCTATTATTCAGCCCCAAGGGAATGCTAAATCTACTTCTACTCCGATTCCTTCCCCTTACGTTGTTTGATCCCTGATCGGATTCGTCCCCCTTCTTTAGTTATGCCCGAGGTCTCTGCACTCGGCTGTGCGCTTCAGATTGCTCTGGTTTCTGATACCTTTTAAAGTGGTTTGCTAGCCCGTTTAGTTCGGTTACGATGGCATGTTCTTTTACGCTTCCCATCTTTTTGATAGCTCGATGATGTCCTGGCTAGACGCTCTTCCGCGGCCAGCTTTGTGCGTTCCTTTTTTTGTGGGCGACCAAGCCTCGGCTAACTTCGGCTTTTTATCCCCTCTTTTTTCTGTTTGCGCGGTGTCTTTGATCGTTTGGTGTTTTTCTTGAACCATCTCTTTTTTGCTCCCCTGATTTTTTCGGCGCCACTCCCCACCTGTTGTTTCTTATAGTCTTGCGGCTCTGAGTTTTATGGACGCCCTTCCCGTCGTCAAACCTCTCTCTGTCTGGTATTTTATGAGGACACAGATGCCACCCTCTGGCGCTACCTCTCTCTGGGTCGGGTGCGTCCTTTCTGTTTTTCTGATGTCTCAGCGATATTTACCAAAGGATAGAGGCTGTCAATGTAATTGGGACCCTGTCCATAGTAGGCGTTGGCCCCTCTGGCGAGTTCAGGGACGTTGGGGGCCCGTGGGTTTCTTCTTAGTTTTTACTGCCTTCTTCTCAGGTCGTTTGACTCCCCCAGCTCCGCTGCCTTCTTTTATCACCCGAACGTTTTGAGCTTTTCCGAAACAATATTGCTATCCGCGGACTCCTGAGGGGAGCTCGGAGGACTTTTCCCTCTAAGCAGCTCTTGGCAGTTTTTTTTTCACTTGCGAAGAACCCTTTTCAAGGGCGCTTTTCTAGGCCATGCCGTAAAGGGTAGGCCGTCCGAGCCAATGAGCTCGTCTCCCCGGTGGTTTTCCGTTTCCAGGTCGCAAGAGTCGGGGTTGTCCCCGCTGCCGTTCTTTGCCTCCCTTTGTCTGACGCCCTTTTGACCCCCCGTCGCCGTTCCGTTTTTTACGGTCCTATTCGAGGGAGGGTACCCTCCCGCGGGATAGATTCTCTGCTGTCCCGTTGCCCCTGCTCTTTTGATTCCCAGTAGTTTTTTTAGCCAACTCGATTCCCTCTCGCGGTAAGGTTAAAGAATGAGTCCCAAGATCTCCCTCGCCCATCTGCCTTTTGTTCCGTCCTCCTGCCGCTCTTTGCGTTCCCCCCAACGGTCCTCTCCGTTGGATGCTACTTTTTTCCTACCTATATCGACTCCCCTTTTTCCCCCGCCCATTTTCATGCACGTCTATGTTTACCGTCGCTGGGGTTTTCCGCGGCTTTCAGATCCTCGTTCGGGCTGACCTTTTTCCTTTTCTGTTCTCTACGTGCCTTCCTTTCCTCCTAATTCCCCTTCTTCATTCGACGCCGCCACTTCTAACTTTGGTGTTCGGTGGTACACGGTGTTCTTTCTTCTTGTGACTCTCCAACCTTTTTTCCCTCCCTTCCTTTTTTTTTACGATCATTCCCGTCGTTTTAGATTCGCGGAAGGTTCTTTTGAAGATTCCAATTTCACCTTTCAATTGGCTTCCCATAACTTCTCACCCCCCTTTCTCTCAGTCCCCCACAATTGAAGGCCGGCTCTCTTCCCGTGATGTTGTTTGATGGACGATTGTTATGAGGTTTGATATAGTTTGAGCGTCCCCGCAATGCCCCACTTTCTCTCCAAGCTTTGCTTGGCTGGCTCTCTCCTCGTACGCTTACCCCCTGAGGTCGTCGGTCCTTATGCCTTCCAGTTTCAATTAGCAGAGTTTGCCGGTTACAATTCTTTTGACCGGTTTTTCATTCCACGGTATTCTACTTCGCGCTCTTTGGTGCGTCCATCTTTCCGTTTGTCCTGAGTCCATTTTTCTCAAGATTTTTTTGAGCCTGACGAACCCTCTTTCTCCTGATCCGATGTGTCTTTGGTCGCGTTCCCCCATTTCGCAGGTGATAACTTTGTCCTGCCTGTTACTCTCCCGTGCTGCAGCGTCATTTGCCCGTTGTTTCTTTCATAGTTCCCCTCTCAACGATACTTTCCCTCTTCCCGCCGCTGAGTCCTTATCGAGTCGGTCCCTCGTTCTGAGCGAACGGATGGACCCCACGGGGTCCTGCTCCACTTGACGTAAGGGTATGGCTCTTCTGATCGGCTCCTTTCTTCGTCTCTCCCGGTCTTTTCCCTATCTCTTTCCCTCTCCTTTTTCGTTTTTGGTTTCAAGACCTGCCATGATTTTCCCGGGGGGGGTGGTTTCTTTGTGACCCTCGTTTCGGAGGACCCTTTTTTTCTTCTCGGCTTGCCGCGCCTTTTTGGTCGCCATGGGTTTTGGACTCAGACTCTCTCGTTCCGTAATACTTTTTAGTTTCCTCCGCGTTTTTCCTAGGACAGTTTTTTTTTCTCCTTATTTTTTCGGAAAAAATGTTTTCTTACGCTGCCGTCTCCCTTCTGCTGATCCTGACACTTGACGCCTCGATTTCCCAGTAACTGCTCTTTTTTTCCACATTCTGGCTAGCTCCAACCGATTTTTCCCCCCTCGACCATTGAGACTGCTCAGTCAGTTGTCGTTGGCGCTCTCGGCCCGGCCCTTATTTCGACTATCCCGTTGCAGTTTTTGCCTTCTGGACCGGCGGACGTTTTTTATCTGATCCTGGCTTTGTTTAAGATTGATTGTCACGAACCTGGTGAGTTTGAGTCCCTCACTTAAAGTACCCTCCCCTCTGCGATCTGAGAGCAGTGTAAGGCTGTGCTCCTACTTTCCCCCCCCAAGGAGACACCGAGTCCAAAATCCGTCCCTCTGGCCTCACCCCCTGACCCGAGTCTTTTTTTGTGGAACCGCTGCGAGTTGTGGGTCGCAGTTACGTTCCTCCCCCCAATTGAGCGTGCCATTTTCCGAGGCTTTCTTCGAAATTGGTAGTACCTCGACAACTCGTCATCGTCCCACTGTCCATGGACCAGGTTGTCGGTCATGCACATTTCTCTAGTTACGGTGGCTCGAGGTAGCCTGCGAACGTCCTCTTTGATCATTTCTTAGCACACTTATCAGTCGGTCACTTGTTTAAGGCCAGGCACATGATTGAGTTTCTTTCAGCAAGCTTTTTTGCAAAGGTCTCCAGAACTTGAGCTTCCCTCTCTCCGTCTGACGCCACTGCCTGGGAGCCTCTCTTCCGTCATTCTGCCTTTAAATTGTTTTATGGGCCACCAGTTCTGCTCTAGGTTCGGCCTGTCCCTCCTGTCCCCCAAAGTATCGTCTCCGTTGCGCGGCTCTCCTGTATCCAGGGGCTTCTTGAGCTTTCCGGCTCCCCCCGTCTGTCCCGTAGTTGACTTCTGGGCCGCATATCTTTGACCAATGCCTCTTTCAATCTCTTCTTGAGTGTTTCCAAGCTCTGACGCCACCCTGAGCGCCCCGGCTTCCTTCCGACAGTCTACCCAATTGCGCCCTCTCCTCTTATTCGGGAGGGACCTGCCGGAACGTTCTCCTGGTAAGGCGTCTTCCGCGTCCTCGATACAAGCAGGCGGTCCTCCCGGCGTAAAAAGAATCGGAGGGAGCGGCCGGAGGACCCCTTCCGATCTAATTTTGCTACGGCCTTCTTTCCGGACCTTGTCCCCGGGACTTGGCGCTCGCCCTTCCCCCTTTCGGTAGGAGAGGGATGTACATTTCGTCCCCTTGACCCTTTGGTCTGCTCTTCCCTCCGAGAGCTGCTTCTTCCCCTCTATTCCGCGGTTGCACGATGTTTGTGGTCTTAAGAGTACTGCTCGACAC
>Ga0179593_1599827_pt1 | contig 10726 bp, 15 predicted proteins | sample CZODoug2_1_08_16_FD_185931 | JGI IMG/M metagenome (GOLD analysis project Ga0179593, IMG submission 185931) | Vadose zone soil fungal communities from Angelo Coast Range Reserve, California, USA - CZODoug2_1_08_16fungal (PacBio error correction) | ecosystem: Environmental > Terrestrial > Soil >... | reverse complement strand
TTTTGTTCGCCCTTGAAAGTCGTGGCTCGAGCGAATTGAAAGAGAGACAGTCCCCAAATCTCCTTCTCTTTCTGAAGCTTTTCATATACCCTTAATTTGTCTTTCCATTTTTCCTGCAACACCGGGTATTTTTTTGCAGCCCAAAATTGCTCGTCAGAACCTGTCCCGTCAGATAGAGACCTTTCGGCATTCAGTGACGCTCACTCCCTCGCCCGTTTTGGCCGGCGCGCTCAGCAGCCCCTTTCCTTGCGGTTCTAACGGGTCATCGATTAGTGTTCACGAATCACGTTTCTCAAAGAACCCTTTTCGATCTTACGCGCTCCCCCCCAAGCCTGACTCAAGATCTTGCTCCTGCGGCCTATTACGAGATTGTACGTCTTTATTAGAATACCTTCTACGCGCCGAGGATACACTTTTTTTACGCTCTTTCGGATACAGGCGTTCTTCCTTGTAACGCGCGAGCACCCTCCGTTCGGACCCTGCTTTTCCCTTTGTATTGAGATCTTCCTTTTCCCCTTACCGGGCACTCCCACCTTTTTTTTTTCCAACCTTCGGACAAGTCCCTCCCCCCCCCCTTCCTAGCTCGTCATTAACATTAACATACAATTCGCGAGAAAATGTCTTTTTAGGTTACGCCCCCCCCCCCCCCCCCCCACCCCCCCCCCCCCCCCCCCCCCCCCCCCCCCCCCCCCCCCCCCCCCCCCCTCCCGCTTTTTTCTGATATCCGTTGCCACCCTCAATGCTCTAGACTCAGTTCATTTTTTTTTTCGCCTTTTTAGGGTCCTTTTTGTTTATGCTCTCCATCGAACCTTCCCCCGATACCTCTAGTTTTGGTTTTCTTTTACACATTCTTGCCCCACACTGAACCTCCCTTTTTTATCTTCTTGCACTCCTTCTGTCAAACGCAACCAATCTTGTTACAACCCATTTTTTTCTCGACTGCCCGCACTAAGTTGGTCCACCCATCCCACCGGCCATTCAGGTCCCACTTCCGCGGTCCTCCAATTCCTTCTTATTACAATTGCTCCCTTGTTTTTTCCATTTTCCTTCTTCGTTTTCAGACTCATCTTGAATCATTTCCCAGAAGCGCCAACTTCCCCCTTGCAGACGAAAGATCATTCCTTGCTACCAAAACCTCGTGTCTCCTGCATTTTTTCTCCCGTTTCTCCCCCCCCCCCCATCCGACCCACTTTTTTTTCTCCTTCAAACCCTTTTTCCCCCCACCTGACCCGCAAACTCCTTCGCCTGCTACTGATTAAGAAGACATTGTATCGCAGCATTAAGACAAAGGATTGTCAACAGAACTGTTAAAATTCTTGTCATGTCACCCTTCTCCCATTCATTTGTACCTGACCACTCGGTCAAATAGTTCCTTTTAACACTTTCCCCTCCTTTCCCCCCCAAAAAATTCCTGTTGCTTTGCAGCTCCGGCATTCACATTTTAAAGACGAAGCCCTTGCAGGGTACCGCTGCGACTAAGGCTCTTGCCTTTTCCTCTCGATTCCCGAGAATCCATCCCTTCCCGTTGGATCGCTGGCCCAATCAAGGTCCCCCACACGATTCCGCGTCGCTTCGTTCCCTATATTTGTGTCTTTTTCCTTTTCATCCTATGTATAAATACCCCCTTGACATAGAAAGTATAAATGTTTCCTAACACCTTTACCCCACACGACCGGCGCCTACGCCTTTTTTGATGGAGCGTTGCGCGAACCCATATAAGTTTAAACGACACCAAAAAAGAGGAAAAGCTTCCCCTCGCTCCCTGCCTTTCAATCCCCCCCCCCCTTTCGCTAAGACGTCCTTTTTTTTTCTTTTTTTTTTAAACCTCATTTGGTCCCAACTGAATTCCCCGTGTCCCCTTCTCGGAAGACCTTTCTTTTTTTTTTTGGTTGGCGACTTATAAATCATTGTTTTTCCTATATCCTCCACTCTCACCTCACTTTCCTTTTTAGTCTACGAACTCCGGCATTTTGCCTTTGCTGCAAGGAGAATTCTTAGCTATAACGGCAGATCATTTTCAATCCCCCTTTTTTCTCCGAGCTCTTCTCGAATACCCTTTTTTTCGAGCCTTCCTCTCTGATTTACCTCCCATTTTTTCTCCTTCTCCATCCACCCTGCGTCTCTCAATAACTAATCACGGTAGGCTCCCACAAGCTCAAATGTTTTGTCTGGTGGGGGTTTGCCACTACTGGCTTTTCTCCACGCCCCTACTCCTCATTTCCGCTTTTTTTCCATTCCCTTTTCTTAAGCCCGGCCCTTTTTTGATCAAGATGACGTCCATGCCGACGCCGCCGTTTTTTTTCCCTTTTCTCCCCTCAACGTTGCTTGTCTTTTTTGCCTCTCTTCCCCTTTCGTTACAATTTGCGGAACGGGGCCCCAGGACATTCTTAGCGTCCATTTTTGATGCCCCTTTTCTGAAATTCCCTACTTCTTTTTTTTTGCGTTCCCCTCCCTTCCTTTTCGCCATCCGACTGCTTTCTTTCTTTACATACCAGACGCCGTCTTAAGGTTGGGATACGATTCCCTTGATATGAGTTGTGACCTTAAGAGAGGCCGTTTTTTACTCTTCTCCTTCCCTTTTTTCCTGATTCCTTCAGCCCCTTTTTTCTCGAACTTGTTCCTGTTATTCCCGATCTTTGACGCAGGGGAATCGCTTGAAAGCCGACCATGACTTGCCCGTTTCATCTCAACTCTTCCTCCAGTTATTCTGAGTTTTTTCCAATTTTTTTCTCTGTCCCCCTCGAGTTTTATCTTTTTTTTTTCTGACGCGCCCTCTGAGGACTTCCTGGAGCGCACAGTTGCCGGGCTTTTTGGCTTTTCGCGACACTCGTTGCTCTTTTGCCCATTTTTTGACCACAGTACATTTCCTATAAGTGTTGGATTTCCCAATTAATGGGTTGCCGGTCCGAGGGTTATTTTCCTTCCTATTGCTTTTCGTCATTTTTTCGTAGTCATTAAACGAGACTTTTCTAGTCCTCCCGCTACTTACACTTTTATTTACCCGGGATTTTCCTGACGAAGGCGCTTGGCTCCAGTTGATTATCATTGGAGAGAGGACTGACTGATTTCAGATGTCCTCCAACCTTTTTTTTTACTTCCGGATCTTCACGCCCAGTCCGATCACCAAGTCATTTTTCGAGACCTACGGTCCTTATGTTACTTCTATTGTGACCCCAGCCTTCTTCAAAGATACTTCACTTGGCTTCTAGTCCCCCGTTATAGGCATCGGCTTTAAGTGCCGCCGCGAGCTGACGACCGCGGCATCACCCACCGCCCCTCCTTTGCGCGCTTTATTTCCCCTCTTCCATTCTTTTTCGGTACTTCTTGTTTTATGTTGAACAAATAGAGAGGACCTCCCCACCGTTGACAGAATTGCCTTGAGGACACAGCCTTCCCTCTTCCTTTCCTCCCCCCCTCCATCTTCGTTTCTTTTCCCCCTTGCACCCTCCTCTTTCGAGACACTAAGCCACACAACGCTCGATAGCTCCCCGTCCGAAGCCTTTTTTTGTTTTGGCTTGTTTTTCTTTTTTCGGAACAGGTTGTCTTATATTGACGTTACCCCCCGCCCTGTGCAGGCGATGACCTCCTCAGGGATCCGGCTCAAGCTGAAATGCAAGCAACATCGTCACTGTTTGTTGGCTCGTTGCTCCATTAACGTGCGGGTCTTTATGCATTACTAGATATCGCTTCGTGGCTACGACGAACCCCCCCCAGTCTATTCTCTCCTTGTCACAATAAGGATGTCCCGTTCGATTTTTCTTGCCCCCTTCCCACCGGTCTTTTGCGTTTGAACTGTCCCACCGATGAGTGGAAGTGGCAGCGAGGAAAAAGAGAACTTTTTTTGGGCGCATTTGTACTTTTTTGACCTTTTCCCGTCCCCTCCCTTACGGCTTCTTTCCCTTTTTGATTTTTTATATGGTCAACCCCCCAGAACGAAGGCCCCTTCCCTGAAATTAACGCCGATCTTGGGTGGATGAGTTGAGAATTATCGGACGGATGGTCGTTAGCCCCTCCCCCCCCCCCCCCCCCCAAAGCCGACCCTCCCATAACCATCTGAACTTTGACGAGGAAGACGTGACGGTAGTTTTTCGGGAGTCACTTGATCGCTAAGGAAGCACCTTTGACCTCCTTTCTAAGAGAGCAAGCGCACTTTGACTTCGAAAGCTTAGGAAAGTTGGAGAAAGGAGAAGCGAGGTTAGTCCCTTCTCCGCCCGTTGATATCCCCCAATGTGACTGGTTATGCTCCGCCGTCCGGATATCCTCCTTAAAAGCCCCCATGGCGTGCCCAAGGCCTCTCCCGGACCTCTGGCGTGTTTTTTTCATACGTGGCTCCCCCCTCACACCCCGTCCGCTCCAGACGTTAAATATTTTTTTTTTTCACGTTTCATCGGCGAGTCTATGACACCCCCCCTCTCTCCGTCCGATCGCATCCCCTGCTGCTGAGCCAATCCCATTCGTTTTCTTGCGTTGCTGGCGCGTGACTTTTTATCTCCATTTTTTTGTTCTCCCTTAGATACCCGTTGCCACTGCTAGCCCCGAGGTTAGCCCTAAGTTTACTTTTCCAGTCATCGTACAAGTCGAGACGCGCATATCAGAGACCGTTAGCACATAGCGAATTTCATTCACATCTTACACGTGTGCCGATTTCCTCTCACTCAGTTCGGCCATCGTCTAGTGAGTGACTCCAGAGCGCCATTATTTCAACTTCGCCAGCATTTGGTCTCTGCGCAGGCGCTCAGACTAGGATATTTCCGCGATTTTTTTTCCCACTCGCGATGAAAACACCATACGAGCCCCTCTGAATTCCATAAGGCCTTATTTCCTCCATATTGTCATGTTGTGGTTTTAGATTTTCGACATTAATTCAGCGTATTTTTTTTATTCTTCTCTCCTGTTCACAGACTCCCACCCTCCAATTTCTTCTCGTTCTGAAAGATATGCTATATCCGCCTTGCCCCATTTTTTTTTACTGGGCACCTCCTGCACCACCGAAGAATACGTCAGAAACTCTCATAAGATGAACATGGCGGGCTTAGATGATGATCTCCCTCCTTTCTTGAGGTAGGGCGCTTTTTCGATCATTAAGAGCGCCCCTTGTTCCGCTTTCAACTGAGAGAGTTTTCGAACTTCCTTTCACGATACACTTGTATAACAAACCCCCCTTGGAGATTTCCCCTTCCCGCGCATCCACTCAAGAGGTCTTTGCCTCGAAGGTTATGCATACAGAGGTACTCACCTCGTTTATTCGCACCTTTTGTTCAATGCCCGAAGCCCACTTTTTTCCTCACACTCCGTGCGTAGGCTTCAGGTTTTATCTGTATTTAACCCTCCTGCTTTACCGAATAATTTCCCCCCCGTCGAGTCTTTGTCTTAGGTCCGGATCTATCCCCTCTCCCCTGCTCAAACGACCTGTGCCTTATGGACCCCGTGTTCCCTCTCTCCCCTTTGAGTCAATCACTTTCTTTTTTCTTTCCCCCCCCCCCGCGTCCAGTCCTGCTGAGGTCTTTCGAAATAAGAAACTCAAGGCTCCAGTGAGACTCCTCCGGTCCCCCCACCGACCAAGAAAACCCCCCTCTACCTTTTCCCCCCCCCCCGCCACGTTTTCAGGTTTCGCGATGGACCGGTTTTTCGACGTTAGCTGGCGCAAAATGCCCTTTCCTTTCCCCCCCCCGCTCCGTCGTGTTCCCCTTTCCGTTTTTGTACGACCTTTCCCCCCCCCCAGGGCCACAAATCTAGCGCTCCTTTTTTTTTTTCCCTGCTGAAAACGCTCCAATAATCAATCTTTTTCCTTCAAAACACGTCGTTTCCTCTGCCACCTATCATCCGTTAAGAGTCCAACTTTCATGAAGGGACCTCCCAAGTTCCCCCCCGCCCAGTTTCTTTCTCCCCCATTCTCCCTCCTTTTTCGAAGTTTCTTATGCCATATCTCGAAGTATGAATCGCGCCTCCCCCCCTTTAATCCCTTCAAGCCTCCACTCACCTGTCTTTGACAGTCTTTGCCATATAAAGTTGCCCCCTTTTTCCTTTTTTTTTTTCAACTCACCCCCGGAGATTTTTTCTCTCCCCCAATCCTCAGAGTTTCTCCCCCGCGAACAAAACCCCATCAACCCCTACGCCATCCCCTCTGTCTCCAGCTTCTTCGGAGACTGTAATAGAGTCCCCCTGTGAGCTCCATCAGTGTTTTCACCCGCTTTGATGGAACAACGTCCCCTTGCCGCAACGGAGAGTGGTCGTAACCCCCCTCTTCCTCTTTCAGTTTCCCCTGACTGATTTTTTTTTTTTCAACTTGTGTTTCGGACCCTCATTAAGACCTTCCCCAAACTTCGAAGCCCCCTTAATTTCAACATAGAAGCGACCTCCAATGTACCTAATCCAAGAGCTTTGATTATTGGCTCATTCGTCCTGCGTCCCGAACTCCCGATTCAACGGAAGCCCCCACATAAATTCCCCCCCGGATTGCGGACCCGAGGACGGACTCCTCCATCGCAAGGTACCTACCAATTTTTCCCCCCTTGTGCCCGTGTACGGTCCCCCGTTATCCTGCCTGAAAAAGTCCTGCTTAAGTTGATTTCTTTAATACGTTCAAATTTTTTGACCCTCTGCCCCCCAGCGAACCCTCGGTAACTAACCCCCATGCCCCAACATACCAGGCGCAAGATCCGAGACACCTACTACCGTCCTCTTTCTCTTAGACTTTATCCCATTACGGGAGACAGAGCACTCCGAGAACGATAATATGTTAACAACCGCCTTCTTAGCCACACTCTCATCAATTCCTGACAGGTTTCCCTATCGTTTGCCCATACTTTCACCCCCCATTCCCCCCTCTCCCCACCCTCTCCCTACCCCATCCCCCTCCACTCCCTCCCCTCTTCCCATCCTCCCGCCTAACCCAACCTCTGCGCCTCCTACCTCACTTTCTTTCGACCCCCACTCCCTCCCCAATCACTCCTCCTCCCTCACCCATCCTACGTCCGCTCCTCCCTCAACCCCCCATCTCCCCTCCTCCCTTCCTCTTCACTTTTTCACCCCCTCCCTCTTGCCTTAACCCCCAGCTTCCCCCCCCCCCTTTGATTACCTTTTGTAGCTCCCTCCCCCCTCTTCTTTTCAACCCCGCCTTTCCTACCCTCCCTCCCGTGACTGTGTCTTCCTAACCTACCGGCCGCTGGTTCAACCGCTCTTTGACGGTTTGAAGTACGTGACCGAGACCCTGGGTCTTTTTCTCTTTTTTTTTTTTTTTTTCTTCTTTTTTTTTGTTTTTGTTCTCCTTCCCGAGTCAAATTCGTACGTTTTTGGTTTAATTTTCATAAGTTTCCGCTTTCGTTGTGTTGCCGGTTGACCATCCACGCTTCTTTTTTCCATCAGCTTTCTGGGTTTGGTCCTCCGTAAGTATGACACAAACTGTATGTTCTTGCCGATTGTTTGCATCATCGTCTCCCTCAGACGTGTACAGATTCTGAGCAAACTTGCGGGCGATTAAGAGTGCCTCCTTGGCATTTGCGTCAACAGACTTTCGTTGGGTCTATCATCCCTTTCCTCACACGCAGTTGGTTTGGTTTTGCGGGACGTGTGGTTATCCCCCTTTTTAATCGTAATCATCTCTCCATCCTTCCCCCCTCCTCCTTGTTGTTGTTTGATCTTTTGCTGCACTATAGATCCACCTTTCCCCCCCTACACCCCCCCCAAAGGCGCTCCAACTCTTTGTAACTTTTTTGGGTTCCGCTCTTGAGCGAAAATGGTCCCCAAGCTCACCTCTATTCCCGGCCCCTAGTTATCAGCACCCTTTCCGCCCATGGTCTTTTCCCTTTCCACCAATCGTAATAGAAGAACATACTGGCATCACGCGGCTCGCACCCAAATGAGGATTTCCACCCCTCTTTGCGTCCCCACCGGCACCGAACTTTCCTTTCTTACCCCCATGCCTAACTGGAAACCTTTTCTTCCTCCGAACCTTTGTCTTATTCACGTATTCTTCTCCCGCTCCCCCCCCCCCCCCCCCCCCCCCCGCCCGCCCCACCCCTTTCCCTCCTCCTGTTTTTCAACCAGAGACTTTTTTGAAAGGTGCCCGCCCCCCCCGTATGATAACAGGGACCTTAAATCAGCCTCCGCTGACACCTCCGAACGGTTTTCTTTCCCTCCCTTTTTTTGCATCGACTGATTACTCTTCAAACGCTCAGTGGTACTTTACCCTAGTTACTTGTCACCTTGGCCGGTTTTTATCTTCCGTTGGATGTCAACCTTCCCGGTTACCCGCATTTCCGATACCTCATTTCGGTCCACACATATGGGTCCCCCCACTCGGCTTGTCATGACCGTCAGATGACCATTAATCCCTAACAGGTCTACCTACGATTCCAATCAGTAACTCGTCACAGGGAGGCGTTAGGAGTCTTCGTTTCCCCCGGTACACACCAATATTTCCTTAGTTGATTTCCCCACACGTATCTGTCAAACTCTTTACGAATCAAGTCCGACCCTTTATCTGCGTACACCAATTGCCGTTATTACCCTCCCACCCACCCAGAACGGAAGCTTTGTGACCAAGATCTTTCGACTTTGTTTCCCGTCAATGTTCCGCCCCATTGTCATTTACCTCCCAGGAACACTGCTCCCCTTGGGGATGATGACCTGTTCGCAGAGCTTGCTTTTACATTAAATGAGCGCCTCCCTTGAGCCTCCTGAATGGCAAACACGTTTTCCAGTCCCTCTGCTTGTCATTTTTTCTTGGATCACTCCTGGCTAACACATGGACGAGGACAATTTCTTCATGGTTCAGATGGAGACTGCCTAAGTTATCCCCCTTTGTTGGCGACAAGACCCCCACATTCGTAACGGTACCTAAGATTCTTTTAAGATTTACCCCGCTCCCTGGAGGCTTCCGTACTCATAGCCGTGGGCATTTCGATCTGCGTCTCCGCCTGGGCTTGGTGGAGGATTAAGCCCCCACGATTTGATCTTTTTCAAATGCACCTTTTCGATTTTTTTAACCCCCCTCCTGGATCTGGGCATCGTTCTTGTTTTGGGAACCGTTCACATCCATTTATTTGGCCAACTATTTCCAGTTTCTCAAACCTTCCGTGCGGTACCCTTTTTTGCGGAGTCAAGTTTTAGTTCCCCCGGCGGTTTTCTAAGAGTGCGATGAGCGCCCTCAGGCAAAGAGAATTTCCTGAACCTAGTGGTCAGCCTCTTCCTTTCCTCCTAGCTTTCCTCGTCCTCGTTGGTTTTTGCGGTCGAATATCTTTCCCCCCGCTGTCTAGCTTTGAATTGTGTCTGGCCGCATTTCCTCATCCAATGATGTATCACCTTTCCCTGTACGACTTCCTCCCTCATCCCAATGGTCCGCCCCTCGCTTTGGGGTCTCGCTGACTTAAGTTTTTCCTAACTCTTTTGAGCCCACCGAACCCAACCCAATTTGCGTCCCCAGACTTTCCTCGAAAAAGAGTGCCTGGTCACACAGTTGCAGCCCTGTGGCATGCCACTTTCCCTTATCTCCAACCCTAATTTACCAAAGAATCTCGAGCTTTTAACCTTTCTCCCCGTCGTCTCTTATCCCCGGTTTTCTTCCCCTCTCCAATACGATAGTAAACCCGATTTTCGCATTTTTTTGAGTGTCGCCAGTACTCGTCTCACGCCCCAAATGAAAGAGGTTCACCCCTGCTTTTCCGCTTTTTTCTCCCCCCAATAGTGCCCTTGCCCAAAATGAATGTAGTTTTCCCTTCAATAGCGTTGCCCCCTTAACTCAAATGGAGTTTCTCTTCCTCACTTTTTGAGATTATATCTCATCATCCCCCCCAGCCCGAACAGTTAATTCCAGAGGGTTCCGTGTAGTTCCATCGCCCCGGGACCGGTTATAATCTTTGGTCCCCCCCTCTGCCCAGCAGAGTAGCCCGCAGTGCAGATGGTGAACATGACCCGTCATCCATCTGTTCTCCTTTCGTACAACACTTTGTTCCCCCCCGTACAAGCTTTGAAGATTTCCGTTTCAAATCTAGCTGCATATTTTTGTGTCCCCGAAAGCCTGTTTCAGCACATACGCTCATTGTTCCTTGCCCTCTTGGCTATGATTAGGTCCACCCGGTCTTTCAGACTTGGTAGTGTTGGTTAATTTTTACTTATTCGACGGCTTTCCCTATGTCTTTTAGTTACATTTCAAATGGCATTTTCCCATTTTTGTCTTATACACGCTGACGGTTTAACCCTTTTTCATATCCAAACCCTTCTTCGTCCCGTACCCAGTTTCCCGGCCGTTAATAGGTTTAATAGAAACAATTCAGTCTCTTCTGTTGACCTTTCTTTCTTCCTGCGTCGTCGACATTATCACCGTTACTCCGTCGTGACTGGTGCGTTGCATAGTAATGCCCAGTGGTTCAGCGCTTCACTTGCTTTCCATCGTATGAATCCGTGCAGACCACTTTTCAAGCATTAGATTTCACACCTCTCCGGTTTTTCCTTAAGACCTTTTTGAACATTCGCTTTTTTTTCAACGTTGTTAAGTTTGAGCTAGGCGGTCCATCCGCTTCTGTTGAACGCGCGCGTAGCCCCCCCGTGTACCCGAGTTTTATTTCTTTTCTCCCCCCGCGCCGTAATTCCAGTTTCGGCTTGATAATACTCCTTTTCTGCAGCGTCTGGGCCACCCTTATGCGCTTTTCCTGCGCTACTGTTTTCTCTTCTCCAGCGGGTATAATTTCTTCCGTCGTAGGATTTGCTCATTGTTTCTCCCTTACTG
>Ga0179593_1593189_pt1 | contig 10726 bp, 18 predicted proteins | sample CZODoug2_1_08_16_FD_185931 | JGI IMG/M metagenome (GOLD analysis project Ga0179593, IMG submission 185931) | Vadose zone soil fungal communities from Angelo Coast Range Reserve, California, USA - CZODoug2_1_08_16fungal (PacBio error correction) | ecosystem: Environmental > Terrestrial > Soil >... | reverse complement strand
AAGGTACCCATGTTAAAATTGATCCACTCCGTTCCCCCAGTGCCCACTTCCTTCCCTTTCTCCTTTGCAAAGGATCTATGACCTTCACCCGCGAGTCGCCTGAATGGACACTTTTTTTTTTCCCTTTCCAGACCCTCCCCTCGATCCGCCCTTTTTTTTTGGACACCCTCCGGTCAGAACACCAACTGGCATCCCCCCAGGTCTCCCCCTTTTTGCAATCCTTTTTTTTTTCTTTTGACGGGGAGTGATTAAAAAACGATGCTTTTTTTTCCCCAACGACAAAAAACCTGGTGGCGCACGATCCCCCCCCTTTTGGCTCTTTTCTGATATGATTTTTTTTCCTTTCTCCTTCAGTTTAGATAATTTTTATTTTTTAACCCCCCTGGCTTATACGGACAAGATCTCTTCCCCCCCCCTTTCCAGCTTTTACAATTTTCCCCTTTCCCCTTTTCATCCCAACGGAACAGGATGGCGATTCATCGGCAGTTTACCATTGAGGGAAGAGATATGGGTCTTTTTCTCCTCTTCCCCCCCGTCCCCTTTCAGGGATCTTTTCCCCCCCCCCTTTTTTTCCCCCCCTGCACATAAGCTTGCTCCATCCTCTTCGATATGGTTAAAGGTGAAAAAGTTCCTATCGGCTCCCCCCCAACCCCTTCCCAGTTTTTCTCTTTTTTTCTCTTCTCCCCCCCTTCAGGTTGGCAGGATCAGCTTTTTTTTTTTACTCTCGGGTTTTCCTGAAGGATAGCCGGTTCTTCTTTTCTTTTCTTCCCTCTTGGCCTATTCATCTCTTTCCCTCTTTTTGCATTAAAAAGATAATTGGGCTATTTTCTTGCTGGGCAGCAAACCGGATTCTCTTCTGTTTTTTTCTTTTTGTTTTACCTCCCTTTCCTTCCTTTTGTCCAGCTAATGCGTGAAGGGATGCCTGTCTTCCCACTGGCTATGCGAATTCGCATCGCCTCGGTTTTTTTTTCTTCTCATCTCCTTTTCTTTCTTCAGTCGGGTGAAGAGCGGAGGCCCTACTTTTTTTCTCGTCAGCAGTACGGGTAAACGGCCTGACTCCTCCTTGTTTTTCTTTTGACCTCCTCTCTTCTCCTTCACGGAAAAGAAAAGATAACCACGAGCTCCTGTCCGCCGACTCTGCAACCCGACTGCCGTCCCCTTCTCATCCCCTTCCTCCTCTTGTCCCTTCTCTTCCCCAACGGAGGAGAGTGCGAATGCCCCCCTACGATCCCTACGATCAGGCCTCCTCATTCTCTCCGACCCTCTTCCCCCCCTTTTTCAACACATAATTCTTCTTTGTTTTAGCACCTTTTCCGTTCCGGTTTCGAACGGATTTTGCCTCCTTGACCTTCCTTTCACACCCCTCTCCCTCTTTTGGCAAGGAGCAGGGCACACGATTCCCCCCCCCGGCTCTCCTGCAGGAAAAAACGATTTTCCTTTTTATTAGTTTCCTTTCTTCTATCTAAAGAGCTGGTACACAGAGTTCAATCCGCAAAAATGATAAAAAACGGAACCCCCTTTCCAGTTTTTTCTTTTAGGCATTTTTTTCCCCCCCTTTTGCAAACGGGGAATTTATGATGGATCCCCTTTTTTTTCAGCGCACATTCGGAAAAATTTATTTTTCATCCCCCCCCCTTTTTCCACCTTGAGACTACCCCTCCCTTCTTCCTTTCTTGTCCATGCAAGTCGAAAGACTGGTCCTTTCGCCGGACGTTATGGGAGAGTGAGGCAAATCGTGTCTTTCCTTTTCCTCTTCCGCCCCTCATCCCATTCTTTTTCCCTTTTCCCTTCCCCCCCTGAGAAGCCAGTTTGCAGGATCTTTTTTCGGACATTCTTACAAGCCGCGTATTCCTTCTTGTTCCCCAGTTTTTTGTGCGACGCCATCTGAATCGGGTTTTAAAATCGCCCCGGCCCCGCCCTCCTCCTTCCCCAGTTTGTCCTTTTTTTCCTTGACTGAACTGCCAGTTTTTCCCCTTTTTTGTCCGCCAGTAGATGGATCGATTCTGTCTTATCTTCCAGTCCCCTTTTTCCCTTTTCCTGTCGGGGCGACGAGCGTTTTTTAGGTCATAGCTCGGGGCAAAAAGAATGACCCCTTTTTTTTTTTTTCCCCTTTCCCCGGCACGCCTTTCCCCTTTAGAAAGGTTAAAAAGGGTTTTTGTTGTTGACGAGATAAGGGACCATTTTAAAATTGCTCCATTGCCTCCTTGTTTCCCCTTTCCCTCCCCCCCCTGGTTTCATTATTTTGCCCAGGGATCTCGACCCCCCACCCGGAGTCGCCAAGACCGGGAAAATTGGTTTTTTTTTTTTTTTCCTCTTTTTTGTCCAATTTCTATCCGTCCCGTCCTCTCCCCTATATTTGACAAACCTCCTTTGTTCACCCCAAAATGGCCGCAAAGGGAGCCCCTCGTTACCCATTCTCTTTTTTTTTAATTCTGTATGGAAGGGGTCCCGAGGCCGTGTGTTATGGAGCCCCCCCCCCTTCCCCCTTTTTTTTCCAAGCCTCCTTTTTTTTTCCCCTCTGTACTGAGAAGGTAAGGATTATATTGAATCGGAATTTCCCCTTTTTTTTTTTTTTTTCAACTCTTCTATGAGACCTGGCCTTTTCCTCTTCTAAACCCCCTGCCCCCTCTTTTTTTCCCCCCTTCCTTATAAGGAAGTTACATTCCCCCCTTTTCCTTCCATTGACGGAAGGGATGGCCTCTTGCCCTTCCATCTTTTCCTTCTTTTTCCTTTTCTCAAAAAGTAAATGTGTCAACTGTTCTCTTTTTCTTCGCCACGGTCCGCTTTCCAATCATTTTCTCCCTTTTTCCCTTTTCCCCCCCTTCTGTCGCCCAAAAACGTTAGGAAAATGCATCCCTTTTTTTTTCTGGACTCCTTTTTCTATTTTTCTCTTTCTCCCTTCCCTGACGGGGGAATTACGACGCTACCTTTTTTCCTTCATCGGGTTTTCCCGGCAGGATAGCCGGTTCTTTCTGTGGATTTTTTTCCCCCTTCCCCTTTCTTTCCTTTCTTGTCTTTTTTTTTTTTCCCCTTTTTTCCCCTTACAACGATAATTGGGCTCCCTCTTTTGGGCAGCAAACCGGATGATTCCCCCCATCACTTTTCCTTTTTTAGGCCACTTTTTCCCCTTGATTATACCTTCTACGGGATTGAAGGACTGATCTTTTTCTACCCTTTTTTAAGTAGCCTCAGGTGTTTCTCTTGTCCTGTTAATCATTTCGGAATGGGAGGCAGTCGGGTGGCAGCTTTCTTTTCTTTTCTTTCTTTTTCTCTTTTGCATCCTCCCTTTTCCCCCTTCCGGGGTGGTTTTTTCCTATCAGTTCCGTTTATCCAGGACTGCTGAACGATCCCCTACCCTTTTTTTTTTCATGATGTCCCCCTCTTCTCCCCCCCTGTCCCTTTTTCCTTTTTCCCCCTTCCCCTTTTTCCTTTTCGGAGAAACAAGACGATTTCTTAGGCGATGCCGAATGAAAGGAGCCAGGGCCCTCCCCGCTCTTTTCCAGTGGCAGTCACGACTCTCTTTTCCGCTTTCCTTTTTCCCCCCCTTTTTTTTGGACCGAAACATCCTTCTGCTTTCCGGTTTGCTGCCAGACGTTCCGGTTCGTACCTTCTCCCCTCCCCCTTCCCCTAATGCCCCCCCCCCCCCCCTCCCTGGACAATCTCAGTAAAGAGGGTGTTCCCCTTTTTTTTCCTCCCCTACACTCACCGGCTATCCTGCAGGGAAAACCCGATGATTACCCCCCCCCTTTTGTTCTTCCTTTTAGTTCCTTCCTTTCCTCCTTCCCTTTGCTGGCAAAGAGTAAAATCATAACTCGATCTTTTCTCTCACAAAAGGACAACAGGTGTTGCGATTTTCCTCCCTTCTCCTCCTTTTTACTTTCCCAGTCCCTTTTTCCCTTTTTCTTTTGTAGACAAAAGCCCGATGTACCTTTTTTTTTTTTTCAGCGCACATTTCCTCCACCCCCTTTTTCCCCCCAACCGACCTCCTTTCTTTTCCCGCAGATTCCCTTTCCCAGTCGCCAGCCTGGGTTCTTCCTTTTTAGCCTGCTCTTTTCTTCTTCCTTCCCTGGATGTGCATGGGACAGTGTTATCGCTTTCGGTTTTTCATAACCGAGTTGAGAAAATACCCCCTCCTTTCTTCAATCCTTCTTTCTTCCGAGGATAGAATTTATTACTCTTGCATTTCTGCGTGATCCCTCTTTGTCTCTCCCCCACATACAACCCCCCTTTTTTTCAATAAGAAAGGCAAGGACAGAACCCTTTCGATCCCCTTTTGCCCCTTCCCCTTTTGGGGGGAACTCCTCAGTTGGGTGAAAAAGGAGTCCTTTCTTTTTGTTCCGAATGATCTTCGCTTTGGATAGAGACAGGGCGCTCGGACCAATTTTCCCTTTTTTCCTTCCTGCGTTTGGTGAGGTGACTTCCCAATTAATGACCAAGTGGGGGTCGTGCCGTGCCCTGTCTCCCCTCCCAATTCTTCCCCTCTTCCTTGCCCTTCTCTCTATCTTTTTCCTTGTTGTTGCGCGAGATCCCTTTCCCCTTTCCCCATTTATTTTCCCCCTCTTTCTTTCCCAAGGGCACAGGCACGGACTCCTTTGCCCCGTTGATAGAGGGAACTTCAACTCCATTTCTTCCCATTTCCCTTTTCTGGAAGAGCTCCCTTGCAGATAATAGAGAAAAGATCTTTTCTTTTTCTTTCCACCCTTTTCCCCCAGAGGGGAACCCCCCGCTTAAAATAAACCTTCATTTGTAATGGGAACCGAGGGGGGGTACCGCTTGCTTTTCCCCCCCCCCCCCCCTAGAAGGTGGGGAGGGCTTACACGAAAAAAATTTTCCCTCCTTCCCTTCCCATCCTTCTCGGATGAAGAATTTTCCTTCCTGCCCCCTTTATTCACCTTTCTTCCGTCCTTTTTCTTTGGAAAAGAGGGAGAGGACTCTCTCCTGAGTATACTCCCCCTCTACATAGGCCTTCCCCTCTGTAACGAAAATCTCCCTACGTGACCCGAAGGAAGGGAGTTCCCCTTTCCCCCCCTGCCCATACCTTTTTTCTCTCTTCTTGAAGGAGGGGAAGAGGCCTAAGGATGGAGAGCTGTGCCGGCTTTGTTTTCTCCCTTTTTACAAATGTTGTCTGTGAGCTCAAAAAACCCTTTCCCCCGTGCCCTCGCTACCATCCCCCGTTGCAGCCGCCTTCCCTCCCAGTTCCTATTTTGTAGGTTTGTGCCCCTTTAGGGAAATGCCCCTTTTTTTTCCTCTTTGTTTATGAGAGGTAGGCTTCCTTCCCCTCTTTTCCGACACTCCTTTCTTTCCCCCGCTCTTCCAGTGCGTAGACTGTACTAATAGGGTTGGGCACTGCTTTTTCTTTTCGGGGTTTTGTCCCTTCTTGCCCCCAACCAGATTTACTTCTTTTTTTCTTCGTCCCTTACAAAGATAATTGGGATACACTGGCCCCTCTTTACCTTTTCTTTCCCCAAAAGGAATTGGCCCCACCCCCCGAAGGAATATGTTTCGTCCCCTGTTCCCCCAATACATTCCCTCCCCCCTTTTTCTACTTAGTGACGGGTCCCCTGATAGTAGGGATCGTTTCTTTTTTTTCTAATTGTCCTCGCCCTTTTCTCAGGAAAAGGGGTCTATCTGGTGCGGTTTTATCTTCCCCCTTCTCTTTCTTCCCCCCCTGGGGAGATGTTGATAGCTGACGTTCTCTCAGTACGGGATAAAAGGCCTGATCCTTTTTTTTTTTTGAGTCTCTCCTTTTCGGGCAGTTTCTCCCCTCTCCCTCATAAAAAGATTTCCCTCCCATGGTGCCAACGCCAAGATATGAAAAAGAAGGAAAGAAACAAAGGAAGAATTTTTTTGTTCTTCTCGCTATCTTCTCTAAATGGGCTTTCCCTTTCTTTTCTTCCCCCCAGAGGCTCCCCTAATGCAAGAGAAAGGGGAAGCTTTTATCCGGCCTTCCTCCCGTTCAAGAAGGAGCTTTTTGGTACTAGACTTTTCTGGGTTATTTCCTCCCCACCCCCCCCCCCAAAAAACACCTCCAAAAAGTTTGCGACGATCCTCGTTTTTTCTTCCTTACCTTCCTTCTTTTCTGAACCTTGTTTAAAGGGGTAGAAAGGCTTTTCTTCCTCTCCCCCTGAACTTTCCTCCAAAAAAAAAGGAAGGGACCCCCCCCTCATTACAATAAGGGGTGGGCCTTGTTCCTCCTCCCCCCATTTTCTAATAAAGAAAAGGCCTATTCCCCCCCCCCCTCTGATTCCCTTAAGAAGTAGCTAAAGACAAAAGTCCTCCTTCCTTACCTTTTTCCTCAAAAGCCTCTCTCCAGCAAATGATCAACCAATTTTTCTATGTCCTTTTTTTCTTCTCTAGGAAGTGTTACTTTCACCACTTCAACGGGGACATTTATGATGGAGCCCTCCCCCCCCTTTAGCATTTTTTTTTCTTTTCCCTTTGACCACCCCCCCAAAACCTTAGCAACGACCCATATGCTTCCCTTCCTCTCCCCCCCTTTCAATGTTCCTCTTCCCTCCTTTTCCCTTTTTTCCGGAGAAGGAAGTTATGGTAGGTTTCCCCCCCAGGGTTATCGATCTGTCGTATAAGCCAGGTCTCATCTACCTCTTTTTTCCTTTTTCTTCATGGGCCTTTTTATTTTTCTCTCCCTTTCTTTCCCCGAGTATGAAGAGTGCATTTGCTGCGGTTTGCCTTTTCCCTAAAAAAACGGCATCGGGTTTTAAACGCCCCGGCAAGACCCTCCCTTCTCCTTCCCCTTTTTTTCTGCTTGTTTTTTTTTTTTCCTTTCCTTTCCCTTTCTTTTTTCATTCTGTCCGAAGTAGCTGGAAGAGATCTGGATCGCGTCCCCATGTCCAGGGAGGGGGACTCTCCGTTCCTTTCGGTTTCCCTTCCTTTGGTCGTTCCACTGAGGAACTTTTTGTCACCCCCCTTTTTTTTTTCCAATGGTTACCTTAATATCTCTCTTTTCCTCTCTTTTGATTTTTCATGGGACCAGTTAAACTTTTTTCTCCCTTTCTGCCGTGAAAAAAAGTGCACAGGCCCTCCTCCTTCCACCTCCCCCTCCCAGAGAGTAACCCGTCCTTTTTTTTTCCTTCCGAGCGGAAATTGCAGATACTCCCCCCCCCTTGACCCCCCCCCCTCAAGGTTTTTTTTTTTCCTTTTTCTTTTTTCCACAAAACTTTTCGGGGTTCAATGCGAAAATCAGGCAGGTGCTTTTTTTCCTCTCTTTCCCCAACCCCCCCCCCCCTCTTTTTTTTTTTCCCAAACAAGAAAAAACTGGTGGAGCCTCTCCTTTCCAAGAGTAAGACTAGGCTTGAAGCCCCTTCTCTCTCTCAGCTTTTCCCCCTCACCTGTGATTGATAATATAAGTTTTATTTTGGAAACTATTTTTTCCCATTTTCTATCAGGTTAAAATATCCTCCCCTTATCCGATTGGCATATTTCCCCCCAGTCGCTCCTTTCCCCCCCCCCCTTCCCCCCCCCACAGGAAAAAGTGCTTTCTTTCCTCCTGTGCGTTTCCATAGGCAGGTTTGCAGAGCCTATGTTTTCTTTTGGTTCCTTCCCCCCCCCGTAAAAGTTGTCAACTTTCCCTAGTCGCCCACACTCCTTTCTCACCCGCCTAGTACGAAAGAAGACCTCGCCTTCCCGAAAAAAGGCTCGTTCACTTTGTTGGACATCCACTCGAAATCATGGATGTATTCGGAAGGGGGAAAGGACAAAAGGGCCCTCTAGCGCTATATATACCTCCTCTCCCCCCATTGTACCATTCCAGACCTTAGTCGGGATAGGGTGTTACTCATCCTTCCTTTTGATTTGCCACAGTCTACCCTTTCCTCCCCTTTCTTTTAATAGGGGAAACCTTTCCCCTGACAGAAGGGCGTTTTTGCTCTCCCCTCCTCTCGTCCAGGAGACTACGGTCAGATCCCGAGGGGGGACCTAGCGTAGAGGTTATTTGCCGCTTTTTGGCAAGATCTTTCTTCCCCTTTTTTTTTTCCCCAAAAAGATTGATCGTCAAGGACTTTTTCTTCACATCCCCCTCTTCTTTTATACAGAAAAGCACTTTTCTGGAAACGTGCCCCCCGTTTTTTTTTTTTGCTTCTTTTCCCCCCCCCCCCTTCAGAATGATGTTAGGCCAAAATGGAGACAATACTACCTCCGTATACTTAGTGAAGAGGGAGTGACGGCCTTTTCTTTTCCTCTTCCACTGTAGGGAATTCGGCATCTCCTTTTCCCCGGTTCAACTATCTTTCCTTTCCTCAGGGGAGACTTGGGTTCCTGTTTCAGAGACGGAGGAAAGAAGGGATGCTTTTTGTTTCCTTTCGGAATGTCTCTTTTCGCCCTTTTCCCTTTCCTAAGAAGAAGGTGGTGTTGTTTCCTTCTTTTTCGGCCGTTCTCCAGGAAGGCTGAACGATCCCCTCCTTCCCCCCCCCCCTTGCATTCACTTTTTTTCCCTTTCTCTAAGAAAGGATGATGAAATCCCCTATTTTGATCGACGTGAACGGCCCCTTTCTTTTCCGAACCACTTCCCTTTTCCTTCCTCCTTGTCCCCGTGCAAGAAAGGAAAGAAGTAGCTGGGTTTTTTGTATCCAAAATTTTGGAAGAAACATCCCTTTCTTTCTCCTCCTTTGTTCATTGATGAAAAGAAGTCAGGTTCGGCTTCGTGTTATCCCACTTTCTTTTTTCAGGGTACTCCGTCCTTCCTCCCCCAAAAGCACTTTCTATCTCATGATAATAGGGTTTTTTTTTCCCCCCCCCCCCTTTCTTCCTCCCTAAAAGAACGGCTCCTTCTTTTTCCGATGATTAACACAGGCTCTGTTCTCCCTTTTGCTCATTCCCTTGCCCTCCGATAAAGAGTGTGTTCTTCTTCCCTACATCGATATCCATCCCCCTTTTTTCCCCCTTCCCTAAAGGTTTGAGCCCCTTTTTTACTTTAAAAAATTACCCCTGGACCACCTTTCTTCTTTTCCCCCCCCCCAAAGCACTCCCCTTTGGGAGACTCGTTTTTTTCTCTCCCAAATTTCCCACCAACTTTGTCAAAGAAAAATATGATAGTCTTTAGAATGCTTCCTTCCCCTTCTATTTCCCACTTCCCCGCGGACTGGTGGGGCATGAATTTAACTTCAGTATCCTTTCTTTTACCCCCTCTTTGCGTTCCCTTTCCTTTTCCCCTTCCCAGCCAGGGTATAATAGAAAGAGTTCCCCCCCAAATGATTCGAAAACGTCCTTCAGTGTATCTTCCCCCCCTCCATTCCCTCATTCTTCAAGCCGAGGTATTACTCTTGCTTTCTTTTTTTTTCGACGCCATAAAAAAAGGATCGGGTTTTTTAAATACTCCCTTCTCCCCCTCCCCCCACGTGAATCCCCTTTCCTTCTTTTTTTTCTTCTTCGTTTTGTCCCGGAAGGGTGTGTCCCTTTCTCTATATCTTGGATTATCTGAGTATCTGACAATTGCCGCTCGGACCTCTCCCCCTTTCCTCTTTCTTTTTTTATTTTTTTTTTTCCTTCTACGAGGGAAAAGTAAGGACCTTTTTTGCACTTTTGTCCCGGCGAAAGTGACATTTATCAATTTACAAATGTTTCTAGTTTTTTTTTTTTCTTCCGGACCAATTTTAAAAGTGATAACTTTCCCTCCCCCCTTTCACAGGCACACTCCTTTTTATTTTTATGTACCCTACCCCCCCCCTTCGTAGAAAAGAAAGGGACCCACTTGCCCCTGTCAGATACATCTATAACAAAGATCGATGCCCTTTTTCCCCGGACACCCCCTTTCCTTTTCCCCCCCAACGGGAGGAAAGGGTCCGGGACCCTTCAGCCGGTTTTTTTTGCGGGGAGCCGTATTTACCACCTCTTTTTGTTCCGCACAAACGAAAAAAACTGGTGCGCCCGCCTCCCTCAGCTTTTCTCAGCGGAATCTCTTTCACCCTTTTTCCCCTTGGAGATACTTTTTATTGGTTCAAATTTGCCCTTTACCATCCCCTTCAGGTTTTTTTTTCCTCCTCTTTTTACGAAAATCATCTAACCATAAAACTTCTGCCCCTCCCCCCCTTCTTCCTTTTTTCATGAAGGGAAGGGATGGCCATCTCTTCCTCTTATGGAAGGAGCATATGGTATGTTGATAGGTTTGGAGGAAACCTTCCATTTCTGTTCATTTTCCCCCCCGAGGGGTCGCCCCTTTTCCATCCGGGATGGAGAAATCCCCCTCCCCTTTTTCCTACCAGAAAATTTATTATTTTCTCCCTAAACCCTCTTTTTTTTTCCCCCGGGGTAAAGTTTGTGACCCTTTTTTTCTCTCTTTCCTTCTTGGACAAGCGATGTAAGATATTCCCCCTCTCTCCTCCTCCTTTTTTTTTTCATGGGGGGTAATCTCTTTCCTTTCCGTCGGGTTTTCCATCTTTTCCCCCTTGACCACCCTTCTTCCCCCCGGAAGTGTGGTTATCGTTTTCCCCCGATAAGTGGGATACATCCCTTCCCCTTTTTTTCCCCAAACCCAGTTCCTTTCTTCCCCTCCTCCTGCTGTGTCGGAACAAAAATGTTGGATACATACCCTTTTTTTCCTTCCTCCCTTCTCCAGCTAATTCGTGACGGGCTTGCCCTTTTTTTCTCCTTCATGGCCTCTTCCCTTCTTTTCTTTTCAAAAGGGAATGTTAAACGGCTCTCCTTTTTCATTTGTTCTGGCAGTCGGTGCAGTTCGTCTTCCTCTTTTCCTTTTTAGCTTCCGTCCCCCCCT
>Ga0179593_1318960_pt1 | contig 10726 bp, 10 predicted proteins | sample CZODoug2_1_08_16_FD_185931 | JGI IMG/M metagenome (GOLD analysis project Ga0179593, IMG submission 185931) | Vadose zone soil fungal communities from Angelo Coast Range Reserve, California, USA - CZODoug2_1_08_16fungal (PacBio error correction) | ecosystem: Environmental > Terrestrial > Soil >... | reverse complement strand
TTTGAAGGTTCTCTCAGTTCCTTACTTTCTCCGTCATCTGCATAGTTTCTTCTTACCCCGGGTTTTTACAACCCGGGACAAACTCCAAAGCGTCAGCCACAAGAATTAAAGTGCCGTGATCTGACCTTTCTCCCTTTGTTGACGCGCACTCTTCGTCTCCGATGGTTCCCAACCCCCCTTCACTTATATATACCCCTTAGCTTCCCCCCCTTCTGATACGAATATTGTCCTCGGAGAAAGTTCGACCCACTTCTTATTTGAAGTAGCCCGTCGTGTTGACCCCAACCCCCCCGTGGCATTTTCAAAACTTCTGTACACCCCCGCCTCCAATTGGACGGTGTTTTCAAGTGTAGAGTGCTTGGGACGAGGTCCGGATTCCCGAAGAGGGGGACCCCATTCTCCCCTTCCCCCTTTCGACTTAGACCCGTGCCATTGATGTGCGCATGCCCCCATGGCTCCTTCAGAGTTCCCTCATCTGCAAAGTGACCCCTTTCGAGATACGAAGCCCTGTTCGCCCCTTTTTCAAAAATTTCCCATTAACCGTTGGTTTTTTCTTCGGACGGAACCCATTTTGATTTTAGGCCCCCCCCTGCTTGCTCTCCATACTTAGGCCAAGTCCCCCACTTAGGTATGTTCCCCTGGCCCGTCGGATGGGTCGTGTTTGGGCCTTTTTTTGTCTCTTTTTTGCTCTCCCCCCCCCACCGGCGGACTATCACGTGGACAGAATGTTTACCGTTCCCCCCCCGCTTTATTGTCCCACCGTGTGGCTCATTTCCACCCCCCCCCCTGGCGCTCTGGTCCCTTCCTTTCGAGCTGGACCTGGTCGGACTTGAATATCCTTTTTCTTCGTCCCGACGCGGTGTGTGATGGCCGTAGGATTCCTCGTTTTTTACCCGACCGATGCCCCCTGAACGCTCGTGATTCCCCCCTTCCCCCAACGCGATTTACCCTCCCGTTCGTAGCCTTTCAAGGTCCTGTTGGCCCCCCCTTCGGGACAGTTTTTCAAAATTTCTCTTTTTGGCGTTAGGCCCCCCCCCCCCCCCCCCCTTGACTGTATCTCTCTGGGACCATGTCCCGGTGGGAACGGTCAGTATCCCCTTGAAGACACCCCTGCTCTTTGCATTTCAAAAGATGTTGGTCTAGTGTTGACCAGGGCACCACGGGAACTCCTCTCTTCTGGAAGGGGAGGACTGATCTTCCCCCCCATTGGAAGGCCTCCTTTTGAGCTTTAACCGCCTGAACCTCCCTCATCGCAGTTCTTCTCGGTCTTGCCGCCATTTTTCCCCCTAGTTAGTCATTACTCGGTGCCCTTGACGGGCACGTTCTCTGGATGCCCTCCAAGGTAGTCTTTCCAATTGCCCTCTATGAAGCTATGCTGTCATGATTAACTTAAAGTTTTACCGGGAAATACAGGGGATGGGCTCGGAGAAGTCACTTTCTTTTATTTGTTTTCTTGTTGCCTCTTTTTTTTCTGTAATTACCCGAGTCCCGCGGCCTTTTTCCCCTCAGCCTCTTGTCCCGCCGGTCTTCCCCTCGTAGCACGTTGTTTCTGACTTTTTCTCCGCCCGGGGGTCCCCCCCTCCGTTTATGTTGGTTTGAGCGATACGGGAGAATAAGAGTTTTACTTCCCACCTCTCCCCTGATTTTTACCGCGGTCCTGCGTAGGCCCTTGCATCCCTTGCATTGCCTGCTTCCTATGCTTTCCGGTACCCCCAGGCTCCCGTTTTGTCCTCACCTTGATACTGACCCCGCGACCGGAAGGTCGAGTTCTTCCCGTTCAGGAACATCAACCACGGGCCGGGCTCCCGTTATTTTTCGCCTTTTCCCCCCCGACGTGTTCAGACCCCACCTTTTTCGTAATTTGGTTAAAACAACAAATGGTTACCCCCCCCCCGGACCGCCTCTCTCCACTTTATTCCACAGAGTCTCCTTCGTGATTTTTCACCGCCAGCTTTTCCTCTTCTGTCCAAACGTATTTAGTCCACCCCATTGGCTGAGAACGTGCCTGCACGGCCCCGATGCCCGGCATTCCCATGGACACTCTTCCCCTTAAATTCCCTTCCTCTGGCCCCAGAAATCCCCCGCCTCTCCTCCGAAGACCCGGAATTTCCCCCCCTCGTGTTGCCGTAGGAGCTAGCCCCCGCTTAGTACTTTTTGTTAGTCGTCTTTCCATCTGTTGATCCCGTTTACCCCCGCCCGGACCCCGACGAACTCAGAGGCTTTTTTACCCACCTCTTCCCCCCCCCTAACCTGGATCGTCTCGTAGCGCGTGGCTAAGCACGTAAGCCTATCCGCAGGCGGTTCTTGACACCCCCTGGAGAGTTTAGTTTCGTCCCGATACGTTCGAAGCTCCCCACGCGAGTTTGACCTTTTCCCTCCCCCCTTCCAGGTTTAAACTGCGTTTTTTTCCCCCTTTTTTTCGAAGTTAAAAACTTGAGGTTTAGACTAGTCCTCCCAGTGCAGCTCCTTTTTATCACTTTCCCTTTGTGGCACCCGCACGCCCACCATAAAAAGGTAGACCAACCTCGGACCTACTTTAGTTCTGTTTGGACTAGACTTGCCAGGCCGCTCAATATAGTCTCCTCCCTCCAACAAGAGATCTTGGCTGGCTTGTTTGTCCGTCTTCCCCCTTTTGTCCCCGTTTCGAGTTTTCTTTTTAAACGTCTTTACTAGTTCCGGTTCCCCCAGAGGCTTCGGAAGGGTTTTCGCGTCCGCGTTAGCATCGCAGAAACCGCCCGTTTTTTTCACGACCTTCCCCTTTTTCCCACCCCTTTCCTGTGCTTCCTACGCCTTTTTTCTAGGCGACTCACCCCTTGCAGAGAAGATGAATGTATATATCCCTACCAATACCCCCCTCTTTTTTTTGTGTTTCTCTTAAGCCATGCTTTTTCGAGACCCAACTGGTTGCGTCTGCAAGTCCCCCATCGGCGTAGTGCGGACAGTTTATTTTTCCTTGCTTTGCTCGCTCTTTTACTGGCTTTATGCTAGGAGTACACCCTCGAACCCTTCGCCTGTTTTTTTTAGGGGTTGAAAACCTCCTGTTTCCGCTATTTATAACACCTCGCAACTGTTTTTTACCGTCCCCGACCCCCATTTTTTCTCCTATGCCGAGTTGGAGTATGTTCTAGATTCTATTATGTTTTTTTTCACCCGGCGGAGGTCCAACGTTTGAACCCGTTTCCCTCGTTTACCGCTTTTGCTCTCCTTGTGAGTCCGTTCGTGGTGTCCCCCCCCCTTGTACTCCTTTTTTTCTTTCCCTTTGACCATATGAAAATGGGGAAGGTCCCCCTTTTTCCTTTATTGACCCCGGCTCGACTTTCCGGCTGTCGTTGGTTTAATGTTCTAGTGCAGACACCCCTTCTTATTTCTTTTCTTCCCTTCAGTAGTTGACGTTTTTGCTATCTCGACCAGGTAAAAAAGCTGTTTTTTTTCTGACTTGCTCGGGCCCCCTTTTCCTCCAGCTCAGAGCTCGCATGTCCTTCTTCCTTCCTATAGGTTTTGAATTATCAGAGTCCTGGATTTTTTCTCAACACAGTTTTTTTGGTTTTCCAGCTTTTTCCGAACGACTTTTCCGACCCGACGGACGTTTTTATCTCCCTCACTGACCTTTTGCACTCATTTCTTAGTTCTTCGAGGCTCGTGGAGTAGGTTTGCATGTTTTTTTTTTTTTCCCTTATTCCCCCTGTCATGTCTGAGGTTTTATAGTCCATTGGCGGCATTGTCCTTAAGTTCCTTTGCCCTTTTTCATTACTTTTGCTCGTTGAGGAGGGAGCTTGGTACCCTCGAAAGCGTTTTAGATTTCTTTTTTCTCCCATGGAGTCGTCTCGAAGGTTTTTTATGTTGTCACCCCCTTTAATACCCTGAGTTGTTTTTATTTTCCCTTCAGGGTTTAATTTTTTTCAACATTCTGTAAGAGGAAGTGTTTCGTTTACGTTTCCCGCTTTTGCCTTGGCCCAGTCTCCGCTTTCTGAGTTAAGCCGATTTTTTCCGTGCCTCCCCGACGCCTCGAGTGTCCCCCCTGCACCTTATTTTCAAGCGTTTGATCGTCGTTGTCCAACTAGTCTGGGCCCCGATTTGGTGGTAGATCTTTGTTTCTTCTCGCTACAACCCCTCCAGGCCCGCGGCAGGGTTGTTACGCAATGTCCCTTGTACAGAGTATTTGCGCCTGTCGGACTTTTCTCGGCTGGGGCCGTTCTTCGCGGGTGTTTCTGGAGAGGGCCGCTCTAAACAATTCACCGCCCGTTTTGTGGACCTCTCGCTCTTTTCCTGCCCTGCGATAGAAGTCTCGTTCTTCCGCTAATTTGAGTGTGCCCCTTTCTCCGCGTTGCTTTCTTTCCCTGCTTTCCCCGTACGACTTCGTTGTAACCTTGCGGCCCTGCCATAGTGCGCCCTCTCTTTTCTTCGTGCTAAGAGCTCTTTCAAGTGTTGGTGACGCCTTTCCGGCCCTTCTTCGGGAGTTCTCTTGTTTCCTTTGGTTCGTCCCCACGCGGAGTACCCCCCTTACCTGGGATTTTCTTTCTCTTTCTCATTGTTAAAAATGACCCTGTGCCTCGAGCGTTTTGTCCTTACGGACCCCTTTGCCTTTCGACCTTGCGACAGTTTTTTCGTCCTCCTTTCGGGGGTCTTCTTGCATTTTTTTTATTTTTGTTGTGTCGCGTGTTTTTCTCTCTCTCTTGTAGGAAAGGTCCGGCTACCCTTCACCTCGATCTACCCCTCTTTCGTGGACCTCACGCCACTTCTTCCTGCCCCCGACCACATTTTTCCCCCCCCACAGTCCCCTTTTAGAATGTTTTTTTTCCTACCCTGCGTTCTTTCCACTGCGGAGGTCATCTTTTTTTACGGCCGGTCGTCCCACTTCGTGGCTTTTCATGCCCATCCCCTTTTTGGTGTCTCTGCATTTCTTCGCCCACTTTTTCCTAGCGTTTATTCCCTTTCCCTTCGTGAAGAAAGGGGCTTTTCCGGATGAGAGAGTGCCCCTTCTGTTCTCTGTTCGTCTAACCCTTTTTCTTCATATCGCGACCCTTATCGTCTCCTTCTGGCCCCGGGTAGAGGGGAAAGATGTCAGGCCAGAACTCCTAGAACCTTTTTTCGTTTTTGAGCCCCACCTAAGTTTACTCGCGGTCTCCATGGCCCTCGTCGTTTTTTTTCCTTTCTTCGCGTCTCGTCCGTTTTGCCCCCCCCGGTCCGTTGGGAGATTTGAACGCAGGATGTGCGCCTTTTTTTTTGAGGAACCGCTTGGTTTTCCCCAGGGCGCCGTTTGGGCTCGGCACGCCTTACTGTCCGGACCACTCTCGGATTCTGAATTGGCTGCGGTTTTTTTTTTTTGATCACTGCGTTCCGGAGTTTTTCCGTGTCGGCGACTCACTCCGTTTCCTCAAGCCCTTTTTCCCGGCTCTGCGGCACTGGTTTCCCCTTTTCTTTCTTTAGCTGATGAAAGTGTGAGTTGGGGCCGTGGTGTGCCGCCGTGCTTTGGCCTCTCTGCCCCTGGAAGTCTTTCCCCTTTTTCTTTTTTTTTCCTCTACTGAGGTTGTTTTTTAGAGAGTAGGTTGGACCCCGTCAAAGTTTCCGTCCCGTCCGCGGCCCCATCTTTCTTGTCAGCCAAACCCGTTGCCCCCAACCCCTTTTCACAGGTAAATCCAGGTTGTTGCTTCCTTTTACATTGGAGCTTCTCTCCCTGGATTTTTCCCCCTCTGCGTCCCTCCGGACCCTTCCTTCGCGATCCCCAGAGACCAGTGCTTTTCCACTTACAGACTGGTCTCCCCCTTTGCCTCGAAGAGCTGATACCCGTAGGTTCCACCCTGGCACAAATGGACAAACGCTTTTTTCTTCCAACCCAAAGTAACCCCAACCCTGCCGTTGGTGAAAAGACCAATGTTGATTTTTTGAGTTATGATTTTGACTTTGTCTACCAACCCCTCCGAGGGTGTCCCTTCGACCTCAATTTTTTCGACGTTCTCTTTGATGCGCCCCCCCTTTAACCAGATGATTTAGGACGTTCGTTCTGTCATTATGGAACACTTTACCCACCTTTTGTTTTCTCATATCTTCTCGGAAGGGAGCGTCTTCATCCATTGATTGGTGGACGGACACTTTTTCGCGGAACCCATTCCCCCGTTGCTACAGGATCCCGCCCCCTTAGTCTGTCCCTCCCCCCCCTTCCTAGATGCCAATTTTGGTTATTAGAGAGTTTGTCAGTGGCGGCGTTTGAGTATCCCACCACTTCCTGCAATTTTGTTTACCGTCAATTTGCGTTTTCCGTGGCCCACTGATGTCCCCCCGCGCTCAGTTGCACCGTCTCGTGAGTTACCTCTCGTCGAGGGCAAACAAGGACCCGTGTTTCCTGGCATATGCCGTCTCGCCCCCCGGTGAGCGCGAGTCTGTCTTTTTTTTCCCGTGCTCCCCCTATGAACCCCTTTCCGAACGCTCTGGTTCTGCACGCTACCCCCCCCCCACCCGAGGATTGCCTCCTTCCCCCCGCGTTCATCTTTTCCCCTCCGGAGTTTTGTCCAGTGCCCTCCTTTGCTAGGAAACGCCATAGATCGAGGGCCCCGGTGGGCAGGTTTTTATTTATCTCCTCGCTCCCAAGAGAATAATTTGGGCCTTCTTTTTGTTCCCCCCTACGGTCCCGTCCCAGGCACCCTCTTAGTCCTGCGGAGTTCACCCTCCCCTTGCGCCCCTCTGGTGATTCCGTAACCCCCATCAAACGCTTCCCCCCTCTCGAGGGACGCAATTTCTTTTAGTTAGGATCCCCGGTTGTACCTTTTTGAAGCCACAACGCTCGGCACCCATGTCCAATATGCTCTTCACCTCTTTCCGGTCTGATACGGACTGGGTTGCTGTTCACCGACACGTCGGAGGCGATCCCTGGCGTGTAATGGTGTTTCGACTCATTTATCCGTTTAATTTCCCCCGAGAGTGTGAGCGTTTTCGCCGGACCCCCTCGAAATCGGGACGACCTTTTTCCGCATTAAATTTAGTCGTTCCCGGCCCCTTCCCTGTAGACAAGAAGAGTTTCCTGGCAGGCTTGGGTCTTAGCAATTGAGACCAGATACCCAAAGCTTCCCCTCCATCTGGGGTCCCAGTCGACTTTTCGAGTCCCAGGCGTCCCGTTGTGGCAGTCTAGACTTCGTCGGTCGTCCGTTTGTTGAGGTGCCTCCTTCTCTTTTCCGCAATTTTTGAGCTTTGCCCGGTACACACACCCACCGTTCCCTTTTCTGTTCGCATTTTGACCTTAGAACCAACTCGTCCCCCTTTGGTTGACCATCCCCCCTGCCGTCGCGACCCCTCCCCCGTTCCTCCCCCAGAGCTCGGTCCCTTTGGGAGTACGATTTTTTTTTTTTTATTTCCTGCCCTCGAGTCCAAAAGCCCGTTCTTTATTCCCCAGTCTTTTGAGAAGTGTGCTCCCCCCGGTCCCCGAAGTTTTTTCCACCAGCACCCCTTACACCCCTTAGTTGGCGTTCTGCTCCTTGGCCCAAAATTTTGCCTCCCCCGTATCCTTTAGTTTCAATTTAACTAAAAAGTCACCCTTATTTTGAGGGTTAGTGGAGGTCGGATCCAGTACTCTTTGTTCTCAGGGAGTTTGAGGCTCTTTCCATGATGTTGCTTTTTTTTGCAAGCCAAGACGCCTGGATAAGTTAGACACTGCATCCTTTTAACCCTAGCCTTTCGAAATGGCTGGCTTCGCCACGATGATAGCAAAGTCTCATTCCTCTCCGCGGGTGGACACCCGGAGCTTTTTTCGTCGTCCCCTATTCCGTCGTCGAGTCCGAGAGGGCCCTGTACTTCCGTTTCATCTCAGAACTTTCCCGGACTATCGCCAGCAGTAGCCCGCCCCCCTTCCACCGTTGTCTTCGCCTTGTCCGACAGTTGTCCCCTCTTCCTTCGAGAAAGAAGTTCCCGCTTTTTTTTCCCCCCCGTGCCCCTTGAAAATAACACACCCTTCGCTCACCAAGCGACCCCTCTGTGTTTATTTTTCGTTTCAAGACCTTCCCAATTTAATCTCAATCTTTCTTTCGTTTTTTCCCTCCCCGACAAACCACCACCGGATAGGAGATTGTTTGATAGTGGCCACCGGGTTTTACCCCCCATTTTTTTTTTTTTTTTTGCCCGGAAGTCACACATTTTTCGGTGAGTCATTTTCCCCAGAGCTTTCCTACCAGAGACGGTCGTTTTTGTTCCCGCACTTTTTACAACCGCCCTCCACATTTTTTTCCGGCGGCGGTCTTCCCCCCCCTCCTTCCATGATGCCTGTCTCCCGAAACACGTTGCCTGCCCGACTTTGCCTCCCTCTTTCTCTTTTTTTTTCTCCTCACGTTTTTTTTGGTTGTCTCTCTCCTTTTCCTTTCCTTTACTTGTCCCCAAGGGTTGCGTCCGCTCTCTTAATCTTTTTTTAATGGCCGCGATCGTTCCGGTCTGCGATTGCAACCAGGCTTTTTTTTCTCCTTTTCTTTCGGACGCTCTGGGGAAAACCCTTTTTATCTTTCCGCTCCTGACCCCCCTCCACTTTTTTTTTTTCCTGTCTCTTTTACATCGACGAAGCCTTTGCTCTGTTGAGTTTCACTGGGGCCTCGTGGTGGTTTGCACTTTTGACCGGACACTTTTTTTCTCGGTTGGATTCCTTTGTTTTTTCTACGTTGAGTGGTGTGCCCCCCCAAGGGTTCCTTTCCTCTTCTTCTGATTTGGTCTGGCCGTCCGGCTCCTTTCGTTCCCTTCGTTGCTCGTTTTTTCCGGTCTGTGGGCTGTACTTCCTTTATAGTACCTCCCCTTTCTTCCCGGGAAGTCTTTCCGACCGTGTCCACCTCTTTGGTTTTTGAATTGATCCTTTTCCCGTCGCTGTACATTTCCCCATTTGTCTTCAGTTTTTTTTTTTCCGTGCTCGTGTCGTTTATCTTCGGCTGGATTTCAGTCCAGCTTTCCGCTTCCGCACGCCCCCCCTTTACCTCCGTACCCACCTCTCTGCCGAACCTTGGGTGTTTTCAATCCCTTTCTTCGTCGTCCTCATCTTGCGTCTTGTGCTCATTTTTTTTTTTTTTTGCTTCCGCCCCCCCCCCGTTTTTTCCCAGTATGATTTTTATCCTTCATGCTGGCACTTTCTTCCCCCGAGGTGTTATCCCCTTTTTGGCTCTTGAGGCTTCCGCGATCTTCCCCCGTCCCAGGCACAGTCTGACTGTCTAGTAGGTGGAATGGTGTCACCCCAACTCTTTCTGTTTTTCTTTTTTACGTTCAGGCTCACTGGTGACGGCCCCGGTGTGATGTTTTCCTTTTTTTTTTTTTTTTTTTCAACCCCCTATCTCTGAAAGTTCTCGCGTCGATCCCTTTTTTCCCTTTAGCCCTACTTTCCAGACGCTACTTTGAACGTCACTGAGTTTTCGCTTAGCTGGTGTTTCACCCCATCCCTCCCTTTGTGTTTAGATTCTTTCTTCGTTATCTACCACGCAGACGCTTTCTTGGAGTGCGCAGGACTTTTGCTAGATAGCTCCTTCGGCCGTCTCGGTTTTTCGCGATCGGTCGGCTTTTCCCCTCGGCAGTATACCATTAAGCCCATTTTTTTCCCCGCTTTCTTCCACTTCTTCTTTTTTCTGTGCCTCCCTTGAATCTTAGCCCGTGCGGGTCTTGCTCTTACTTGTTTTTGCCCTGCCGACGCTTGCTTCTTCGATTTTTCCTTTTACTTCCCGTGGCGGGACTTTTTTTTCGGGCCATCCAACTGCGATAGATGTTTGGTTCTTTTTTTTTCAGCGAGGCTTTCTTCCATGAGTTACTCTATAAGTCTTTGGGAGTTCTTTGTTTTTTCGCCCCTCCGGAGTCACACCAACAGGATGAGTGTCTCCCTGTTTCCCTCCCAACCCCCTGCCCCCCCCTTGGCCGCCCGTCGGGTTTCAACCCTCATTCGCTTGAATTTTCTCCGCTGACGTTCGCTGGTTTCCTCCTTTGAACATTTCTGCTTTTGTTTCCGAGATATCTTGCGTTCGGCATAGGAGACCACGGACCACCCCCGGACTCTTTATCTTTGAACTCTGCCAAGGCCGACCCTGTCCCCATTATCGACCCGAGGAGCCCTTTCACAAAAACCCCCCCCCCTACGCTTTCACCTTTGCTCCTCCGGTGCCCTCAGTTGGTTCCAGGTTGCCCCACCGGCTTTCTTCGCTTTGGGGTTTCGGCCATCGCCTCACCGCCATTCTCGAGCACTTTTACATCGCTAGGGTTTTAATTTTCTTCGCTTTCGATTTTTTCCCCCTCGGTTATTTTTTTCCTTCTTCACTTCTTTGCATCATGGTTACAAGGATAGAGGGCTCGTCCCCCTGTTTCCTTGGCAGATGAGACGGACCCTCCCTACGCCGCTGTTTGCGCATCCCTTTTTTCACGTCGACTTTTTTTCAGATTTTCTCCTGGGCCATAGTGTTATCGGCCCCCCTATCAGCTTTAGACAGACGTTGTTAAACGGTCCTTGTTTCTGCGTTGAAGACGACGGTTTGCCTTTTGTCCCCTTGACCCCTGATTTTTTCTCTTTTGATTTGCAAGAGGGCTTCTAAATTTTTTTTCTTTCCTTGGACCCCCGCGGCTGAGTAAGACTGGCTCTCTGGTGTGGATAGCACTGAGTACTCCTCGTTCACGTTCGTGATTTGCCTTCACTAAGGTCTTACTGGAAGGGAGGGATGGGATGACCGGTGGTTCAGTTGGCCGTTTTTTGTTCGCCGAGCGCGGTGCCCCCCCTCTAAGGATGACCACG
>Ga0179593_1295691_pt1 | contig 10726 bp, 9 predicted proteins | sample CZODoug2_1_08_16_FD_185931 | JGI IMG/M metagenome (GOLD analysis project Ga0179593, IMG submission 185931) | Vadose zone soil fungal communities from Angelo Coast Range Reserve, California, USA - CZODoug2_1_08_16fungal (PacBio error correction) | ecosystem: Environmental > Terrestrial > Soil >... | reverse complement strand
GCCCCGCTTCCCCATCTCGCAAAAAGCAGTGGGGTAGTTGTCCTGGGGGACCCTCCCTGGTTGTTTGGTGTGACCCCGGTAAAGATCCCCTAGCCTCTTCTCCCTTGACTCTCTGAGAGCTCCCGGCCGATTTTTAAACTAGCTAACCTTTCGTGCAACCCCCTGGCAGATGTAGCTATAACCTTGCCCTGTGCTGTCCTCTCTCCTCTATTCCCTGCTCAGTTCTCCGGCCCCCCTCAAATGTGTGTGCACAAGTTGTAACTCTCCTGCTTTTCTCTGACAGCTCCTGAGTCTGAGTCCTCACTTCCGTCCTTTTACCCCTTCCCGGAGCTAGTCCCCCCCTGCGTCTTGCACAAGCGTATTGAAGAGAGCTTGCTACCTCCGCGTGAAACGGAAGAAGTTGTAGAGATCTTACGGGCTCCCGCCGCTTCTCCTTCCACGCGACCTTTCTTTCTTTATGTGGCAGTTCAGGCCTGGCGTCGGAAGCGGCATACCAGATCGAGGTGACCCATCCATGCCTGAACCGTGGGCCCCCGGAAGTGATAGGTTGAACCGCTACCCTTTATCGCGTGCGGTGTTTAGTTTTCGAGTAAAAGCGGACCCGTCCCCGCGCCGCCTGCCCTTTCTAGCGGCTTATCTACCCCGATGTCGCCTTCGCTTGCCCTACGCCGAATTTATCACCGGCGGCTTGGACGACGTGGATGAGCATCGTGGGCCCTTCCGCCTCCTTCCGACGGACCCCTTCCCGCCATTACCCGAACGCAGGGTACGCGGGGAATCGTCTTGGCCGCTCCTTGGCCAGGCGAGTCCTTTGCTCATTTTCGTCTATGAGGGAGTTTTAGAAAATTTTGGCTTGAAATTTCCTAGCATACCTCGCCTGGCACGCTCCCTTTTTCCGGCCCTATCCTCCAGGATCTCTTCCCCTTCCTCTTCCTCAGATTGAGACGGGTAATCTCCCTAGGCAGCCATAAAGGGACAGACTGTCCGCACGACCGCACCCACGCAGCCCACCTGGTTTTAAATCACGGTGCCAAGATGGGAATTCCCCTCGTCAACTGCTTGCCCGGCCCTGTCTGCCTCCCCTGCTTATAGGTCGCCGTCCGGGAATCTTCCTTTTGACAACGAATCATGCTTCGCGATACCCTGGTTGGCGCTTTCCTTTCTCAGCTCTTTCGAGTCTTCCCGTTTTTTTATAGTTTGACCCGCCGTCTGAAAGTGGATGCTACTACGGTGCTGCCTCGCTTTGTAAGTTCCCCCTTCGTAGTTCTTCCTTCTATCCCGTCTAGCGCTCTGTTCCGGCCTCTTCGCCCTTTTGCCCGGAGAGAAAGCCGCCGGACTGCCGTTTGGTAATTTTGTGTGATTTGTCCCCTTTCCTCAGTTCTTTTTTTCTCTTGAATCGTTGCTTTCCCGCTTGCGCTTTTAGGCCTCCGCCTTCCCAATACGTAGGGTTTAGCCCGCAGCCGCGAGCGCTCCCGCGGTGGCTGCAACGTTGAAGGCCACGTTCGCCTTGCAGCGCTAGTAAGCCTCTTGAGGCCGCGACGAATGATGTTGTTGGGACGCTGTCTTAGTTTCCACGGCCCCAGCAGGGCGGACCGTGCCCCGCACCTCCGTCCTTCCTTCTACCCGTACCCCTAGCACTTCTCCCCTGATCACGGAGAGTTTACGACCGTCCTCCGGAACTCTAAGATGCCGCCCAGTCCTCCTTTTTCCTTGAACCGTCGATTTTCCCCGTGTTGCACTCATCGCCTGACGAAAAGGGCGTGGCCAGTCGATTAGAACCAGAAGAGTAGAGACAGATGGATCTGTACCTCCCGGCTGCCCGGGACCCGGTCCCCTAGCATCATTTCAGGCGTAGCATTCCTTGGTCGGTGCGGCCTCCAACCCTGCCCCCTGGCGTCGTCAGCACGAGCCCACGGCCCCGATCCCCCACCCCCCCGGCCAATTGGGTCCTGTTGATTGTTTTTTTCTCGATAGCCTGCCAGGTGAATGATCTCGCCTGTCCGCTCGGTCTACGGACGTGGTCCCCCTCTGCTAGCTAAGTCGTGCCAAGAACAGTGACCGGGGAGACCCGGGGGCTAGGTTTTCCCTGAGCCCTGAGGGCCTCGATCCTTTCGGCGTACATCTGCCTGCTCCGATTTTAAGCTAGCCACGACCCCCGCCCCCTACTCCAGATCTGCTACGGCCTTCGCGACATCGGTGACTCTCGACGTTTGGCCCCCCCGACGCGCCGCGCTACACGCCTGGACAAGGCCCTCCGCCTGCGAAAGCGTTGACGTGTCGACAAACGTTCCCCCCCCTGACAGCGTTGGCCTTTTCGTTCGGTCCTAGATCGCTTGACACCGGTTAGTGAAAGGCCCCCCAAATCCTATTTCGTCCGGGCTTTCGATGATCCCCCTTCTCGCCTGCCCATCCCCCGCTACGCCAGCCACCCAATCCCCTTCGAGCAACCTTAAGGTGAAGCAGCCAGTTGGAGGTCGACCTGCGTCATGCGGCTCCCCCCCCGTGCGCTCTCTTAGCGCAAACCCGGAGTCCGTCTTGTGCGCCAGCACGAACCATTTAATCCACCCCCCTCCTAACGTTTTTTTCTCAGTAGGCGGTGTCACCATGAGTCGGGCCGGGATCCGCGTTCCCTTCGTCCTCTTCGATCACTGGTACGCCCAGCTACTTCCCTGCGTAGCTTTCCACGGCCCTGCGTCTTCAGGTAGATTCGCCCTAGACGGCAGAGGTCATCACCCCCCTGGCTTCGTAGCCTTACCATGACCCGGAGACCCGGTCCAGTCTAGCTCTTGGGCGAGTTGTTTCTGGACATTTTTCCCGTTTACCCCTGGCATCGACCATGAGGCAGCAGTTCCCTCCAATGACGCGAGGCTCACGGCCTGAGGACGAGGTTACTTCATCGAACCTCCTCACCTAGATCAGGCGAGCGTTGATCCCCTCCGTCCCCAGACAGTTTTTTTTTTTGCGCCGGGAGGTTCTAGTCGCGATAACGCATTCCGATGGGCGCTCCATCAATCGTCGCGCCCAGAGCCTGCCGGTCCCCCCAGGCCCACGCGCTTCACGCTGCCTATCCATCCCCTGCCGCATAGTAGCAGGCACAGAATGTCGACTCTGGGCGAGCAGCGGGGAGCCTGCCAGTCTTTCTTCCTACGTTTCCCCCCCCCCCCATCTTTACCCCCCCGGATCAACTTCTCCCTGCCACAGAAGGTGTTGCCTCAAGCAACCCACCCGACGGCCTGACCAGGGTCATTCCCGACGTCGCGCTACTCGTTCGCCTGGATTTTTTCCCGCGGACGTCCCCCGAAGATGCGATCTTCCCTGGAGACTGCCTACGTTCTCTCCCCGTTTGTTGAGAGCGTTCTTCGTCGGCGTAGTGTGAGACAGGGATCGTCTTTTTCTTTTTGCGCCTCGCTGGGCCTCTTGTCAGCGTCTAATTCGCGCCTTTGGTCCCTGCCCACGGTCATCCTCTCCTCGTCCGGTTGTCGTGCTCAACACCTGTGGGCCGGTCCTTGAGCCGGGTTTGGCCATGATTTTTGTCTTCTTCCGAAGTGTGCACTTTTTCGCGTTACTCCTCGCTCGTGGGCAGGCCGCTTCGCGAGCTTTTCCTTTCAGTTTTCCCTTTTTTTATCTCTTTTTGGGTTTCCCTCGGCTTTGTTTCGCGACGGGATACCTGATGAGCTTTCTCGTGGCATAGATCTCTCCAGTTACGACACCCAGTGCAAAGCCACATATGCTTTGGAATGGTACTCTGCTGCCATGATCAGAGTTTCCCCCCCTCCGTCTTTGCTCAGTGGGGAGTCTCTCGCCCTCCTCGGAATAATAGAGGTAATGCCGAAGGTTAATTGAAGGACTTCCGACGCCCCCCTGTGACTTTCAAAAACCCCCCCCTTTTTTCGGCACTAGTTCTCCCCATGGATCATTGCCCTCGTCCCGTTTGGTCCGTACTCCGGTTTCCAGCCAGTCGCTTGCCGTCGACGGTCCTCGATTCTTTTCCCATCTTTTTCACTTGTGAGCTACTGGATCTGGTTGGCCTTAATTTTCGGACGCCCCGACGTGAGGCAGTCGGTTTAGGACCGACATTGGCAAGCCTACCTTGATCGTTTTCCGTTCCCGCTTGGGTGGTGGGATTTTTTTTTTTTCGGGGGCGCGGCCGGTCCCGGCGGGTCGTTCACTTTCTCGTCACGTATGTACCTCTTTTGCTGGGGCGGCCTGCGACTCGCCCCATGTCGGAAATTCTTCCGGTTTTCTAGCTTTTCTTTGAGGTGGTTTTTTCGTGGGATTTTTGGTTTTGGCAAGGCGCGCTCCTGTATTGTGGAATTCATCGCTTTTCAACCGGTGCGTGATGATTTTTTTTTAGTGTTTTCAAGTTCAACCCCTACAACCCGTGGCCGATGCCCCCCGATCCTCCCTGCCGCGCTTTCTTTGCCACTGTGTGCGCATTCAGTTTCTGGGCCGGCGTCTTGCTGCTTGTCCTTTCGATGTTGCGCGTATCGTTTGTCCCCCCAATCTGAGCGCACCTCGGTGTCGTCCTAGGCCGTCGACATCTCGTAACCCGAGTGTGTTCTTCTGAGTTCGTTTGCGCTCCTCCCGGCGCACCCAGATGTCCGCCTACCTGCACGATTTTCCCTCGAGGGCCGTCTCCTGGAAGAAATGGCTCCCTCGGGTTTTTCATACACCGGTGATGGGAGTCATTTAGCTTTTTTACTCAAGTGATCCTTCACCGCTCTGCTCTACTTTTTCCTCTTAATTGTAGATCTCCTTTCCCTGCGTGAGAGTTCAAAAAGTCCACATCTCCCTGGTTGTTAGGTTCGTTGTCTCGGTTGTCTGGTACTCATTGGTTTCTTTCGTTTCCGCCTGTGCCCCTTGGCAGTTGCACTGCTCATGATTTCCTAGAGACAAGGTAAAGGGCATGTTTTGTAGGTCTCGATCCCCGATATATATTCCTCGTTCTGGACGATATACACTCAGTGCCAGCGCTCTATAGTGGAACCTAGGGGCCACAGCCTCTCTGCCGTTAGAACGTTCTTTTCTTCTGATTCCCTCTCCTGCCGGATTGGTTCGTCGATCGAAGTTCTCGGACATGGCGGGGCTGAGACTTTCTTCGCATTCCGTTCGCTCTTTTCCCCCCGGTCGTGAAAGCCGCTAAGAAGTCTTGGACGACATATACACTACCATCCGGTATCGGTCAGGTCCCACTACAAGTGGCTCCCTTGCTACTTCTCTCGTTCTTTCCCCCCGGACCCTGCGGATACCCCCAAAGTTTGAGAGCTCGCCGCTGCGGCGCACTCTTCCATCCGATCTTTGGCCCTGTAATCATATATTCTGTTTCGCGCTCGGATGCCGATAATACGCCGTTCCGGAGCGACCGCCTTTTCCAACACCATTCAACGGCATCCGGCCGCACTCCCTCGCGATCTGTCCCCGTTCGGACCCTCCTGTTGAAACAGGAGCCCATTATGAAGTGACGTCGGTCCCTTGAGGGAAGGGGTCCCTTTTCCTGCTCCTTATCGATCTTCCTTCTGCACTCCTCTCCACGTCACTAAGGATGGTATATCACACTGCGCCCACTCGGGGGAGCTGATCGGTTCGGCGGCATGGGTATCTTTCGCCAACTTTGGTTTGTGTCCTCCACGCCCGGGCTTATAGCCGTAGTGTGCGTCCCCTGGTGCTTCCCTTTGACGATTTGTTCTGCCCCAGGTGCCTTTCTTTTCGCTGTCGCGGTAGTGGGTGGCTTTGTTTCGGCGTCGTGCTGTGAACCAGCGGGGCCCCCCTGTCTTGCGGTGCCTTGCTTGATGCGTCGGCTCCTCGTCGTCCAATGGAGACTTCTGGCGGATCGGCCGATGGTCGCTGTTGACCTTGCGTGGGACACTTCGCATTCTACCATTTTTCCCTCCACTTCACCTCATATAGTTTTTAAATGAGCGAACCCCCGCCCGACGTCTGGGGGGGAAGGTCTTTCGATCCCTCGATGCGTTTTTTCGGTCTCTTTTCTGCGCCTCCTTCTTTGGCCGCGGCGTATTGGCGGCACGTTTTATGTGCATAGCAATGTCCGTTAAGCACGTTTTTTGACGTTCTGCAACTTCTTCGGCCCCCCTTTCCCATGCTAACGAGACACTCGATCTTCGAGATTGCGCGGAGCGCTATGGTCTTGTTAATTTTGTACTAGTCGTGGACACCCCACATGGCGCAATTTTCTTCCGAGTGACCTTCACTCTGAAGTGCCTTCCACCTTCTTTCCGGCCATTTGTCAGTCTTTTCCTTTTTCTGCTGAGTGAGTCGGACCTCCGACGATTGCACTCAAGGTTCAGCCCAGGGCGCTTTGGTATTGGCGCTGTTCTTCCCTTTCCTGGTGTCTTCCCTTTTTCACACCTTTTTCCCATTTCCGCGGCGGGCCATGCCCGCTCCTATCCCCTGTTTTTCAGTTTTGCAGCGACTTCGCTTTCTTTCCGTGTTCTGTTACTGCCTTCTCGGCGCAGATTTTTTTCTTTCCGCTTTTGCTCCAGATGACGGACCTTCTACAACTGGAAAACGCATGTTCCTTGCCTGCTCCGGAGATCGCCGCTCGAGCTCCTTTCCCTTCCGGTCCCCCCTACCCTTCCCCGGTTGATGAATAGTTGCGTGTGTTGATGGGGGAGAGATTCTGTTTAGATCCGGACCTTCTCCTCGACTCTTAACGCTCTTTCGAGCAGTCGTGATGGCGATTTTGCCTCGATTTTCCGGTCGGGTACCTCTCCTTGACCGGACCCCCTCCGAACACCGGCGTTAGCGCTCGCTGAGGTTTCCCCCCTATACGGTCACTCTTTGAACGTTTTCCCCGCTCTCTACACCCCCTTCTTTATCTTCGTCATGTTCAGGGGAAATGCGATTTTTGGTTCAGTCGGAGGCGCAGTGAGCCAGGTGCCCGATTTTCTGTTGTTGTCTCGGGCGCAAGTCTGTTTTAGAGCGCTTTCGGTAAGATCTTCTCGATGGCGGATCTTCCCTTATCAGCTGCTCTTCCCCCTCCCTACTTTGATATACGCGGTAGTGCTGGGAATGCGATGGTCGGCCTACTCCGCGCGCATTCGTGTTCTCCCCTGTACCGCCCCTTCCCTCGAATTCTCGCCCCGTGTTTTTTCCCCCCCCATCGGTCATTTTTTTCTCCCTCTCTTTTCTCCTCTTTTTTTTTTGACTGATTGATATGTGTGCCGGGATGCCGATTTTTCCGGACTTGTCATCGGTTTCCCCCAGCGCATTCGCGCCACAGTCTTCCTTCCCCTTTTAGTTTCGCTCTTTTCCCCCAGTTTTTCGCGGAGCACGGCTTAGAGCCCGGCTGTTATCAGCGCTCTCCTGCTCTCCGGGTCCGTCGCCGAACGCCACGTATGTCCTACGGGACCCCTTCCTCCGCCTCTTCCACCAGGGTATTTGCAGCCCCTTCCTGTAGCCGCGCACGTATGCCGACCTCTGAACCCTTTTTAATCGAAGATAGGAGGTTGTCATCGTTTTTTCTCCTTTCTCGACTGGTCTTTTTATCGGCCGCCCACACCGCGCGCGACCGGTGGGTCGTCCCCTTTCTTGTTGTTCCTTCTTACAGTCCCCCCCCTGTTAGGCGCCCGCTCTTAGCGAAGTTGCCCTCCTCGCGCCTTCCTCCTCCTTCTGCTCTCCAAACCGGACTTAGAGCTCACCTTGCATGCGCTGGCCCGTGCGATCCCTTTCCGTGACGCGCTTGTGGACCCGTTTCGAGGATTCCTGTTTTGCTCAGGGCGCTCCCCATTAAGGGCCTCCCAGGCCTCCGGGAACTTCTTCTCTTTCCCCCCCTGACTTTCTTTCTAACACTTGACTGTGATAGAGCCCCGGTTGTATGGCTTCGCCGCGGTGAAACGGTATAATTTAAGCGGCGCACCTTTCCCCTTTCCCTCGGTCTCCGCGACTCTTGTTGACTGTAAGGGAAGCCGTCTTGTGATCTCAAGCTAACTCCAGGCTCCTTAAATCCCCCTTTTCCCTCCCCGGAAGCGTCCCTTCTTAGTACGTTTTTTTCAGCGTCCCACTTCGCTGGTTTTGGTCCGAAGAGGACAAAGGAAATATCCCCTCTCTCCCTTTCTTTTCTAGCTCTTCTACTCTCGCCGGTTTCTGATTTTCTTCTCAGTCGCTCCTACATTCAACAGTGATGATGCTTCGCTGATTATACTGGGACCCCTTACTCCCCTCTTCCTTCCTTTTTTTCCCCATTTACTTTGACTCAGGAGCATGCCGATATTAAGGCTTCCCCCATCGCCCATGTTGGGCGATTCAATGAGTTTCGATATTTTTTCGGTGCTTTCCCTTTTCTACGGCTCTGACCCCTTTGTAATCACTCCATTATTTTTTCCCTTCCCCATGCGAGTGAATCAATTCCCTTATCCATTCCCTCGTGCCCCCCTGCAGGTGAATATCCTTGGCTTACGCCTACTTTTCGATTGTTCGCTGAACCCCACCCCCCCATGCTTTCCGCACAGGTCCCTGATAGGTTCTCTGGGCAGGCCACTCGGCCCCTCTTCCCCCTTAGCAACTGATTTTAGCCTTTTATAATTTTCGTCTTCCCTTTTTTCCCCTTTTTCTTTTATGCCCCACGACTCACGTGTCTCTGATAAAGGTTCCTCCCTTTCGTTCCAGATGAACGTCCGCTGCGTTTTTCTACCCAGCTTTTTTTTTCTGTGTGTCTCGTCCTGTGTGAAACCCTCTCTCGAAGGAATTGAACCCCTTTTCCCCAGTCGATCAGTGGAAGAGTCGATTTCCCCCCGTTCTTTTCCCTCTTCCTCCCCTTGAAGGGTCGCGTCGACGTCCCCCCCTTCCGGAATGCCGTTTTAATTTTATTTTTTTTTCCTCCTTTTTAGTATTTCGGGAATAGCTATACAGCGCGTTATGCCTTCCTCCCTGCCGCATTGAAAGAGTAGCGCCCCGGTGCAGCCTCTTCGGTTCATCCCGGGTGGATCTCCCCTTTTTCAGCGTGAGAAGTCCTTGGCGTTCTCGAAGACCATTTGAGGTCCCCTCCCTCCGTGATGGCCCCTTTTTTTACAGTATGTCTTCGTTCGCCGACGTGATACTTGCGTGTATCCCTCGTGCCCTCCCCTCTAGGAAAGGGAAGTAAAGAATCTTTTTTCTAGCTTCCTTCTCCGGTTTTGCCTTCCGGCCGATAGAAGACCGTCCGTACAGGTTCCTAAGTAATTGAGAAACTGGTAGTCATTTCTCCCGAGTCATTCTTGCTGCATCCTTTTCAAGTCAGTATTCTATCATCGGCCACCTAGTCTGCTTATTATTGCTGACCGAAAGGAGGAAGGGTCCCCGTTTCCAGATCCTCCTCTTCCAGTTTCGAGCCTCCAACGGGGTGGGCGTGTTCCTAACCTCACCCTGATGCAATCAGAAGAAAGAGCCTGTCCGCGCCCTTCCTTGTTCGTGATTGTTCTCTTTCTCCTTCCGGTCATTCTTTCTTCTACCCTTTCTATGAGATCTACGGAGAGGTCCTCTTTCCCGTCCTGCAACCCCCCCAGTCCTTCATCTGTGACCACCGAGTTGAGATGGTTGCCGTAGTGTTCAGTTAACTGGCCCTCTGTGAATAGACAGTTTAGCAGAGTTCTCTTTAACTCCCTACCCCCCCCTCGGCGTTCCCGATTATGAAAGCCTACCCTTTCCCCTTTTCTCGATATTTTTTGCCCTTACGCGAGAGCACCTAAATGAGCCTACGAGCTTCCTTTTGGCCCCCACTCCCACGACTGCGCCCCCCCCGTGCACCTGTCCCAAATCCGCGCCATGGGCCGGATCGTTCCGAGCCTCGTTGCCCGTTGTATTGAATTGCCCACAAAATAACACTTCCCTTTTTTCCTGGCCTTCTACCACCTTCGCTTCTCTTCTTTGTAAGCCCAATCCCACGCCTCCCAATCACCACCAGCGACCAGAGGTCAGCAGCCTTAGTTTGGTGCTTCCTCCTCCCCGCATGCCTTGACCCATACGTGGCTTCTACTATGATCCGCAACCCGCGGCATGCCTCGAAGAAACCGCCGACCCCAACAACGCTTGTGCCCTATCAGTTTCTGTGTGAGTGGTGGGAAGCCCCCACGATCTCACTCTGGTCCGGGACTCCACTTGCCCCCCCCAGACGGCCTTTAGAATAACACGGCCACGGTTGGAGAATGTCGCTTACGTAGCTGCGGACACAACCATGGAGCCCGTCGCCGACCCCTGGCCGGGACTAAGAGTACGTTATAAAGTATAGAGAGGGATGGGTTCTTTTTTTTTAGGTTTGGGGGCCCCGGTTTTTACAGCGTCCCCGACATTCGGCCAGGCCCAAGTCCCTCCCCGAGAGTTCTTTCCGGCCTGCGGGTAGTATATCCTTTCCAATCGCGCCCAGTAAGCTCTTTAGGAGTGCTTAGCCAACCCCCTCCGGTTGGCCTGCAGCGGCCCTTGCGGGTTTCTGCGAGGCGCTAATAGCAGTCAGATGACGCGAAGCTCTCCGAGTTTCTCTTTTCCGCACCATCCCTCCCTGCTGACGCTCCATCCCCTCTTTAGTGCTCTAGAAGGTGAAATTCTCAGCTGCCCAGTATCGTCCTCTCCCTGAGAGCATCTTACGAGTCCCCTTTTCCCCCGGACCCCTTCCCTCCCCCAGCTTTGATGCCAACAGAAGAGTCTTTCATGCCCCAATGCGCGATACTCTTCGATCCCCTCTTCCCCCCTCTCGGCGCTCAACCACAGTCCGATTGCTACTCGAAGACACGTGATG
>Ga0179593_1285422_pt1 | contig 10726 bp, 17 predicted proteins | sample CZODoug2_1_08_16_FD_185931 | JGI IMG/M metagenome (GOLD analysis project Ga0179593, IMG submission 185931) | Vadose zone soil fungal communities from Angelo Coast Range Reserve, California, USA - CZODoug2_1_08_16fungal (PacBio error correction) | ecosystem: Environmental > Terrestrial > Soil >... | reverse complement strand
TCCAAGTTCTTCTACTTAGAGAACATTGAAAATAGAAACGCCTTTTTCCTCCCTAGCCTCTCTAGAGTGACCCTTAACGTCTGCCCTCCCCGTTTCCTTTTCCTCCTTTTTGGCCCCCTCTTCGTGCAGAGCTTTTGCACCCGATTTACGGCCCGTCGTCGCTCAAGGTTTCGCGGCCTCCAATCAAAAAGCAGTTTGGCGTATCGTGAAAAACATCTTCCACCTTCCCTCTGTCTACTTGCTGTTTTTTCCCCTCCCCCTTTAGCATATATGTTAAGTCGAGTCTTCCTCCCGATCCTGTTCTTTCTCTCTTGATCCCATCCGAAGTCGATAAAGTACTTTACGAAAGGCCTCCAAAGTTTTTCTTTTCTTCTCTCCTCCTTCTTTCTGCATATCCGGCGTCCGTCCTCCTTTTAGATCTGATCTTAAGCAGGATGATAGCTTTTAACTCAGTGTTCCCCTTTGACTCAGTTCTTTTTTCATCTAGGTTTCCGCTTTTTTGGTTAGCAATTCCTCTTGTTTGCTGGATGGCCACCATCTTGCAAGTGCATCTAACGAGCCTCTCTATCCCGTTAAGTTCTTTCCCTTTCCCGACCTCCTCCTTTTCTTTTGTAACCGAGAGGTGTTCCCTCCGCGATTACTTCTGCTGGATATTGAGATTAGGCATTCGCATGTCTGCTTCCTTCTCTGGCTCTTCCATTCCGACTTCCTCCCTTTCCCATTTTTTATAATGTCTTGGAGCTAATTTTTTTTCCCCCCATTGACAGTAAGCGTCCCAGTAGTCCCAGAATTAAGTTCCATTTTTCTTTTTTTTTTTTGCACTATTTGCCAGTGTTTCCCACCCTACTTTGGTGTTTGTACTTTGTTCACGAAGCGACTTTTGACTCCATGCCGTAACGTCCTTTTTTTCTCCAATCCCCCCGTTTTCCAGGGTCAAGCCCAATGCTCCACAACTCGAGAAACGTTCCCTTTATTCCCTCCAGCGTTATTTTTGGTTCACACTCTTGTCAATGATCTTTTTGACCCTCTAATCGGTCGATCCCCCTTTGATTTAAATTTATGATTTATGTTTTCGATTCTTCTCCAGCTTTGTGGTTGAAACTTTATCTGACGCATGTATTCCCCCTGTTTTTCTCAAATGTTTCGCTTTAACTTTTTTTGAACTTTTCTTAGTAGTCGTGCGATCGCTTCCCGGAGCGGACACTTGACTCTTATAACTTGCTGTGCCTTTTTTCACATGACTCCTTCTCACGTTTCCATCTTATCCCTTTTTATATGGTAGGATAAGAATCGTGAACCACGCAGACGTGAGTTGTTTGTGCACCACCCTCTTCTCTATTCCACCCTTTCTCAACCTTCATTATTTTTCGTTTCATTTCACTCCCATGAAATCCTTGCCCTCGACACGTTCGATTACTCTAAGTCACCTCTGATTACCTACCCCCCTCGTCCCTCTTCTTTACTGCGACTCACAGGCGTCAGGGCGGGTTACCAGTCTACTGACCCCCCTGACTCTTCCCTGAACCTTCTTTATTTTCAGTTCCGTCATTGATTTTTGTGGTTGACTGAAGTTGTTCTTCCCGCGCCAGACTCAGTACGGCATGAAGTCTGTCTTGAACGTATTCTTCCTGGAATCTCGGTCTTCCCGTCTATTGGCACAGCGCTCCGGTTGTGGCCTGGAGTCCCTTATTTCTCGGTCCGCTCCCATTTCTATTCGTTCGGTTCAAGCTTTCCTTCTTGAGGAAATTGTCCGCTCTGTACCAAGGGTTTTCCCGATGCTGTCGCCAAGTATTTTTTTTTTTCTACGCCTCCTTACGGCGACTCTCTCCTTCAGTTTGCCGACACTCGTCCCTTTGGTGGTTTTTTTTTATATCCGATCTGCTTCAGGGTTCTTTCGTTGCGCCCTGCATCTCGCTAATCTTCTTTCCGTTTAGACCACCCAACGCTCTACCTCCGATCCCAGCAAGTTTGGACCTTTCTCCCCCGGTTCTCATGCCTCCTTATGCCGTCTTGTCTAAACGCGAAGCCTTCACCTGATACTACTCATTTTTTTCCCGCCCCCGCCCTCTTTGGTATGCTTTTTAAGCTACAACTATTTCGCGCAACCGCCTGGAGGCCTGAGTTCTGAGATGAACACCGGTGGCTCCTTTTATCACCTCTCCCAGTACATTTCGCTCACTTTGCCGCTTTTTCATATGAAGGAGTTTCTGTCTTCCCCTAAGAAGTATGACACCTTCTTTCCCTCCCACCCATATGCAGCGATATTTGCATTTCAACCCTTTCTGGAGCCATCTTGAAAGTTTTGCAACATTCCCTCACAATAGTTAGGGAGAGCCCACTTGTGGGCGCAGTCGCTCATCGGTCTTTTTCGTTTGTTCGACCTAGTCAGCCACTCACCACCCCTTTTCTGCTCCTCAACACCAAAGTGCCTCCTCTAGGTTCCCACTTTACTCCTATAACCACAACCTCCCGCTGCTGACCCCTTACCACACTTGGTCTCGTCTGCTGAGTTTTTTACATAAGACAGCCCTTGTTCCTTCCGGATCGCCGACTCACATAAGACACCCTAGTATGGATCCTTTATCCTTCTTTTTTCTCCCTTTTTTTCTATAGTATAACCCAGCTGTAGGTGAGGCGATCCGTATCACTTACTATATTTGACTCATTTCCCAAGCTATCCTTCAGTAGGATTGATCGCTCTCCTCCTAGGCTTTTTTTGTTTTCTCTTCGTCAAGATTTCTATTTAGTCTCGTCTATGTTGCTGACGTTGATAGTCTCTTCTGTGATTGTTCTCAGCTACTCCTCCACTGAGAACTATGCGGCTCTTCCCTGTCTTTTTTCCAAGTGGGGTTCTCTTTTGATCCGGTGCCAGGTACGCTACCTTCGATTTTGCCAGCATGTTTGATCCATCCGCTGGCTTTGTGCTTCTTTATTATTTTTGATGCAACCATATTTTTCTTCTTTAGATGCATCCCCGGTCCCTTCGGCCGGTAATCTTTCGATTGGTCATTTCGCCATTGTGTGATATTCGCAAATCGCCTCACGGCTGTTTCTACTGTGGAATCTCCCCTGCTCAATAGTTTTTGTTTTGAGCGTTCTCGCAGTCAGTGTAGTCTAAGCCTGTTTTATTCGAGACTTTGGTGCCTAGCCATTCGGCTAGATCTGACTGGAAATGTCGAGTTGGTTTTTTTCTTTGCTGGTTGTTCATCTGAAACCCATTTTCGCTACGATTCGAATGTTCTTTTCCTTCAAACAGACTTCTTTGACGTATTCGGATATCTCACTAGAGGTAAACCTCTTAATCTCCCCTTTTTTAGCAGGATCCCCGGGACCGTACCCCAAACGGGAAAAATTCTTCCATCTATTCTAATTGCGTGGAACAACATTTCTGTTCCACTTCCGCATGGGGAGGACCGGTACTCCGTTCAAAAGAATCTAGGAAGGCACATCACACTTGTCCCCCCGCTGAGACTTCAGATACATTTGCCCGACCCTCGAGGCCGACGATCCCATGCCCTCGGTCTTCTTTGGTCGGCTTGAGAGTTCCGGGCGACCATCGATCTCATCCACCCCCTCTTTTCAGCGGGTGTTTTCTCGTTACAAATCCCCTATTTGCGCGCTGTGCCAGTAGTTGGGGGGTGGGGTGCCATCCTGCTTCTAGGTAACTCATTCGGTGACTGCTTGTTTGTGTCGATTTCGTGTTTTTTGAGAGATCCTGCCAAATTTGTCGTGGCTCACTGTGTGATTTTTCTTTTTATTCATATGAACCTCCCCAAGCTCCCATAAGTTTGCTCCCGGTGTTCCATCGGAATCTTACGGAACCATCCCAATTCTTTCCACTCACGCGCTGGTCCCCCCCGCTTATTATCACCTGGCCCGTCGATCTGGTCCGCTGGACCGTGCGAACTGGCCTTCCCAAAACTCACACCTACAGCGAAGTTTATCCCTCCATGACGCGCTTTCTGCCCTCTTTTTACTGAAATGTCACACCCCAATTTCCCTCCGGTACCCTGATAAACACTCCGTCATCCTGCCTTACAGCTTCGAATGTTCACTCCCCAAAGTTTCCTCTCAAGACACACACGGCTTCTCCCCACTGACTTCCTTTCCCTCTTCTCATTTTGTTTTCCCCCCTTCTTGCCCTCTTTTCCCCACACAAAATCAGATTCGGCCATATGACTTCTCCTTGCCGTTGTTTCCCCCCTTTCACCTTATGAAGCACCCCCCCTTCCTGTTCCCCTCGTTTCCACCGTTAGTTCTGTCCCCTTTGTGCAAAACCACACCCCCTAACCCTGAAGGTTTTTTTTCCCTTGCACCGCCTCTCCACAAACACGCATATTGGGTATTAGTTCGGACGACCAAGGAGTCTGTCTTTTTCCGTGGTAAACATTTTATTTAGCCTTCCAAGGATCCCCCCATCTATGAAACTTTCCTGGTCGTTCGGTTTTTCTTCTGGCTGGCGCTCTGTCTCGTCTTGGGCCTAGGCCATTGATTTCCTCTCCAAATCGATTAGTCTCTTTTTTTATCTCCCTTCTTAACCTTCCCCCTCAAAAGCCCGATCGGCTTTTTCACACTTGCACGATAAAACGTGCTTTATCGGCTGGCGCGGGTTTTCTTGATTCACTCCCCGAGGTGTGTTCCCCCTCCCAGACCACACCCCTTCTCAGATTATAAGCGGAAAATAGCGCTGATCATGTTATCCCCCAAACTCTTATTTTTTCCAACTGAATGAAACCTGCGTTATCTTCGTTATTCACGCCTTTTTCCACCCAAGATCCATACTTACGGATCCCAGATTTGAGCCCTCTGTTTAGTATCTCAAATCCCGTCCCCCCCAACCTTGGCTTCGCTTCTTTGGTCATTTGCGAAACTGGTTGAGAGTCGTCTGATCATGACGATATTTCAGCGTATTACTCTTAATTCAAGCTAGAGACAAGCGCTTCTTTTCCAACACGCACGGTTGAGCTGTTTCCTCGGTTGTTAGGTGTTGGATCCTCTCCGGTCCTTTCCTTTTTGCCTTGGTGCGGCGCGACCACCTGCTCGACGACGGTTTCTTTACTAGAGTTTATTGCGGTGAATAAAGGTAGCCCTTAGCTTCCCACACAACCCTTCTCTGATAAAGGGGGCCCTTTCGGACTTCCCGGCGCGGAATTGATCCATTTTTGCTTTTCCAGAATTTTTTAAGAAGGGAGCGCCTTTCTCCCAAGTGGTTCGTCTGACGCCAACCGTGCAGCAGTCTTTAACTAACACTGATCGTTTTCAGCCAAGCTCTCTGCTTTCCTTTGGACCGGATTTTCTTGGACGCGCCGTTGGTCTCTTAGCGTTCTGCTTGCGGTTTGCGGAAAGGAGGTAGATTTGGAATTTGCCACCCGAACCGTTTTCCGGTTTTCCTCCTGTGAGGTTCGACTGCCGGTTTCGGGTTGGGGTTTGATCAAGCTGGAGGCTGGGCCCGCCCTGATAGCGGCCTTTTTGATGAATCTTTTTCCTTTTTCTTGTCACAACGCACACCCTTTGTGGCGCTGCTGCGCCGAAGCGTCCTGCTAAGATCAGTACTTGGACAGCCCTTGTCGAATTTGTAGAATTTACATGTGCTCAAGTCCTTTGTAGTGAAAGTTTTTTGCAAACGTTTTGCCCCCCCTTTCGATATGCAGCGACGGCCTGTCCTTCTGCTTGTCGGGAACGAGCATTTTTGATACCCGAAAAAAGACCCCTGTCCAGGACAAAACCTCTTTCGCATGGTGTGAGATCTCTTTTTTCCCCCCCCCTCGTGCAGTTCCTGAGTTGATTCTCCCTCCCTCTCTCGTCCCTTTTCGACTCTCCTGACAGTACTTAGCGCGCAGGTTTGTTTAAAGGTTTTCACCACTGAACTGATTCCATGCAGTGTTTTACATAACTCCATTATTCGTATCCGCCTTCACTGAACCCGGTGAATTTGCTTCTCTTCTTCGTGAGCCGATTTCGGTCTTTAGGCACAACCTTGTATTTGCCACTTACCCGAAATTAGCATGCCATTTTTTTGAATAGGCCCTCCCGAAGCTAGAGTGCTCATGACCCATTCTATTTTTTTAGGTCCTCCGTCTTTGAGGTTTCCCCCGCGGACCCCTCCCCCCCCAGTCATCGGCTGACCGTCCACTCGGAAATCCACTGGCGTTTTGTCCCAACTTGATTTTTCCCTACGATACCGCCTTTCACTTCCGCCTGGCGTCCCTGAACGCACGCCGTCCTTCACACCAGAAAAGCTCCGGTTACATGACCGCTGAGTCAAAGGCAACTGATTTTGCTCAGTGCCCCTTTCTTCCGTTGGTGTCTCCCACCCCAAATTCTTTCTTTAGGTGAACCTAGAAATCGCTTGGTTGCCTAGACGACATGTCGCTTTGCGGAACGTGACAGCCTTATAAGATTTTTTTCCACTCTCGTAGGGCGTACCTTCTTCACTGCCTAACAGATCCTCCCCCCTTCTTCCTAGCTTTTTCGCGCGCCCCAAACCTTAACCATCGGCCGCTTTTGCCCAACCCCGCCCTACAAGCAGCCATCATGTCCTCACCCCGGTGGGTTCTCAATTGCGTTGCTCTTCGCTTTCCACGTGATCTAAGCCTTTTGATTCTTTGTCCTTCAAGGACGTGCCTACCAATGTTCGAGCAGAGCCCCCGTGTTTGGTACTAGTGTCTCTCATTAAGGAGTTTGCGTAACTAGAACCTGCGTCCGGCTTCCTTCTAGCTTTTATTGCTTTATTCCTGCCTATCCTCACCTCACGATGCTTTATTTTTGAAACCCCTGAGCTGTCCGATGTCTTTCGCTAGCCGGTTGGCCGATAAAACCCCTTGGTCTTTCTGGCACCAACTCCAGTGTCACTCCCTCCCCCGCGCCATCGCCGCTAAAGCCCGTTTGCACGTTTTTTGAGAGTCAGTGTCCAGGCCCCGATTCCCTTTTCTTGTCGTCTTTTTTCCTCTTAATTGCCTTCTGTTTCTGATTACTTTGAACCCTAGCCGTCCCTTCCCTAACGCCGCAGCCAGGACCAACTTTACTTCTTGTACTTCTTCCATCCCTCTTGGTTGTTTTGCTTTGCGCTTGAACCTTTCAACATTTTACAGCCGCGTCTATTTTAGCCCCCCTAAAGCCCCGAGTTCTGTTGGTCTGTTTTTACCAAATCCTCATTGGTTTTTTCGTTTATCCAAACAAGAGACTTCGGAATCTTCTGCAGAACGGACCTTTTGTTCCCGTTTCAGCTTACCAATTTTCAATTTGGACATTCCCACCCCCGTGCCAAACCTCTGGAAACTTATATGCTTTATTGCTTTTTTTTTTTTCCCAACTGCAAGTGTTTTCAATTGCGCCCTTGCACCGCCCTTGATTTCAAATTCCCCTGAGTGAGTTTAGGGATTGTATTACCCATTTGTACGCCTGTGACCGGCACTTTTTTTTGACCCCCAATGTTGATTCCTGTGCTGGGTTGCCCTTAAGAGTTTCTATCTTCCGTATAGCAAAGCCGACATCGACTTGTTCCGTTTAAGGCCTGCTTTCTCCACAGTGTTACCATTTCGACTTCAGAGTATGTGATACAGGACCTGTACGAGACCTTTCTTTTTTTGGTTTTTCTGTGTTTTAAACCTTTTCCTTTTGAAACACTTTGCCCCCCCCCTATCATTACCATCTTGAGTCCCCTTATCACCCATTCCCCCAATCATGTAACCTTTCCTGCCACCTTCCCTTATGGATCCCTACGACGTTAGCCACAACCACATCCTCTTTTACTGCGTACCTTGCGTCTTTCGGTATTACCTACCTCCCCTTCACTAGATACGTCCCCCCGGAAACTGATAGGGATTTTGGAGCTTTTTTTTCATCTCATTCAACATGACTTTTTTTGTTACTATCTTTGAGCTGCTCCATATCATTTCCCCTCAACTGATGTGCATATCTCTCTTCCTGAAGGCTCTGGTTGACCGTCCTTCTTCTAGCGATCGGTGTGTCTTTTGTCATGACGATGCGTCTCTTTCTCTCAGTTCGCCCTGTGATTTTGTAAATCGATTTTCATGTGTCTCCCTCGACAAGTTTCTTTCCCTCGAGTCCTAAGATTTTTGCCCGGTAGAATCCTCGATGACACGGAGGAAGCGTCTATTTAATTAAGTTTGACTAATCTCCTGTCCTAACCTTTCAAAGTTTCCCTTGTTTTGGTGCGTGTAGATCCCGCATCGATAGAAGTCGGATTTCCCTCTTCCGCCTCATCTCTTCCCCCACCAGATTTCCCAACTTCCGACGTCTATCAGTCCCTGCCTTTTCTTTTTTCCCCTCCTCTTTAGCCCTCTCACACATGACTGACTCCACTTACCTCTACCCCGAAAGCTTTTTTTTTCAGTCTTTTTCCCCCATCTAAAGCACTGTGCGCCCAAAGCCGTGTCTGCGAGTTTCCGGATATGCTAACCACCTTTTGATCCCTTCCCATACACTTTCCGTCCAATGCCCGTCTCATCGCAGGTTTAAGAGGAGTTCTAATGCCAAGAATGAAACGATTCACTCTTCCATCTCTTGATCTTGCGCTATTGCCAGTGCTCCTACTTCCTTCCTTCAAACAGGAGTGGGGCTCTAAACCTGTTCTTCGCGCAGCCTCGTCCCCTCCTTTTCTCTGTACGGGAGAGCAACATCCCGTAACTCTCTCTCCCCCCTCACCTTTTCACTTAAATATCTCGCGCTTTGAACTCTCAAAAACACCCTCCTCTCCTGCCCTTCATTTTCCGGCGGCTTCCTCTTTTCCCATCCGTTCGATGCCGTATGCACCTCCTTGACCCCCTCTATGGTATTGTATCTACCTTGTATCCTCCCCTGTGTTTTTTGTATCTTGATAAGCAAATCTGAGTGTTCTGATTTTGCTATTTCTTCATCCTGCTACAGTTTAAGCCCGGCATTTATTTTTTTCATAGACGGCTGGTTTTTCTAGCTAGCGAATGATTACTAGTTTTATTCGGCCTCTGGGATGAAGCGTGTGAGCTATGTCTTTTTCTTTTTTTTGCATAAAGTGCGTTTGAACTGAGGACCGCTAATGGAGATTCTTTCCTGAAAGTGGGCTTTGCCACCCACTTCTTTTTTAGTGGCCATTCGTTTGAACTGGCAGCTCTTTCCGTGCCCCCCCCTTGTTATCCCGTTTCAGGGTGTTTTTGAGTGTGGAGTCCGTGTTTTTTGCTTGACTCCTTGCCTTCATCTGATCATTTTAGTTTCAACTGTTCTCTTTTCAGGCGACCGTGGGTGAGTTTCGAAGTCCGACTCCCTGCTTGTTGAAACTCTTCTTTTATTTCAAGATACGCATCCCTTTTAGTTTGCATTTTTCTCTCTTTTTTAGTCGACCTCTTGTGTAGTTTTGTGAGCCGCGCCGACGGCTTCATGATATATCTTCTCCCTCCCTGAGTTTACCTGGTCCGATTTTTTCCTGTCTGATTGAACCCTATTTATGAGGCGATCCTTTCGCCCGACCGCACTGCCATTGAAAGGCGTCCTCGTTTTCCCACCTCTCTCTTCGTCTCCTCCGAGGCGTTTGGGCGAACCACCTGGCAAAATCGTCTTTCAGATGTCTCCAGTCTTCCATTCCGTACCTACTTTACCAATTCCTCATCGGAACTGGATCTGACCGCTCCTAATCGTATGTGCCCCGCTCCCCCTCATGCGCTAAGTGGGGCATATATTTGCCACCCGCGAGCAGGCCTAAATTCTTGGCCCACTGCCTCCAGGCCGGCCGGATGTTATCGTGCAGTTCAGATACTTCCCACCATTCCATGTTGGTCTGTCCAGGTCCCCAGCCTCCCCGATAGTGCGCTTTCTCTGGAAGGGCTGGGATCGCTGTAAGACCTCTACTGGTGGATTCTTTTGCTCAGATGGCCGATTGTGGTGTCGAGCGCCTCTCTTTCTAGCCCCTTCCGATTGCCCTGATTTCAGGGTCTTACTTATAATATTCCCCCTGCATTTTCTCCGATTTCGACCGGTTTGATGGTTCCCTCCCGCCCCCCACGTCACCAAGTTTTACTTTGTGACCCCCTTGCTCCCAGGAAGCTCTTTTTAATTGGGACTTGTCCTCCCAGCGGCTTAACAATTACCACCTTTCGCCAAAGCGTTTTTAAGATCCGGCAAGTATATGCATTTCCACTCGGTCACAAACACCAATTTCCGAGCCTTACACATTGGATCCAACCCCCGCCAGGAATCCAGTACTATCTTCCAGCCACAAAGCTCTTCCTCCTAAGACCTAATCCGTTTCCTGTTGCAATCCCTTATTTCCGCTTTCCTGGTTTATTATTGAAACCCATATGCTCTTTTTCAACAAACTCCAGACGGTTTATCATACTGTATCCGCGTTTGGCTATTTTTTGCACTGCCAATTCCAACTTTTCTTGTACGCCACCAGGCTGCTGCTGCACGTGTTATTCTCGTTTCCCTAAAAAACCACCTTTCAGGTATTTTGACCTGGTCCCTCCCTGCTGACACAACTCACTATCTGTGTTATGCGAATGAGGCGCTTCTGCCCGTGGAACCTTTCCCTTCTCCCTAAAATGCATGCCCCCCTTCTTGAAATTACAGGTTAGGCCGGCCTGCTCTTCCTGCTGTTGCCTAGCTTCCTCGGACTTATCCCCCCTCTTGCGCGCCTCTATCGCCTCACACTGTGCGCGAACTGCCTTCGGTCTGGCCCCTTTCAGCTCTCAACTTTCCTTTCTATTCGGCCTGCTCTTTTAGAGTTTACTTC
>Ga0179593_1705081_pt1 | contig 10727 bp, 13 predicted proteins | sample CZODoug2_1_08_16_FD_185931 | JGI IMG/M metagenome (GOLD analysis project Ga0179593, IMG submission 185931) | Vadose zone soil fungal communities from Angelo Coast Range Reserve, California, USA - CZODoug2_1_08_16fungal (PacBio error correction) | ecosystem: Environmental > Terrestrial > Soil >... | reverse complement strand
TCTGTAGAGCCTTCAACGAGAAAAGGCAGGGACAGGGTCCCCCCCCTTTCCCCCGGGAAAAATAGGGAGGGAAAGGTCAGTCGCGTCTTTTCCCCTCCTCTTTTCTTGAACCGCTTTCCCCCGCAAGCCTGCCTCCGCCAACCGGATGACAGCCCCCGGCGACCTCCGGCTTCTTCTTTCCTCCATCTAGGAGAGGAGGTGAAGGAAATCTCCCTTCCCTTTTTCCCTCCCTTTCCCTTCCCCGTTTCTTTTCCTTTCTCGGTTCTATTCAGGCCGGCGATCATGTCGATAATAGGCAGATCCACTCCGAGGTTCTTTCTTTTTTTCTTCTTTAATCCAGAGGAATAGGCAAGACGAGTCATAGTTATCCCTCTTTTTTCCCCCCTTTTTCTTTTCCATGACCTTCCTTCCTTTCGGGCAGTCCACACCATCGGAGAGATAGGAAAACGTCGGGAGTTCTGGCCTCTTTTTTTTCCGGATGATAGGAGTTGCGAAGGATCATTTCCTTCCCTTTTTTTTTTCCCTTCTTTATGGGGTAGAAGGTAGGACAGCAGCTGTAAATCCCTTCCTTCTCTCCCTCTTCGGCTTTGGAAATGAAGGGTAAGAGTGTAATCTCTCCCCTTCTCCTCTTTCCTCACTTTATTCCCAAGTCCGGCCAGCCCCAGTCAGAAAGACACCAGTCAGGCCAGCACATCCTTCTCTTCTCTCTTCGGGGAGAGGTGAGGAAAAGAACGGACTTGCCGTTTTTTTTTTTTCCCTAGTCCTTCTCTTCTTTCTGAACCCCGGGTAATCGGCGAGCAAAAGAAAAAGATCCCAATCCCCCTTCCTTCCCCCATTTCCATTCAGGAATGAGAAGTTGTCTCCCTCCCCCTCCTTTTTTTTCGTGGCTCCTCCCCGGCCGAATAAGAGGGAAAGATGGGAACTCGGCTTTTCTCCTCTTATCAGAGGAGGAGGAGACGCTTCCTTCCCCTCCTTTTCCCCTTTCTGCTTCTCCCTCTGAGATCATTCCGGGTAAAAGGCCACTTCCCTTTTTTTTTTGGTGGAAAGCTTGGACCCCTTCTTCTTTTTTTCCCTTTCCCTCTCTGGTTCCAACCTTCAGTACGGGGCAGAGGAATAAAAAAAAAGATAGATATTAGCCCTTCTCTTCCCTACCGGTGAGCGCCCTCTCTCTCTCTCTTTTCTTTGAGCACATTCCCTTTGGCCGGCGATTAAGCCCCAGAGCCGCACCTTTTCTTTTCCCCTTTTTTTCTTCCCCTAATGAAAAAACAGACCCGATTCTTTTTTTCCCCTTCCTTTTCTTCCCACCCTGCCTGCCGAGCGCCGAAATAGTAGGCGGTAGGAGAGATATTCCCCCTCACGGAGCAGGGAAGGCAGGCCCTCCCCCCCCCCTCCTCCTTTTTTTTTTTCCCCCCCCCTCCCTTGAGTTTCCTTTCGCACTTTACATGGTGCAGCCGCGCCAGCAACCCCTTTCTCTCTCTCTTTCCTCGGTAGAAGGGTAGCCATTCTCTCTTCCCCCCTTTCTCTCGTCCTCTACCGTCACCGTAGACTGCTACGACGACCTTCTCTTATGAAGAAGGGAAAGGCCTTGTAGGTTCCTCCTTTCCCTTTTTTCCCTCCTGCTCTCTTCCGGCGCCCGGTGAAGGAGGCAGCGCCTTTCTTTCCTCCTTTGCAAGAGATGAAACAAGTTTTTTTTTTTTTTCTTTGGATTCTTTCTGCCGAGATTCGGAAGAGTCGCGTTGACCCGGTCTTTCCCTTTTTTTCTTCTCGCTGCCTCTACCGGAGACACGGATCGCAAGCGCCGCCCCCCCCTTTCCCTTCTTTCTTCCCCTCGTATCTTCCTTCCTACAGGGTACTTCGAGCCCTTGTCGAGCCAGATCGACGCAAATTAGATCTCTATTTTCCTCCTCCTCCCTTTTTTTTTCCTCCTCCTTGCTGCCCGAGGAATGGACAGGTCGACTGCATCTATCTTTTTTCTCTTTTTTCCCTCTCGACTTCCCTGCCTCCGTCCCGAGTTCGAGGAAATCCTTCCCCTCTTCCATTTTCATCCCCCTACCGGGTAGTAAAAGTACGACTTCTTCCTCATTCTTCTCCCCTTTTTCCTTCCCCCCCCACTCTTCCCTTACACCCGCCTTGTGGCATAGATGACACCGCAGCAGCACTGTCCCCCCCCTCTTCCTCCCGGAAAAGGGAGAAGACACGGGTCTATATCTTTTTCCCCCCTTTTCCTCCCCCCTGCAGGTCTCATCCTGGGAGGCAAGAGTTGAAAATGTAGGTCAGGTCTTTTTTTTTTTTTCCCTTTTGCGAGAAGAGATTGAGGATCCCCCTTCCGTTTCCTGCAGAAAGCCGGCAATCTCTTTTTCCCGGAAGAAAGGGTTCTTTTTGTCGGAAAAAGGGAAAGGTCGAAAAGGAAGCACTTTTTCTTCCTTCTCTTATCTTTGCCCCTTAAGGAATAGTGCGGTTCTTTTCCTTTTTACCTCCACACATTTACTACCGCGCTCGAATAAAAGAACATCTTTTTTTTTTCCCCCTCCCCCCGGTGGAGGAAGATGACCCGGCAACCAGCCTCCTCGTTTTTTCTTTCTTTTCCCCTCCCCCTTCTCGCTCTACAACCCAAGGGTAAAGCGGCAGTGGGTAATGGTAGAGCTGCACACTTTAATTCCTTCTTGTCTCCCCCGAAAGGAACCTGCGTTTTCTTTTCTTTCTAGAGGAACCCTTTTCGAGTAGGATGAGTGATATATAGAGATTGTTTCTTTTTTTCTTTCTCCCTGTTTTCCTCACCCGACCGGAGTGTGAGGGCGCCCGATTCCACCTCTTTTTTTCCCCCTCTGGAAGGATAAAGGAAGGATAGTTTCACCTTCTCCCTTCCTTTTTTTTTTTTGCCCTCACAATCCTCTTGGGCATTGCAGGTTAAGGCGGCGGCACAGAAGCTCTCCCTCTTCCCAAGAAGAGTGAACAGCGTTCCCCCCTCCCTCTTTTCTTTTTGCTCCCCTCCCTGGAGGAGGGCCGCGGGCTTGGTCTTCTTTTTTCTTTTCCTTCTTTTACCCTGTGGGAGACCATGACGCCTCTCTTCTTTTTCCTTCCGTTTCCTTTTCCTTCCCCGGCATAATGGTCGAGCGGGCTCGTCTTCTCTTTCCTCTCTTTTCTGGTGGAAGAAAACGCGACCGACTCTCTTCCTCCCCCTTTTTTTTTGTTTTTCTTTTGTGTCCTTCACGGGGCTGCATGAAGGGGGCTGCCTGACCTTTTTTTTTTTCTTGTTTTTCCGTTTCTATTCCGCGAGGACCGGAGGTCGAATCTCTTTGTCAAATGAGCGAGGCTATTCCCGTTTTTTTTTTCCCCCCGTCCCTTCCTTTTTTTTTTAACCATGGAGCACATAATGCTCGCCGACCATGATACGGCGCCAACGCCTCCCCTTCCGGTACGGAAATGACAGAAACTCCCCCCGCCTCCCTTCTCCTCTTTCCGGCCTCCGAGTTTCCTGGCCGGCCCGCGGGAGGGCAGGACGTCGCTGGAGCTGTCACCCTTTTTCTCCCTTTATGAAAATACGGCCAGCCGTATCCTTTTTTCTTCCTTTTTTCTTAGGTTCTCCGGCATGATAGAGACCGGGCATGCTTTTTTTTTTAAGAGAAGAAAAGGTGTTAAGGGTAAGGGGCTTCCTTCCCCTCCCTTTTTCCCCCTTCCCCCGGTTTCGTCCGGAGGTGCGGGGGAGGGGCAGCGGGTCTGGAGGGCAGTTTTTTTTTTTCCCTCCTCCTGGGAGATGTGTAATTTTTTTCTTTTTTCTTTCCACCCTTTTTGCCCCTTTTCCAGGCCATTTCTTTCACATCGAGTGCTCGGCACGTAACGCACTTCGCGGTTCCCCCTTTCTTCATTCGAAATTGAGATTTCACGAAACAAGAGGACTATCTGTTTTTTTTTTCCCTTGGACCCTTCGTTGTTCGTTCCCTGGGTGCACGGCGAGCACCTGCTGTTCTTTTTTTCCCTTTTCCCTCTTTTTTTTCCTCCCGTGGTGATATGGCTCCTTTCCTCCTTTTTCTTCTTTTTCCGCTCTTGCAGCAGATGAAAACTCACCTGGGACATCCTGGTTTTTTTTTTTTTTCTTCCTCCGGTGGAGGAAGATGGGAGAGGAGGGGGCCTGCTTTCCTTTCCTTTTTTTTTTCTCATCTTCGTTACGCGTCGGCCTTTACACCCAGGCGGCGAGAGATCGCTGCGCAAGCTCGGAAGGAACCCTCTTTTCCCCTTTTCCTTTTTTCCACTAATAAGTTTGTGTTTGTTTTGATATCTCTTCCTTCCTCTTTCCCCCTCTCTTCTTTCTTCGCAGATTCGGGTGACCCGGTCGTCATCGAAAAGCCGCGGCGATCTGGCGTTTTTTTTTTTCTTTTTTTTCTTCTCCTTCCCCAATCAGGAAAAGAGGAAGGCAAAGGCGCCTCTTCGTTTCCCTCCCTTTCCTTATTTATCTGCGCCGGTAGCGGTGCTAGAGGAACGCAGGCGCAGCGCAAGCCTTTTTTTCCTTTTTTTTTTCCTTTGAGAGGAATTGGAAATATGGAGCCCGTTCCCCCTCTTTTTTTTTTCCCTTTTCCCCCCTTGTGGACCCGCTTTCTTTCCTTCGTGTTGCGGAAAGGCAGGTCGATGCTCGCCTTTTCTCTCTTCTTCCCCCGAGAAAGTGAAGGGGACAGGGCCTCTCCCCTCTTTTTCCTTTTTTTCCCTCTCCGGTAGTCTTTTCTCCTTCCACAGGACCAGTCAGGCGTGGAACCGCTTATTTTTTTCCCCCCTCCCTTCTGCAAAGAAAAGGAGAAATACGAGACCCCCCCTTTTTTCCTCCCTCTGCCTCTTCTATTTGAAATCCCCGTACCCGGGGAAAGAAAGGGAGTCGAAAGACACCGACCCTCTTCTCCCCCCTCTTTCCCCTCTTTTTTTCAGGAAGAGATAAGTAGATCATCATCCTTTCTTTTTTCCTGCTTCCCTTTTCCTTTTTCTTCCCAAACGCGTTTTTCTCCCCCCCCTCTCCTTCCCCTCCCTCCGAGAGGAATGGGAAAGGACAATTGTCCTTCCCTCCTTCTTTTTCACCGCCCCACCATCGGCGAGAGGCACACTCCTTTTTCTTCAGGTAAGGACCTCTTTCCCTTCTCTTTCGGCCTCCTGTCGTTCTCGCAGTAGGTGCAAGGTTGCCGACGTGCTTTCTTTTCCTCTTTCCCTCCGCAGAAGGGGGGGCCGCCGACGGGCCTTCTCCTATCCTCCTTTTTCTTTCAGATCCTTAAACCAGCACAGAATATGTCCGCACGCTCCTTCCCCCCTTTCTCCCTTCCCTCCCCAGTCAGGAAGAACAGACAGGTCTCCTCTCCCTTCCCTTCTTTCTTTTAGTCCCCCTGGTAGTGCCGAGAGACCGAGGCGCCTCCCTCTTTTCTCCATATGCCGGAATCGGCGCTCCTCCCTGATTGTCTTTGTCTGGCCACAGGTACTTCCTTTTTCCCCCTAGGGAGTAGAAGCAAAAGCCCTCTTTCCCCTTTCTTCTATCCTCCTCCAGACTTTCCTCCTAGCGGGAAGAGGGATAGTTTCCCTTTTCCTCTACGCCGAAGGGAAAAGGCCCCCTCTCCTGCCTTTCTTCTCACAGCAGCTCGGCGATAGGTCCGGGTCAACGGCCACGAAGCCTTCCCCTTTTTTTTTTTTTTCCCTTCTTCCCTGAGAAGGCCCGAGTCGACCCCTTCCCCCTCTTTCTTCTCCGTTTCCCTTTTTTGGTCCACCCCAGCTCAGATATAGCAATAATCCTTTTTTCCTCTTCGAGAGAAAATGGACCACCTCCCCCTCTTTTCTTTTTCCTTTTTCTTTTGCTATTCAGCAACAGAGCAGCACCGGTCCTTTTCCCTTCCCCCCTTTTTTGCGGCAAAGAATGACACCCTGCCTCATCTCTCCCCTTTTTTTCTTGCCTTTGCTGTCTCCGACATAGTATGGTCGGTGTAGGCGATTTTTTCTTCCCCCCTTTTCTTCCCCCTCCGCAAGAAGAGAAGGGGCTGCAGAGCCCTTTTTTTTTCTCTCTTCTTGCGTCGGGCCGACGGCCCTGGTGCAGGACCGCGCCAGCCACCGGCGTCCCTTTTTCTTTCTCCTTTTTTTTCTCCCGGGAGATTAGAGGCCGCTCAAGCTTTCCTCCTCTCCCTCTCCCTACAGGTCGATTCCTCCCTGTGATGAGCCAGCGGCACGGTCCTTGTAGGTTCTTCCTTTCCCCCCTTTTCCTCTTTTCTATAGAAAGTCGCGCAGGGGAAGGAAGGACAGAGGGCCTGTTTCATTTTCTTTTCTTTTCCCTGAACACCTCGTGGTTGTCGTAGCAGAATAGGCGTCTTTTTTTTCTTTCCTTCTCCTTCTCCTTCCTCCACGTGGAAAAGAGTAGTTAGTCCTTCCATCCATTTCACCGTTATCCTTTTCTTCCCTCCCCAGTTTCACTCCTCTTCCGTGTGGAGGATAGAGCATGCGCTCACCCTTCTTTCTCTCTTTCCTTTCTCTCCGATCAGACGACAATTAGATTATCTTTTTTTTCTGATGAGATCTAATTGCGTCGAGCTGCTCTTCCTTTCTTTTTCTTCCCTTCTTAAGAGGGGGAGAGCATGATCTAAATCCACCCGGACGTCTCTCCAATGGCGTCGATTTTTTTTTTTTCCCCTTCCCTCTTCATATACGAGAGGACGACTTCCTTTTACTATTTTTTAAGTTTCCCCCCTACTCTCTTCTCTCCGGGGAGGGAGTCTCCTTTTCTCAAAAACGATGTGTGTGCTTTTTTCCCTTTTCCCTTCCCACCCGGTTCGAAGGACGGTCGATAGAGGCCTCTCCCTTTTTTCCTAATAAAAGGACAGGGCCCTGCGCTCCTTTCCCTTTCTTCCTCCTCTTTTCTCCGGTCATTCCCACAGCGTTTCTTCTTTCTTCACGAGAAGGGATAAAAGGAGGGACCTCCTTCCCTTCTCTCCTCTTTTTCTTTCTTTGGCACAGGTAAGTCTCTTTTCTTTTCCCTTTTCTTTTCTTTCCCTGAAGGAAAGGCAATCGGCTCTTCCTTCCTTTCCTACCCCCCCCCCCCCCCCCCCTACGAATGTCGGCGCTTTTTTTCCCTTTTTTCCGAGATGGACAAGCCTAGCTCGGGTCAGGGGTTTCTCCCCTTCTTTTTCTGTTAAAGTGGCCGGTTTTCGGCTCTGTGGTGAACTTTTTCTCTTCTTTTCCTCCCGGAACCGGAGGCGGTGGTCCAGTGGGCTTTTCCCGTCCCCCGTGGTCGCGTCGGATGATTTCCCCTCCTCTTTTTTTAGCACGCACGCAACCTCTCGGTGCTGACCCCTCCGGTCTTTTCCTTTCCGTACACGTTCTCCCCTGTCCGTGCTACCGGGCCGGTTCGTGGGCCGGGGGCCCTCTTCTTTTTTCCTCCCGCAAGAAACGAAGGATTGATGGTGCCCTTTCTTGACCAGTTCATTCCGATGACCAAGAGATGCCCTTTTTTTACCTTCTTTCTTTTTTTCTTACGAAAGCCGAACGGGAGGACGCGGGGCTGGTTTTTTTCTCCCTGAATTAGTACCTGTGAGGACATAACATGAAGCCCCTTTTTTTCTCTTTTTCGGGAAGGAATAATGGAGAGACGGGCTGTTTCCGTCCCCCCTTTTTTCCCTAAGTTTGGCACTCACACGCGAAAAGAAGAGAGGACCCCTTTTTCCTCCTTCCTTTTTTTTTTTTCCCGGAATGGGGATGGAATACTGGGGATGGCCTGACGTTTCTTCCCCCTCTTTTGGTTTTTGTTAAGATACTCCCCCTTTTTTTCGGACAGGTAGAAGATATCTAGCCTGACCTTTTCTTTTTTTCCCTCTTGCGGGACGGACAGTCTAAAGATAAGCTCCCCTTTCCCTTCCTCAGAATGTAAGGAGAAACGCGTCTTCATTCTTCCAGAAAACTCCTTTTTCATTCCCGCGAAGGGTGGCGGCGCCGAAGCGGAAGGAGTATACCTTCTTTTCTTCTTTCCAGAGATGGAGTGGAAAAGTTATACGATGACTCTCCTTCCACCTCTCTCAATAGAAGAGAACTCCTTTTTTTCTTTCCTTTCTTGGACTTATATATTACCCTTTTTTTTTTTTCCTCGCCGCCAGGTCGTTAAAAGGGTAAGGGGAGCTTTCCTTCCCCCCCTCTTTTTTTTTCTCCCACCAAGGTCTTTTCGCGGGTTTCTTTCCCTTCGTTTCTGGCTGTGGGCGGAGAAGCGGTTCACGCCGACTGGTTCCTTTTCCTTTTCTTTTTTCCTTTTTAACGGGTTACCGGGAGGCACATCGAGTGATCGGCACTGTCCTCCCCCTTCCCCCCCCCTTCAGCCTTCCTCTTCTCACCACGAGGGAAGAGAGGTCCCCTTTTTTTTTCCCTTTTTTTTTTTTTTTTTTTCACGGAACTGGGTGCACGGAGAGCCCTTGGTTCGACTCTTTCTCCCTGGATCTTGTCTATTCTCCTTTTCCCCGAGGCGCTGCGCATGGCGTTCAATAGCTTCCCCCCCCTCTTCTTTTTTCGAGGACAGGACGCTGAGCCAGGTGGGCGGCAGCTGGTAAGTTTTTTTGCTCTCCCTCACCTTGCTGTTCAAGGCCGGTCGCCGAGAAGATAGCAGAGGCCTTCCCCCTTCTCCTTTTTTTCCTTCTTCCTCTAAGGGAACCCGATGTCCCGCCGGGATAGAAGTTCGAATCTCTCTTTTCTCCTTCTTTCCCCTCGGGTACTTCTCCTCTTCTTCCTCCTCTTCTCAGCGCCGCCGGAGGTGTACAGGTCGTCACCCCTCCCCCTTCTCTCTTTTTTTTTTCTTGCTGGGCGAGAAGGACAAATACGTACCAGGCTTTCCTCCCTTTTTTTTTTTTTTCCCCCCCTTTTTCTGTTCTCTTCTTGCAGGTAGCGGTTGCTCAGGAAAGCCTTCTCCCTCTCTCTTTTTTTCTTTTTCCCCCAAGTTCTGAGAGGACTTGGACATCTTGCGCCTTCCCTGCTTCTCACACTTTTCCTTCCCCCCCTGCACGGTCACAGTGTTCGGAATGGGACCTATTTTTCCTTTTCTTTTTTCCCCCCCCTCGAAGGTAGATGCAGCAGGTGTGGATGTCGATTCCTCTCCTTTTTCGAGACCCCTTCTTTTCCCAGCCAGGGAAAAAGGTGCCCCCCTTTTTTGTCTTTTTTCTCCCCCCCACAGAGGACAAGTAGGAGTGGAAAAGATTAATCCGCCCCGCCACCTTCCTTTCGCCCCAACTTTTTTTTTTCCGGTCAAGGGAGGGCCTACTTTTTTTCCTTTTTTTGGAACGACGGGCGTCGAAGTACAACCGACCCATCGTTTTTTTCTTTTTCGACTCCTTCCCCGATCCACTCCGAGGCGCGAGGAGAGTGCCCTTCTTCCTTCTTTTCTTTTCCTAGTAGAAACTTGGCACAGCTCAGCGCGCCTCCGGCCTCTCTTTTCCCAATCTATCTTTCTTCCCCCCTTCTTTTCTGTTCGGGCAGGTCAGGACGAGAGGTGGTGACTTTCTCTTCCTTTTCTTCTCCTTTTTCTAAGGTTGACCGACGTGAGAGTAGCCTTCTTTCCCGGAGTCCTTCCTTTCCTTCTCGATCGCTTTCGACCGCAGGGTCTCTTTCCCCCCCAAGCAAAGCTATGTAAGCAAGGTAGGCCCCTCCTTCTCTCCAGCCAATTCCCCCCGTCCTTCCGCGGCAGCAGGAGGAGATTCCTCCCCTTCTTTTTCCTTTCTGTGAAGAGCGACCGCCGTTTCCTGCCCCCCCTTCTTCGGCCTCGGAGAGCACCTCCACCTTGCATGGGAGGACACAGGTACAGGCGGTCTTGCCCGTTTTTTCCCTTCTACGCCCGCGCCGAGAAGAATATCTTCCCTCTTTTTTTTTTTTTTCTTTGAGCGCGGAGGTCCCCCGGCGTTCCCCCCCTCCTACGGCGTGATTGAGGATTCTCCCCCTCCTCCCTCTTTCTTTCCCCCGGACACGAAGCAGGACGGTAGACGGGGCCCCCTACTGAGTGAGTCTTCTTTTTTTTTACCCTAACACGCGTCGGGGTGAAGCACTCTCCTTTCTTTTTTCTATAGAGAATAATCCGAAGCGGACCACTTTCTTTCTGAACCATTCTCCCTTTTTTTAGCAACCGTCAGGTAGCGCGTGGACTTTCTCTCCTCGGACCGGGGAAGGTACGGCCATTTTTTTCCTCGATTTACCCCTTTCCCTCCCCGGCGTGGCCAGGAAAGCCTCCTCGCCTTCCCCCTTTTTTCCCAGCGCGGATTGGACCAACACGTCTCCCCCCCTTTTTTGAAGTTTTCCCTTCAGCTCCTCGTGCGATAACGGTCCCCTCACTTTCTTTTCCCTTCCACCCGCGCCGACGCCGAGAAGAGCGCGAGTCCTTCCCATTTTTTTTTTTGAATCGTGCACCTTTTTTTCCTTTTACCGGAGTAAAGACAGACATTTCCCCCTTTCTCATCCAGGGCCGGCCTTGTAGGGATCGAGCTCATCCCCCCCTTTTTTTTTCATCCTTCCTTCCCTCGGAGGAGGTTGTTCTTCCCCTTGTGGCAGCGAGCAAAGGGGTGGTCGGTCTCCTCTCTGGCGAGCCGTTTTTTCTTTTCTTTGCAAGAAGTCGACGTTGACCCCACGGATATGGCACGTCGTCCTCGTCTTTTCTTTTTAGCGTCCTTTTACGCACTCGTCCGGGTGGATTTCTCGCCTTCTCCCGTAGAGTGCAGTCGACGGGAATTACTCGATGCCATCCCCCCCTT
>Ga0179593_1689303_pt1 | contig 10727 bp, 11 predicted proteins | sample CZODoug2_1_08_16_FD_185931 | JGI IMG/M metagenome (GOLD analysis project Ga0179593, IMG submission 185931) | Vadose zone soil fungal communities from Angelo Coast Range Reserve, California, USA - CZODoug2_1_08_16fungal (PacBio error correction) | ecosystem: Environmental > Terrestrial > Soil >... | reverse complement strand
AGAGCCCCTCCGAAGGTATCGTTTCATGACACAAGAAGATTCCTCTATCAGTCCCTTCTATCCGGTCTGAGTTACTCCCCCTTCTATAGTGAGAGCTGTTCTCCCCTCTTACGACTCCTTACCTGTCTGGTGACGAGCCGTTTTTCCGCGATTTCTAGAAAACAGTCCTGTATTTCCCTGGTGGGGTTGTTTTCTTGGGGGGGGGGGGGGGGGGGGGGTTTTCCCAGTTAATACTTGCACTACTATGCGATAGAAGCGAGATCTGCTTGGTTAGCCCGTCAACCTTCCCTTCCTTCGGAACCTATACTACCCCCTTTTTGCCATCCCGGGACACGGAAGTGAGTGGAACCCCCTTTTTTCTAAAGCTCTTGCTTGGGGTCCGTCTTGAAAGCACGACGCACTTCACTTCTCCTGGCTGTGTTTTTTCTCTATCTTCGTCTGGAAGACGGAGAAAACTTTTACAGCGTCGAGAGCGAGAGCGTATTTCCTCGCCGACGGTTCTCTATCGTTTTTTCGGGGCCGAGAGCCAGGACTTCTTACCAATAACCTTTCCTCCCCGCTTCTTCCGGTCCCTTTCGAACGGGGATCAAGTATTTTCTTATTCTTTCTCCTTTTTCCGAGCTAGAAAAGGTAGTCGGATCCTTTTCTTAGAAGCTTTCGCCTCGTCGAGCTGTCTTTTACACAGTCGAAGAAGACGACCCCATGTCGATCCCTGCCCCTATATCGTTTCACATTGGGCTGTTTTTTCAACAGGCCTACTCTCCGCCCTATATTATTTAATAATACGAAAGTTTGTTTCTGTTTGTCTGAGAGCACTTCTCAAGCCACGGTACTACGGCCCTTGCTCAGGATATACGGGTTTCCTTGAAGAATCTGTTTCGCGGCGTTTAACTTGGCGCTTTTTCGACAGCTCGCGCAGGTTCGTCCTCTCTTACACACACTTAGAATGGAATCCTTTTCCGTTTCCGATAGGATAAAAGAGTAGGCCTCTCGTAAGACCTCGGTATGCCGTTAAGTTTAGCATGACGTCGAGGAGGATCAGGTAGGGCGCTTTTTTCACCCTCTTCTCTCCTTTGACTAAATCCCTCCCCCCTCCCCTCGAGAGCTTTCCTCCCCGTTTTTTTTGTGGGCGCGCGTAACGAAGAGGATGTTCTCATGCTTTCTTGTTTTAACGGTAGTTGACGTTTTTTTGTCCGCTTCCTAGGAGATCCTTCTCCCCATTAAGTACTTTTCTCCTCTCTCCCGGCCCGTCAGAGAGAATGGTTTCTTCGTAGAGGGTCTCGGAAAATCTCCTGGGTTGTGTAGAGGCCTGTTTCTTTACTTGCAGAAGCTCGGCGCGAAAAGCTTAAGTTTACTTCCTTTGGTTGGAGAGCCAACCCGGTCCCTTTTTTTTCCCCCCCTTGCTTCTTGGGAGGTAGGAGAGTTTCCCCGTGTCTCGGCCTATCTCCTCTTAGAAAGGAATGGTATCTCCTTAGACGACTTTTTTTTTTGAGGTAGTATGTCCCGGGCACAGATAACAGTAGTATATTCGGTCAAAGACGCTCCATCTTCCGCTAGAGGAAGTCCTTTTTCGCGTTTTTCGGGCTTCCTGGCGTGTTTCCTTACGAGGAAAGGAAACGCATTCCAGACGATCGCCTCGGCCTCTTTTCGAAGAGAAGGTTTTGGACCTTCTTTTTTATCGCGATTGGCGACATTTCTTAGAGTTTTTAGTTTTTAGAGATGGGACTTATCGTGGAGTTCCCCGTTTTCAAACAGTACTCCTTACGAGTCCTCTTTTTTCGCTCCTCGGCTACCCCTTCCTCACTTCTCCTGAGGCGCCAGTAGATAAGCAGGAACGACAGTTCTCCCCCCTCATGGCAGTTTCCCTCTTTGGTTCGCGAAGACGGATCCCCCTCCTAGGGTTTCTCCCGGACCCCCAGCCCCTCCCTTTTTTCCTGTGTTAGGAACCCATCTTCTCCTTTTTTCTTTCTTTCGTCATCGAGAGAACATCTCCTTACTCCTATGCGCGGCTTGAGGGGCCTCCCGGATGAAGCTCCCTTTTTTGGTTTTCTCTTCCTTTCATCTTGGCTCTTTTTAGCGGCCGAGGGAGACTCCCCCCCTTTCTGGATAACGAGCGCGAGGAAGAGAAGTCTTTTTACGTTTCCTCGCAGAGGATGACGTTTTCTTCCTTCCCCCGAAGACGGGACCGTGAAGGATTTCGCCTGAAGAGCGAATGTTATTTCTCCTCTTTCTCCTCCCTCCGTTTGTTTTTTTTTCGCTTCCCCGGTCGCGGAGAAGGAACCCGTTTTCTACGAAGCTGCTCTGCTTCTCCTCCCCGCTTTCTAGGACCCACCTGTTCCAACACTCTCGTCTTCTTTCCTCTGCGTTTTCCGTATCTTCCCCTGTCCTCTTCCCAGGACCGAACCCTCTCTCCCCCCCCTGGTCCCTTTCTCCAGCGTCGAACGACTACATCGAGTTTTCTCGTCAACTACTCGCCTCCTCCTCCTTCTTTTTCCGAGGAGGGAGGGCTCTCGATCGACGACTTCTCTGCCCCCAAGGTTGAGCCGTTTTCCTTCGCCCTTCTCCGACTTGATACCTTCCCCGCCCAAAACCCCCCCCCCAACCCCCCCCACCAAAAACCACCAACCCCCCCCCCCAACTTTTCTCCTTTTTTTTCCGAACAAGGAGATCTCCCTTCTTAAGTTCGGGGCGAATTTTCTCTTTGCTTAAGAATGGATGCCCCCTCCTATGTTTTTCCTGACCATATGCTCGGCGCTCCGAGGATAGGCCGCTTTTTTTTCTTTATGTGGGTACGAGAGTCTCCACAAGATAGGGACCACATCTTCCCCTAAGAACCGCCTTCTCGAATATATCTTCGTATCCATTCCCCCCCGGTGCTGAGGAACGCTCTTTCCCCTTCCCTCGCCAGAGGAGCAGAGGCTGGTTTCCTTGCATTTGCGGTTCCTCTTCTTTTGCCTTAAGGAAGCTTCCCCCCTTTTTACGCGCTGAGCTTTGCCCCTTGCTCCGGGGGTGAACTATCTCTACGAAGGGAGAGTGTCCAAGCCGATTACACTCCCTTCTTCTTACGCTTGCCTCACTCTCGGCCCGATTAGTTTCCCTTTCATGTGAGGACCCCTCCCCCCCAACGCATGGGAAGCCTCTTTATCGTCTCCGATGTCCACACAAGGACGAAGCCTTCCCTTCCTACAGTATGTGGGAGGGCGAAGTTTCTTGGTTATATCCTCTCCCACGGCTCAGTTTCCGTTCCCAATTCTCTCCGGGCCGTGCCCCTTCTTGTCATTAGTAGATTTACTTTTCATTCCCGAGCGGCTAAGAGAGGGATTTTCCCCCCGAATCCTGGGAACCTTCCCTTTCCCAGTTAACAAGGGTCTATAATTTTTTAGTCCACTTCGATTCCTCTCCTCTGCTAGCTCCTCTTGGTTTGTATAGGAAGAAGAACGGCTTCTTCCAAGCTTCCGAGGCCCTCTTCTGATCCTCATCAGAAGTATGCTCTCACGAGGTCTTCCTTCTGGACTAATAGGGCTATCTTCCTGCTAAAGGACCCCCCCTCAGATGAGAAAAGGTAGTCGGTTCCTCCTCATACTTTCCTCCAGAAAGGTTCCTCACTCTTTTGTCGCCGGGTACGCGCCCAGTTTCCAGAGTTACCCTTACGCCTTCCGTCTTTTCTTTTTTCCCCCGTAAAGTCGATCTCCCTTTTCTCTCTCGTTTAATATAATAAGTGTTTTTTGAATGCGACTTCCCCTTTCACCGCCCTAGATAGAAGACTCCTAGGTTTGTTTGGTCTGGTACCGGGAGATCGTCTCTTTGAAGCTTTCAGTAAAGTAGTAGTCGGTTTTCTACATTGTCTGCTCTCTTACGAGCATTACGATCGGGATAACCGATTTCCCTCAGTGGTCTTCGGCTTTAGATTTACGTTGAGGGCATGTCCCCTTGTCGGGAGTCTCCTTCCTTTCGAGATTCGCGACCCTCCTTTTGTACGGACAAGGAACCCCCTTCTCTCGAAGAGAGTCTCTCTTTCTTCGTCTTCCACTTGAGGCGGTTTATCCTCATAAGGATATCTACCCCTTCCTTTGCCGGCCGTAAGGGACTTTTTTTCTTTTCCCGCGTCGGATACGCTCTGGTTTACTTCACCGCACTCGAAGAATTCCACGCATTATGTCCCCTGTTTTGCTGATTCTCTTTGATCCGAGACAGTGAGGGTTCTCTTTTCCTTTTCCATCGCATCTTCCACGGCGCTTTGCCCTCGTATGTATATTGCCAAGGAGTACCTTCCCTTTCTCCTTTTTCGTCGGAGACGAATTCGAAGACCTCCAAGGCTCGTTCCGGTCTTGGTAGCGAGTAGGCGGTCCACCTCTCGCCCTTCTCCTTTTTTTTACGTCAGCCAGGATGAGAAGTAGTATCTTCCCATCTCTGAAAGTTTTCTTCTTGCTTCTTTTTTTGGGCACTCTACCCTCGTAGCCTTCTCCAGAGATATGGTGGGTTCCGCCCCTCTACCCCTAAAAGGGGTGTAGACTATTCCTTTTTCCGGTCACCGCTACATTAAGAAATTTCCCCCCGCGTTTCCGCCTCGCTGGAATCTCTCGGGGCGGTCGCAGGTTTAAAAGCATCTCGTCTTTACGAAGCCTTCGATTCGTTCGTTTTCGCGAGGCGAAAAGGCCTCCTGATGTTCCTTGTCTTGATCCAGGTTTTCTTCTTTCTACCCACAGTTGAACTTGGTCACCGACCGCGCAGAGCCCGAGGATTTTCCTATGATCTGTCAGCAGCGAGCATCTTCATCGTATGACGGCCGTCTTTCTTTCCCGAAGAGACTTAAAAGAAGTCTGTAAACGAGATCTCCGGTTCTGGATCCACTGCCCGTTGAGAAATTCGATTGGCTCCCTCTTCGGACTTCTTTCTCCCCTCTAGTGACTGGATCGTCTTTCACGGTATAGACCACTTTCCTTCTGTTCTTGCTCGTTTTCCCTCCCTTCTCGATGTAGTAGTCACCGCTTTCCTTTTTCAAGTTGTTCTGTTTTTTATTAAAGAGCTCTCTTGATCCTTTTTGGAGTGTGGGAAAGGTGGTACTAGACGCGGAGGATTTTCGTAGACGACGACGTGACGTCTCTCTTTGCCGCTACCTATGACGAAGTATCTTCTTCTTTTAGATTTCTCCGTTCTCTTCGCTCTTTACCGGTCGTAGTATCCCCCCCTTCCTCTTTCTTCCCTGCCAAGTAAGCGGAGAGGACCACCTTTCTTTTTCTGCGAGATCTTTCATCCCTAGAATGTTTCTCTCCTTCACCTTAACAAGGACCGAAAAAAGATGATTCAGCCTCCATCCCTTTTCATCTAGACCCCTATCCTCTTCTAATCAGGATGTCGACCTTTCCTCGGGACTTTTCCTATCGAGAGATCGTAGAGCGATCGAGGCTTTCCCTCCAGTATTCTCTCGCGCCCTTCCCCTGGACTCAACGGGCAGGGATACTCTAATCTGGTAGTTATACTTATGATGGAGGACTTACGTTTTATTGAGATGATAGAGATGATGCCTTTTCTCTCCAGAGGATCGGCTCTGTTTTCTTTCACTGGGCGTCTAAGAGCCCCTCTAGTGTCCACCTTTGAGCTCGCCCTCCTCTTTTCTGCGACGGAATGGTCTCCTCGATTCTTTTCTCTTGCCAGCTCGCCTTTTCGAGTCCTTACTATTTGAACCGCCGCGCTTTCGATCTCTTTCGCGTCGTCTCAGTGTTGCGGTGTCCCTTTCGGAGAAGAAGCAGCCCCTGTTCGCCCTTCTTCCTCCCCTTTAAGAGGATGAATTTTCCCGACTTCTCTGAATTACCCACGTCCTCCTTGCAGCGCCCTTTCTCGCCTGGCAGCCTGGGTTGCTTTTCCCAGAGGCGGTCTTCCTCTTTTTCAGTGAGGACGCCGCCTACCTTCCTTTCTCGTGATCAGGTTCTCGCCCCCAGGACTAGCCGGTCTTACGACGGTCTACCGTATGGGAAGAGACTCTCTGAACGCGATTTGGAGAAGACGTTATCTTTCTCTCCTACCTTCTTTTTTCCATTCTGCGTAGAAGGGCACGGCAATTTTTTGGTCCTACTTCATGATATACCAGAGAGGCTTTTTCTCTTGACCGCCCTCTCTCCTGGCAGTCAGTTCTAGGCTTTATTTACGATCTTTATCCGAAGTCCCCCTTGTCGAAGCGACTAGAGGCGGAGGGGTTACGTCTCCTCTCAGGTCTCGAATGATCTGCCTTAGGGCCGATCGCCCGGACAGACCTCCTCCAACCTTTCTATCGTTTCTTCAGGATTTCCTAATCGGGATCCCGTTTCCTCTCCAAGGATGACGAGCTGACATGTGTCTTGCTTCTCGCCGACGACACGTGACGAAATTTCCCGGGTTCCCTCTCTTCCGTCTCAGTATTCCGTTCCGCGAACGGTCCTTCTCTGCCTTTTCAGATCTCGGGGAGAGTAAAGGAACGACCTTTACTCCTCCCACCGTTGTTTTTTCTCTCTATCAGGGGCCGGCGAGATTCCCTAAATTCCCTCTGAGCCCCCTCTTCTCTTTCTCTTAAGCACTCTTCCTTAACGGGAACTGGGTTCTTCCTTCTTCCGCGCAGCTGAACGGCTCCGGAGCCCCTCCTCTCCTTCGATAGGCCCCTTCCGTTATAATGAAGATTCTTTTACCCTCTTGGCCCTTTTACCGGAAGAACTATATGAGTTTTATTACGTCCGAGGATTATCCCGCGCTCGGCCCGGAATTTTTCCTTCTTAGTCCCTCACTCCCCCCTCCTAGATTCTTCTCCTAAGAGAAGTTTTTCCGATACGTGGCGTGCCATAAAGCCCTCTACCATCCGTTGCCGCCTCCGTTCTTGCGGTTCAGAGGCCCGCTTTTTTCTCGGGTTTCGCTTCATTTACTCGACGGAATCACCCCCCTGAGATTTCCCATTGTTCAGTAGGAGTTGTCCTCCCGTAGGGGTTAGGGTGAGAGTGCGGTTCCGATTAAACTTTTCTAAGCTTAGTGCCTTCTCCTCATTTTTGGAGAGAACAGTAGGGAGACGATTCTTTCTTAGTAAAAGGGCGTTTTTCTTACTGCTTACCTCATCAAGTCAGACGATAGCATATTTTTCTCCCAAGATGATAAGTAGCTCTTCTTCTGTGTGGGTCATTCGGTCCCCTCCCTCTTCTTTCTATGGCTGAGGTTCCCGCTCAGTCTACGGATTGCAGTTGTGTCCTTGCTGAGGAGTAGTCCTTCCCTTTTACCACGAGAAAATGAACCTCCCTTCCAGAAGTCGCGCCTCGGGCGAGGGCGCCTCCCCTCAAGTGCTTCTTTGTTTGAATATTTTCCGTTCCCTAAAGAAGGCTCCCTTTTTCTCCGCTCCGAGACAAGGCCTTTTCTCCCAGGCGTTGGGGCGAGCGATGCGGACACTGCACCCCCTTTGACAGGTTTCATCTTAGCTCTTCATTCCGCTGATAGGAATTTCTTCATTAGTAAGACGGCAGCCATTCTTTTCCGGGCCGACAGCTCCTTTCAAAGAACGGACTCTGGATTCTTCTTCTTTTAGACGACGTTTTGCTCCATTCAGAGACTTTTCTCTCTTCCTTAAGAACCTTGTGGGACGTCCCCTTTCGATATACGTATATCGTCTCTTTGACACCTATCCTCGGTTCTCTGATTCTTTCGGGCCCCCTCGATCCCTTCCTTATTTTAGTAGACCTCTTTCTGCCTTTACTTTTGGAGTATCGGTCAATTTTAAGGATGAGCGGGCGTCTTCTTTAGACGACTTCCGAGCGGATGTTTGCTGGGCGTGTTGGACAGTTTCTTTGAGTATTTCTCCCTTCGTCGCGCCCGACCCTGTTGATTCTGAAGTGATAGAGAGGGGTGCGTCGCATTTTTCTCTTCTTCCTCTCTATATTTACTCATCCTCCGTTGTTTTTCTTCTTTTCCTTTCGTAATCGTTCGCGGCGACGGCAACCTTCCCTCCTTTGAGATTCCAAGTCCTCGGCGATCCCCTTACAAAAAAGACCCCCCTCCACCTTTGCGATAGGTAATCAGAGAAGGTATTCGCCCTCCCTTCAAGAACCCAAGATGCTCACACCCTCTCCCGCGGTAGACGAAGACAATCGAGGAAAGGAGTCCATCTTTTTTCTCATTGCCCGTGTCCCGATTATGTGCTATACACCCCTCCTCTATGTTGTCTTTGAGCTGTCAGAAGTAACAAGTTTCCCTACGGATGTGTAATGGCCTCAACTTTCTCCTTCTTCTCTAACCCGGAGATATCGTTTGTGTTATCCGCTTCGGGACCTCGATTACTATATGGAAGCTTCCTCTTCGCTTTTTTCCCCTCTCCGATAATCGCCGAGAGCAATGACTCCTTTGGACATGTTCTTTTTTCCTTTTCGGAGGCTACTGATAAGCTTCTTTTCCTTCCTCTCATTTCGCGTTCGTGGATTTTTCTATCTTCTCGAGAGAATTAGAGGAGGAAGATGCGACGCTCGCCTAGCTGAGCGGCTGGAAGGCAGGGACCCTTTCACTTTTCGGACTCAAGTTTTTCCCTTCTTCGACCCCCTTTTCCCCCTCCGGACCCTGGAGAGGCTGGCTCTAATGGCTCGTGCCGCATGCCCCACCTACTCTCGCTGGCTCGACCGCTACGTACAGCCTTCTTTTTTTTTTTGAGGATTTTTTACTTCTTCCTTTCCTAATTTTGGGAACTAACCGCCTCCCCCCTTTCTCTTTTCGCGGGCGGAGATCGTAGAAGGAATGGCTCGCTTCCGGCCCTACGACGTTCTTTTTTTCGACAGGTGCGAACGCGATGGGGTTCTTTTTCCTACTCTTTTTTACCACCCCACCCCCCCCCCCCCCCCCCCCCCACGGAAAATCAGTACCACCTTTTCCTATTCTCCGGGAAAACGAAATTTCGATACCTAGTTCAGCGGTTCCTTTGCCCTCAAGAAGCCTTCCTCTTTTTCACGTTAACACGGGTAGATACCTTCCTATAATCTTTCGTGACGACGATCCCATTCTACGTCGTCAGACGTTTTTTCCTTTTTTCATCGACTGTTTTGCTCTTTTGAACCGCTTAAGTTCCTCTCTCCCTTCTCCTTCATAGAAGTAAGTTCTTTTTCGTTTTTTTCTTCGATCATCCTTCTCTGTCTCCGTCTCGTAATGCTCAAGGCCCCCCTGGTACTTTTCTTTCCTCGACCTCCTACGTCACACTTTCCTTAAAAAAAAAAATGGTCTTTCCTTCTCGAGCTGTCGAAAGGGTCAGCGCACCCCCCCTTCCGCGACAGAGGCGCGCGTCCTTCATCTCGGGGAGGCCCCCCTCCCGACCTTTTTCTCTCCCATCCCTTTTTTTTTTCTCGAATAGCGTGGCAGGCCGACTGGCCTTGAACGCCCTTTCGCGCCGGCTATCTTCTCTTCAGAATGTCGGCGCTTTTTCCTCCAGGGAAGCGATTCGTATGAACGGGTCTGCTCTTCAGTGCTCCAAGGAGTCGAGCATTTTCATTGTCTCTCTATCCGACGATAGGGATCTCCCTCTCTCTTTCCGGCAGACAATCGATGACGTTCCGTAGAGGAGGATCAGGTCCCTGTTTTTAATCGGGCCAGCGTCCCCGGGACCCCTTTCCCGAGAGTCGTTCTTAGAGAGTCTCTCTCCTTTTTCTCTACACTGACAGAGGATCGTTCCCCTCAGGTAGCTACCCTTAACGGGGACGTTGCGGCCCTTCTTTGTCTCTTCCCGAGTCTTTTTTTTCCTTCTTGAGCTCATACTACCGAATTACAAGAAATTGCCCTTTTTCTTGAACAAAGGTTTTTTGCCTGAAAGAGAAGTATCTTCCCCCATCTCTTTTATTTCTCAAGTCTCTTTTCCTCTTTCTCTTTAGGAGTTGGAAAGTAGTAAGTCCTTTATGTCTGTCTCGTCCCTCCGATCGCAGACCGGCCTTTCTTTCGGATCTCACCTTAAAAGATAGCCCTCTTCTCTTTTTTATGACGCCAGGGCATGAGAAGTAGCGTTTTTTGTTTCATTCTTTTTTCAATAGTCCTAGGAGTTAGATGGCTTTTCTTTTATCCTCTCCTATTTTATGTGACCAGGGGTTAATATCTTCTTCCCTCCGCTAAGGAAGGTAAAAGTTCCCTTTTCGAAGGGCCCTACCAGTACTTCTTCCTCAGCGAGGGGTTCTCCCTTCGGTCAGATTGTCCTCCTCGAAGTTTTGTAAGCCTGCGATCTTCCCCCGCGCGGCGAAAATTTTGTCTCCCCCCTCTTTGGGAAAGAGTTTTTTCTTGACTTTTCGACCCAAAGGAATCTCCCCCTAATGCCCTAGCCTTTTTTCTGTCCGAGATGATAGGAGCTAGCTTGAAGTTCCATATTGTATGCCCCTGACCTCCCATCCTTCCCCCCTTTCTGAAGAAGAAGGTCTTGTTCAGAGACGACCGTCTCCCCTTTTTGATCCCATTCGAGCCGTAGATTTGGCTTCTTCTTTCGAAGCGCTAGACTCTCTTCTGATCAGAGATCCCCCCTTCCCCCGGGAGACAAGACGATGAGAGCTATTTCTTCGGGCCTACGGATGACTGTTATTACCCGCTTCCTTTTCATCGAGTTTGTCTCCTTCTTTTTTCTTTTTTTTTGATTCGCTTCAGATGGGAGAAGCCGGCTTTCTTTTCAGAGCCGGATTGCTTTGGGCTTGTCTTTTCCTCGTTGATGAGTGGATGATCTCCATTTTTCACCTTTATAGCTGGTCCTTTTTTCCACTTACTTC
>Ga0179593_1677437_pt1 | contig 10727 bp, 11 predicted proteins | sample CZODoug2_1_08_16_FD_185931 | JGI IMG/M metagenome (GOLD analysis project Ga0179593, IMG submission 185931) | Vadose zone soil fungal communities from Angelo Coast Range Reserve, California, USA - CZODoug2_1_08_16fungal (PacBio error correction) | ecosystem: Environmental > Terrestrial > Soil >... | reverse complement strand
CGCTTCATGCGGACGACCGGCGAAAGAAATCCCGCTCTTTCTTCTTGTTCGATCGCCGGATGTGCAAGGGTCGAGGTTCTTTTCTTCTCCGCCGAAGGACGCTTTCCTTTTTCTCTTTTCTCGACAATGCAGGAAATCCTTCCACGATGGTCAAGAAGGAGCGGGACAGGTTTTTTTTTTTTTCTGTTCATTATGATGTAAAAACACCCCCTCTTTCTCTTAGGAAGGGCGGCGACTCCCTCCTGGATATGGAAAGGTTCACGCCCTCTCCTCTCCCTTCCCCCTTTACCCGATCCTGGGTGATAGTAAAGGACGGTGATGCCTTTCTTGCATCCGCTTTGAAGGGAGTCGGCCGTCTTCCCCCTTTCCTTGGAAGAGGAGGACCCCCTGGAACCGCCGCGACCTTTCGTCGATCTTTGCAAGGGTCGGTCCGTCTTCCCCCCCCCAAAGAATAATGCATAGAAGAGAGGCCGTTTTCTTCCCTCCCCCCTTTGATAGCGGATGGAAGCGGCTTTCCAGCCGCGGCCGGAAGATCTTATGGTCTTCTCTTTTTCCTCTAGAATGGGATTCGTTCCTTTCTTCGAGGGATTTGTCGCAAACCGGCTCGTGACCGCCCTCTTTTCCGCCCAGGGCTGGGCAAGGGGAGGCTCGGCCTCGATCGTCTTTTCTTTCCTTTCTTTCCCTAGTAAGATGGAGGAGATAGAGAGCCCTCCCTTTGGTCCTCAGACGACGGTCGCCTTTCCTTTTTTTACGAGATAACGAATGCCCCCTCCCCCCTTTTCTCCTATCATGAAAGCGGAATATAGATTCCACCCTCCCCCCAACGCAACCGGCGATCCTGCTGGTCGTGTTCTCTTCCAGCTGGTCAAAAACAAGCATCCTCAAGGCTTCTTCCCCTCCCTTCTCGGTCCAAGAAGTAGATATGACCTCTCTTCCTTCCCTTTTCCTTGAGCGCCTTGCCGATCATGTCGTCCCTTTCCTCGGTGATCGTAGGATGGCGGTGCATCCCCCCTCTCAAATGAAGAGAAGTTCTCCCCTCCCCCCTCTTTGAGTACGGAGAGCGCCCCTCAGGTGAAGGTCGGGCGGGCATCTCCTCTTCCTTTTCCCCCGAGGAGGGTAGAGGGCGATCCTTCTCCTTCTAAGGAGTGTTTATGACGTGGCGCGGGCTCATAGACACCGGCGTTTTTCTTTTTTCCAGAGTATAAATCGTTCCCCCTATTTTTTTTTTTTTGGACCACGCCGACGTCGTTCTCCTCCCTTGCGAGAAGCAGGGAAACTAGGGTTCAACCAGGTAATTCCCCTTTCAGCGTGGAGGAGAGGGGACGTTCTCTCCCCCCCCCCCCGGCAGAGAGTCCTTGAGCGCAGCTGTCGAGGTGAGTGGCACTTCTTCCCTCCTTGAAAAGAGGAGGCGGGTCTTCCCCTTTCCCCAACATCTCTTACGAAGAAGCCTCCCCCCTTTGATGCGCAAAGATTTCCCCGTTCAGGCTTGTACGATAACCTATCAGGTCGACGATTCCTTTTTTTTCCCCCCCGATAGAAAGTGTCTCCTTCCCTCTTTTCGGCAGAGTTCACGGCAGCCCCTTTTTCGAGGAATGAAGGAGGTTTTCATTGCTCACCCCCTTCCTTTTTTTCCTTTTCCCTAAAAGCTGATATGATCCTTTATCTTTATACGCGGGGGCACTGGGCTAGATCTGGGCGGCGATGGCCCTCAGGCCGGGCCCTCCCTCCCCTTTGCTCAAGAGAATATAGAGATGTTACTCATCCTCCCTCTTTTTTTTTCTTCTTTGAATGACCAGACGACATTCGTTCCCTCTTTTCTCTTGCGGTTAGAAGTAGATCACCATTCACCCGCGCTCTTCCTCGAGAGCAACCCCTTTCTTCCCCTCTCTGGAGCAAAGACGAAGCAAAGCCTCTTTCTCTCTCCGTCATTCCGCAGAATCCCGCGTTCTTTGACCGTGAAGAAGATAGGCCTCTTTCTTTTTTTTGCATCGTACCCGCTCTCCCCGGGCGATAGGGTTGGTTTCCTCCCTTTCCTTTTTCCTTTAGACCTTTCCCCTTTACGACAAAGAAGCCCTTTAGGTACATATGGGCGTCATCCCTCTTTCTCCTCTCCGTCGAGAGGGGATCCTCTTTCTTTTTTCCGCCTCGTTAGCAGCTGTTCCCTTTTCCCCTTCAGGGTCTTGAAAAGCACCTTTCCTCTCTCAGGATAGTTAAAGTATAGAGTGCTCCCTCCTCCCTCTCGAATAAGAGACTCTTCCCTGTTAACGGATATATAGAAATAGGATAGCCGCCGTTTTCTAAAAACGTGGCCACTATTTCCGATGTAGATAGTTGAAGGACCCTTTTCGAAGGTTGTTTGTTCCCCTGCGCAAAGACAGCCTTTTCCCCCCCATTAAGATGATAAGATTAGCACGTTATCTTCCTTCTTTTTAACTTGCCGAGGTCAACCGCTCTCTCGCGTGTGGGATCATGCGAACTTTCGAATTAGCTTAAATCTCCCGGACCTTTCTCTTTTTACGTCAGTGAAGAAATGGAAGGACTCTTCCCCTTCTCCTGAGTTAACGCTTGAACGACCTTCTTTCCCCTGACAAATACTAGCCGAGCATTCGACTTTTTTCTTTCCGATAGAATAGTCTCTTCTTCCCCCCGGCGTCCCTATTTCACCGCCTTGCGGCTGCTTTCGGCGCCTACCAGCCGGGTTGTCCCTACCTCTTCTCTTCCCCCTTCCTGGTGGCGTTGAAGAAGATAGGCCTCTTTCTTCAGAACTTTCGCGCCGTCCTGCGGCTTTTTCCATAGCTCTCAAGCAGGCATCAAGGCGAACGTCCTTCGACCTCTCCTTGGTAGACGGCCTCTTTTTTTCAGCGCAGCAGAGATCGCCGGCCTAAGTCCTCCTTTGCTTTTTTCTCTTTCCTTTCCTTGCGAATATAAGGGCGGTGCGCTCCCTTTTTCCCCCCTTTTTTACGGGTTCCGAGGCCCATTCCTCGTTCAATGGGGGGTTTTTTTCTCTTCACTTATCCGCCGCGGCTTGTCATGTGTCTCTACTTCCCCGAGTACATCAAATACGATGCGGATCTCATTTTCTTCGCTTTCGAGGCCATAGGCTTTGCTTTTTTTCAAAGATCGACACCAGACTATGTGCCCGACATCCCTGCTTTTTCCTTTCCGTTTAAAGAGAGGGTGTGCTTTCCTTTCCCGCGGCAGATCGAGCCGATTTCCTCCCTTCCTCCGGCAAAGCGGATGGCGGGTGCCCTGTCTTTTTCCCCCCTTCCTTGAAGAATCGGAACCCCCCTCTCCTTGCTTGTTTGTTGTGCCCTTGCCATAAGCCAGGCTCTTTCCTTCCCTTTCTCCCATGGTCGAAGATAGGAAAGTAGCTCTTTTTTTTTTTTCCCCCATCCTGCCGCCTTCTGACCATCGGGTTCCCTTTAGCGGGCATTGCCGAAGGACGCCTGCGGCCTTCTTCTTCCCCCTTTTTTTCCCTTCAATAAGGCAAATTGGAGGAGCGCCCCTCTCCCCCTTCATTTTTCATCCTTTGATTTCATGAAGACGGCCCCTTAGACAGGTAGAGCCGGCCTTCCCCTTTTTCAGAGAGAGGGGAAGAAGACTTTCCGTTTTTTTGCTTTTAAGGAGGGGATTTTCGGCGCGACCGTGCTCCAGTCCCTCGGCCTTTCAATGACCTTTTTTTTCTGCTACCATAGCGGCACGTGTCGATCTCCCTCTTTTGGCTGGTAGAGGTGAAGCCTGGTCCTCTTCTTTTCCCATGCCTCGCCGACCATCCCTCCCCGACAGCCCGATGAGTCAGACGGCTCTTCTCAGGGGTGATTTCTCCCCCCCCAACCGCCGATCTGTTTACAAGGGCGGCGAAATGCGACTTCATGACCCTTCCTTCCCTTCCCCCTGCCGCTAAGAAGAGAACATTTTTTCTAACATATGGGTCCCTTTTTTTTGATGAAGAGCTGCTCATTTCACCCCTCCCCTCGTGCAGAGGAGGTAGAAGTCTTTTCCCGCCCTTTCTCGGACGAAGAAATGCAGATTCCCCCCTTTCCCATCTGAAAGGGAAGAGACCAGCTATTTTTTTTTCCCCCGGCCGGTCCGCGCAGGACCCTCCCCTCTTTACGAAGCGCGGCCGTGGGAGCTGTCTCCTCTTTTTTTCCTCCCGATGTGATGGACGCTTCTTTTTCAATCCGCTTCCTCCTTGGGTGCTGCCGGGCGTCAACCTCCCCTCGTGTCCACTCTCTTTTTTCTTCCAAAGAACAGTTCAAGAGATCCGATGGACTGTCCTCCCCTTTTCCCCGTTCTTTCAGATGAGTTCCGCCATTTTCTTCTTCGGCGCTGCACGGCGCGAACGACGATCGCTTTGCGTCGTCTTCCTTTCTTCCTCCCCCTCTCCCCCTTTCGACCTTGAAGGAAAATGCTTGAGAGCCCCCTCTGCACGAATGCCTGCCCTCTTGTTCGACGTATCATTTTTCCTATAGAATTAAAACGCCCCTCCCAAGCAAGGGCGTCCTGCTGGTCGTTCCCGCGCGGGAGGAGAAGATGGTCAAAACCCCGTTTTTCCTTTTTTTCCAGAGGGCAGAAAGGCCCGTTTTTTTTTTCTCCTCTCAGACGTCGATCTGCCTCTGGATAGGAGAGGATCTTCTTTTTTTTTTTTTTGCTGCAAGATCATGCCGGCCCTATGACAGGAGAGGTGTATCGTTCTCCTTCCCCCTCCCCTGAAGGAGAAAATTCCCTCCTCCTCCCTTTTTCAGAGGTGGCGATAGGCGCGATCCTTTTCTGCGGTTCGGGTCGGAGAGCTTTTACTCTCTCCCTTTTTTCCTTTTCGAGGAGAAGCGGAGAAGGCTTTCCTGTTGTTTTTGGCGCGTACGCTCTTTCCCAAGGTCAAGATTCTACACTCCTTTCCCCCCTCGGAGTGGAAAGAAGATTCTTCTTTATTCCTATTGAGAAGCTGTAACCTGGAAGGCCGAGTCCAGCGTTTCGAATCTTCTCCAAAAGGGAGAAGCCCTCTCTGGATCCTGCGCGCTCCTCTCTTTTTCCACTGCCGTTAGAAAGAATTGAACTTCCTGCGATAGAGTCATCCCCCATTCCAAGAAGGACCCCGGTTACCACGCGGGCCGGCCGTTTTCGGGTTTTCCTCCCCTTTCCTTTACGATTATATATGAACAAACACGCTCTTTACGATCTCGCTGATAGGACGAGCTGATACAGAAGTAGCGAGGCTTTTTCCTTTTTTTGTATTTCAGGAGAATATCTGGTCTTCGGTTCGTAGCCCGCTTCCGATTCGATGATGCTCGTCGGTTTCCTCTATAAGTCTCCCTCCCCTTATTGAGGCGATGGGCCCCTCCAACGACTCTTCCCTCGGGATTGCTAAAGAGAATATATCTCTTTTCTCCCCCCCCCCCCCCCTCTCTATCTGCTGGAGAATAAGAAGGGACCCCTAGGAAAGAGAATGAGGGCCATTCTCCGCCTTCCTCGTCTTTCCCAATGCCCCCAAGAGAGCATCATCTCTTCCAGTCCTCTTATCAAGATAAAGAGTGGCTTCTCCCTCAAAGCGCGATGAGACTGAAGACCTCCTTTCATTCTCCCTTCCCTGAATCAGCTCTCCTCCATCCTCCTCCCCCGCTAGAAAGGGAGATAGGGTTGGTCAGATCTCCCTCCCTTCCCGGACCCTCCGGCCGGCAGATGGTAAATATGGGCGCATTCCATGGTTTCCCCCCCGGAGAGATGGTTTCCTCTTTTCCCCCGGAATCTAGCCTGATGTTAAGGATTGTCTAACTTACCTAGGAAAGAGCTCTCCTTTTCCCTCTCGGTGAGTAGAAAGGTGGTTCCTCCTCCCTAGGTTGAACTCCTTTTCCCCCGCCATAGGCTGACCGAAGGTAGAGGGGCTCCCCTTTAAAGAGCGGTAGAAAATGCTTGCGCCCTTCCTCAATTGGAGAAGAGAATTTTTCTTCCTTCCGCGAAACAAACAGCGCCTTTCATTAGCAAAGGATAGAATCGGGACCCCTCCTTTCTCCGAGGTAAAGAAGCTCCCCCTCCCGTGGGGTTGGCTCTGGGAAAGCGATCGAGAAGCTCCTCTTCTTTCCCCTGCTAAGGAGGAGGCCCAGCCTGGGCGGATGTTTTTTTCAAGATTAAAGAGGGCCGCACCTTTCCCTTCCCTCATGAAGAATGATCGGGCAGTTTTTCTTTCATCCCGTACGAGCCATTCCTTTTCAGATCGAATTAGGGACCGATTCGCCCCTTTCCCCTTTCCCAAGATTTAACCGCCCTTTCTTTTCTGAGCCTCCAGCGCGGGTTTTTTCTTTCTTCGAATTTTGAGGTTTAGACCCGTTTTTTTCTTAATGAAGGATATTCCTTTTTCAGTTAACCTTTTCATTAGTGCAAGCGTAGAAACATAGCTCTTCACGCTTTCCCCCTTTTCTTTTCCTCCCTCGCGTCGCTGGCGTCTCTCCCTCTCCTTCTCCAGTGCAGCAGAATAGGAGATCGCTGCCTTTCTTTTTTTTCCCTTCTGTCAGAAAATTGCAGAATATACGGTTCTTCTTTTCCTCTTCGAGTTCGGTCTGTACGAGGCCCATCCCTCTTTCCTTTTACAAGCGGAATCCCCCCTCTTTTTTTGAAGGAGAGGATGTCTACCCTTTTTCTGTCGACCCGACCCCCGAGATGCCGGGGCGACCTTCCTCCCTCCCCCTTTCCCTTCGAAGGAATAGGGTTGGATTTTCCCTTCTTTTCTTTTCTTCTCGTTGAGGCAGCTCGCGGTCGCGGGTCCTTTTCCTTTTTTCGTGATCCTCATGTATGTTAGGACGCCTTCCCTCTTCTTTCCTCCTCCTCCTGCGAAATAATAGGAAAAGTCCTTCTTCCTTTTTTTCCGTCCCACCGTCTTGACGATCCCAATATATTTAAGGTCACGCCCTTTGCCTTTCTTTCCCTTGACATAAGAAAGGATAGGGTCCTGCCTTCTCTCTTTTCCAGATCTCTAAGTCGAGGCTTTCTCCTCATCAAAAATTAAAGAGATTATTGTCCCTTTTACTCTGGCAGTTTCATTTGCTGTCATCGTTTTCCCAGATTAACATAGAAAAGGCACATCTGCCCTTTTTTTCCTTTCCCCCCTCCCCTTCAATGGTAGAACCCGTGGATTTCCTTTTCCCTCCCCCGTGAGGAACGGTCGCGCCTTCTTCCCTTCTCATATAGTGTTAATTTGATTAGGTTTTTCGAGTTCTCTACCCCCCTCCATTCATGAGAGGAAGAGGGCAATCCCCCTCCTCCCTGTAATCGCCTTCCCTCATCTTTTTTGAAGCCTGGGCCGACGAAGCCGCCGGCGTCCTGTCTCCCTTTCTTCCCGACAAGAAGGGAAATAAGCACGACAGCCTCTTCCTCTCTCTTCGAAGGGGTGATGGAGTCCTTTTTTTTTCTCCCTGAATGTAAGATCTGCGGACGTTCCCCCTTTCTCCTGCGAAATGCATTCCCCCCCTTTTTGGCACTCGAGAAAAAGAGGCGGGGACCTAGCAATCTCCTTTTCACCTCAAGAAGGTTTTTTTTTTTCCACCCGTGCATCCGCTTTTCCTCTAGTAGAGGAACATCCCCCTTCTCCTTCCTCGGAGAAGAATGAAGATCCCCCCTCTTCCTTTCCCCTTCGGTGTCTGCAATTATTTTTTCAGGTAGGAGATCCTTCCTCCCCCCCGCAATATGACGTAGAAGCGCGGCTTTTTTCAAAGGCGTCCCGGCATCCTATTCTTGGTAGGTAGAAAATACGATCCTTCCCCCCCTTCGAGGGTTTTGCTTTGAAGAGGTAAAAGATTACTTTCCTCCTTCCCTCTTTTCCCCTCCTCCCGATAGATGGACTTTTCCTCTCCGTATTGCAATTTTAAAGAAAGATGGCAGGGAGGCCCTTTTTCTCCCTTTTCTTTCTTTTTGATGAAAGGATCCCTCGATAATGCGAGGCGATCGCCCCCCCTTTTTTCGGTAGAAGCTCCTTTTCTTCTTCCCTTTTCCCTTCTCTGAGAGATATGGTTAGAAGCTGCCCTTCCCGGGCGCGGTTCTTTGGCATATCGCTTAAACGCCCCCCCCTTCTCTTTCCCCCCCTTCCCCCCCCTTCTACCTGATGGTCGGGGGACAAACCGCTTTTTTTTTTTCTCATCCCCGGCGTTTTCCCTTTTTTTCTCGGTCCGAAGTCGATATGAAACCATTTACCTTTCCCCCTTTTTTTTTTCCCTGAGGATTTGTAGTGATCTTTCTTCCCCTTATGACGTCGGTGATCGTCGGTCCCTTTTTTCATTTCACGCCGAAGGATAGACAGACGATTTGCTCTCGGCTCTCTCTTTTCCCTTTTTTTCCTTTTTTCTTCGCGTTGACCGCGGCTTCGTCACAGAGGGCTTTTTTTTTCTTTTTTTCTCTCTTGAAGGTCGTGTTTCTGCTTTGCTCCTTTTCTTAACGATCTAACATAGGCAAGGCATTTCTCTCCGGTTTTTCTCCCCTTCGTTCGCAGGCGGCAGCATATGCGATCCCTTTTCCCTTCCTCCAGCTGGCGAGCGCGTCCTTCCTTCCCCCCCCCCCCCTTTTGAAGAGACTGAGAGAGCTGTCCTATGGCTTTCCCCCCTTCCTCCTTTTTTTTTCTCCGTACTTGAACAGATGCGCGCGGTTCTTTTCTTCCCGAAAGAAAGGGCCCTTTCCCCTTCTTTTCTCCCTCGGTAACATAGCCGTGTCCCCTTTTCCTTTTGTAGGGTACGATCACCTCCTTTTCTTTCCCCTCTGACCCCCCCCCCTCTTTTTTTTCCGATGAAGAGATGTCTTCGATTTTTTTTCCACAGAAAGATCCTAGTCCGGCGTTAATCCTTTCCCCTAGGATTTGGATTAGGATGTTCTTCTTTTTCTTCTCCTTATCCTGTTGATAAGATTAGATGATGATAGCTTTTTTTCCCCCCCCTACTGAGGCGGGAGATGGCCTCAGGAGCGGGCCTACTTCTCCCTTTCTTCTCCCCGAGCATATATATATTGACTCCCTTTGTTGTGATCGATGCTCTTTGATCCCCCCTTTTTTCCCCCTTCCGCGACTGAGGCCCTTCCCCTCCTCCCCCCCCTTCCCCTCTTTCCTCAGTAGATAAAACATTGCCACCCCTCTCTCCCCACCTTATCCCCCCCCTTTTACGAAACAGCCGAAGCCACCTTCCTTTTTTCCCCTCCCTACGTCATCCGCCGCCTCTTTCGTGTACTTCTTGCATCGTCCCGCTCGCCGGGCTCTCGGTTTTTTTCATTTTTTCTCTCCTTTCCTTCTTTCTTTTCCCGCACAGCCGGCCGGCTCTTTTTTTTTTTCTTCGGCCCATTCTGGGGATATCTGGGCGCTATCGCAGTGCCGCAGCTGTTCAAGGCTTTTTCCCTTTTTCTTGCCAAGAACATCTTCTTTTTTTTTTTTTTTTCCAGTCGAACGGCCCGCTCGCCACCTTTCTTGAATAAAGTGGCAAAGGTTCCCTTCTTCTTCTCCCTGCTTTTCCCTCCTTCCCTTTCTTCGTGGCAAAAGAAAGCAGGTCGCCCTTCTTTTCCCTGGAGCTTTGACCATTGGTCGACCTTGGTTGTTTCTCTCTTCTCCCTCCCCCTCTCCCCCGGCGAATTTAAGATGATAAGAATTCTTTCTCTCCTCGCGGCTTCAAGCTCCTCCCCCTTCCCTCCTACCCCTTCTTTTTTTTCTTCTCTCCAAGGATAGAGAAGAGCGCCCCTTTTTTTTTTCACTGGTCCCCCTCTTTTCTCCCTGCCGAAGATCAAAGAGCCGTCTCCCTTTCCCCTTCCTCCCCCTCCCCTTTTCCCTCCTTTCCCTTCGTAAGAGAAACGGACAAATCCTGCTTTTTCTCCCCTTTCAGATCTCTTCGGACCCCCAAGAAAATGGAGAACCGATTTCACTCCTGCCTTTTCTTTTCCCCGTCGGAGAAATAACAGAGTTTTTTTCTTAAAAATTGTCTGGTTTTTTCCCGCGGAGATGATAAGTAGAACCGCGGCTCCTTCTTTTTTCTCTTTCTTTCCTTTTCCCCCCTTAGGCTCTAAGAAGTGAATTAAAGGAGAACGTTCTTTTCCTCCGAAAGATGATAGTAGTTAGAGCACGTTGCATCTCCTCTTTCCTTTTTTCATTCCTTCCAGATGGAGGGCAAAAGATTTCTTCCTTCCCTTCTTAACATATCTATCTCTTGACGTGTCTTCTTTCCGAGTAAGTTGACAGCTCCCTCCCCTGCAGTCTTTCTTTTTGTGGTCGAAGCGGATGTTCTTCCTCCCCTTCGCTTGCGCTCCCCCCTTTTTGGGTCAGCACGCAGCAAGACCGGTTCCCCCCTATCTCCCTTTCTTCTTTTTCTCTCCTTCTTCCCTCTAGGTAGGGATATGAATGTATTTCTCCTTCCCCTCTTTCCTCCTCCTCGGCAACTTTCTTCTCTTTCCCTGGATTGACAGAGAGAACTTCCCCCCCTTTTCTCCTTCCCCCCCCCCTCTATTTATAGGTCAACCGCCCGCTTGTTATCGGTCTTTTTTTTTTTCCCTCCCCAGGTTTTCATGCAGGTTGCTTTTTCTCCTGGTCGCCCCTTACCTTCTCGCGGGTGTTGATAAGAAGGAACTCATCCCCCCCCCTCGGTGCTTTTCTGATTGTCGCTCTTTGCTTTTTTCTCCTTGCTTAACCTAGAAAAGGAATTCGGACAATTTCCTTCGATCTCCTTTTCTTTTTTCTCTTTCGGTTAATTCCTTGCCGAGGGCAATCGCAGGCCTTT
>Ga0179593_1559737_pt1 | contig 10727 bp, 10 predicted proteins | sample CZODoug2_1_08_16_FD_185931 | JGI IMG/M metagenome (GOLD analysis project Ga0179593, IMG submission 185931) | Vadose zone soil fungal communities from Angelo Coast Range Reserve, California, USA - CZODoug2_1_08_16fungal (PacBio error correction) | ecosystem: Environmental > Terrestrial > Soil >... | reverse complement strand
CGACGACACCGGCCCTGTCTAAAACCCCAGTGTATTTTTCGTTCGATTGTAGTTCAACATCTTTATACTCCCTTTCTCTCACCCGGATTGAAACCCTTGATAGCCCCCGTTTTGTAAGATCCTGAAGTAAGAGTCGATTTTAATCTCTCCCCTGAGATAGGAATCCCCCCCTCCCCCAAGCCAAAGTGACTCTCGTCTTGGGCTGCTAATGGACCTAGACTGCCCCCCGCGATACTTCTCCCTCCCTTCTTTTTTTTGTGAGCAAAGGTCTTCATCCCTCCATAGGAACGTATACTAGTTTTTTTTCGATAGTCTCGAGAAATATTACTTGCCCCTATCTTCCCTACAATCCCGTTTAGACCGACTTTCCCTCCCCTCGGTCTAAATAAGTTAGAAAGTCTTCCTCTTGTTTGAAAAGTTCTGTATTTATTCTGTAGTACACCACCACTTTCATGGTAGTGAATGTCTCTTTCCTAAGTCTGCCACCCCCCCTAGGAAACAGTTTTCCTGATTGTGGAGTTTTTTTCGTGCCTTTTCGCTTCTCCCCCCCTTTTTTTTTGAAAGAACCAACCCGTTCCCCACCCTCCATTTGCTTTCCCCAACAAGCCCTGCTCCCTTCCAGCCGTTCTCCCAAAGAAGGTATTCCACCCCTCTTCCCGGTCGCGTCTCCTTCCCCCTTCTGGTACGAGCAAGGACTCTTTCTCCCTCGCCCCCTTGACGTAGCCATTTTCCATTGTTCCCAGTCGCAATCCCGATCTTCCTCTCTTTCGCCTCGCCGACTCGTATTTCCCCGCTTCTCTTCCCCGGCGTTATCCCTTCTTTTTTGTCGATTTCCACGCCCTGCGGCCTTGTCAGCGGCCCCTGTTCTTCCCACCCTTTTGAGGTCCTTCTCATCCGAGCGCATGAACACTTGGTTCCTCCCCTCTCGAAAGGCGCCAGATCCCCATCACTCATTTTGGTACCCCTTTTTCCCCCTTGCGGAGTCTCTTGCTAGTTCTTGTTCTTTTACGCCATGCATCGTCGACCCATAGGCCCCGTCATGAAGACCTCCTATCCCCTTTCCTTTAAGACCCCTCTTAGTCTGGCTGCTTTTCAGGTTAAGTGAGAGTTGAACGGTTGCCTTTCTTACTTCTTCATTCTATCTTCTTCCCTATTCTCTTTGCTCCTCCTCCGTTTGTTTCCCTTTTCGCCCCCTCGATGACGACGCCGCGTCCTTTCCTCCATGACTCTTTTCTTTTTCCAATTCCTCCATTTCTTTTCAATGCTTACCATTGACGGCGCTTTTACCTTTTTTTCCATGTTCGCTCTTGCTCTTGCCTGCCCAGCCGTTTACGCGCTGGGCCTCTAGACACGCGACAGGGCCCCCAATTTCTGGTTTACAGTGTCTCATTTTGCCAGGGGTTCTACTGTCGTTTTGTGTGACCCCCCCCCACCCCCCAACCCACCCTCAACAACCCTTCCTTTTCTCACCCGTTTCAGATGTTACTCCTCTCCGTGCCCTCTTTCTCTTTCCCGTGCCCTCTACTGATACATAATTCGAGCGTCTCATGTCAGAGAGAATTCTACTTCTCTGCCACGCGGAGTTCTTTCTTTGCAATGAGGACCACTTTTCTCCATTCGCGCACCCTCTCGGTACAAGCGAATCCGATTTTTCATTTCATCACGTTGCCCCCTTTGACTCCTTCGAATGGTCAAAGATTTTGGATAGAGGCTCTGTGCCCGATATGCTATTCGAACCTATTTCCCCTTTCGCGCCCTTTTATCACCCCATGATGCCGGGTTTGTTATTTTTTTTCGGGGGAAGGCCCTGAGTAGGTCTAAAACCTATACCCTCATGCATTCTTTGAAGACTAGCGTGACTCTGATGAACAGGCCTCCCTTTCTGACTTCGAAGAATTGGTAGCTCCCCCCTCCCTACCCTTTTTTTTAAGACCTGATCTCGCACGTACTGATGCGGTGCGCCGGCTCAATTTTTTTTCCGTTGTCAGACTCCCTCCCGAGGCATCTCGAGAAGATTTGGCTAAGAGGTCCCGGGTCTCTTTTGCAAGACAATGGCACCCACCCCACGGGATCAAAAGAAGAGAGACTTCAATTCTGAGGGGGCGAGGGATCCTAACAACTTTTAGGAAAGTTGTCGATGCCCAGCTTGCGTCATTGAGAGGGTTTTTTGTTCTCGGACATTTTTTCTCTCTTCTCCCTTCGAAGAAGTCCCGCAGGTCCTCTGACAGTCCTTTTTTTCTAGGGGGAGATAGTTTTGCTGTTTTTGTCCCCGACACGCGAATACCCCTCAGTTGTTATTCCCCCCGTCATTTTTTGTCTTAGTCCTGCCTCATGAGATGGTGAAGTTTTTCAAGCTCCATCTTGTTTTCGTCTCGCTAACCTTTTCCCCCCCCCCATCTTGTTCCCGATGACATTCGCTATCTTATTCGAAATTAAGGTTAATTGGAAATTTTTCTTACCTCCAACGAAAATGAGAAACACTCTTTTCCCTTGCTTCCGCTTTTTCTTCGAGAGATGTAGGTCCTGTATAAAGTCAGAGTGATCAGAGGCCTTCTCCCCCGTCCCCAATGCACCTCTTATTGGAAAACTTTTTCAGTCGAAGCCTAATTGCGTTTTTTATCCTTTTGGACTTTGATTTTTACACCCCTTTCTCTTTCTAATACCCTGTCTGGCGCATGCCTTTTCTCCTTTTCTTAGGAGAGCGTGTTTATTTAAGTACCTAAGTCCTCTCTCGGACATTATTGGCTATCTGGCCTCTTTGAACGACATAATGCCCGGCGCACACTTGCCCTTGTTCTAATAGCATATACAACAACTCTTTTTCCTCATCACTTTCCCCCCTCCCATTTAAATTAGTGCCCCTCTCCTCTCCTAGTTTTGTGTTCGAAAATTGTCTTTCCCCTTTGCGTTCCTTTTTCTTGTTACGGGTCAGACTTTTCCTCGGTGGTCTCTTGTAGGATCGGCCCCCCTCTCTTTATACGTTCCCTTTCTCTCCACTGCTTTATACTCTTCGAGTGTTCTTTCGGCGGGCCGAGGGGTCCCAAATCTAAACCGCTGTTACCCTTTTTGCAGATGGTCTATCCCGACTTTCTTTTTCGGGTCTTGTAGACTATGGTCCATCTGAAAGTTCCACTTCGACTTTCCTTTCCTATTTAGGACACCATCTGAGGTTGGTTCGTTTTTAACGTCTTGATGTTTTAAGAATCGCTTTTTGGAGTTTGTTCTTTGGTAGCGACCCTTTTCCGCACGCCTCTGATAAAAACTCACGCCCTTTCCCCCCCCAACTCCCCTATCTTGTCGACCCCCCCCCCTATCCCTTTTATGAGCACTAGACCCAACGCGTTCTAAGGAAACCCCTGACTTCTTGGTTTTCCTGTAATTTCCGCGCTTTGATTGTTCTTTCCCACGTCGTTGGGGGTCAGGTCCCAGCCTCCCCCCCCTCGCCCCTTTTTGAAGTGCCCGGTTAATGCCCTTTCAAGTTTCTATTTGCCCTGAAGCATTCCCGTCTTCTAGAGGAGAGGCTTGCTAAAAAACTTGTCTTGCATTTAAAGGCTTGGAGATCTTAGTCCGTAGGCCTTTCCCCCGTTGACGAATAGCATGAGCAAGCAAGGTGCAAAGTACGTTTTTATCCCGTTCTTAACTGTCTCCCCAGTTTCTCATTAAGACGTAACTGTCCAATTAGATGCTTTTGTTTTCCTCTTCCCCAGTGACAGAAGCTCATAGGAGTCGGTCCGGTTTCCATGAGCTTCAGAGGTCCTTCCCCAAGTCCGATCTCGTCCCAGAATTTCCCAGTGTTTGTCGGACGTCCTTTTCCTCCGCGCACGCTCCTTCTCATTCTTCTGCCCTGCCTTCCTCACGTGACCGAAGGTCTCTAGGTAGTAGCTTCTTCCTTGTTCATGAGAGCTCCCTTAAAATAAGACCTGGTCCCCCCCGCTACCTTTGTTTTGCCGAGCATTTGCTTTTGTCGCACTTCAGAAGAGAGGCCCTGTTTCCCCCCTGCGGCTTCCCTGAGGATTTTTTCATTTCTCACTTCTAGCCCTTTGTCCGGGGGCACTTCGGTCTTAAAGATTTTTTCTTATGTTCTTCCGGTTCGAGCTCCTTTTCCTCCGTGAATTGCGCGACGTCTTTTTGCGATGAAAAGCCCTCTTTTCCTCCCTATCCCCGGGAGACTTTTCTCAGACTTTTCTTCGCCAACTCACACTGATCCCAATGATCAGACGACCCTGATCGATTTGAAACTCCCCCCAAAAGGGCCCCCGCTTCGACCTTTTTTGAGCCTCCTCACCATCTTTTTTTAGTCACGCGGTTTCATCTCCCTGATGAAGTCTTTTTCCCCCTCCGCGACTGCATCGGCCACCCTTTTTCCTTCCTCCAGTTAATGTCGGCCCTCCCCCCCGCTCCACCCTTAGCATTCTCCCCCCTCGTTTCCTCATTTCGCGAAGAGGTCCTCGATTATGAGTCGACCTCCCCTTGAGCGTGCAATTTTTCTTTCTTGGGACCGTCGACCACTTGACTTACTGCACGACAGGCTTTTGGCCGAGCATGACCTCCTACTACTTTGAGAGAAAGCAGTCTCTCGCTTCATGCGCTTTCCTTGAACTCCGATCATATGGACGTTTTCCTTTCGACTCAATCCCTTTCCCTCTATACTATTAAGGAAAGACTGACCTCTTCCGTTCGAAACTTAGGCCACATTTCCTTTATTTTTTACGGCAGGGAATATCGACCTAACCCCGAATTTTCTCCCCCCAAGTATTATCAGCAGAAGGATGCCCCTTTCCCCCGACGTAATGAAATTCCCCCCTACTGTCCCAATGGAAATCCTAGCCGACTGATAAAAAACGGTCCCGTTTTCCCTCTTCGGATTAGACCAACCCCCCCCCCAGAGATGTCCCCTTTGACATAAATCGCGGATCCCACTTTTACTCCCAAGAGTACTTTAAGGTCCCCGGCGCCTTTTCTCGGTCCCGCGCGTGTGCCCCTACAGGCGTTTTTTTAATTGGTCTTCGCCAGCTTTTGGTTTGGAGCGAAGTCCCCTCTTGTATTTCCCCCCCGACTAAAACTCCTCAAAGATCCCCCCTTCTTTTTTCTCCAAGCGACATCCTCCCCTTGCCCCCTCACTTCTGACACCCTCGCATATCGTGCATACCCACACCTCAGTCCCCCCTTTTATTTGGAAGGTTCAATCGTTGCATCTAAACATCAGCCTTCTACGGAGCTTACATCCCCCCATATGAAACACCTTTATAAGGTTTTCTCCCCCGTAGCAGTTTCTGCTCCGATTTCGCTCTGCACTGTTTCTTCACTAGATGCATTGGAGATTGATGTTCCCTCTGAATACATTAGGGCATCCAGAACAGAGAGATTGAATTCTAAGCAGCCGTTTTACTTGTTAATTGATCATGGCTTTCTGTTCAGACGACTTCATCGTCCCCTGACTCAAACGAACCTTTGAAGAAGATAAGGCCACGTCCCCGACAGGTAGGGACAATAAGAGTTGGGCCTTACACGAATTCCCCCGTATCCCATCCTCGCCGAGACTTTAGAGATAAGCCGCGTGTGCAGTTACGGGCTGATCGAAGCTTGGGCTGCCAACGTATTCAGGGGGTTCTTGGAGACTTGCTTCACTTACATAGCTGATTGTCTCCCCTGGCCTGAACTTTGACAGGATCGGTGCATGACATCCCCGTCTCCATGAAGTTTGGATTCAGTCCTTCCCTATTTTGACTACTGCTGCGTTCCCATCAACTTGTAAATAAAAAGAGGAACACCCCTTAGTGAGCGGGTAATGGTCATTATGGGGCAACCTATATCCGTGTGTCTTGATGAGTAACGCGGATTTCTGGCGAAGCGCGCATAAGTAAGCCTTCCCCCCTCCCCCTACATTAGCGTCTTCCCCTCTTCCATCCCATGGTCCATATCATTAAAGAACTCCCTCAATCCCCCCCGGAAAGCTTAGAGGCGTGTGCCACGCCTCTCTCCCCTTACTTAGGGCTTTTCAGTGAAAAAACATTTATTCCGATTTTTATGACGATGGGAGCATCTCAAGCAACGCTAGCTTCGGAGAGTAGTCTCCACCTTCCCCTTTATTTTCCCCTTTTATGCCCTACACTTTGTTAGACATCTCAGCTCGACCGCTCCCCTTCTAAGCGTCCTCCCCCCTAGTTAGATCGTTGGTATTTGACACTCTTAAAACAGATGTCGTTCCCTCATCCTTCCGTTGCGTCCCTTACCCGTCTAGAAAGCCATTATCATTTATGACCCTCAGATTTCTTCTGCCAACCGATGTCCTCTCTTACGTCAAGAATGTCTGCGCCTTCTCCAAACCACCACCCCTCTTCCTCCGCCAACGGGTACTAATAGCCAACCCCCAAAGGTTCGGGCCTGGCGGTGAGGAGCTTGTGTTTGTCACCTCTACATAAGAAGACCCCGATCTGACCTGATCAGCGCTTCCCCTCCTTCGGCCTAAGGCCTTTATCCCCTTGTATTCCTCAGAGAACCAAGCAACTCCATCAAAGAGCCCCGTGCGCAGAGCATGCAGAGATGTGGTTTCGACTTCGACGCCTTTTTGCGAGCGATGATTTAAAGCTGAATGGGGAACAGGGAATTCGCTCCACTCCCAGTCTTAACTGCTCCTTTTGAGATATCTCGAGAGCCTCTTCATTCCTTCCCGTTTGAGTGAATTGACTTTTTCCGCTTTTCCCCTCCGGAAATCCCCAAGCCCTTGAGTATTTCCTTCTTTCCGCGAAAAACGTCTTCCCCCCCCCCCTTCGTGCAGACCCTCTCGTTGCGTGCTGCATTCGTGCAGTCTTTCACATCCTTTTAAAGAGTAATGCTGGTTTTGAGGCCGTGGTTGCCCCACTTCAATGCTTATGTGCGAGCTTTTTGCTCATCTTCAAGCCAACCCGCGAATTTCTAACTCAGATCTCCACAAAAAGTCCCTCAGCATCAAGTCCCTTTTTAGATTCTCTTTTGCTAGAGGAAACTTTACCCTACCTTTTGATAGGAAGCGTCTCCTTCCTGCAAAGTTGATGGTCGCCTTTTTTCCACTATCCCGCCTCTCTCAATTACCTCGCGTTCTAGAAAGTCAAAATTGTGCCTGAAAATGAAACTCCTCTTTTCTGCCTTTGACCCTCGATACTTTCCTTCCTGCGAGACGGACCCCTCTCTTCCAGAGATGGGACGAACTCGTTTCAGGATGTGATGGACTTTCTCCCCCCCCCCCCTTGATACCTTGCCATCCACCTTTTTCGATTTAACGATTTACCCCATCCCCTTTCCCTGATCTCCCTTTTTGACTGTCTAGCCGTGGATCGCTCTGTAGCGCTGGTTTTTTCCATACGCCAGCTAACCTTCGCAATTCCACTCCGATCTGAGAGTTCCCCTTTTTTGTTCCACTGCACGCCTGAAATTTATCGCGCGGTTTCTGAGTCATGTTCAAGCTGCCCTCCGTCAAAATAGCTCATGGCGTAGTGGTCTCTCCATCTCTCTTTTCACTACGGAATAGTTGGGTTTGATTTAGTGGTGTTTTTTTTTCTTTTTTTTTTTTTTTTTTTTGTTTTTTTTGACGGAATGCTTCCCTGCGATCGCGTCTAGAATCGCCTTTCCCTGACGTTCCTTCCTTAAACATACCTCAGCCCCTTCCGGCTTCCATTTTCCCTTGGTAGTAGGTCCCCCTATTTTCATACTCTACGTTTTTCGTCTTTCCCTCCCATCCGTCTACTGATGTCCGGCCGCCCCCCGGAGACGTTTTCCCTTTTACTTGCGCTCGAGGGTTCGGTCCCCTTTTTCGTCCTACGTGATGCAGGGCTCCATCCTTGCCGCATTTTTCTTTTCCTGGACACGTTTGAAGATTGAGTTTTTTGAATGACCACCCCCTCCGGAGGAGCCGTTGCCGAACTTTTCCCTGATTTTCCCCCATTTTTGCTTGACGATGTTTGCTCTGGGAAACAAGGCGTTTTTTATTTCTTCCTGAGCGTCCTTCGTGTCTAAATTTTTGTGCGTGCCTCCCCCCCCCCCACCTGGTTGCACTGATCTCTCTCCGAAATGCCCCCCTTCGGTTTTCCCATTAAGAAGTGACCTAGTCCTAGAGCTACCCTGGTCTTGTTGTATTATCGTTTAGGTTTTTTCGGTAGAGTAACGTTTCCTGATGCCTCCTTGACGGTGTTCCCTCCCCACCCCCCCAGCTTTCATTCTTCTGTCGGACATCCTTCTAGGCCTAAGGCCCCTCTAAGTCAGTTGTCCCGGTTGTGTAGCCTTCCGTACAACTGTACTCCCCTTCCCCAGCCTAGAGCAAAGTTATTTGCTTCCCTCCCGGGCAAACGTCTTTTCTTCCCCTTCATGACAGTCGGCGTACGAGACCACAACTGACCTCGACTTCCTGGCAATACTACCTGGCCCCATCCTGCTCTACGCGCGGCAACCCTCCCGGTTTTAAGATTCCTCCCCCAATGAAAGTTCCGTCCTTTGAAATTCCTTGGGGATTTATGTTTTCTTTGTGTTCCTCCCAAAGTAGAAGATTCCCGTACATTTCTCCGTCCAAGTAGATATGCAATGATCTTTTTTTGTCTAGGGGACGTGTAGGATTCGGTGTTTCCCTCTTCTGACACTAGTCTAACGCTTTTTATCGGCCATGTTGTTTCTTAGGTCCCTTTTGATCCACCTCCTATTATGGATGACCGTTAGCCACGGCTCTTTGCTGTTTCTCGGCCGATTTCTTACCCGCTTTTCCCCCAGATGCGCGCTCATTCCGCGCTTTTTTATCCGAATTTCTGCAACAGGAAGGGATTGCCCCCTCCTTTTCTACCTCCCACCTAAGTTTTCCACAGGTCGAGGTCTCTCTTCCTCTTCGCGCGCGAGATATTCGTTCAAGCGCCCTTTGACCCCCCCCCCCCCTTGTGATGAACTTTTTTTTCGCGGATTAGTCACCCCCCCCCAGCCCCGCGGACTTTTGGCCCTCCGGAGCATCTTTCTGGGTATGATAGGTGGACTTTCCTCGTGTTTTTCCTCTTTTCTCCTCCCCCCCGCGTGTTCTTGGTCGGTTGTTATCTCCGATCTTTCTTGCTCATATCCGAAGATTTTCCTTCTCAACTGCGGCGGTTTCCTCGGTTTTTTTCGGAACGGCCATGCATCCTTTTCCTCCCCCCACGCAACTCTTCCGCTGTTCGACATCATGTCCTCCATAGCCCACCTGGACATAGGGCCCGTCCTTCGGCGCCGATATTTTTCCACTTTGGATTCCTTTCCTTTTGGATCTGTAAAGGGGTTCTCCTATCGTATGGGCGTCCTCCTCGGAAGACCCTCTAGCCCTCCTTCGGTAGAGACCCTTCTTTACTTCCCTTGGTTCCGATTCTTCTGTGTTTGAAGATTTTAGCTTCCCCCCCTTACGTCGCCCTTTTAACATCTTGTTTAAGTTCATTTCATAGAGAGTATGCGGGATTTCTATGCCAATAGTCCTGAGTATAAATATTGTCTTTTCCCAGAATATTTTCGTCAATGGCTGCATGTCTGCTTTCGGTAGGTTCTGGGATGTAGTTTCTTTTTTAGAATGGCGCGCTTTTTTCTTTTGTGGTAGAGCCCCTTGGCTTTTTTTGACGCCACCAGCTGGCTCCCCCCGCTAGCTCTTCCGGGTTTTTCTGTTGTGCGTCCGTGCTTTCCCCCTTCCGCAAAGCGAGATGACGTTCACTGGACTGAGGGGTTTCGTTTGACCTGGTGTGACGTTTTGATCTTTTACCTGACTGCAATTTTTGTGGTTATTAAAGTCCATACGAACGCCCCTCGCTTCTGCCGACCCACTTTCCCTTTTTTTGGTGCCTTCTTCAGATTACCGTTTCCTGACTTCTGCGCCGATATACCTTTGGTTCATCTTTTTTTATTCTATAGCGCCTGCAAGGACTAGAGCCTTTTGAAGACCAGGTGCCTATGCCCCCCCCGAAGGCGCACTTTCTTCTGTCCTGCATCTCCTAGGCAGTCTCTATTGTCGAAATAGTCAAGTCCCTCGTCAAATGCCAGCTCTTGTTTGCTTTCCCCCCCCCCACCCATGACAATGAGCTGGCCAGCCGTTCCCAGCACAAAGTCCGATTGTACTCGGAATCCCAGCACTTTTTTTCCCCTGCAAAGGTGAAGTAAAGCACACCTCTTTAATGCCAGTCTAGTTTCCCCAGTCAGACCCGGTGAGCTTCTGCTTGGCCCTCAGCTACTGCGCCGACATCGTCCCCTGGTCCCCCCTCTTTTAAGTGTCCTAGTTTCGCAGTTTCCTTATCTCAGATTCGCTTCGAATCCACCCCCCGGCCTCCTTCTGGGGGATTTTTCTGTCTCCCCCGCGGCCATTTGGATTTTTTTCAAGGTTTCATTGTTTTTCTTCTTGTGATTATAGGTGATTGGGCTCGGCCAATCTCTTATTTTCTCTCGTTTTTTTTTTTGATCTGATTTTTCCTCTTCCCTGCGCCAATAACTTTGACCCCCAAGCCCGGATCCTTCCCTTCTTCCCCAGTGCCCCGTTCCGCCTTGCCCCCGCTTTCCTTCGCAGTCTTTTTAATCACTCCAAAAGAAAGGCTTCCCTCCCCCTTTCTCAGTCCATTGCGAGCGAAAATTCCCTCGCAGGAAATGCATCTCGCCTTTCTTTTTCTCTTTCCTCCAACAGCTATCCCAGTAGTCTGAGAGCCTTCGGTCCTTAATGAATCGACCTGCTCCTTTCACTCCGATCTTTGCCTCTAAAAAATGCTTGA
>Ga0179593_1551075_pt1 | contig 10727 bp, 9 predicted proteins | sample CZODoug2_1_08_16_FD_185931 | JGI IMG/M metagenome (GOLD analysis project Ga0179593, IMG submission 185931) | Vadose zone soil fungal communities from Angelo Coast Range Reserve, California, USA - CZODoug2_1_08_16fungal (PacBio error correction) | ecosystem: Environmental > Terrestrial > Soil >... | reverse complement strand
CACCTACTCTGGAGACATATCGTTCCGATGATTCCGACCAAATTTTTACCCTTGACAGTTTACATTTTTAGTTTTCCCAATGTCTACTCATTTCCGGTGCCTGCTGCTGCAGGATGTCATGGAAGTACGGATTTGCGGTGTGATCGACAGTGTGCTATAATCCCAAGCGATCGCTGCATCTTCCGCGCACCGCCCCCTTACGGCGGCGAGCGGATAACTTCGGTCGGCTAGCCACCCCATCCAGCGGCAGCGAACGCGTTGGTATCGGAGATCTCAGTAAAGGCAAGCGCCGGGTTTAACGACCTCTGCCTCTCTTCGCCTCTATTTCCTTTTTTTTGACGTCGACGACCTTTCCTTCCGCCGGGGCGTTGTCAAAATGGCGCAGTGTCAAGAGAGGCGTGCTCGACTAGATGTATTCGAGGCATCACCTCCGCTTTTTTTCCACATTTCAAAGGTAGCATTTCCCCTCTTTCGCGCTCCGACTTCAGTTTGAAGCGATGTCGACCAGACAGGAGGCCCCTTTTTTTGGTCTTTTTCCAACGTAGTCCTGAAGAAAAGGATATGCCACCTATTTAGACTCTCCCCCCCGGTAGCGATATCCCACCCCTTCCCTCGGCCATGAATTTTTTTCGATGCATCCGCGTCCGCCAGCAGGGGACTAATACGACCCCTCACGACGACGAGTCAGCGACGCCTAGCCAGGCTGTCGATATGTTCCTTCCCAGAGAGTCCTTCTTGAGCCCTCTCCACCAATGCGATTCTGTTGATGGAAATCTCTCTCTTCCTCTTCAGGTGTTTCGAGGATGTCAGACATAAAGACATGCCTATGTGCGATTTCGTCGCGGTGCCGACGCGCTTCCCTGCCCAAATATGAGAACTACGGATAGGGGCTGCGCCGGATGAGTGTTGGTTGTTATTAGACTTTGGCCGGATCCCTTCTCCTTTGATTTTTCCCTTCCTTCCTTCCTATTCCTTTGTTGTTTTGCAGTCATCGATCGCCGCCTTGGGGCTTGAGTCGGTAGGTATTGGAGCCGATGGCGGCAGCCGACGGCAAAAGAACGTGTTGACGACCCCCCCCCATTTCGTCCAGGCTATGTTCCCTTTGCTTACCCTGTGCCTCTCTCGCGCAGATCTACAGTTTTTTGACCGGTTGCGCTGGATGCGCTCCTTGCCGTTAGAAGCCATGCCGCCTTCCTACCAATCCCCCTCCCCTTGTTTACTCTCCCGAGGCGGACCCTAACCTTTCGGCGGGAAAACCCGCAATTCTATCTCGGCTGCCTACGCCTAACCACGTCGACTTGCCTGTTTTTGTTTCATATCTCCCGTCGACGTACCTCGTTCGCTGCCGCTTGATGTTCGTAGCTTTTTTAATCACCCTCCGAGCGCCTCCTCTGAGAGTGATGGAACTATTTCCGGCTTCGCCTGTGATGCTAGCCCCCTTTGTCCGATTCCAACCGCCCCCAAAATCGACTTCAACTTGGCCAATCTTCATGATCAGGAACCAGAGTAGGTCTCATTTCTCAATCGTACAGGTCGCTCTCCCGATCCTGTACGGCAGGGCAGTTTGGTCCGTCTCTTATCAGCACGTTTTGCCCCCAGCTTTCGTTATCTTGGCCCCCGTCAACCTGCTCATTAGGATGATAGAGAGGCTACAAAGTATGCACCCGTCCTCCATTTTCATCGTCCGGTCATGTTGTCACCCCTTGAATTTCCGAGGTCGCCTTGGCGCTCGTTTCGCCCCCTCTGGCCCCAAGATCGACGCTGCTTGGTAACTGTATTTCAAGAGGATCTTTGTGAAGAATACGCTTTCTCCCCCCTCTTCTATAGGAGGGTCGTCGTCGCTAGTCGATACACCCGCTTCTCCCTTTGACGAGTTCTTCGAAATTTCGAAAGATAGGGTGTTTTTTTTGTTGGTGGAAAAAACCAAGTCCTTCGCGACTTCCCTCCCCCTAACATCTCTCGCGGCTTTTCCTCACCTCCAGGTTGCGGGGGCAAATGCAACCAAATGCCTGTGCTACTCCGTTTGTTTTCTCGCTAGAAAGATCAGCTTTTTCCCATTTTGCCAGATCTTTCTGTACCTTCTGCTTCTCCAACTGCCGCACCAAATGGCGCCTAATTTTTTCTTTTTCTAGCCACCGATTAGTTTGGAGTTCGACCCCCAGCCATTTTTTTTTGTACTATACAGCCCCCCCCTTTTCGCGTCGGATTCTTCCAGGTAATCAAGGGTAGTCCATTAATTGAACGATGGCCGCGGTGGATATAGGACTACCATCCCATCCTCCCCTTGCGTCATCTTCATTCTCCCCCATCGTCCGCTCCTGTTTATCTTGTGCATTGCAATGACGTGAGCGGTCCTTTCAGGTATAGCGAAATAATCTCACATTGCCTCCTTTGCTGGGGACGGTTCCCGCCCTCCCTTCTGAGATCTGATTTTGTCTGGGCGCGGAGGCCCCCGGCGATCGACCCGATATAGGCGCGATTTCTTGTTCGCAGTAGATCCTTCCTTGGTTTCCCGGACAGGCCCTTGCGGTGCGCCGGCCCAGAGACAGATGGTCATTCGTAGAAAGGTCCGTTCCGCGATCTCGTGGCATTGTCCCGTCCGGGCCTTCCTTCTCTCCTCACAGTGCAGGACTGTGGTGGAAGCCCAATAATCCCGATGTCTTTTAAGATCTCTACAACAAGTATTACTCTGGACGCTCTCTCCATTTCTGTTTTCCTCTTTTCCCCCAAGCTTTGACTTTTTTCTATTTCTTCCTTTCCTCGAGGTGGGTTTTGGACTCTTGAGAACGTGTTTCTGGCTGGAGAAGCGCGTAATCTTCACTTTTCTATCGTCGCGCTACTTGGTAGGCGGCGTCTCCGTCGACTTCCCGCCCCGCGCCGAGGCGATGGAAGGGTTTAGATTGCGAGGCGATTCTACTAGGAAAGCATGTCTGTTCACCTTGCATCCCCCCCCCGATCCGGGAAGAGTCGATTCGTAGATGACTGTTTCGCCTCTCTCCTCGCACCAAGGCGCCCCGGAGCGAGGAAGGCGGCGTAGAAGAAGGGGAGATTTTTCTATGGTGCGTTGACGTTCTGCTTCAGTCCTTTGACGGGGGCTTGATAAGGTTTTTGGCGTGAAAGGACTCAGCCCCCCCTTCCGTCCCCTATCTCTCTCTGCTCTCCGTCGGTTAGCAAGCCTGAGTCAGTTAGCGAGAACAAGACGTTTTAGTAGGCAAATCTTTTTTGTCGGTGACTCGATGATCGACCAAGTTTTCGCTACCCTCGCGGCTTTTAACCTTCTGACCCCCTCGGCCACCTGGTCCCTTCTTTTTCTCCCCCCCCCCTGTTGTGTTGTGATCTCTCTTCCCATAGGCAGTCATTGAAGGCAGTTGCGACTATTCAGAGAGCAATTGAGTCCCTCTTACATCCCCGGTAGATAGATTTCTTCTGCCTTTCTCGTGCTCAACCTGCGCAGGCTGTTCCCCCCCCCTTCGTTGGTAGGCGCGTTCCCTTCCCTATTCCCCTCCCTCGCTTTTTCCCCCCCTCTTCAGCACCCCCTTCTAAAGACCTGAAGAAACACGGCCTATACCTTCCGGAAGCCCAGCTTTCCCCTGCGGCTATTCGTTCGCCTTCCTTCTGGCGTCGCTTCGGTGCGATGACTTTCCCCCTCCCCCCCTTCCATCCCGACTCCGACCGTTCAAGTTGATCGTCAAGGGCCGGGTGGAACCCCAAGACTTCTGGCCGCTCTGATTGAAGGCGGCGTCTCCTTCCCATCTATCCCCCCTCCCCCCCCTGCTTCTCGTTTTGCAGGTTGTCCTGCCGTTGCCCGCGTCCTTTTCTGCGCCTGAGGAGGGTGAGTTGAAGCGGCTGCCCAAGCAAAATCATTTCTAATTGTTTTCCCCCGGGCCTCTTTTTTCCTCCTTTCCCTCTGTCAATGACCCCCCCCCATGGCGATGCGCGCCGTGTAAAAGGACGTGTTCTGAAATAATGACGACTCTTGTTCCGGGACTCCACTGCGTTCCTGCCTCTGCCTTCCTCCCCTCCGTCCCCCCCCTCTCGATCGATTCACCCCACTGATAATACAAGAATACTATAAAGGCGTTGCCGTCGAAAGAAAAGTCAAGTCGTGCAGTTTTCTCTTTCTGTACTTGAACACACCATTCCCCTCCTCTCTCTAAGGCGATCGCCGTTTTGTTTCTTTTTTTTTGGTTCTCCCGGCACGCTCCCGAGCGGCAGCTTAAGAAGAGCTGAAGTGCGTTTCCACTTCACAGAAAAATGGCTTCTCCTTTTCTTGATTTCTTCCCCTACCTTCCCTCTCTCCTTCTTCCTTTTGGGCATGCACCCTCTTCCCCCTTCTCTTCCTATTTTTTGATCGGCGGCTGTAGAGATATCCCTCTGATTTTCTGGAGTTTTGAATCAGCTAATGTCCTTTCCCTTTTCCATTTTAATCGGATGCCTACCTTTTTCGTCCCATTTTTTCCCTCCCTGTACTCCGTTCCCTTCGGTGCTTTCTCTCTGACCATGTTTTGTCGCACATATCCCTTCATCAATGTGGCTAAACTATTGAATTTTATTCTCCTTTTGGCTTGGCGTTGGGTCCCGTGTCTTTTGGCTGTGACCCCCCCAGTCCCTATTCAACTGCACAAGTAGCTCCTTCTGCTCATTGAATTTTTATGACCTATTTTTTCTTGGTCCTTTTGTCCCTGCTCTTCCCCCACCCTTTGCTGTTTTTCTTCGCCCTCGATCCTCTTCTCTGAGTTCGAGGGACTTCCCCCATCTTTCGACGACTTTTTTGACATGATGTAAAAGTCTTACTTCTCTGGTTTCTTCGACTACATTTCGCCTGCTCTTCCGAATCTCCCTTTCAAGGTCTCTCGTGAATATCCTTCGCACTCTCACTTTCTCCCCTATTTTTTTCACTCCCAGATGTTACCAACAGCTACCCTCGATCTGCATGGGGCCTATAGAAAAGCTCTCCTTGGCTTCGCTTCTCTTTAAACCATGAACTTTTCTCTCCACCCCTTCCCCTTCTTCTGGTGCCTCACTTCCTTCTTCTTCTTCTTTGCTCATAAGAAGGGGCAGATTGACGGTGGCGTCCCCTTTCCTATGGGCAAGCTACCGTTCTATTCTCTTTTCCAACAACACTGTCCTTCATCTTAAACTTCTCGGTGTTTAACGCTTCACATTTTTTTTTGGATCAAATGATAACTTTACCTCTCGTGAATGAGAGGGAGAAAGCCAGGGAAGTAAGGATTTTTTGTTTTTTTTTTTTTGATAGAAAGTGTTAGACATCATAACCTTCTTCATCCACTTCACGGAGCGCCACAGCAAATAGCGGGGGTCTCGCGGAGGCCAGGAGTGCTGCTGATACCCCATCAGGAAACCCCTCCGGACCCCCACACACCAAACAACATCCCCCCCCCCCCCCCCCTCCCCCCCCCCCCCCCCAACAGCACCAGGCTGCCCCCCTTCACGCGGTCGAGGTGAGCCGGGTTGGTCCGTCGCCAGGCCGTCCGTTATATCGGTATAATGGCGCAACATGAGCTCCCCTGTTACTCCCCCTCTCGCGGTTCCCTGGCCGTCGGCTAGTCTTTCGATTCTTTCTTTAGGCTTTCCGGCCGCCTGACATTTTCCCTTTACTCTAGGGGCGTTTGTCCCCATTAGGCATCGGCACGAGCAGATTCAGAGTAGCTGTAGGCAGTCTGAGTATCCCTTACTTTCTATGGAGTTCCATTTTTTTCTCCTTCTCTGCTCGCTCTAGGTCAGTGCCAGCTCCGGCGCCTACCTTTCCTTCAAGGGGGGTTTATTTTTCACCTTCGCTTCTTCACTCCCTTGTCTTCGTCTCCCACTCCCCATGTCTACTCTTCCGCCTCCCAATGGCGTTATCTTTCCCCTGCCTCGGTAAGTCGAGGGCGATTCCCGTCGCCGGACGCCCTTCCGGTTGAAAACAGACCCGACTTAGCCTCCCTGCGCGAGCCCGCCCTTGAGTAGGCTGTTTTTCGCCTATTGTTTCCGATGAGCGCGTAGCCTGAAATACCATGCTGCTCCTGTTTCTCTGCCGGAAAAGTATCGTTTTCTGTGTGTTTCCGATCGTCGACCATCAGCCATGCTATATATGTCGCTTTTTTCCCGCGGTTTGTGAAGTTTCCCTGACTTTAACATATAGCCAGCCCCTCGCGCGTTCCCCTCGTCCCCTCGTCCTTTTTGATTTTCGGTTTTCGATATTCCCGGCTTTTTTCCTGTCTTTGCCTACGAAAGCCTATGCGACAGATGGTGAAGGAACCCCCCCCCCTCTCGTCGCACTTCGTAGCTTCCTTCATCCTATATTGTTGCCCCGCCTCGCTGCGTCAAGCTACCTTTTGACCCCTTTAAAAACCACCCGCGTCCATTGTATTCCGACACGTTTAAATGTCCCCTCGTTCTTGCTGTCTTGATACGGTGACGTTGACCGCATCTGCGTTCGTTGATGATTTTTTATAGGTCTCAACTATGTCGGAATACGATATTGAAGCATACGCAATGGTTGCCCGCGCCATTCCTTTACCTGATTCTTCGTCCCATCACCAACAGCGAAGAATATCCTTTTTTTCGTCGCATTTCACCAGCGATCGAATGATATTGCTCCGCTGAACCGAGAAGTGCCCCCCCTTCCCTTTTCCCTCCTTGATTCAGTTTCTGTCTCCCCCTCCCTCACGTCCTTTCAGCGGAGCGCCGCCTCGGCGAAGGCGCGAGGACAGATGAGCGCTGCACGAACTTTTTTCTCTTCTTTCCCCCTTCCCCAGATCACAACCCTCCCCCCCATCCGGACTTCCACTTGTTCATACTGCATCCCGCTCTTCACTATGAGTATATCTTCCATCGTCAAATTTGAAGCTTTCCCATCTCCCATGTTCCGGCGCCCAATGGTCGTTTGTCGTCTATAATCTCACTGTACTCAGAGCGCCCAGAGCATTTTTAAGGTCCTTCAAGTTCAACGATACATTAGAAGTCATGAGGAGCGTTCTTCAAAGTCTGCCCCCCGCCCTCCCTGTCCTTTTTTTCCCAATACCCCTTTTTTCTTTTTCCTTCGTAAAGTCGAGGCGACTGAGATCGGTTTTGGCCTACCGAAGCCCCTGAACGGAGGGTGATAGAGTTTTGGCCCCCGCCTTTAGATTTAAGGAGTTATCCAAAGGCTAGTCCCTTCTTTCCCTATCTATACTCCGTTTTTTTTCATTAGTCGAGTCGATACACCCGCTCTTAGAAAGCTTGAAGAGTTCGAAAACAGGATGATGTTGAAGCCTGAATTACAGCAGACCCAATACTAGCGGCTATACTCCCCCTTTGGGTTAGAGTTCCCCCCCCCCCAAATTGACCCCACCTTCCCGATTAATTAATTCGTTTGACGTGGGAGCGCCTGACTCTCAAGATTGCGGAATTTTCATCTCTTCGATTTGGATCCCCATCTCCCCCCCTCCAAACCATTTGCTCCTACACGCGCTCAATAGTTTATAGCCCACATTCTTGCTTATGACCCACCAAGTTTGTCAGAGATCCCCTGAACCTAGTCTCCGGCTATTTCCCTTTCTCCCCTCTAGCCCCCCCAGGTCTTTTCACTTTTACTTGCCTTGATGACTCGTTGATCAAATCCAAATATCTTTTTCGTCTACCTTGAGAGCTCACATATCGTCTCCTTTTCATATTGTGCATAACACCTTTTCTAGTTCTTGCTTCGTCCGACTCCGAATGCCCCGCCATGGTTAGGTGCTAATGCCAATCTCTTAGAGAGCTTGGCCGTCTCTTGGCCTCGTACCCCCTTTAGATCTCACATTTCCGCTTGTCTTGATTGGGTCGCAGTCTCTACGCCGGGCAATAAGTAGGTTTAGACGGCAAAGAACGCTTTATCGTCTTCTTGTAGATCGGCCTTTGTCCTCCTCATTTCCGACCTCTCCTTCTTTCACACTGTCCTTCAGTCGTTCCGCCTTCCCTTGGTAAAAAATGATCCATTCTTCCTTTTATTCGGAAAGCCTTTTACTGGCGCCATCGCCATGTATGTTTTTTTTTGTTTTTTTTTTTTTTGGATGTCTACCTTCTTTTTGATTCGCCCTCGCCGGTTGTTTTGGCTGGACTCTTGAGCGGCTGATGCGTCTGGCGTCATCTCTTAAAGATCATCGCAGAGACGGATCGTCGGCGGAGAACTCGCTGACATGCACCTCTCGACTTTTTTTTTGGGTTCTAGACTTTTCCGCCTCGACCGCGTGCAGCCTTCTTTTTCCCCGGCCACCTAAGATAAGGCGAGGGAGTATATTGATGGCCGAGGACGAACGCCTGCGCCAGTTAAGCTTAAGGCGGGCTTTCCCTGGGCCCGCTTCGGCGAGGGTGTGATTTCTCTTCTCGCTTCGACGTGGACGGAAGGGGATGCTAAGGGTTGGCGCTCGCCCTCAGATGTTCTTTCGAGCCGCGAGCCGGACTCCCCCCCCCTTGTGTCGCCATCCGCGCCGAGATGCTCCCGCCGGCGACCCTCACCGAGATTGTTTCCTTTGGTCTCGAGCTCTGACCCAGGGAGTGGAGAGTAGACCCTGCCAAAGAGGATATGATCTCTTCTTCTTCATATAATCCTGTGTAGAGAATCCCATCGGCCGTGTCAAGCTTTTTCAGTACGCGGAGCCTTTTCAGAGCTCGTTCCCCCCCCAGGTAATCCCCTCAGCCCGGCGCCTTCCGCCGGGGTAAATAGAAGCCAGGATGGATGAACCTTACTTTCTGCTCTCTTCGGCTCTAATGACGGCGGGGGCAGCTGGAAGCCCCAACTTCGCCGGCCTCCCGAGCCTTCCTCCAGATCAGGCCATCCCCCTCCCGCACGCGGAGGCTTTTCCTGAAAGAGAGATGTGCGTCAGTTGGTGCGAATGACTCTCCTCCCCCCTGCTCTGCTCGACTTCGGGCAAAGTGCGGGTGCCAAGTAACTTGTGCTGATAGAGAAGGCCCCGGTCCCTCGCGTCCCCGCCCCAGCGACGGCGGTGAAGGTCCGCTTCTCTGACCCACTCCTCTTTCCTTCTTGAGCTAGTTTCGTTTCTCTGATCTGCGTCCTCGCCCGCTCAGGTACCAAACCCTTGATGACGTTCCCCTTTCTCCCAGAAACCCTCCTGGGCTTCCGGATGTAGGACGTGCCTCCTAAAGCATCAAGCCTCTTTCTTTCGCTTTTCTCACACTTTTTCCTGCGCGGTGAAGGAAGTACCCGTCCATGCCGCCTCTGACTTTAACTCTCTACTTCACATGCGCGTGACTCTGAAAGACCCTGCAATTGTTTTTCTTTTCGTGCGGACTGACCGATCGCCGCTTGCTCTGACCGGCGTCTCTTCGTTCCGCGAAGCCGGCAGATAACTCTCTCCGAGACTTCCCTTCTTCTTCCCCATCCTCCCCAATGCGTCATCAGGCGGAGAAGCCTCCCTTACGTTGCTCAGTCGGTTTTGGCATGAACAATCTTTCATTTTAGTTTCCTTTTTCGGTTCCTTTTCCCGCGAGATTCCTCCCGTTCTGTCCTTTCTTCCCTGATTTTTTTATGACTTCAATTGGCGGACTGCGCGTCCGAACTTTCATTCCGGCGCGACTTTTGTTTTCTCAACACTTACTTTGTTTTTCTCCCTCTAGCCTTCCATGAAATGGGGATCGATATTGTATGCGTGGTGGAGGCCCCAGTTTGGTTCGTGAACTGCGTTAAAAGTCAGATCTGCAAATGCACATGTCTTTCTGATTAGCGCCCCCTAGGCTTTCCCCACTAGCGTTCGTTTTCCCTTTGGTCGTCCACCAAACTGACTTCTCGACCCCTTCCCTTTCTGAGGTTTTTTTCTTTTTTTCTCTACCAGCTATTCGACTCTGTTTTTCTCCTTCCTTTTTTCCTGATTATCCTCGATTTTGTATCGATCGGCTCCATCCTGACCCTACGATCAAGGGATGATCTTCGACACTTCAGCTTCCCCAGATGCTAATCTAAGTACCCCTAGCTTCTGCATTGACTTTTCTTCCCGATTTTTTGGCTTTCCTCGTGCCAACTGACCCAAGTCTCCACCTGTCCCCTTTTTCTTTTATTTTCCTGACTTTGGGCTATGCCTACCGGGGGATCGTTCCCTTTTTGGCCCCCTCCCCTCTACTGAAAGATATCCTGCCGACCCAATTTCCAGCCATTCGAAGCTTCATTTTGGAGGGGAATGCTACGGTGCCTGCTCTTTATTCCTTCCTTGGACAGGATTTTCTTTTTGTTCAGAGGTATAATAATGCGGCCGAAGCTTGCACTTCCCCGCATCGAGCGACTTTTACCAGTCGTTCGTCGTGTTTTCACCACTCCTCTTCGAGCACCTATTTAGTATGGGATCTCATACCCAGTCTTTGAATGGACGACGTTGGATCTCCCTATTCTGGCGTGGGGCCTATCCCCTTTTTCGATCGTTTCGCCAATGGAGGCGCGGATTATTCGCAGATTTTTTTCCTTCTAGCATCCAGCGCATGATGGCGTCTACCCCTTAGCTTTTTTATTGAGATGGGCGTTAGACAAGACTGGACGGGGTTTTGTGTTCTTCACCTGTCGTTCTGCCGCCCTGCTTCCCGCCCATTTTCCTAACCAGAGTTGAGATAATAAATATTGAATTAGGCTGCTTAGCTGGGTTAATACCTCTTCTCAGGAATCCTTCTTTCCCCCCCCACCTAAACCGCATGGAGCCGTCGCTCTCCCCTCTGGAATTTTTTCGATTTTAGTAAACCGTCCATGAGAACTTTTTTCT
>Ga0179593_1495640_pt1 | contig 10727 bp, 16 predicted proteins | sample CZODoug2_1_08_16_FD_185931 | JGI IMG/M metagenome (GOLD analysis project Ga0179593, IMG submission 185931) | Vadose zone soil fungal communities from Angelo Coast Range Reserve, California, USA - CZODoug2_1_08_16fungal (PacBio error correction) | ecosystem: Environmental > Terrestrial > Soil >... | reverse complement strand
TTCCCGAACCCGCCGTAACCAACTGCCGATTTCTTCCTCACTGCTGAGCCAAGAGTTGTCCCCCCTTCCTCCCAATTTATGCCCCTACCCCTTTCATTGAGGTGACTTACTTTTATTTGCAACTCCCCTTGTGCGCATCAATTTTGAACCGTTTTTCCCCCCCCCCATTAGGCACACCCCGTTAGTCCCATGGTTAGGCCATCTCTTTGTTTAATCTTCTTTGTGAGATCCTTTGAGCGTTAGTGATAGAACGGTCTTTAATCCCACCTTGGCGAGTTCTCTGTCAACTCTTCAAAAGCCAACAGTCTTCTCCTCTTTTCCTCGCTCTTACTGAAAGTATTTGTAACGCGACACCCCAAATGTCATTTGTGTTTGCATTCTGCTTGGCCCTGTACCCCCTCCCCATCCCGATTCCTTTTTTCCACATTTTTCCCCCCCACCACCCCAGCGTCTCCATCCGTTATGTGCAAGTACCAGTTTTTACCTCCTTATCCTCTCCCTTTTTTTGTTCCCCGCATTCCAGTATATTTCGTGATTGTTGACGCTTTTTTGTCCCCACCCTTCTTCCCCGTCGCCTGGCAAGGATCGGAATCTTTCTTCTCTTCAGGGATCACTGCTGGTTTGCAGTTCTCATCGTTCCCACCGTCTCCCAATACAGTCTTTTAGGCCAGTGGAAAGGTATCGGTTTTCCCCAACCACCTTGAACCGGACTCTCCCCCCTGCCCCTTTGTCACCCCCAGGTACCACCTTCCTGGAAGCGGGTGCACGCTTTTTTCCCTGTCCGGAACTCACATTCCTTTCTGTGCTTTTCCCATTGCTTTTTTCCCATTCCGTTCCTGTTCGCCCTAAACCGTCTTGCATTGGTAAACTTGCTCCTCCCTTTAGTTTGTTCCGCTCTGAAGCAGGACTTTCTGTGATCGTTTTCGGTCCACTTTTCCTCTTTTTTTTTTCTTCAGTTTTCCAATGTAGTGGGGTCTTTTCTTCCCCACCCACAACAATTTCTGTGTGACCTTTTTTTCTACAAAGGCTTGGAGTCCGCTGGTATGTCCTCACCTGCACCGTTTTTTCCCCTTTCTTGGCCTGTTTCGATTTGCTTTAACCTTCTTACTTTTCGTCCTCTAACCGCCTATTCCTTTTTTCTTTTCGCGACTGAGCCCCTTCGTAGAAGAAGGTTTCACACGACAGACCCTCCTTTTTTTGCATTCCGTCTCAATAGAGAATTTTTTGGAGTCTTGCTGTTACAACCTCATCCCACTAAGTTACGCCCCCGATTTACTTAGTGTTGGTGTCGTTGTTTTTTTTTTTTCGAGCGTCTATAGGCCTTACCGCTTTTTCTCCTTAGGACTTTTTTTGTTTTCCCCCTCCCCCTTACTCGTCCGCTATTGATCGACTTTGCATTCCCCCAAAGGGGATCCCCTGCGTTCTCCTCCTTGCATTCGCGATTTACTGCTTTCCTTCTTTCCTTTTACTCTCCAGAAGTCCTTCAACTTCTACCCTCCGTACGCCACCAGTACCCTCGCGGTGTTCTTTCAATGTTGATTTGCCCTACCATTTTGGAGAAGATCACTGTTCTGCTGCCCAGATACAGAAAGTCACAGCCCCCCCCACTTGTCCCCCCCCCATGGGTGTGTGGTAGAAAAGCCCCCACTCCCCCCACTCCTCAAAACTGACTCCCCCCCTCCCGGTCTGTGGTACCCGCAAACGAAACAGACAGTTTCCCCTCGTGGCCTGACGAAACCCTTCCTTCTTTAGACCTTTCTCCCCCTTCCCCAACCTTTGACTGCTCGCAATCGGTTAATCCAATCATCTCCCCCCCTCAATGGCTACTGTCCTTTTAGGGGAACTTAGGTTACTGCCCTCTTTTCAAGATTCCATTAGGTTTGGCCTGTTTTTCAACAAGAACCCTCCCAGGTTTCCTTTCCTCCGGGTTTGTATACATGGCCACTTTCCCCCTCAATAAGTTTCTTCTTTTTTCTCGTTTCTACAAGCTGCTCCCGGCCCCCCCCACCCCATAGTTTCTTTCCCCTCGGCGGGAAATATTCCTTGGAGGCTACTGGTGAAAGTCGTTGCACACAGATCCCCCCTTCACTATCCCCTCAACTTAATTTTAGTCGTGGGAGACCCCCACTCTTCTCACCGTCGCGTTTTTTTTCCACGCTAATTACAGCTGGATGTTTCAGCGTACGGTTTCCGTTTTCCCAAGGTGAGGGTGTTTTGATGGGGTTTCCCCGGAATCGCTCTGCACCCACACCTCATTTTTTTTCCCTGTCCGAGCCGGGCCTAAAAGTTTACTGTTTACTTGTAGTCTTTTTTTGTTTTCATCGCATTTAAGAACGGTCCTCCTTGACCAACGGTGGTGATTCCCTTTTGTTATCACTCTTCTCACGGATATTGCTTCTGTCATTAATCCCCTGTGTCATGCCTCTAACCATGGAAGTACACACGTGGTGTCCCCCGGTTTTCCCAGGGCTCTGGTAACTTCCGTTTTCTTCCAAGAGCATGGAAAACTGCGTCTTTCACCTTCAGGACGCACTCCGTTTATATGCATTCTTTTTCTCTTTCTTAAGCCAGCTACCGTTTGGGTGAATTTCTGGTTTTCTATCCTATCTTTTTTCTCCTGTGTTGAGTTCTTCCTCCCGACACATTCCTTTACACCCACGACTTCCCCTTTACCCTCTCTCAGAGGGTTTCTTCTCCCCCTTTTTTTCTTAGAATCTTTTCTCAATTTGACAATTCCCGGTCGTGACATGCTCTGCCTTACCCTTCCTCAAAAGATGGCTGTTCCACCGCCGGGAGGTTCACACCAGGTTTGATATTCCATGCCGGCCATTTCTTCTTCTTCCTGAAGGATTTTTCTCTCCTTTTTTATCGTGATAGAAAAGGATGGAACACCCGTTGTGGTCCCTTGATGCTTTTCCCCCCGGCTTGGCCCCTCAACCCCTTTTTTTCTTCGTCCCGTAGCTTTTTCCCTCTCTTTTTCGGAAAAGTAGTAGTTGTAACGGTACCCCCCCCAAATCTGTGGGGGCCCTCTTATTGCCTTCCCCCGAAGCAATTTCTCCCTTGCTTTGTTTTTTTCCACCCATGTCCCCACCGTCCCCAGGCCTCTTCACGTAGCTGAGTTACAACACTGGTGTTCTACCGTCGCCCCGTCTTCAAGACACTTTTTCTTCTATTGATAGGATTTGTGTCCTGTTGTTGCCCCCTCCACAAGTAGAAGATGACCTTCGTGAATCTTTCCTCCCTTTAGATACCACAGTCTTGGTTGCCTTTCTCTCTTTTATTTTCCCCAAATAGCAATTATTTAGGACAGTGTACGGTTTTTTTTCCCCCCCGCAAGTATTTCAACCACCTTCTTTTTTTTTTTTCTTTTTGGTTGGTTTCACAACCCCTTTGACAAAAAATAATTCAGCTGGACTTTCTTGCCCTTTTGGATCCGGGTCCTGAGTGCGCCATTCAAGTAGAGCCGCTTTGTTGAAACGTTTACTTCGACAAGTTATTGGCATTTCCTTATTCTCTCTCCCCCCACCACCTCAGTTCTTTTTTTTTTTTCCGATATTCGGCAACACTCGTTGCCCCTTTACCATTGCTTTTTCTGTGATTTTGAATTTGTCTTTTCTTTCTTCCCCACCAATTTTACTGATCCCCTCTCTTTTGCATTATGATATTGGAGCTCCCCTTTTGTTCGTCCCCCCGCTTCGTCATCACATCTCCCGAGAGGTTTCGGTTTTTCCTGTCATAACTGTTTTTTTTTTTTTTTTTTTTTGTTTTTTTTTTTTTTTTTTTCTCCTCTTTTTCTCGCTTGGTAACTATACTCTTCTACGCGACTTTCATGCTTGTGAGAATTGATTTAAGTAATGAAGGCTGAGCATCCCCCAATGTTTGACTCCCGTACGCAAAGACCGTCTTATTTCCAGTACCTTCTTCGGATTGGTTCCCCTTCATCCTCCCAAAGGCGGTAGTCCCCTCATCCTCTCTTTACTATTGTTGTTTTCTAGGATATTATTACCCCCGCTTCTTTCGGATTACGGAGGGTACCTTCCCCGACTCCCCTAGTTCTCGACTAGGCATTTCCCCACAACTTTATGGCTGGCCATCGCTTCTACTTCCGGTGCCATGATTCTGCCCAAGGAAAGTAGGCACTGGCACGCCCTCCTGATCCCCGTGAATTCCCTCAACCCCGACCCACCATCTGCCTCAACCGTAACAAATAGTTTATAAATGCTTGCCCTCCAGGGGACCTCCATACCAGTTGTCTTCAAGTATCAGTCACCTGGCTTCCTTCTTGTTTGGCCCGCACGCCCCCCCGCCCAATCATTGCCACCCTCCCCCCCTGCCTGTCAATTGCACCGAAACTGATCCCCTTCCACTTCCACTCTTGGCATCTCGTGCCCACCAACCCGTCTTGTTGATAGATACCTTCAGCCCCAATGAAAATTTTTTTTTTACGTGCCTCCTCCCCTGTTCAACTTCCCCTCCCCCACCCAGGAACCAAGCAACGGGCTACATTTGCATTGAAGCCTATTTCCGACAGCCCGTTTCACGATCCGTTACAGGAGGTTTTTACTTGTTTTGTTGGTGACCCTCAAGCCCGTGTTCCGTCTTTTGTATTCACCTGGGTGTGCCACCGACCAACTGCTCCTTTATTTTCTTCTCGGGAGCACCCTCGGACCCTTGACCAAATTATAGTTGATCACGTAAACGTCCTTGTCCCCTTTTTCGCTTCTCTGGTCCTGTTCCCTTTCACAATGTCCACATACTATCCCATCAGTGTCCTCTTTTTTTGTTCGACCCCAGACGTCCCCCCCCGACCCTTTACTATGGCCACCTTTTTACCCTCGCTACTTTCCTCTGGATGTTCGTGGACTGGCAAAGTGTGCATCCAGTGATCGCTGGGCTGGAGGGTTAAGGCAACCCCTTCCCCCACTTCATTTTTTTTGTGTCCGTTAAAAAGAATCTTTACATCCCCCCTCTCTTCGAAGCCGTGACGAAGACGTGATTGCTTGAAGAATTTCAGACGGTGAATGTTCCGCCCACTTGGTTTTTTTGTGAAGGTCTATTCACTCTTTTAACCGGAATAAGCCCCGACCCCCCTTCTTCACCTCCCTCCATGACGAACCTGGCTCTGGGTTTTTCTTTTCGCACTTTTTTCCCTTCTCCTTTAGGCAAGAGAATGTTCCCCTCCCTATTTTCCCCTTTTTTCTACAGATTTTTTTTTGGCCCTTCACTACTTTTATCCCCTTCCTTTTATTTCTTTCCCCTTCCACAGTGTTTGTGTCCCCTTTACGGGAAATATCTTTTTCCAAGGTGTTTTTAATCGCAGATTCACGGAACCAAGCCCGTTAAACTTTCCTGGTCGAAGAGAGCCCCTCGTGTAACCCCCGTTAGGCCCCCCCCTTTTTGTCCCCCACCTTTGTCTCAGTTTACCATTTTACTGGGATTTTCCCAAGTCTCTCTCCTGAAAGAAGGTGCCCCCACATGTGTGTCCACCCCCGCTTTAGCAACCCCCCTTTTGGACTCCCTTTTTCTGTCATTCTCCTGATCTGCTTCTGTGGAATTTCCGTTCTCCAAGAAAGGATTCCTCCCCCCCCCCGTTGGGCTTCTTCGTCTGTGAACCTCTTCTTCAACCAAGAAACCGTCTACCCCACTCGATTACTTACTCTAGGGACCCCTTTTTGTCCGGTCACCCCCTGTCAGTTTTTTTCATCTCTATGGAGGCACATCCCTCCCCCTTTTCTTTCCTTCTTGAAATTTGCCCACCTCACCGAGAACATCCCCTACTTCACAGTCTCCGACTTTTCCCCCCGGACTCCACCGTCGCCTTCGGTTCTCAACGACATCCATTTCCTTTCTTCTTTCTTCTTTTTGACGCTTTTGACCTCTTTTTTCCCAGTCCGCACTCGGATAGGAATACTTTCCGCCTTTACTTTTTCTCCCAAGATTTTCCTCTTGGTTGCTTTTTCGCCTCTCCCCGAGAACTTTTCCCCCCCAATAGAAAACTTCTTCCCCCGCGCCCGTAAGGTTCCCACCCCGTCAGTACAACATTCACACAACCGAGTTTGTCCCCCCCCCCCCCCTTCCCCCACCACTTTACATCCGGCCTGAAAGAGGGTCTTTACCCCTTCGGGTACCTTTTTCAATTCGACAGTTCGGCTTTTAGTTGTTTACCGTACTTAATGCCCCGGATCAGTTTCACCTTCTTTGATTGGCAGATCGATCACCACGGTTCTTTGGTTTCGCCTCATTGCGGTCTGGACGTTTCGGTACCCAATTCCGATGATCTTTGTTCTTTCCTTTTGGGTCAATTATTGTTGTGTGTTGCTGTTAGCAAGGCCCTCCATGATGGCCTTCTCACACTGGATCGTTGCTCTCCCTCCTTTTGGATTTTTAGTAAAAAAGGTTTATTCATCCCCTGATCCCCGGGTTTCCTTTTTTCCCCTTGCCGACCTTTTTTCTGCATTTTGCTGGTCACTTTCCTCTAATAGTAGATACCCGTCGTCTTCATCTCTCAGGATCCCCTTTAGTTAAGAAGATGGGGCTACCCGCCATCCCCTATGTTTTTTAATGAAGTCCACTCCTTTCTTCCGTACGTGTTACCCTCCGAATAAGAAAAAGCGTTTCCTCCGATTCTGATTTCTCCTACTCCTTTGTTTGTGGGAGCTTTCTGTCTTACTCTTCTTGGCGGCGTTTTTTCCCCCATCCCGACCTATTACGCCGTATCTCTTTTGCGCGGAATGGGTGATGCGGGATCAACACTTCTTTCTCCGGGACTGGGCTCTTTCGCCGGATGCCCCAGATGAAATTTCGTTCCTTTTACGGCTACCCGAGTCCCTTTCGTTACTCAACTTTCTCCACGAAAGGAACCGTCGCATGTGCTCCTATGGCACCTCCCCCTCGTTGGTTTTTTACGACCTCAAGACTGTACCGCCAAGATCGTAACAAGGAAAAAGAATGTCTCGGGGCGACGCCAGCCCCCCCGGCCCAAACTTTCCCCCGAAAGAAACCCCCCCCAATCATCCTTTTTCATGTTGGCAAAGAACCAAAACCCCCCCAGACAATGGAGTTCATAACGTCACACACTACGGCGTTTGTCCTTTTCTGTCCGTTAGCCCCTTGCATTCAGGCCCGATTTCCCCCCCCCCGGATTAAAAGACTCCCAAGAGCTCTACCAGCCTGTTAATGGTGTAATTACGCTCCCCCCCCGTTTCCCTCCCGGCACGGTTCACTCTTCCGATCCTGATTCTTTTGGGATGGGGGTGGTTGACAACCACCCTAACCTTTTGAGTTACGAACTTTCCCCGTTTTGAACACAAGAGAGGCCACCCCCGTCCTAACCCTTACTTTGCATATTGGATGTATAGTGTTATGAAATACCTCTGCGAACGTCCCCCATTCTAGTTCTCCCCGCCACGGCGGGTGCATATTCCTCTCCTTAGAGGCTATGTGAAAGTTAGGTGCCAACCCTGTCTTTAAGAAACCATATCCCGATTTCCCCTTTCAATTATGTTCTTGTCTCCCCGGGACGGCGACTGTAATTTCCCCTTCCAAAGGTTCACCGCTTTCACTTGCGATTGTTCCTCTTTGTTTCCGGGAACCTTTTTCCCCCATCAAGGTTGATGACGTCCCCCTCTTGCTTTTAGCTAGTCCCTCTCTCTTTCACCACCCACCTCATTTTTTTTTTTAGTACCGAAGAGGTCCTCATAGGAGAGGTCGTTTTTTCCTTCCCTTTCCTATCTCCTTTGATGGTGCACGCGTGTCCTTTTCCGATGGGACTGCTCTTGTTTTGGGTGATTCCCTCCTTTTCCTATCACTTCTTTAACAGGATCTTCCCCGCCTCCGTTTTTATTCCCCATGACAATGGTTCTCCGCATGTACTAACCACTGGATTTTCTCCGTGCCCCGCCTTTTCACTTCCTTACCTACCATTTTCCCACCTCCGGTATGGTAACCTTTTTCCTGCGTCACTTTGTGCTAAGCCGGTCTGCGACTCAAGGAAAGGGGCGCTTTTTTACGCGTGTGGAACGTTTTCTTTTTCTGTCATATCTCCCCTTCCCCCTTTTCTCTCACGTTTTGTTGTTGGTTCGGCCATTCCCCCCCGGGAACCCGCCCCTTCACCCCTTTTGGATTACGGAAAAAGCGCCCCCGTTGGTCCCTGTTTGTATTTCTCACCGTGGGCCGACAACCTTGTCTCCTGTTCCTTACAACTTGCGTTTCCGTGTCCTCTAGTGCAATTCAATTGAAACCCTTCTTTTTAAAGTGACCCACTTTGATAACATTGTTTATTATTTCTTCTTTAGACCCGGCGTTGGGAAGATTCATTTTAGGGTACGCTTTTTTGATCCCGGGTCCACCCTGTTCGAGCATCTTTCTGCAAGCTCTTCCCCCCCCCCTTTTATTTTTTTTTATGGTATCGCCATGAAATCCCGATAGTGATGAGGACCTTTCTTTTTACGTTCCCCCATTGATGTGGGGTTGCAGAGCTATTTCCTGTCACAACATCCAACTTTCTTAACTTTCATGAACTTACCCCCCCTTTTTCCAAACGGCAATAAAGCTTTTTAACGTACTATTGCACCCCCCCGTGATGGCTGAATGAATTTTTTCCCCTCCCTTTTTTCCGGTGTCCCCCCGTCCAGTTTCTGAATAGGATTTTTGAAGTCTTCAACTCCTGTCCCCGTTAGCCCTCTTCACAGAGTGCGAAGATTGAACCTTCACGGTGCTCCCATCAGCTTGGTCTTCCCGTTCTTGCCTATTTCTTCCCCCTTATTTTCAAATAGCAAATTTTTTTTCCTTTGCTGAGGTAGGGTTTCCACCCGTCCCTTCACTCAGTAAACACCTGCTTTTCCAAACACCTCCACCACTCTTTTACCGCTCTTGCACCTCGGGAGTAGGGACTGTTTCTTTTAATTCACCTTTTTATCCCCCCCTTTTTTTAGTGTTCTTTGTTTCCATTCCGGGAACTCTTGCAACTCCAAATATTGCATGGTAACTGAATCCCCCCACCGAGTGTTTCCCCTCTCTTGCACGAATTGACAGTGTTCTCTTTCTTTCAAATTGAACCTTTTAATGGGGTCCTTTTTTTAGGTCATTCCAATTTAGTGTTCTTTTTAGTAAATGGGACTCAATGTAGGGATTGCCGTTAATATTTGCTATTTCAATTCTTTTACCGGCTGCGGGTGGTGAAGAAAAGTGCTCACCGCGATGGTTTGTTTTAGACCTGTTTTTTTTTTCCGAATTTGAGTTCACTAAGCGCCGGTACCCGCCGTCGTCATCGCGAATGATCACCCCTTTTCGTAGAAGAAGTGGGGAGTCAAGCCATCCCAGATTTGTTTGCAGACCCTATCATCGCTAAGTTTAGTACGAGTCTGGTCTGCTATCCGCAACGCCTCCCGGTAAGTCTCTCCTCGTTTACTCAGCCGGGGGTTGTGAGAGAGATCGGTTTCAGTTTAGTTCCCGGCGGCTAGGCGTTGTTCCCCTGCCCGACATCCACGAGGATACCGATTTGTTCCGACGGGCTTTTCACCAGAGTTTTGGCTGGACACCAATCTTTTCTTCTACGGAAGTTTCTAACCCCTATTGCAGCGCCAGTGTCTGGTTCCGGCTAAGATTCTCGACTTTACCTCCCAACTTGACACGACAGGTCTGCTCAAACCGACCTTTCTCGGTTCTTGGCCTACCGGTTGGGTCCGCCTCCCGCTTTTTTTCTTCCCCGATTCCATAAAGTTTCCACCCCCTCCCATTGGATCTTAATTGTTGTTTCCTCCCCCGCAAAAACACTTTTTTTCCCCAACCCTGACCCCGCCCGGTCCCTTTTGAACGACCTCTTTCACCGACGTTACCCTTTCTTGGCATTCGCAACCACCCACTCCGGTCTTTTTATTCCTTCCCGTTCAATGCCACCACTTTTTAAGGCCGCAGTTCCCATTCCAGACCAAATAATAAAGCGACCCACTTCTGCTCTTGATTTCAGACTCCTTCCCGAGCCGCGTTAAGAGTGACCGGAGGTGGTGGTTGGTTGACAACCCGAAGTGTGTTAATCTTTTTTAACGGGCAGGTGTTTGCAAACCCATACCGGTTCACCCTGGCAATTTTCCTTGATTTCCGTCACTCAAGCTGCGAGGAAACAAACTTCTTTGATCCCAGTCCCTCTTTCCTGCCTTTCAGCGGCTTCCTTTCCTTTTTGAACAAGCTCCCAAAATTCTATCCATAAGGAAATTCTGTCTTGTCTAAACGGGTCTTTTCTGACAACATTTTCAACTCGTCGAAAAGCGGTCTATTTCCTCTTTTGACGTTTTCCCCCCTTTTACTCCCCTTTTATTATGGAGGTATTAGGGTAGAAAGGAACTCTTCCCCCCCATTAATGTTTTTTTGTGTATTCAACTACTCCTTTTTCCTCCAAGAGAGGGTAATCTCCCTTTACTCTTTCTCGGTGATTTCTAGCCCTCAGCCCTGACGCCTAATCCCCCACGGTTTTGTTACATCCGGTTCCCCTATCCCTGTCGAAAACGTCTTCTTCGAATAATCACATCTGAATGGCCCGCCAACCCTACTTTTTCACCCCGTTTTTCTCCCGGTTTGGTACAAGCATTTGGTCACCCCTTCTTTCTAGGCCTCGGCAATTTTCAAACCTTCCTGTTAAACCATCCAACTAAGTTGAGGCGTGACGTTCCGATCAACTTTATGGGTCTTTTTTCTTTTCCCAGAGCCATTGTTTAATCTTTTCCGTTCAA
>Ga0179593_1492918_pt1 | contig 10727 bp, 7 predicted proteins | sample CZODoug2_1_08_16_FD_185931 | JGI IMG/M metagenome (GOLD analysis project Ga0179593, IMG submission 185931) | Vadose zone soil fungal communities from Angelo Coast Range Reserve, California, USA - CZODoug2_1_08_16fungal (PacBio error correction) | ecosystem: Environmental > Terrestrial > Soil >... | reverse complement strand
TCCTTGGGTGCCGCAAAGACAAAGAGACGTCCTTCTCCTTCTTTTTTCTTCCATCTTCGTCGCTCCAACCTGGCCTGGAGGAAACTTTTCTTGAAGACTTCTCCAGCTTGCCTTTTTCTCCCGCCTCAGGAGACTTCAGGGGGCTTTACCGTCCTTTCCCTTTGTTGATCTCTTCTTCCTCATACTCTGTTTCTTCTCTCTCTCCCCTAACAAGGAGTCGCGCCTGTTCTTATTTTTTCTCAGTCGCCCGGATCGCTTCCCCCTTTTCTGGCGAGAGGTCATTGAGTCCCGTTTCCTTCCTTTTTCCTTTTTTCGCGAAGAATCAGTTTTCGTTTTTCCTTTTACTTTACGGCCTGCGGCAGCTTGGCGGCTCCCCCCCCCAATGTCTGGGAGGGCTTTTTTGCCGACCCCCCCCTACGTAGGTCACCAATTCCATGAAAAAACCCCCTATGCTCCCAGTACCTTCGGTACTAGTCCATTTTGCCCCGATTTCTCACCTTTCTTCAATCCCTTCCCGGTCTTTACGACGCTCCGCCTTTTTCCTTTCCCCCGACCTGGGGAAGCGGTTCCCCCCAAAACCCAAAAAGAACTTTGCAAGGGTTTTTAGTCCCTCCTCTCAAGCTCTCCCCTCAAGCGTGTCCCGTTCCTCCTCCGACTAGAGCTTCGGTTTGGCTGGGCATATAACGTCTGCAAAGCCGAAAAAGGGTCTTCCAGTTTTTTCCCTTCCTCTCGTTTCACTTCGAGGCGCACGTTGGGGTCCCCCGAGAGACGGCCCGCCTTTTTCCTTTTTTTTTTTGGAAGCTAGTTCGACCACTCTCTTCCTGCCTCTGACGCTCCTTAATTCTGTCTTACTCCGTTGGTGTTGACAGTTTTCTCCCTCCTGAAAATGGCCTTCATATTTTTTTTTTCGCTTGTGTTCTGTGATAGGAGAACCCCGTCTTCTTTGGGTTTGCCTCCCCCTTCTCTTTCCCCGTACGGAATCAGACTTCTTCTCGTTTCCTTCCCCCGCGCTGCGTTTTTGTAAATATCAGAACGGGAATCCCACCCCGGACCCTTTTCCCAAGAGTTAAGACTAGTCCCTTCCCCCCTTCTTCCGATTCTATGATTTCAGTCTTGACTAAATTTTTGTGAAACACGCGCTGACTGCGTTTTCAATTCAGGCGGCCGCTCTCAAACGGCCCGACCGAGAGCCGGTTCTAACGGCTCCTCGAGAGTTTGTAATTAGACTGCATGTTTTCTACTGGGATCGGAATTACCGCGAATGGTTTAGACCCCTTCCAGGTTCCCATTGTCTGAACTCCCTTTGAGGTAAACAGTTCCTCCTCCTCTCCCCCGGAGACAGTCATTCTCCTTTAGTGCCAAGCCGCCCCCTGTTGTTGTTTAACGCCTTCATCCTTTTCCGTATTTTTTGTGCGATTAAAGAAATTTTTCCCGAAGACCCCGTGGCGGTGATCTTTTCTGCCAGATTTTCCCTCCTGGCTTCAATCCTCCCTCTTCTCCCCGATCCAGCGATCTCTGCTTTTCAGATTCGGCCGCGTAGGCGTATGTTCCTGGGGTGCTTTCTCCTCTTTTTCCTGGACGAACCGTGCACCCAGATTCGGCGAAATTTTCTGATTTTTTCCCTTTTTCTCGTTATATGTGCGGAAACGTGGCCCATTTGGGTTTCTTTGCACGACGGTCGTCTTCCCTGAAGGGGCACCCTAGTCTATCCACCAAGCTGGCCAGTCAGGCGACCTTTTTGACATAGCACGTCGGCCGTCCCCCCCCCCCCTCCCGGCCCTCACCGATCCCCGAAACTCTAGCCCCAACTTCCGCCCCTCTCATGCTATATGAATGACTGTTTTTTTAATCTTTCCTTCGAGAAACCAGCATCCGGGCTTCTCGCTTTTATTAATGGCGCCTCCGCCTCCTTGGACTTTTTTCCTAACCGGGCAACCATCTCAAATACAAAGCTTCGTCTTCCCTTTTCGGACACACTTAATAGTATTGAGTGGCCTTCCTTGCGCCGTTACACTCCTTCCGTTGTGACTTTCGGAACTTGAGAATCACGGCCGTCCCCACCCCTTCGAGAAAGACCTTTTTTCATGCCCTTCCGACCCCGAAGAAGGAGTTCTGCGAACACCGCGGCAAAGGCACCGAAATTCACGATGTTTGCCTCTCCTTCCCCCGTCCCCGGGAAAAACGCACCTTTAAACGTCTTTCCCTCCCAAAAGGCGGTCCGCCACCTCTGCCTTAGTTTTTCTGCATTTGCAAGAACCATCCGATAGTTTCTTTCTATTTCCTCCATAAGTTTTGTTCTCTTATAGATATAGGGATTCCCGTCTTTTTTGCTCTCCCCCCTACCTTAAGTCAGTGGAGGACCGCCGTCCTTTCTTTTTTTTGGAGGTAACGTGACAGCTGATCCAGGACCTTTTTTCGGCAAGGGGGAGGGTAACTTGTACCTTTTCCCTCCCCGCTTGTCTAGGAGTGAGTTTTTCGGTTTTTTCCCACCTTCCCGGGAGGAGTCTTCCTGCTCGCGGATAATTTTTGTGATCATCTCCAGGGTCGCGACTGATTGACTTTTGTCCGAGCGATTTACAAGAACTCCCTTCTCCCCTGACAAATAAATTTCTGTTCTTTGGGTTCTGGAGCTGGTTCAGTTTTTTTTCTTTACCTGAGGCGCGGCCGGAGCTCTTTTCCCCTCTTCTCACCCCCAGGGACTAGCGCTCTTCCTTTCAGCATGCATGGGAGGAAGTCCGCAGCCCCCTAGTTTTTGACCCACGAGGCAGCTGAGTGACTTTTTTTTTCATGTGCTCTCGTTCTTGGCAGCCCCCTTGCGGGCTGAGGGGGCCTCCCCCGACTTCCAGAGGTCCCCTTGGACGAAATTGGCGCTGCCGTTTTTTTCTTCTTTTCGGGGACGCGACTTCTTGGTATTTCACCCGATCTGCCCGTGCCCAAAGTTTCCTTTGCCGACAAAGGGACCTTTTATCCCCGGATTGTTTTCTTTCCCCCCCCTGTTCGTCCGGATACGAAGGCCTTCTAGGACCCTCCGAATAAGGCGCCGCCACGCGTCCGATCCTTTTTTTCCCGTTTTCAGTCTCTGTCCAGGTACAAGGATCAGCACCAAAATATCGCCTTTCCGTGCCGCAAAGAGGAATTTCCCAGTTGCCTAGTTCTTAACCTTGTGTTCCTCGTCATTTTCCCTGTGGACGGCGCAGGGGACACGCCCACGTCCTTTGCGTTTGAGTGGTCAGGCACCTTTCCCCTTAAGACTTATTCGTGTTCTTTTTCTCTCCCCTACAGGGACGATCCCGATTTTCCTTTCCCCCCCTTTTCCCCCGGCTCAAAAATCGCGGACGTTTTGTGGCGGACCATGCGCGAATGACTTTGAAACTTGGGCCTCTCCCTGACTCCTCTTCCTTTTCATGGTTTCGGCCGCGGCACTCCTTTCCCCCCCCTCAAAGCCTTCGCGAGTAGTTTTTTTCATACCAATTTCACTAAATTAAGCCGTCAAGACTCTCTCTTTGCATTTTTCTTTCTTGGCGTTCTCTTCCCTCCCTTCCTCCAGCTGCCGACCTGGGCTTTTTGATTTATGTACAGCAACGCGTCTTCGATGTTCAGTATAGATCTCTTCTTTGACGTCCGAACCCTCTCTTTCTTACCCAAGGCGTCCAGTGGCTCCATTCACACCTCTTTCCCAGCCGAAGACGATGAAGGCCGGCTTAGTGTCTCGGCCGCTAAAACCACCACATTTTTTTCCCCCCTCTCCAGGTTGCCGCTTCTCTTTTTAAGAATTCTCCGGATTGTCCTCCTTTCAGAGGATCTCAGCACGCCACCTCGCCCGCGGAAGTTCGCTGGTGACTCCCCCACCGTTAGCCCTCCTTTCCGATACTTGTAGATGAGATTTTCTTTTGAGGTGCGGCTTGTCAATCTTTTCTTTCTGAAACCCCGCCGCCCGGCGTTTCGCCTCCGCGTGGTTTTCCCTCCGGGACCATTTTTTTCCTTAGTATATGTTTGCTCCTTTCTGGGTCGGTTCACAGCTTTGTTTGGTTCATTTTTTGGCGTCGGGGTTTTTCCAGGAAGTTTTAATAATTTTTCCCCCACCTGACTACCTTCAACTTTCCCTTTCTTCAGAAGGTGTTTTTTGAGCCGTGCTGTCTGTCGCAGGTCCCTGCGTCATCTGCTGTTCCTTCCTCCTGTTTAATAGTCGGGTGTTGGCGTGATACTACACTTTGGGTGTTCCCGCCAGCCGCCTTCATTTTCTAGAACTGGGTTGACCGTCCGCTCAAACCTCTTATCGCAACAGTCCCTTTTCAGAGTGCCTATCGCCACTGCTAAGGTTTTTTTTTTTCGCCCCTCATCAGGGACGGAATGCGGGGCGGAAAACCCTTTTGAAGGCTGTTTTTTGTTTTTACCCTAACTATTTTGTGTGTTAGTATTTCCTTTCCCCGCGCCGCAGGTTAGCATGACCCCCGTCCCTTTCGGATCGCGCCGCGCCCCCGGCGAGGGTTTCAGTTGCTATGCTTCCAGGGGTTTTCATTTCCCTAGAGTTTTTGCTTCTTCAGCGTTTGAATTTATTTTTTCTTGGCGCTTGCGCGCCCCCACTTTTTTTTCTTGTGGGCTCCCTCCACAGCGTTGGTCATGAAACCCCCAAACCCTCCGGATTTGATACCCGCACTCCCCGTCCTTCCCGCTTTTATCACCTTCCTTATAACTTTTCCTTTCCGGTATCCGGTGGGACGTAGGGGAAGAACCCGACCTGCTGGGACTCCCCCCCCGGTAAACAACAGTTACCAACCCTCTTTTAGTAACACACTACGTTCCTTCCCTGAAACTCCAGCGTGTCTTTCAGAAGACTATGCGATCTCGCCTTTTCGACTTTGCGATCGAATATTTTCCCCCAAACCCTTTTCTCACTTTTCCGGCATAGAAGGAGTCCATTTCTTTTTTCCTCTTTCGCGTTGGTTGATGGGCCCATCGTGCGCTCGAAGGATGGAGTTGATTTTGAGGCGAAGTCCTTGCACCAGTCGTTTTCTTCTGCCCGTTTCCCTCGCATTCCCCCTTCTTCGCCGTTGGTCGTTTTGCGTCCTTTGCACTCCGGGCCTCATCGTCCCTTGCTTTCGTCTTTTTTTTTCCGGAGAAATATCTCTTGTGTTAGCCCGGCTGTTTGTCGCCGTAGAGCAGAAACTCTCCCCGGTAGTACTCCAACCAGCGCATCCAGTTGTCCTTTAAGGTTAGCCCAGGTCGGCCCGGCTGACCAACGATTGAATTTGGTAGTTTTTCCCCCTTTCCCCTCCGACAAATGCAACTCCCCTTTTTTTATTTGAACGTCCAATTGTCGTGGAAACACGCATTCCAGGATTTTGAGAAGGGCAGCAGGCTTTTCCGAACCTTAAATCTAGAGACTGTTCCTTTTTGGAAAAAGGAGGATATTTTTTGTAGCCCCCTTCATGGGGAGCCCCTTCGTCCTTCGGAAGTTGTCACTCCTCTTGCCCATAGATATTCACCCCTTGTTTTTCGTCACCGAAACGACCGCTTTTTCTTCCTTTTTGTGCCGGGATAATTTGCCGTGCCACACCCCCTTTTGTGTTGTCCGGCGAATTCTAGTCGCCGTTGTCAATTTTTCCCCTCCAAGGTGACGGAACTCTGACGTTTTTCTTTTTTGTTAGGACTTCATTCCGGTTCGATATTTTGGCCCCCTCCTTGTCCCCGCGCCCCATTTTAGATTAGGTTTTTGCTCAGCTAGGCGGGCTTTCTTGACCCTTAGCTGGCTGGAATCGACGGCTGAGGAAGCCGACAAGACCCCGGTGACGTCACCCCTCTCGGGCGACGGCGTTGCTTGAACCGTTTCGTCTGCCTTTTTCACTTAGGAAAAAGGGACCAACATTTGGGAGTACGGCAGCCGGAGTCTTTTTTTGCTAGGCATGCCCACAGGAGATTTTTTTGTAGAGACCGATGGGCCCTTTTCTTAGTCGGTACCCCATCAATTTTCACTCCACGATTTTTCTTCAGAAGCGAAAAGGCAACCAGGCTTTCGCTTCTTTCTTTTCTGAGATTGACGGCCATTTTATTTGATCCTACGAGCCCCCTTCCTTTTTATACTTAATGGTGATCCTTCCCCCTCGCCGGTCCGGAAGGTTGTCCGTGACTTTTTCATCCAAAATTCTGAAAGACCGATTTTTCAGGGATGTCTTTTTCCCCTTTTTTTCCTCGTCATTTATCTTGTCCTGGACCCCTATTCGTAAAAAATCATTCCGCAGTCGACCCTTGATCAAGTAGTTTGAAGACCCGCCCCCTCGCCTGCCCTCGCCCGGGGACCGTGTCTCCCTCACGAACGATTCTCCCTTCCCTTCCAGTCCGCGCGTATGAGACAACGATTCCCCCCCCGCCCGCCTAAACCTTCCAAGGTGCCAAACCATGGTTTAGCGCCCAGTCAACTTGCCCTTTGAAAACCAACCTTTTCCCTTTTTTTTTCCCCCAGGCGTAAGACCCCCTCCTGCCGGGTCTTTCCTTCTTTTGACGTTTGTTCCCCAAAACTTTGGACTTACCATCCTCTACTTTTGTGAGTTAGATAGAGAATATCGCCTTTTTCTGCCTGTTCGGGGACACCGGAAGTAGGTGGCAGCTTTTCCGACACGTCTGTGGTGGGCGGTGTTTTTAAGGGTCTGCTTGCTCCCGGGTTTCCGGCAAAGGGCGGTCCGTTTGGTTTTCGCGGCTTGGAGCAGACCGCGTCCCTTCTTGTCGGGTAGTGCATTCCCGGTATTTTTTTTGATAGCAGTGGGGGCGGCAAGCCCTTATTGGCAGCTGTTTTACTTCACGAGTTTTTCCTTTCCTCTTCCTGGAAAAGATCCACATTTTCTTTCCTCGCCCTGAAAATCCTTGCGGTAGTTTTGGAGTGGTTCGGGGTGAAACCTTTTCGTGAGATTGCGGGAAGTCACTTCTCGCTCGACAGGACGGGACAACGGCTCTTCGTCCCATATGCCTCTCTGCATTATGACCTTTCTAGCGGAGCAGGCCTGGTTTTTGCGCGCGTTTTCTCTCCAGCAGTTCTTTCTCTTATGTAGAGGGATTTTTATTTCGAAAAGGGTGCTCGCACTTCTTGTTGGGGCCGAGGTTTGAATCTTTCGACCCTCCAGGATGGTCGAACCCCGCTCTTGCAAGATAAGCACTTAGCTGCCGGACTTCCTCCCCTTTCGCCTCTGGTTTGCCGACCTGTCCAAACGGTTAGGCGTATAGCAGGAGGTAGCCCCCGCGAAGGCAGGCTCGCACATATCGCTTTGAGCTCGACCACACCGTTTTTCTTTTAGCTGGCTAAAAGGATATCGCCTCCCCCCCCATATCGCACCGGACTAACGTCCAGTTTTTCTTCAGGTTTGTTTCTGAGTTAGTCACTGTCTTTCTGCGTCCAGGGATGTTTCCTTTTTGAACCAACATTTTTGTTTCTTCCTTTTTTTCCCAAAATTAGCGGCAATGAAGCCTATCTCGAGGCTTTTTTTTTTCTGGACCGAACACCGGGCCGCCCGCCTTCTAAAATCTTTCGGTGTATCACACCCTACCCCTCCCGGTGATTTTTCCAATGCGGCCTTTTCCCCCCCTTACCCACACCCCACCCCCACCCCACGTTACCCTGCCTGATAGCGTTGCGTGTAGTGCCCGGCCCTCTTCTTCGAAGTGCTGCGTTCCCTCCCAATTTACACTTCAGAATTTCCCTCCTCCCGCCTCGAGGTGCAGGTTAAGATTTTTTTTTTCTGCCGAAATTCTCTCTTTGGTCAGCCCGCCGATTTCCCCTTCTGAGATGTAAATCACTGGGTTCAGTCCTTTTTCTCTTTCCACGAGGGCGAGTACAAACTCCTCCTTTATTCCCCTTCTTTCCCCCACACGGACAATCGAACCGTCTTGAGTTGAAGTCTCTTTCTACGGCACCCAAAACCCCCTTTTTTAAGTTAGAGGCAGGTTTTGGATTAATTCAGTGCCTTTTTCCTCCCGGCGGCTCGATCCTCAGCAACTTTTTCCTCCCCCCCTTTTCTCAGATGGGCCCATCCGCACACGGTTACCTTTTCGCGAACGACGCTGGCGCGGCGATTACAACGCCGGCGAGTTGACTTTGTCACAAATATGCTCTTTCGCCCGTTTTCCTTAATCGCAGAGAGGCTTTTCTGGTTGGAAAAAGGAGGTTCGCGACTCTACTTCTAAGAAAAATTTGGGGCGGTTCCAACCCATTTTTTTCCGCTAACTCCGTTCTTTTCTCCCCCGGTGGCGAATGTCCCAATCCCATACCGGCCTGCCTGAGTTAAAGACCCTAATTATGCAGGAGGTCCCCTTCTCGTCATGCTGTTTTTTTTAATTTCTAACCGGTGGTCATCTCCGCTGTGTTGTGTGAAACTTTAATACCCCAACCCCAACCTTACAAGTTGGTTTTCTCCGCCTTTTTGCCCGAAAGAGGGAACCCTTCCCTCGCCCCCCCCTTTCTGAGAAATTCCGGTATGACAACGGCCTTCTCAGTAAAATAGACGGGGCTGCTTTTAGCTATTCTTCTACAGGAATGTAGGCCCGTTCTTTTTCCCTGGTTCGGATATATTTGCCAGTCCTCCCGTTGCTTTTCTGATAGAGATCCCCCGAACCAGATTTTTCTTTTAGCAGGGCCGCAACCTGTGAAGATCGTAGCCCGGATGATCTGGACGAGTTGATGAAGTAACGGGGTTTGTAATCACAGTTTTTGTCCCGAAGGCGAACGATGAGTTTTCTTTTTTTCTTTTTGTCCTGCGGCGATGGTCTTTTTCCACAAAATTTTTTTTTTCTTCTCTTGGACGAAAAACGTATTTCTTTTCACCCCCACCGTGAGCCTTTCCCCAAACCACTCTATTGGAAGCACTGCTAATAGATTTCCTCCCCCTCCTTTTTTCTCAATTCTGTTAATCTTCCCCCCGGTTGTCCTTTGTGGACGGGTCTCAAATCTCCTTGCGTAAACCCAGGCTGGTCCGTCAGGGTTCAAAAACACCCTTGTTACCCTTTGACCCGCCCTGGTGCTTAGTACAAAATACTAGCCCTCCCCCCCTCAACACGTTGTCCCCGGCGGACTTCCCGAGTTTTAAATTCTTTTCTTGAAGTTTTTTCTCGGGCGCTCCCTTTTCCCCCCTGCGAAACTAGTGGACCTTTCCTTCTCCCTCTAAGTCGGATCGTCGCTTTTCTTCGTTCCCTTGCGGATGGACCATCGGAGACGGCCCGCGGGCTTTTCCACCTGGACTTTGTGTATGATCCCCCTCCCTCCTTTTTTTGGCCTTTCTACAACCCTCTCCCTGCCTTCCCCCCCATCGTCACGCGACTGGACTCGTCCCAAATTTTTTTTTTTTGCCGAGAGCTATGCCAATCTGGGCCTTCAGCGTCTTGTTTCTGGATCCCGGCTATTTTTTTTTCCCTCTTTTCCCGTGTCAAGTAAGAAGAAACATGAGCATGGTCGTACCAGAGCATCTGCCTTTTTCTTGCTCATGAACGGGGACAGGTTCCGTTTTTCCCAAAAGAGCTTTCCGTTCGGATCGAGGTCACTTTCCCCTGGCATCTATCGGCTTCTGCTACGTCTTCCCCTTTCCCGGTAGTGTGAAAACAAGAGCGAATCCCGCCTTGCCAATCCGGTCGGCCCGGCTTTTTCCCCGTTTCTTTCCTCGAGGGCGGAAGGCTTTCTGACCACCGTTTTTGTTTGTCAATTTTGCGGCGGACCCTCTCTGGGATGACCGCGAAGTTGTGAGACACCTCTCATTAAATCGCGATAGGCAGGTCTGGGTCCTTCCCCCCAGAAACGAAAGAGTAGTCTCCTTTGGACGAATTGCCGGTCGGCCCCTGCACCCCTTTTCAAAGTGTTGTGCGTGTCCCGGAGCGAAACTTTTTGTCCTCCCTCTTCACCGATGTTACTGAACTCGCCAGTTTGTCCTTCCCCCGCGTTTAAAGATTCCTTTTTTTTTCCTATGTTGCTCATCGCATCCTTGTTCGATTTCTCCATCTTGAGGATTTTCTCTTAAGACTAGTCACAGGCTGCGCCTTCACATCCTTGGTCGGACCTAGACAGGATTCAAGTTCCCCTTGACTGTATCTTTCTTCCAACATCTCGGAGAACGTTTTGTCACTTCTTCGCCGGGCTTTGTCTCCCCTCAATTTTTCTTGTTGGCGCCATCCCTCTTCTGGGTTTAAGGCTTTTTCCACTCGTTACAACAGGCAGATAGGGAGTTAGACCTTTTTTAGAAACCTGGCTTCGGTTTTACCCCCTTTTCTCCACGCTCAGCAGCCCTCTCTCCCCCCTTTTTCAGAAAGTCCGATTTTCCAGTTTGCGAAGATTGAAGACCTGCCGGAAATCTTTTACTCGGGCTTTTTTCCTGGTTGCGCCTCCTCAGAGCCCCTACGCGGCATTTGTCAGTAAAGGGAACCAGCGCCATCCCAGAGACTTGTAAGTTTTTCCCGAGGACACAACTCTCATCCTTTTCAGGACCCCTTCGGTACACTTCCTGTTCGTTTCACCCTGTCCTGATCACGGACGTTGCTCCCCCCTTTTCTTGCCCTCGACGTTTTGGAATGAACTCAGACCAGTTCGCCGGACGACGGTCTTCTCAAAGTGCCCCTTTCCCGGCCCTCCCCCTTTTCCTCCACACGTCGGGCCAACCGACTGGCCGCCTGGCCAACCGCCCCGCCACCCCTAGGGGCTGCGTGTCGCCACATTCGTACTCCAGTTCTTTTTCTCTTTTCTTTTTGATAGTTCTATT
>Ga0179593_1404533_pt1 | contig 10727 bp, 12 predicted proteins | sample CZODoug2_1_08_16_FD_185931 | JGI IMG/M metagenome (GOLD analysis project Ga0179593, IMG submission 185931) | Vadose zone soil fungal communities from Angelo Coast Range Reserve, California, USA - CZODoug2_1_08_16fungal (PacBio error correction) | ecosystem: Environmental > Terrestrial > Soil >... | reverse complement strand
TGCCACCTCACCCCCTTCTGGACTCGCGCTTTGTCTCAAAAGAGACGTCGTTTTTGAGATCCCCCCCAATATTATTCCGCCTTCCCGTAAGCTTGTTTTAGATTGCTTCGGCCCAAAATCCCCCCAGTCCCCAGTGACCTTAGGATTATTAAAAATAGTGACCGATTTTTCCCTGGTACGTATGATCGATTAATGCGACGGCGGGTCGCGGCAAAGCCATGCTATTTGGCTCCCATTTTCTTAACTCCCCTGCCCGCCCAACCCTTGTTATATCCCCTGGAACCTCGCCCGATCTCCCTGCGCCGATAGATCTACTCAACAAACGACCTTTCCCCTGACACAAAAATAAGTGCACCCCTTTCCGTCCTTATCTCGATTTAGGCAAATTTTTCCGGTAATCGCTTCAAACTGCACTTCTAATCCGCCCCTCGTTTTCTGACCAGACTCCGGATTCATACCCCTTCCCCCCCCCCTTCACTGCCCCTCCTTGCCGACCAGCGTCCGACGGTTGTGTCCCCCCCCTTGCTGTTTCCCTGGTTTGACCCACGACTTTTTTGAGCGCCGCCCGCTGCCACGCATTGGAGACCCACGCTTCTTCGAGACAAACCCGCGACATGGATCAAGAAAGCATGTTCCCCCTTCCTTTCTTCTGGTGCCACCCCCTACTGCAGAACGTCGCCGTTTGACGTCCCAAATTGCTTTATTTCCCAAAAAGTTGCCTTCTCAGCTCCTTTGATCGAATAATCATTTCAATCCGTCATAGGCACGTTTCGGCGAAACTTTTACTTAGATTATCCATCCAACTTTTTGGCGGGAACGCGTTCCGATGTGTGACTCTTCGATATGGCGTGGGCATTTCAGCTGGTGTCGGGTTTTGCTTTTTAGCTCGAAAACCCCCTATGCCTGGTCCCGAGCGGCCCGAAGGTTAATTCTTACTGTCGCAGAAGCACTAGGTTATTTCCCCGCGTCCCGGTTAAATAGGTGAAACATTTTCATCTGTCGCTGAGGATATTTCGCCCCGCTTCGACCTGGTCCCCCTTTTTAATGCCCCAACTTCCCCCCTTCAGCAATCTGGGTGAACAGAACCCATTTTGATTGCAACTGAGCGCGTTATTCACAACCTCCCTACCCTGCCCGCCACCCCTAGCTATACCCCGGTCTCTTGACCCCTCCCGCTGTAGGAGGGCATTTTTTTTCAGCTGCCTCGATTCAGTGCCCGGCCTCCCGGTTTGCTTTTTTTTTTGGTAGTCCGAAGATTGACGCTTTGGTAGCTGGGGATACTTGATCTCCTCGATCCTTTCTAGCGATCTATGCTCTTTCCGTCTCCCTTTTTTTCGGCAGAGGAACCCTCGCCGCCCCTAGCTGTCCCCATGTACTCCTTCGGCGCGAGTCACGCCGATTTCTATGAACGTTGCAGGAGTAGCCCTTTTGGGGAGGGTCCCCCTCTGTGTTCTGGTAAAGCTTGAAATAATAATATCCCGCCGCGCCCATATTGTCTCCATTCCGCCTGCTCATGTGGAAGGGAGCATCATTCGTTTGGCGATTGCCTGAATTGCCTGTCGATCCGATTCCCTTTCCCGGTAATCACGGTAATTTGTCGCACCCAGTATGGCTTGCTTCTCCCCCCCTCCCCGCGTTGTCCACTGAACGATTTGAAGGCAGTTCCCCCTCTGCACACAAACCATCCCCACCCTTCCCCCTCGTGCAATCCCGGTATAATAGGGTTGATGTTATTTTTTCCTCCCGTCTGATCAGGGCGGGTCCCCAATCCTCAAGAAAAAAGCGAGGTAGGCGGTTCCTCCCTTTTCTAGATTGATACGCGTCCCAAATTTTCTTCATCCGTCTTTGACATCAGGGCGCGGATTGTATTTGACTGTGCTGCGCGCCTCAGATAATTTGTTTTCGGGTGAATTGTCCATTCCGAGGGGACATGTAGCCTATCGCGTCCCGAGCGCCTTACATAGCCGACTTGTTACATGATCCCCCTGCCAAGCTGTCATGATCGATGTCTTCACCTCTGCAGGACCTACTCGCCCCCTCCCCAGTATTCAGCCTGTTCGCTCGAGATTGATTATCTTAGACATCTGATATGACTCTCCCACCACGCGCGGGTGACGCCTAGGCCGCCGTTATTCCTCCTTTCCGACTTTGTCTCAACCTGAACATAGATTGCTCCCCCCCTCCCTCTCCTTTTGCTTGCCACTTGAAAGTCGCGGGAGTCCGATTTGGAGGCCACAGTTTCGATTCCTTGGACGCCCTGATGCTCAGGAGCCCCCTTCCCCTGGTTAGGCATGCTTCTCTTAGCAAGGATTTATTTCCAGCCGGTTTATGCCCTTCCCTTATTAAACTAATCTTTAGCAAGATGGCTGTTGAGAAATAACGCCTGCCGACACAATTTGCCTGTGGGATGAGACATCCTGTTCGATAACTTCTTGGCTTTTCCCTTGCGAGACATGCCCTATCCTGGTTGCGGCTATTGAACTTCTTTCAAGGAAGGTAGAAAATTTTCGCTGTACTCACATCGGAAACCCAGGTCCGATTAAACGGCATCTTTCACCTTTATATTCTTCTTCACTTCTTTTCCCCGAGGACGCCGTAAGGAAATTAAAGTTACTGGATGTCGGAAGTACCCCCCTATGATTTTAGACCGCCCTTCATACCTTTCCTCGTGGAGAAGGTCGTCGTTTCCGTGTACCAGCGACCTCTTCCTGCCGCATGATCGGCCCCGGCTGCAACATACGATGTTTTGCTGATCGCGTAGAAGCCGGGAAGATGCTCTATTGGATAGATTTTTCCTAAAAATCACGACGGTCTCCCCCTCACTTGCGTCCCAGTTAGAGCCTAAGTACCTCCCCCCGCGCCTGATTCATAGTGAGCACAAGGTGTCATTCTTCAGTATAAATTCGCAGACATTTGACCACCTCCTTCCCTTCAGCTCGTTCTTTGTCTGTACTTTTATGTGACCTTGTTTGCGACCTGATCGTTACAACCTCCCTCACCCAAGATTCTTTTCTGGACCTTTGCCCGGTTATTCCTGTGTGTCCATGGTCGCCAGGGGTCACTCCCTGACCTTCCTTCTTTAGTGACTGTGTTCAAACGAGCTTGGCAGGCGCATTCAAGTCCCTTCTGAGAGTGAACTTTTTTTACCAATTCCCCTTCTCAACCCTTTTGGCATCGTCGACCATAGAACAAAGTCCTCCAGAGCCTGTAGAGGATGCGCCTATTTTTTCTGAGGTCTATCAATTTCTAGATGTATGATTTTCATTCCCCAAGATTTACAGAAATCTTTCTCCCCGTCAATGAACTTCAATATAGTGACCTCCCCTGCTTGGAATTTAATTCGACCGCAGCTCCCATGGCTGTTTGCGACGATATGGAGGCGAATTTTGCCTTGATGACGCACCCACCCGGTCAATTCCCGCTACAAGGTGGCGGATCTTCGTTCCCACGGGATTGGATTGTACCCAGTCTTACAGCTACCATTCTTTTCCGCAACTCATTCTTACTTCTTGTCTGAAAAATCACGAACCACCTTCGGCCTGGCCATATCTGCCTCCCTGACTCCCCTTTTTTTTTCTTCCTCCTCCGCATGAAAAAACCTTTTCGATTGCACGGTTGTGTATAGCCCTATTGTAGTGTTCGGCAGGCAACCGACCTGACTAGATCGTTTCTAACCCTTCCCCATTCTAGCGCTTTTTTGCTCTCTAACTCGTATGGAGATCCCCCCCAATCACCAGCCTACCTGCCTTAATGTCAACAACGATGAAACTACGTGCTGGTACACCTCCCAGTTTCTGAGAGCGTCATTCTCCCTTCCAGAGGAGGCGTGAGTTATACCCTTGCGTTCTATTTCCCTTCCTCCCGGCTATAAGTCTTCAACTCCCTTTCGAGCCGGCAAATTTTCTTTAACGGAGTCATATTTCCTATACAGTCCCCTGATCGTCCCGCCCCCTTCCCGAAATTGTAGTATTTCTGAAATGATAGTTCATGTCTCTCCCCATAGTTCTTTTTAGCGGCCCAATTTTCCCCCTCTTCTCTCTATGTTAACGTGATCCCATTTCTTTCCTAGTTTCTTCTTCTTTTTTCTTTTTTTCTGTCCCGAGTTGGAACGCTCCTCCCTCCCTCCGCGTCCTTGTCCTGATCTCTCCAAGTTCGCGGTTTCTCCCCCGAATTCTTGTCTCCATATTGCGCTTGGCCTTCCTCTCGCCCCTCCGTCAAAATTCCGACCGAACCCGACAGCGTGCTTCCCTTCCACATCGATTGCTGCGATTTCTGCAATACCCTCTTTCAGGAAACTGCTTTGTGGAGCCCTCCGGCCTCGCTGTTTTGAAACATCTGACGAATAACGGTCCTGCCATTCTATATCGAAAGGATGTGGATCTTTCGAATTTAGTTGCCGTCAGGATAGCGATTTCGTTCTCTCTTTGAGGTTCCTTTTTTCGTTGAGATGAATTGTTTTGAGGTCTGCGACGCGTGTTCGCTCACCTTTTTCCGCGACCCCCCTGCGTTACGACTACAAGTCACTGGCATCGTTTTCCTTTGTTTACCTAATTCTCCTTGTATTGTGACGGATTTGTTCTCGCCGCATCTCAAAGGCGCTCCTCCTCTTTTCCTCGGTCGTTTTAGCCACAGGCGCGGTGTATGGATCTGGTTCTGTCTCTTCTCCCCCCAGCGTTTTGTGCCGAGCACTCTTCGCTTTTGCCACCGCTCCACTTTAGATCCGGCTTCCGACCCTCGCCGTCCCTCTGCCCCCCCGCCACCTTAACACCATGACGACTACCTTCCCTTTCCGGTACGTGACACCAACCGTCACACCACCCGCTCACTTTCATCTGACAATCTGTCCGGGTGATTTCGCTTTGTTTACAGGCCCTCGTCCTTTTAAAAAGATGACCATGGCTCAACAGCGCTTACCGCCTCCAAGTTCATCGGTTAAACATTCCTTTCCCCTCGGCACCGCTCACATATTTGCCCGCCGATATACTGATCCTAACGAACGTTGACCTCCCCCCCCCCAACGACATCACGAACCTGGTTAAGCGGTCTTACGCCGCCGTTGAGGCTTGGCTTTTCCGTTTTTGTGTCCCCCACACCTCCCCAACGCACGCAACGCTCACTCCACACCACAGACACACACCACCCCCAGCTCCACCGCTCCCCGGCCTGCCCCGATGCAAGCGCAGCATGACCAACCTAAAGATTCAACATCCCCCCCCCCTCGACGTCCACATACACACCCCACACAGTACCCCTTAGCCCCCTGACTTGCTGCCTTGGACGCACGACGCCGACCCCCCTCCAAACCCCGAGACCCCCCCTTCTTCCCTCTCCTGGAAGACCACCCCCCCTACGCTCCCGGACTCTCGTTTTTTTCCCACTCACGCATAATGCCGCGGACTTAACTCCCCACTTCCTCATTCCATCACCCCCCCTCGAACACACAGCACGCCCCCCCCCTGACTAGTGACTCCATTCCGCAACAAGACACCCCGTCCAGCGGTAGGAGAGCTTTTTTCGTTACAATTTATCCCACGTGGCATCCGCTACTGGCCCGATCGTCCTCTGATCCCATACAATGAGTCGATCGATCCAGTGAAGGACGTTACGAGAATTTTTGGGACGGGGCCTGGTCCCAGGCTGCGGACATGATGCCCCAGTCATTGGAGTGTCCACCCAGGTTCGGAAACGAGTTTAACAATAAAACGGTGTAGAGTTTGCGGACTCGTAATTTCCTGTTTGAGAATTAGAAGGGCGCTCGTAGGCGAGGCGTAGCTACCGTACCACACCATCTGGCAGCAGAGACGTTATCAGCACCGGGCAGACGAGTGGCATCACTCTTACCACCCAATACATCTTGCATTTCTATAGGTTAGCAGCTAGACACCAACTTCCTGCAAGGGGGGAGTGGAATCTTTTTCACAGCGTACGTTGTATTCCCATCATAGTACAGCAAAACTAAGCTGTTTCATCCCCGGATTGGGTAAGGGCCGTCAGGGGTCGCGAAAATTTCGATTGCTGAGAGAGGCAGTCTGTGTAGGACTGATTAACGATGGAACATCCGCGTTAGAAGAATCCCGTCAGGGGTGCAAGGTCGGGGCGTGGTTTAGCCGCCTGTGAAGGCCACCCCCCTCTCGCGAAATAAATATGTCTTAAATCTGGACTTCTATCTTAGCTCGCATCCGACCATGACCGAACTAAGACAAATCACATTCTTTACCGCGGCATACCCCCTGAACCGCGCTAGGAAAGTGGCTGACGGTAGGCAGCGTATTTTGTGGTCAGAACAAAACAGCGTAGAGGGCGACACAGGGCTGTCAGCTTTGCAATTCCCCCTAAATTGCATAGTCCCTCAGACAGGGGATGCATTGTTTAGTTTTTTCTTGGAACATTGCGAAAGCCCCCCTCCCCTCTCCCTCCCCCCGGGTGAAACCATTGAAGGTACAACTGAGTAGTGATATAGGAGAAAAGTGAGGAGGTCCGTCCAATGGCCAACAGGACCCTCCTCCTAGGGACAACAGATGTGCCTCGCACTCCCGAGGCGAATATGTGATCCCCTCGAGTACGTCGGCCGTTTTGCAGCGATCACTTGTTCGACAGCGAAGAACGGACCCAAACCTCCTCCCCCCGACCAAGGCAGTTGCCCCCAACACAACTGGCACACTGGTTAACAGCGGCACGTGGGGAGAAAAATTTTAGCCGTTTCCTGTCCCGGAGACGGAATCGGACGTTGAAAGGCGCGATGTGTCGCATTAAGGCCATAGGTTATGTGTTTTTTCCCCTGCTTGCAAAAATACACGACACCATCATAATACAGTGCGGCGGATCTCATATTGTAGGTGTTCTATAAAAGAAGCTTAACCTTCGTGAAGGCACAGGGCGCCCACAAGAGGAAAAGTTTTTGAGGAGAGAAAAAGAAGAAGATGAGTGCCCCATCATTGTCAGGATACTTGCATTCCCCCAGATACGCACAGCCGTTCAACATGAGTCGTATCGTGCGGCTGAGCCAGCCCGATTGTTGAGAGGGATTCACAGTGCTTGCAAACGTACTTCCCTGAACTGGTCGTTGTGGATGGACTTAGCACCCCTCAAGACTCCTGAGTCACCTCCTCCCGGCCTTAGTGTCAATGTCAATGGAAGCTGTTGTTTCTTTCTTAAAGTGTAGTTTTCCTCCGCCTGGGAGACCACAGAACACATGCAGGTGCCATGCCCCCCACACCCCTGCTCTCTCTCGATGAAGGTAGAGGGATTAGAGAAGAAAGGCTTCTCCGCAACTAAAAGTGAATTGGTCCTGGCTGTAAGAAACGGCCCGCCCCCGCCGTTGCATTCAATACTTCAAGGGGCATCGGAATGAGTTACAATTTGAAGTTCCCCAGGAAGAAGCGACGGGAACAATGCTACTTACACAGATTCCTCCGTAGGGTTGAGGTCAATGATATGCCCTATGAGCACACGTCGCGGAGGCCAGCCCATTTTTTATTACCGAAACATATACAGCCTTCACAAGAGGGTACCCTCCTGGCCCTAAAAATAGAGGTCAGTTTGGTACATGGTTCCCCACGACAGGCCCGGGGCCGAATGTGGGACCTGGTAACACGCACGGTGTGCAGGCCTCCCGACGCCGAATTTCGACCTCCGTTTCCCGGATTTGAAAAAGGTGCCAGCAAATGAGCTTCCAATCTCGTCGGTAATGGAGAGACACGATCCAGGAAGTCTATTTCTCTACCGATTCCTACGGCCCCAACCACGGCTTCTTCTTCCGGATTTCCGCAGACTATAGCCAATCCAGGGGCCGTTATAAGTCGGCCTACTTTTCTAACAATAAACAACTTGCTGGAAGACGAGTCACGGATTGACAGTTTATTCCAATAGTGAGCGTCGCCAGGATGGTTGCTAGGACCCGACCAGGAAAGCATATTTCCTTGGTTACGCTCACTGTGCAACTCCTACCCTAAAAACTGACCCGTTCCCCTTCCCCAAATTTTGTCGGCGATTCGTGCGTCACGTCAAACTCGCTAAACCAACTCGAGTCTTGAAGGGACAAAATGCTCCGGTAAAGTGGGTTCTCCCTCCCCAAGAAAGTATAGGAGACTTCTGATAGGATGTGAGATTGGTTGGTTATGAGGGTCTGTGCATCAGCATCAGATTGCAAATTCTGCGAGCCAAGAATTGGGACACCTTCTTGGATCGGAGTCCAAGCTGTAGGTGACAGAAGGCTGAGGGCGCTTTCGTAGAAGTCGCATCCACTCATTTATTTGTCCTTCATAAGGATTAACGTATATGTCGGACTCTTACTATTGCCCCAGAAAGGCTGCAGCGAACCTGGCGTATTATCTTTGAGTTTTCATGTGATGCCCCCCCCCCCTTACCACCAGGGATTATCCATATAATCGTTTTAGGTCCGTTTCGGTCTCCCAGAAGTTTGTAAGTTCCCGCTCCCCCCAATCTCTCTGGTCTGTCTACTATCATGAACCATACGGAACCGCATTTACCTGCAGGGTCCCCTGGTCGGGCCTCCCTCGGATCTGAAGAAGGATCCCATTCCTGTTCATGGACACAAACCGCTGTTGTCTTCCCTATTCTCCGAAGGCGCTACCCCCGATGCTTGCGTCCTGCCCTCTGATTCCCTCAGAGTCCCGAAATTCAGCAAGTCTTTTTCATCCCCCTTCCTTAACTCAAGCCCTACCGCCTGCTTTTCAGCCTCTGATTCTCCCCCAAGGTCGGAGGCGATTTACGACATTCTGCCATCCAAATAATATCGGCTTTGTTTCGTTGATTTAGACACTTCTCCCCTTTACTACTAATCAATTAAACAAGTGTCTTCAAGTCTCCCGGATGGCACAGGAGGGTGATCGTTCTATTCTCTTGGGTTCGCCTAGTTCTTCATTGGAGGACGACTTGACCCTGCCCGCGCGTTCACACCGCGAATGTGCGTCCAGGCTCAGCAGAGAGTCTTGAAAAGGTGACGCCCCCCCTTTGACGGCGCATCACACCAAACCCCCCCCCACCACCCCACAAAAAACCCCCCACCCCCCCCCCCCCCCCCCCCCCCCCCCCCCTTCCTACAACACCACCCCCAACCCCCCCCCCCCCCCCCCCCCCCCCCCACCACACCCACGCCCCCCACACAAACCCCACCCCCCCCCCATTTTTCCTTGTCTTGTTCCTACTGATGTTATTCTTCCCACCGGAGCGCCTCCACCTGATCCGTGCTATTTAGAAGGGCTGGCAATATTTTCATCTTCCGAGATGTTTTTCTTTCAAGCCTTTTTCATTCCAGTTAAAAACCTACCCCCTTTTTGGACCACCACACGCCACCGCCTTAATGTCTTTCAAGAAATGGTCTCGTGCGTCATCATCACCTTTAGCGCCATGACAAACTGGTGTTTGACACGGCCAGGATGTAGGTAATTTGAATTCCAAAACTTTACGCTAAGCGACTAGAGTATTCCGATACTTTGCAGCTCTTCTCTTTTTCCCTGGGTTCTCCCATCCAATAAAGATACAGCCCCCGCCTAAGTGGCCTAGCACCAATACCACCCGTCAATGAGGATTCCGCTCTTCTATAGTCGCGGAATCCTTTCCCCCCACCCCTGCGGCACTCCCCTTGGAGAACGGGTTTCGTTCTAGACGATGTTTTTTGGGAATTTCCCATATCCAACCCGCCTTGGTGTTCGTTTGCAACGTTCCTACCCTTTGTGAAAAGATTTCGCGACAGCTCTCCCTTCCAATCGACAAAAGTAAGTCTTCTTAATTGTTGATCACCACCTGAACCCCCTGATGGCAATCCCCCTCCCCACTAGTAATTACCAGTGGAGATATTTTTTCATGCGAAAATTAAGATCGTCCCCGTCGTGTTCCGGCAACCCTCATCTCAGGTTTCTTTCCCCTTCCCGAGTCGATATGAATCTCCCGCATATAGTCTCCAGTCAACACTCCCCCCTCTCGACGTTTCCCCCTCTCAAAACCTTTTCGCTTTTTATCGTTCGACCGTAACTGCTACCAAGTTGCCCCCCGACAATTGTCGGTACTTTTTATGTGAACTCTTATGTATTAACCGTCGGACGCTGAGCGGCTCCACTTATACGCCGACTTATCTGGTACTTTGTCCCAAATAGCGAGGTTGGCTGGCTGCCTCCTTTGAGTCTGTCAGGTTTTTTCCCGTGCTCCTTTCCTATTATTTACTCAGGGAGCGCAGTCGCGGTCTCGTCTCTTCACATTCCCCCCCTTCCGTTCTAGCCAAATTAGACCAACTTCCCTTCCCCACCCCCATAATTTTTTTTTCCTGAAGCTTCCCCCAGCGAGTCGGCACCATCTGCTTTGATTGCCTGTACGGAGCGATGTATGCAATTCTGCTGCCAGTAAACTGCTTTTTTGATTCCCCGACATTTTCCAACCTAATTGAACCCTCCCCTCCCTTAGAGGAATCCCCATTCTATATATTTCGCGCAACAGGTCGTTCTTCTTCGTCAAGGCTTCGCTCATTCATATTTCTTGAGAGGCGCTCCGAGTTCATAGACACAAAAGTGGAGAAAATTGGGTTCTCGGTCCGCGCTCTACCTTTTCCGACCCGACGTTTCTTTTTTCTCAAAATAAAACCTCGCATTGCATCTGTTGTCACGATTTTATTAGGAATGGAGTGGTTTGGCCTTTTTCTAACTAAAGACAGAGTTTTTTCGCGACTTCTCCCTTTCTCCTTCCGAGAGTCCCGAATTTGGATTGAATCCTCT
>Ga0179593_1385999_pt1 | contig 10727 bp, 14 predicted proteins | sample CZODoug2_1_08_16_FD_185931 | JGI IMG/M metagenome (GOLD analysis project Ga0179593, IMG submission 185931) | Vadose zone soil fungal communities from Angelo Coast Range Reserve, California, USA - CZODoug2_1_08_16fungal (PacBio error correction) | ecosystem: Environmental > Terrestrial > Soil >... | reverse complement strand
GTTTCTCGTTTTGCCCCCTCTGTTGCACCGGATGCGTGCTTGCGCTGCAACTCCAGTCTCCTTTCCTTATGGGCACCCGACAGTTCCACGGGTATGACACTGTTCTCTCTTTTTTTTTTCTGCCGCGTTTCTTTTTTTTCACTTTTGGCGAGAACACCTCCCTAAATTCGCCACCCTTGCCTGTTCACGTTTCTTTCTTTTCTCCGCTTCCGAGTTCCCTGGTACTCGCTTTTCAATGTTCCATCTCGGAGGGATTTTATGGGACTCCTGGGACCACCTTTTTTCTTCTCCCCTCCTTTCCCGGACCGCCGCTTTCGTTTTTTGTCTTTTTGTGATGATCTGGGTCGTCCGGTTGTTCAGGTCTTTTTTTTTACCGTCAGCGCCCCCCCCTCTGACGAGGCCAGTCGCCTGGCCTTTTTCCCCAGTTAATGAGGCGATTTGGCGTGTTCCTTCTTCCGCTTATCTCCTTGGCGCTGCCGTGCTGATTCCGTTGTGGTGGACCGCTAACGGCATTCAGTTGTTGGTGATTTCGCTTTTGCCTCCCTTTTTCTTTACGTCGCTTTGGATCGAAGGTTCTTGTCTTCCGCTTTTCATTTGTCCGCCTGGTTCAGGACGGATATGGCGTTCTTTCCTTGGCTTATCTGTACTATCACTAGAACAACGCAACCACTGCTGGAGACTTCTTCGATGTCATCGTGTCTCGCTGGACCTGCGGATGGGTGTCCGCGTGACCTCTTTCGTTTCTTAGGAATGTCTCTGTCGATTGCTCTTGGCGTCTGGCTGCTTTTTTCTTCTTTCGCCCCCGGTTATTCTCGATATCAACTGGTGGGTCTTTTGCTTTTCGGCATTCCGCCTTTTTCGTTTTCGGGAGGGGGTCATTTTTTTTTCTCAACGCCCTCGCGCGCTGTCTTTTTTTGTTTTCTTCTGCTATTTGGTCGGACTCTTTTTTCTCTCTTATCTTAAGCTCGTGCTTGCGTCAAGGCGTTCGTTCGCCCTGATGGGAGGCTTCCGCGCGCGTGCATCCACACCTTCCAACTTTCCCATCTGGCGTGACTTTTTCATCGTTAAGATTTCGTTCCTGGCCTTCCATAATTTCCCTCTCTCAATTGACTGTCGCCCCTGAAACTGGTCGGTCACTGCGTCCGATCGATCCCTAGTGGTCTCCGCATTTCTTTTCTATGCGGCGAAAGCCACCCTGCTCTTTGCCTGTTCTCTTCGTCTTTTTGCTTCCGGATGAAGAAATTCAGACCTTTTTGCTCTTACAAGACATTTCGCTTATTTCCTCTTCTCTCTTTCTCGAGTTTCCCTTTATCTGAACCCTTGTCTTTAGGGCGTTTGCCAGTCTCTCTATACAGGCTCTCACGTTACATACGAGCACCCCCATCCTCCGTGCCCACTTCTGCGAATGTTTTGTGCGTGAGCTTCCCTCCGTGTACTGTTCTTCTATGTTGACCTCTTTTAGTCCCCTTGTATCTCCCCAAAGAGATTTGGGGCGCCCCGGCGATCATGATGTTGTCCGTTTTTCTCTTCTCGACAGAATCTTTTTACGCCCCTATGATCGTTCCCCCTGGGAGAAGGACCCCCCCCACTTTCTTTTTTCCCCCCTGCAAATTCTTTCCTGGATAGGGGGCCCGGTCATGTGCATGTCAGCTGACTTGCCGGTGTTCTTTAGGCGTGAAAACCGCCGATCATGTTTCTTGCCTCCTCAAGGTAAAGTCGTCGCGGTTTTTACCTTTGATGACGCGATCGAAACCCGTGATTTTCCGGCGGTTCATCGCTTTCTGATGCCTTGCCAGCACTAGCCTCTTGCTTTCCTTCGTGCAATACGGCGCAAGAGGACTTTCGCATTCTTCCGTCGCTCTGAAGGCGATGCTGTCACTGTCGGTTGTTTGTTCAGGTGATACCCAATCCCGCCATGCCGATTGGCTCAACTTTCATCGCCGTCGTTGCGTCCCCCTGATGGCGCATTTCCTGAAGCTTCTGGGTTTTTTCTGAGCCCGGGGCCGGTTGACCGACAACCCCAGCTCCGTACAATTTGACTTTATTGCGTTACCGTGCACCTAGGCATTACTGTATTCTGCGCAACACCCTTTCCATGGTTTTCTTGACTGTCGGGATACAGGTCTTTCGTTATCGTTCCGGTCTCCCTCATATCCCACTTGAACTTCCTTCTTATTCCAAGGAAACTCCGCAGGGGTTCTATGCCCCCCTCTGGTTTGACGTCCGGAAAACCACGATTATTGACCATCACGGCATTCTCATTTTTTTCTTATACCGGTCGTCAAACAGGTTTCTTGACTACCACTGACTTTTCTCGCGGCGATATCAGTCACCCCCGATGCTTGGCTCCCACCGGCTCCGTCCCCCCTCTACCCTTCTACACTCTCCCGTGGATGTCCAGGCGTAGATTCCTGTCCTCATACTTTCTCTTTTCCCCAGAGCCTCGGAGGATTGAACCTTACGAGCGCGCGTTCCCGGATCGCGACATTTACGTGGTCCGGCAGCTTTTTGCAGTTATTCATGGGCGTCTTTTGGCCTCTATTAAGATCCCTCTCTGCGCTGATATAACTTCGTTTGCCCTTCGTGGACGCTGTTTCCGATCCCGCGCGCTCTATGCCTTTATCCTCGTGCCATTTTTCTTTTGTGGCAAACATCCTGCTTCTGGCGATTTCCTGTCTCTGTCTGCAGCCGTACGATCCTGCTTTGTCTTGATGATCCTTCGCCTTGTTTTCCTTCCTTTTGTCGACGCCCAATCTTCGTTGTTTCCTTGTGGATGCTCGGGCGAGGGCTCACATCGCTGTTTCGCAGACTGCGCGAAAGGGACTTGGGGTAGATCGGATCTACGGTTCTTGTTTTTATGATAACGGGATAACGTTCGGTTGGGCTTCCCGAAGGCTCGCTTCAATTCGTATTTCAGTAGCCCTATAGCCCTCCTGGGTCTTTTACCTTGAGACAGAACGTGGTTTCTTCTACCCACGAGTTGCCCTTTAGCGGGCAAGGCTTCGCACTGTTCTGTCACTCCCCCACCCAGGGCAGGCCCTCCCTGTCTTTGACTCCCATCAAACGAAATGTTTTCTGAGGCGCTTAGCCCCCTTGATCGACGAGGCCCCATAATCCGGATTAGCTCCCAAAAGACTCGCGGACTTTCTCTATTCTCTTTCTCCTCCTTCTGCTCTTCATCTCCCTGGTTAACAACTCATTGATGTAAAAGAAGTGACTGCGCCTCGAACGCCCGAGATAATCGTCCCGGCGCTGTAATCCGTGGGGTGAGTTTTTTCTGCGGAAGGGCACTGGCTGCAACATTCGTATACGCTCTTTTCTCCTGGCTTACCCCCCCCCCCCCCTACCCTCCCCCCCCCCCTCCCCCCTCCACTCCGCTGCTTCCACCCCCCCCCCCCCCCCCCTTTCGGTGTTTGTTTCGAGAGATCTTCCTTATATCCGCTTTTTAATCTTGCCGTATCGAATTATGGCAGCCAATTGTACCGGCCTCCAATCCTTTTCTTCTTACGCTCTCGTTTTCTGTCTAGCGATCAGGGCTTTCCGGCGTCTCGTTCGTCTTGTAAATGCGGTTCCTTTTTTTCACGACGGGCTGGGCGCCTCGTCGGATGAATATATACAGATAATGCGACCTGTGTCCCTTTCTTTTTCTTTTTGGGTTCTCTCAGGATTTTTCCATATTTTTTCTCGATCTTTTAAGCTTCTTGCCTCTTACCTTTCCGGGCTTGAGTTGCCTTCCGAAGCCTTTCGTTGCCTGGCGGTTTGGGTCGTTTCATGAACCATTTAACAGTGAGAAGTTGACATCTATCCTTGCACTCTTGGTATCAGACACTTTTTTTTGTCGCGCGCCCCCTCCTCGCTCGCGTACTTCAGTTTTGAGAATTAAATCCTCCTCCCTTTAGCGCCCCCCGCCGTTTTTGCCTCTCAAACCACCATACCCGCGATTCGGCCTCTTTTTCCGCAGCGCCTGGTCGAGAATTATGCTCGGCCCCCGCCTTATGTGGCGCCCTGCAACCGCACCAGCATCCACCTCAGCCGGAATATTTGGCTCCGCCATCGTTTTTTTCTCCCCGCGCCCTACGGTTCTCCTTCTTTGAAGACTTGATCTTGGAGTATCCTTCGGCCCCGGTTAAGAACTCCCTTTTTGTGTCCGCCCGAAAAAATTTCCCCCCCGCTACTTCCTGCTGCGCGCGCCTCCGAGGCCCTTGAAAAATCTCCCTGGCTACTGATTTCGTCTGATGATCAGAATCCTGCGAGGCGTATCCCTCCGAGCGCCATATTTCCTTCCCAGTTTTAGTAAAACATCTCAGGAATCCGTTCCCCGTCTCGATCCCCCTTCCCCCTCAGCAGGACGCCTACATTGACAGGATGGCATGACTCCCCCTATCTTCCTCTCCCCTGCTCAGTGATTCCTACTTAATAAGATAATCCCTTACCCGATTTGCATGGTTACTCTTTCCGGAGCTGGCGCCCCAGCAGCTATGTTCCGATATAGCGCGATACCTCTTTCCACCTTTACTTTTCTGCCGAACACTTTTCGAAGTACTCCGTCATTAACTTAATTTCTCTCCCACTGAACTAGGATGGTTTTAGAGTTCCCCCTATGGATGATCATCCTTATTCCTTGCATCTCCGCATTATTCCCTTTGTCTCATTATTTCTTGACTCTTCAAAAGACTCCGCAGACATTCTTAACAATTACATTTTGTGTTCTCTACCCGACCTTCATGCGAGTTTTCCGGAATCTCGCTCAATTTACCCCTCCCCAGTTCTTTCTCGGTGTAGTTTTACCCGAAGAAGTCATCACATGACCACCGGCCTTTCGATGACCATCAGGGTCCCGGTCACGGCCCTCTCGATCTTTTGGCCTCCCCCATAGTAAATTCGTTTGGGTGTTGCTCCCTGCAAGCCCGAGGATCCACAGTCCAGCCATTCCTTTGCTACCGCAGCTGCGAAGCTCTTCCGTCTTTCTCCAGGTTAATTCCCCCTCCAGCTATGGCTGGCACCCGTATGCAGCGCCATGCTCTGCCCCTCCCCCTCCATCATCCCTCCTCCCCCTCATCCATTGAAAAAAAACGTCGCCTTTTCCAAGGGATGACAATGAAAAGCCCCAATCTCGGCGATTTTCCCACCGCCGACCTCCTTAAGATCACTCCCGGCCCCGAGGCCCTCCCCCCCCCCCGATCGCCTGGCCAAGCTTTGTAATCAGTGACTAACCGGTTTTTTTTTTCGGCTTCCAATGTTCGATCTCTGCTGTCCCCTGATGCAGGGCCTTCTTCCCATCACCCCCTTGATTTCGTTGCGGCGCAAAAGATTTGGTGAGCTTTCTTTTCCTGCCACTGCTAATACTTCGTTAAGTCGCACATAAATGACGGCTGATCCTGCTCACCCCCCCCCTTGACTTTTAGCCTGAGTTTTTCCTTTCTTTCGTATCTCCCCGGTTCCCAGAGTCTGTCACCGCCCGTAAACTCCCATTTTTCATATTTCCCTGACCTCGCTCCCCTCTGCCCGACTTTGAATTGTCTTCTATAGAACCCCCGGCTGACAGTCCCTTTCAGCGTCCGACAGCTGACCGAGCCGCCAACAGGCGCAGAGCCTTTGCTTTCTCCTCCTGATGACCCCTCCCCTTTCTTACCCCATTCGATCGATCGAAATTTTTGCGACACATTCGGCGTCCTTCCCCTTGAAGTTCAACTCGACATTGATGCCTCCAGTTACTGCCAGCGTTCCTTCTCCAGAAGGCCTCCCTCTGATTTGACCCCTTTTGTTTATTTCGAGCTCCCTCTAGGCCGAATCCTGGTAGGAATTTTCTCGCCTTGAGTCGTTTTCACTCCTGAAGATTCTGCGGCCAGTTTCGCCCTCTCCGCCACCATCATCCTCGACCTGCCCTCCCCCCACATAAGACATTCGTCCGACTTTTCGAATTCTAAGGACCGAAAAACCGGGGAATGCCGCCCCCAATCCGGACGGCACCCCCCCTGTGATATCGCGCACCTCCCTGACCTCTGCCCGAGTCGACCATCTCCTCCCTCCAAACGTAGAAAGCGCTCTCAAAGGCCGCGCAGCTGCAGCGTCCAGTCTTTCAACCCACCCAGCGCGCCAGTGCACCTCGTATTGACACCCCGCTCCACTCTCCCTATCAGCCTTTTTTCCCTTTTTTGCCCTTTTTCTCTTTCCCTTTTCAGATTTCTGTTTTGATCTCTTTAAGTTCGGACCGTCTGACCTTTCTTCGGCTCCCCCATTTATCCAGCTCTTGCCCCATAGTCGTCCCGAAAAAGGCTCTACTCCACCCTTTTAATTCCTCGGTCACCCACAAATGGACTTTTTTCTCCCCCCCTGCATTGGCCCCCCGGCATCTCGGCAGTATGAAAGACCAATTCGCCTCTAATTCTTGCAAAATTCCTTCTGCCTGGACTCGTCGCTCGTGTCTCGTTTTTCCCTTTTTTACTCCCCCGAAGCGGTACGTTCCCTCCCGCCCTCACTTTCCCCCAAAGCGAAATTACGGTCTTTTTTCGAACCAGTCTCCTTTAGGCGTCAGCAACTTGCCGAGCGGAAAAGCCAGCCCCGCTGATGCACCTTTCAAATCCTAGATTGCCCCTCTTCTCGGCCTTGCGCCTCCCTACTTCACTCCTCTTCAGGTCTGTCCGGTTTTTCACTACAGTGAGTGGTCGGAGACCCAGTGACCTTCGCCTCGCTTTTCAATTCAAGCGCAAGCGGCCCTTCCTCAGCTTTTCCTCCGATTGCCCATCTGCTGGCGTTCGTTTTTTCTTTTCCGCACGAAGTTCAGGTTTCTTGTTTAGCCAAATCAACAGTTTCGAATGGTTATCTTGTTTTGAGAGTGCTGTTTTTATGCAGAAACCAAACTTCGCACCCGGGCCCCTCTTTCTTGCCGAGGGTCCTCCTCAGCGCCGCCTGGATGTCTTCCTGACGCCCCGTCTTCCATTTTCGCTTTGGGCGTGCGACTCTTTTTCCGGCGATGCTGTTGCAGGGGGCGGACCCTAAATTCCCCCCCCCCCTTATTTGACTTTTCTTTCGGGTCTGTCACTCCCCGCGTGTCGGGTGGCATCATTGGTCTTTCAGGGTCAACTAAATTTTTTATTTTTGGTTTTTTCCCCTTTCTTTTGTTTTGACCAGTTGGCGACGCCTCATTTTTCCCCCTCGAACCATTTCCTGACCGCGATTTCGCTTTTTTTGGCCTTTTCCTCTTTCGTCGTTCCGGATTTTTAGGCTCTCTGCGGTAAAACGTAATTCCCCCGCGCTGCTTCCCCGTCTGACGTTCCCCTTTGTAAGCCTTCCGGGCTAATTTTGTTTGCCTGAGGTTTCGCTGGAAGCGTTCCTGGATTTTGTGGTGTCGAATAACGTCCTTTTTTCGGATTGGTGATTGCTTCATTCATGTTATTTAGCCTGATGGGGTCTCCTTTCTGGTGTATTTACGGAGTTTTCTTGGCACTTGACTCATGGCGATAGTCCGTTACCCCCGGTCTCTCTGTCCTATTCCAATTCCGAAACCGCCCAATTTTTGAGATCTTTGAATAGGTTGTTTCTTTCCCCTTTTCCCTGCTGAGTTGTGTTGTACGTCGTGACTTCGCTTGCTCTTCTCTCTCCTTTTTCTGGCGACGTTGGCTTTCGTGCTGGTTTCTTTGCGTTTTTCGTTAACAGTTTTTTTACTGGTGGCCGGCTTCCGTCGTTCCGTTTGCCTTCCTTTCTTCTCGCCTCCGATAGCCTCTTTTATGTGGTTCTTTTGTTCGCGGGGCTTTTTTTTCGGACTTAAGGGAGCCTCTGCTGATTAAGGCTTCGGGCGTGCTAAGGCTCCCTTTCCTCTTGGCGGCGGGCCTCCCGATCACCTTTCGCTAACCCAAGGAACAAATACAATAGTGCGGACTTCCCTTTACCGCGTTCCCTTTTTCATGGCATGCATAATTGAAGGTTTTGAAATTTACGTTCTACCCGGATTGTAGCATTCTTGAGACTCATTCGAATTGTTCTCTAGTAAGGCTCATACTTGGTGGGGTTTTTGTTGGGGACGGAGACCAGAAACCCCCTTTTTAGGGAGTTTACTTTTCGGTGAGTCGCTGCGGACAGCTTTCCTTGCCTGTTTAATCGTTTGCGACTATACATGACTTTTTGTGGGTCTCCCATATGGGTAGGCTGTTTCGTATCTGCCAAGGGTTCTTACGGGGCGGTTGTCCCGTCGTCTTTCTCCCGGCCCTCTCGTACAAACTCATTCAATTGGCTGAATTTTTGTGATTGCAGCGTGCTCCGTCCCGTCTTTCGCCTTGAACCCTTACCCCCCCCCATTACCTTAGCGTGCGTTAACAAAGAGCCTGTGCGGCCTCACGTTCTCTATGAGGTTCCTTTTCAGCCTTCGTTCCTCAGGTTGACCGCTCTTGCTGTTCCCCTTTGCGGTCCCCCCAACACCGCTAAAACTGATTACCTTTGCCTGGTGATTTTAGGTACTGTTTTCGCTGTCTCTTGCCTGATGGTTTTGTGCATTCCCTCCTATTTTTTTCCCGCACTTCCAGCCCGTCGGGGTTCCCTTTAGCCATGGATCGCAAACGTGATGGGGGCGGGCACGCCTTGGCGCTGCCTTCGTGCTCCCTACTTCTTTGTTCTCCCGAAGCGCCGAGCGTCGCATTTTTTCCTGATCTTTTTTTTGTCCGATGAGGGCTCGTCGTGCCTCTCTGTCCGGGATAAACCCACTCCACCTAATTTCCCTCTTGTTTGAAAACGCTGCTCGCTTTTCTTGCCCTCACTGATGTTTTGCGAAGCTTTCTGTATTTCTAAGCAACGTTGGCCGGTTTCCACCCTCGACGCATTGAACTGGCGGCTTGTGAGGTGCGTGGCGACGGTTGACACTTGAATTCGTTTATCGTCCTCCCCACAAAATTTCACTGTTTTTTCGTGTTATTCTGTCGTATTTTCCTCATTTTTGCCCCATAATTTTCCCTTGGAACGTTCGGTCTTCCCCCCTGCACTTTATAGGTGAGATGTTTTTGACTATATGTTTGAAGCGCCAAATCTTGCTCTTTTAACCAAGGCTTTTCAGCTTTGATATTGGCCCCGGTTTTTCGCGCATCCCTACGCTTGGTAGTTGTTTTTCTTTTTACAACTTATTGCTTTGTCTCCAACTTCGCTTAACCTCCCCCCCTGTCGTCCCTTTTTCGCAACTGGATGCCCCTTTGGCGTCGAGTTCTGAAGTTGTCGATGTCGATGACATCTTTCTCCTTTCCCGGCCTATCTTTCTGCTCTGTGATCGCGCAGTGTGACGATTGCACGGCAGCTTTTTGCTTTCTGGAGGTGGCCGCTCCTCTGTCCGTCTTTTTTTTTCCGCCTCGCAGGCTGCTGATCAGCCGAGTCATCCAATTAGTTGAGTTTTTACTTTTTTGATCCTGCAGCCCTTTGAGTCTGAGGGGAGGGAAATTTTTTTCTTTTTCGGCACCAGCCTATGTCTTGGCGCTTTCTTGGTTCTTCTTTTTCTCCTCTCAATCTCCTTTTGTTTTTTTTTCCTTTTTCCCTTTTACTAGTGTCCGCCATTTCTGGTCTTATATGGGTGTCTCTTTTGGGAGGTTTTTCTCCCCCCTCTGTGGCCTTCCCCTCATTTCCCCTCCTCCCTTTCGCCGTCCGGCTTCTTCTCGTTTTTTTTGTCGGAGGATCATGTTTCGGGGGTGCGAATTGGAGCTTTTGCCTTCGCAGTCCATTCTCCTATTCCTCCTGTTATGTTCAGTTTTTAGATTTTCAGTGTTTTTTCCACTTTTTTTTTCTCCTGACTTTTTGCAAGTTTTCGTCCAATTCCTTTTTTCCGGCAAACCTCGGGCAAAACCCCCTGTCGTGAATTAACTCATTTTTTTTTGTCTTCTAGACTGATCAAATTTTGGCCCCTCTTTTGAGCCCCCAACCTACTCCTCGGACTTTCTCTATCTCTTCTCTTCATCTTCCCTCTTGCCCAGCCCTTCTTTCCACCGCCCCTCGTCCGACCCCTGCCGCCGAGAACGAACTGTCAGATAGCGTCCCGTGCGAAATTGTTACTTGACTCCTTCAGTCTGACATTCGATTACGCGATTCGTTCCCGTTCTCCTCAGTATTCTGTCTTCTTTCCTCTTTCTTTTTTTTTTGTTGAGCTCTCTCATCCTCTTGCTCCCCTCCGAAGCGGTCTTCTTCCGTCTGGCCATATTTGCTCGTTGGACACTACCGCTTTCGCTTGACGCGATGATAGATATAATCCTTGGAGATTTCTTCTTTCCAAGTTCCCCCTTTTTTTCATCCGTTCTTTTCGTCCTCGGCGTTTTTTTCCCTCCTCCGATACTCAGACCCTGACGTTGAGGATTTTGTTTTCTCTCAGGATGATGCATTTTTCTTTCTTTCCCAGCGGCGCGTCAATTGTCTTTAGTGCATTCCCCCGCTTCCTTTTTTGCCATTTTGTTTGTTCTTCCCACCAATACCTGAGCTGCGAGCAGGGCACTCGGATCCGACAACAGAGTTGCTCTTTGATTACCCAGCTTTCCTATTTTTCCGATTCAGTCGAATTTCCCACGTCTTTCCCCCTTAACAAAGTGATGATTTTTCTTCCCCCAATGATCGAACTCGTTCTCGCCCGTATGACTTCCCCCCCAGATCAGTTATTCTTTTGCCTCCTGCGCCAGCAGTTTCATAAGCCGGAATATTCGGCTGAAGCAAGCTGCCCGAACCTATCTAGGATATCCTCAAGATTCCGTCTCCTCGTCCCCTGTTCC
>Ga0179593_1385097_pt1 | contig 10727 bp, 9 predicted proteins | sample CZODoug2_1_08_16_FD_185931 | JGI IMG/M metagenome (GOLD analysis project Ga0179593, IMG submission 185931) | Vadose zone soil fungal communities from Angelo Coast Range Reserve, California, USA - CZODoug2_1_08_16fungal (PacBio error correction) | ecosystem: Environmental > Terrestrial > Soil >... | reverse complement strand
CCTGAAACCCCCCCATTTTTTCAACGACTGAGTAACTCTTCCCCTGCCCTCCAGTATGAGTTGTTTTTTATTGAGTTGTACGAACGAGACAAGGATGCCCTTCCCATCTTCTTGTCGTCCATTTCCTTCAACGCTCTTCTTCGGTCTCCAGGATGCCAGTCTGGTCGACCCCCTTCCCTTCGAGGTAAGTGTTCGGTTCCGACGGGTTTTTCCCCTGCCGCGGCGGCATACTAGACCTCCCCAAACGGGTGCAGGCGTAACTGGTGTGCACCGACCTTTAACTTCTTCCTTTCGACTTTCCTCCGCCTCTTCCCCCCTCCTTTCCTTCGCCAGGCCACAGAATTTTATAAAATTGTGTCCGTCTATTTTCAAGTATTAACTCGTTTTTTCTCGATATCCCAGGCGAGGGTTTTGCGTGGGGGCCAGTCTCTTTCTTGATGCATAACCATACCGACTTACCCCCCTTTGCTTTTCCTCGGCTTTTATTTTCATTTCTGTTTTTGGCGCCCAAAGTTTTTTTCCTTCTCTCTCGCTTTTCCCTTGTTTGGCCCTTTTAGGAGTGTTTTTCTTTTCCCCAACCTGGCTGTCCAGCCCCGCGCTTGGTAGAGGCCCCACAACACATCAATGCCCGATTCTAACCCCACCTTTGAGACAATTACCTGCTAATCCCAAACGTGTGTGAAACAAAACCAGCCCCCTTTCGTTTTTACGGGAACAGTCTGCGCTCCCCGGACCCTTTTTTCCCCCCTGTCCACGCTTGGTCCCTTGCGATGGGTTACTTCCCTTGCATTGACCAACGGAGTTCTCCCTTATGGATCCGCGCGGTTCTCCGTCGTCAATCTTCTGCCACCTTGAGAAATGGGTACCATCTGTGGTTTCTCCCCCAGAACGAAACGCTGCCTGGCCCGGTTTGCCTTTCGGACGCCCCATCTCCGGGTTTGTCCCAAGGCAAACGGCTAGGATTTACGGAATTCCCCTCCCGCTCCAGCACTTTTTCTTCGGTGTGCGGGTTCTTTTTCTCCAGCATTTATGCGTGGCGTCCTACTCGCAATCTCCTCCGACGTGCCGCGTTTTGGCAACTTCCGACCGTACCTCCTGCCTTTGGTTTTTCTTAACTCCGGGTGCTCGGCCTGCACCTCTGTTCTTTGTACTCCAACAGTTCGAGTGATGCTTGTGGATTTTTTTTTTATGACGACGCGAACCCCCTTCCGATTTTGTTGGTGGTTACCCCCCCCCTCTTTCTTTTTTGGTGTTGACAAGGTTGAGGATCCGATTGCGTCTTTCTCTGAAAGACGCCCACCGTGTTCTCATCACGGGTTCTCTTCTCGGTGCCTCGTACGCCGATCCGTGGACCCTCCTTGTTTTCTATAAATGTCCTTTTCCCCCCCCTGGGTAAACGATACCCACTTGCCCAGTGTTTTTTGGAGAGTTTCTTGACGAAGGTTTTTTCCCGTCCAAAATCTTCACTTTGTTTGTTGGATCGCCCTTTTTTTCTTAGCGAAACCCGACCAATTTTCCTTCTAAAGCACTGAAGATAGGAGGCCTGAATGTAGAGTTTTTGCCCCCTTTCCAATGAATCATTCATCTCCTTAGGATCGGGCGTAATACCCTTCCACTTCTCCTGATTCGTAACAAACGTGATCGTCCCCGTCTTCATGATTGTTTCCCCACGGAGCGGTTTCGGACACCCACTCACCCAGACCCCCTTTAACACCCCCCACCCGTTGGCGTGTTTTCGTGTCCCACCATCCTTGTAAGGCATCCGCTCCATTTCTGTTTTTTCCACCTTTTTGTGAAGGCCGCCGACCCCCTCTTAAGAACCTTCTGAATCCGTCTTTCTTTTTCCCCCCCTGTCTTTGATGCAAACGCGCGATAGGACCCCCTTCATCTGGTATATTGGTCTGCTGCCAAGTCTTGTCTTCTTTTTTGGTCTCCATCCCGAACTTTTTTCTTTGCAGCTCGTATTTTTTCATTCGTTCCTAACTTCTTTCCTTTTTTAGGTCAGTTTTTTTCCTATGTGTCGTCTAACGTCCCTTTCCCCTGTGCTCTAGTGTCGTATTTCCGGTCCCTCTTTTTTCCACCCGTGGCGCAATTCGTTGGCCCTTCCACTCTCGGGGAGTTCCCTCCTATCCATGGAAGGGGCGTTGGCACCGAGATCCTGCAAGGCGTAAAGCTCGCCCTCCCACTTTAGCGGGCCCCCCCCCCAACGTTGTTGTTTATTTAGGGGAGACGGCGTTCCTAGTTACCCTTTTTCAATGGTTCTTTTTTGGACAGAATTCCTTTGCATTACCGCCGTCAGGATCCTCTTAAGGATTGCCTTCTCCTATTTGTTTTTCCTTTTGCCGGAGCACCTCGCGTGAGCTGAAGATCTTTAGATTTGTCCAGACACAAACCACGCCTCAATTGCTCCAACCTGAACATTGGATCCCCTTCTCTTGCAATTCTTTTTAGGACCCTCGCTCCCCCCCCCCCTAAAATCAACCTCTCATGGAACCAAGCACTGGTGGTGTAGTTCTTCCCCTTTCTACGTCTGATCTCGTTTTTTGTTCTTAAACAAATCCACGTTCGAGGTCTCACCTACCCGGGCTGGGGATTTCGCCCGGAACACGCTCTTCACAAACCCCTACTCACTTCTTGGATGATTCAATGAGAACCTCTTGTAATCAGTGTTTGCGAACACGCTTGGACTGCGTGACACTATGGGTAGGTGTGCACCATTCTATGCCCCTGGGTGGTTTCCCTTTGTAGGACCCGTCTTTAAGGATTGTCTCTCGGTCCGCAGCAACACTCTGACGTTCGCGGGTTAACTATGCGGTTTTTATGTACCAGGACTAATCTTGTTATTCTATACCCTCGTGTTCTTCATCCGGTCCTGAAAAGTGATGCCGCCGTCAAGCCGCTTGTTTTAGTTGCAACCCGCTCGGCCACACACCTACAGAGTAGTCTGGTTTTTTTCTTTCGGGTTAAACATTTGTTTGGGTTTCCGCTTTCTTTCCCTCTAAGTTGTTGTGTTGTTCCCTTTCCTCGAACCCCCCCAACTGTGTCCGAAATTGATACTGACGACCTTCCGATTCTGTGTGCCCCCTCTCGTTGCACGGACCCCGGCTCAATCTTTATATACGTCCCCACATAATCCCTCAGGGTATTGAAAATATGGCCGAAACCCCTCTTGTAGATTAGCGCCAAACGATGAACTGCTATAAAAAATTACGCAGAAAAGTTGAAGATGTTGTCTATGTCTAATAACATTCGGAGGCTACCTAGCCCCACAACTTGTTTTTCGCCCTGGTTAGGCACAGACAACCGAGATTTTGCGCAACGTTCTTTGTCAGGCCTACGCCAATGAGTTGACTTCTCTTTCATTAACACTCAGGCCCCGAAGGCTACCCCGTCACCCCAGTTGTCTTCGATCTGTCTAATCCGGAAGAGTTGTCCTATTTTTTATAAAATGCCGAAGGGTTTTGATGGCCCCAGCATCAGGGACTCCTTAGATACCTAACTGAAAACCCCCGTGCTGTGAGTGCCCCGCGAACTAGGTCTGGTCGTTCCGGCCGACATACCCCCCACTGGGTGCCCCCCCAGAGTCCTTGATCGTTTTTTGCGGGGGCTGCCTTTGGGGTTTGTGTTGGGCGGCGTCGAATTCCTCTTGATCAGCCCGCTAGGTGGTATCCCCAAAAAACAAGCCTGCCTTTTCGACCCTTCCATCTGGTCCTGCATTTTTTTTCCCCCCCCCTGTCGATGAGCAACGCCTGTTACGAACCAGCACTGGTCTTTTTCAACACGATGTTCGCCTGCACTTCCGGCTTTACCCCTTCCCCTTCCCTCTATGCCGGGGCGCTGGGATTCCTTCTTACCCCTTTTCTACCCGTTCCTTGAATGCCGTCCCGCCCGAGCTTTTGACTACACCCTTTCCTGGTACGCCTCTCGTCTTGGGTTTTCCCTCCTCCGCAAGCCGCTCCCGGATTTTTTTTTTTTGACCGACACCATCCGAGGTTTCAAGGCTTACCCTCTCTTTTTCCTATAAAAATCCGTCTCCCCGCCCCGTCTTTCTCCCTTTGCTGTTATGAGCCCCCCACTAGAGACACGGGTTTTAGGTGCTAACCCTCTTGACATAGACATAGAACGCTACGTTAAATCTTTGTTTGCAACTCGAGAAATACCCTTTCGACCGTTTAGGTCGTAGGGAGCCCCTTAACAAGTTTTGAACCCCCTCATTCTTAGAGATGTCATTCTTCTTCCTCTTTCGCCCCGCGTTGGGGGTTTGGTTTTTTTTCCGAAGTGATTGCTGGTTTGTGCCCTCAAAGGGAGCACGCCGCTCGTTTTAGAAGCATCCCCCATTCGTCGCAAGTGTTTTTTCTCCTATCTTTTTATCGTTTACTTGATTACGCCCTCTTTAAAGAAGATGTTTGTTCGGCAGATCACTGATTAGGGGTGTCAACGCCTAACATTTCCTATCTTCCCTTTGCTGTGCCTTTAGACTCGCTCTCTTCTGGATCCCCATTTTCTTTTTTTCCTGATTCGCTACCCCCCCCTTTCTATATTTTAATCCTACCCCTTGTGGTTGTTGATCACTTCTCTTGGTGTTCACCGCCACCCTTCACCATGTTTTCCACCCATCTTCTAAAAGGCACTGCACTCCTTGATTCCCTTTTTACCAGTTTGTCGTTTGCCCCCCCTCGACTCCCTTGATCTCGCCGCATCCACGTCTGAGGCGCATCAAATGAAACAGAGACTACTGGAACCCCTTTCTCTCCCCGAATGAGGGCTTTTTTTTTCTCCCATTGTAGGGTCTTTGGTTTTGGTTGGGTTGGGGGGGTTTTTTGTGCGGCTCGCCTTTTTTTGTCGGACCCATCCCTTTACCACCCACCACCCCCACTTTGTTTTCCCCCCAAACTATCCCGTTCCCTTGCCCTTCCTTTATAAGGGCTGCGGCCCCCCCCCCCCCCCCCCCCCCAAGACAATTGTCCTGTCTCATTCCCCTGACAGAACCCCCTTTAGAAGTCGGCGTTTCTATGTTGTTCTTCCAAAACCGCGCCATTATCGCCGTTCGTTCTAGGTCGTCCTCTTTTCGCCTTTCCCCGCTTGGTATACTCTTACCTTCCCCCCAACATTCAAAAGGGATCCTTTTAGCCGATCTTTTCCTCTTAACCTCCCTCTTTTCTTGGCCAATTACTCGTATGGTAGTTTTCCTTTGACGCCATTTCCCCGGGGATCTAGTTTCTGTATGGGATTCACCCCCCCTCCCCCCCCCCCCCTCTTCATTACCCCCCCATTGTCGAAGATTCTCTATTAGGGACGCGAGTGCCTACCCTTAAGGGGTAAGTCCTTTTGTTCCCTCGCTCCAGGAGTCCCTTTTTCCCTTTCGTCCAGAGAGGGCCCGAGTAATCCTTTGGTCTTTCTGAGAAGTTTCTTCTCCCCAACTTGGATGTTTTTTGTTCCCTTTTCCCCCGCGCACGAGCCCGCCCCAGGTGATGCCGGCTTTTTTTTTTCACTGGTCTGCATTTCTTTGTTTTTGGTGACAGCTTTTTTCTTCCCAGTGGCCTCGACCTGTGCGATCGCCTTCCCCCCACCACCGACCCCCCGTGCCCACAAGCCTTCTCGATCCCCGGTTCCCCGTTGTGATTTTTACCCCTTAAAAGAAACAGACTTGCCTTCCCGCCCTTGTTTTTTCTTCCGGTCTTCCTGTTCACCTTTCTCGATCGCCTGAATCGTGTTTTTTCCTCCATATTTTGGGATCACCCCCCCTCCTTTACAGTTTTTCCTTTAGATTTCCCACTCTACTTCCACCCTGTTTACGGCCCGTGTTTTTTTGCAGGAGAGGATAGTGCTCAGTGTGCTTTTTTGCGACCAAGCTCCTTTTTGGACTCGTTGAACTTTGCTTGTCGTTGCCGACCAGTGATCTCCTTTCCCTTTTTTAGTTGTTTCCAAGACGCTTCTGTTTCTTCGCACCGAGAACTGGCGGTTAAAAGGTGTTTTTCTTGAGATCGTGTTTTCGTTCCTGAGTTTTTCCCCTCGTTACCCCCTGAGATTGCGTCCGGCCGCCTATCCTGCACGCCATCGTCCACAAAACTTTTTAGCGTAGTCGGTCACTTGGCACTCCTTTCTAGTCCAACATTTGGTGGTTTTACTTTTCCTAATATACTTTTTTTTTTTTTAGAGACGACGTACACAATGTTTCCCGAAAGTTATCTTTCACCACTCTATGGGTGGTGTCCCCCCCCCTGCGTTGCCCAGGACCTCCTCCCAGCTTCTCCTGACCAATTACGGTGCATTGGCCTCCACCTTGCTATTCCGGCAGTCCCTTCTTCTATGGCTCCCCCACCCTTTCTCGAAACCGTTTAATGGGGTAGTGTAATTCTTCCCCCTTTATGGAAATCGATCACCCTTTCCCCCCCGGAGATACATGGTCGGCCATCTTTTTACACCACATACAGTTCTTTTCCTCAACAATGAGGGCCCCCTTTACCACGCATTGAAACCGTTTGGCCGCCCCTTTTTTTTTGGCGACGCTCTTCCGAGTTAATCCTCCCTTGGTTGGTCTATTTGAGGTACTTTTTTTTGTTTATTTGAACGACATTAGGCGATCGTAAGTTACCCGATACGGACGAAACCCCGGGAGCGTGTGTTTTCTCTCGGTCTGTGTGTGAGTTCGCGATGTCGCACCCCCACTTGACAATTTCAAGTTTCTTTGTAGGGGGAGGTGTACGTGTGTTGCTTTTCCCCACGAGGAGTACCTTCTGTTATCCTTCCAACAACAAACTTCCCCCCCGCACGACTTATCCGGATGGATGCCTCCCCCCGTTTATATGCTTCACCCCCGCATTGGCCGACAAACCTGCCCGTTCCTTTCTCTCTCCTTAAGACTTCTTTCAACTCTTCCTCTGGTAAGCGCGAGAATCTTCCTCCTTTCTCCCCCCTGCGCGCAGTTCGGAAGCCCTCTGTCCCGCCCGAGACGCATATGCCTGCAATGCCCCCCGGTGCGCCCATCGTTAGGTTTGTCTCCCAGACCCTCCCCCCGAGCTCCCCTTTTTAACTTGGTGTTCTTATCCCGAACCCCCCATCAAGTCCTTTTCCAATTGTCCCCTTCTTTTTCCCCTCTGAGGTTACGGTCCTGACACTACGCTCTTCCCACTTTCTGATCTTGTTTTCTTTTTCTCCCAAATCGAGACCCCATGGGCCTGGCGAACCTATTCAATCTTCCAGTAGGCGACGTTAAGATTGTCGGGTTTTTTTCATCACTTCTTCCCTATCGTCGAATTTTTTTGGAAGTTGGACCTTTATTTCAGGAGGCTTTCACAAGACTTTTGGGAAGAAAGCCAACTTCGAGAGTTTAGTTCCGTTCAGGACGGGGAAGCATGTGGTGTGTCTCGTTCAAAACGCAAGCGTCCGGGTTGGGTGGGTTGGACCGCACGTGCTGGGAGTGGTGGTTGCACGTCACGTTGTGGAGAGCCCGCTTTCGTCCTTTTAGATCAACGCGTTGGGGTTGGCCCCTTAGGTGCCTCCTTGGGCTTCTTTGATATCTTGGGCCTTCTCGCGATAAGTTTTCATTAGCTCTCTCACTGCTAGTTTCCCCTTCCCCCAAACGCACAACTGTACCCCTTGAAGGTTCTTATTTCTCTTTTCTCCGTCTTCTCCAGTTTTTAGGGTTTTACTCTCCCACTCTCTCCGCTGTAATCCCCTCCTTTGTTGTTTTTTCTGAGACGTTTTGGGATGATCTCCCTCTGGGGTCAAGGGGACTTCTATTCTAAAGTCTTCGACGGATGAACTTATGTTTTTTGGGGGACACCATGGCCCAGTCGTGGACTCTCCAGCACGCCGAGCCGGATACGGCGTACTTTTTCCCTCGAGTCAATCGATCTGAAACCCCAAGTTGATAAAAAGACTTAGGCGTTTCTCTGGGCTTCCTTCTCTCCCATGTCCTTTAAAACCTCCCCCATCGTCTGGCGGTAACCCCCCCACCCCCCCCCCACCGCGGTTTTTTTTTCCCCACCCCGCCGTCCCGCGCATCTTGGCGTTTCAAAGACGCTTGTTCATCTGAAGCTGAAATGTGATAGCCCTCTCTTCATGTCGACAGTCTTTTCTTCGTTGCCAACAAGAGACACCTCACTCTTTATGTAATCATTGTGCCCTTCATCCCCCTCGCTCTATTTGGCTCCTCCTCCCCCCACCTGGATACCCGCTCTCTTCTTGTTTCTCGTACCCTATTCTTCGATTGTGTCCCCCCAGTGAACCCCCTTTCTGCCTTCTTGTTTCGCCTACCTTCCCGGTCCCCTGGTTTGTTCTTGTGTAGTGACCCCCCTAAGATACCCTACACCACTGAGCACTCGTCCTCAGCCTCGTCGTTGGCGGGTTTGGCATTCCCTTGCAAGTTTTTTTTTTTTGTCTACACTCGCGCTCGTGCTTCTCTTCCGTACGATCTTCCCCTTGTTTTTTTAAAAAAAAAAGCCTTTTTGTTGCGGCTTTAGCATTCGTTGCTGACACTTCACTTTGGTGCTGGGTTTTCGGCAATTCCTTCTTTCTAGCGTCCGTAGACAACGGGTCTTAATGTTTTTGACTTCTTTCCGTTATTTTTTGGGCGACTCGATTTGGCTATTTAGAATCCTTTTTTTTTACTCAGAAGCAACAAAAGCTCCAGGTGCCCGCCCCCCCCTTTCCCTTTCCTGGCACGTTGTTCTCTCACACGCCTTCCATTTACCAGACGATTTTTTTAAAGGCAGCACCTGGTTTCTTTCGTGACCCGGTCTCTTTTCTTCTCCTGTGCGGTGACCTCCAACCCCTCAACCCGTCTTCCTGGTGCATTGTCCCCTTGCTGTCGTCTCCTTTGTAAAATCACGTCCCCCTGTTGATGCCCCCTGTTGCTTTTTTCATCGCCGATCGTGCCGTTTAGGGCGACATCCCCTTTCCTTGTCCATTGCCTGGTTCTCTCCCCCAGTGCTCAGTTTTTTTTTGAACGTTTTTTTTGAGATGTAGTCCCTGCATTTGGCCTTGTAGTGTCTTCCCCCCACGCCGCCCCCCCGATTCCCATTTTGTAAGGGTGGTTGAATGTGAAGGAATGTGTTCGCCGTCCCTGTGGAGGCCCCCGATGGTTTTCGACACCTATCTTCTTCCGTCCCTTCGGCGGGGATCCGTGCAAAATTTCCCCCCCTCATGCGTCGGTCATGCTGGACATCCTCTTTTTCTGTTTCAACCCCATTTGGGGGTTAATTCCCTTAATTACTCCTTGGTGTTTTCAGAGATGTTCCCGCCCCCATTTAAGATTTCACTCATGGAACGAATACCCGCCCTTTTCTTCCCTCTTTGCACGGAAACCGTCAACTGGTTTTTCCCCTCTAGTTTAGTCACCTCTTGCCTTCTCTGGCGAACACGATGCCGTCTGGTCCCCCCTTACCGAAATGTGTGCAAGAGGTCCTTCTCCTTGCTGGCACTCCTTGTTAGTCATCCTGCCCCCCCCACGGTTTCCTTCCCTCTCCCTGGCTACGACCCTATGCCCCCCGTTCCGGGCGCTTTCGTCTACCTTACTTAGGGCCACTACTTCTCCAAACAACTTGACCACCCCAGACAAACAGTGTGGGATTAATCTTTTTATAATCAAATCCTTCCCGTGGTCATTGCTTGGTCCCTGTCTGAAGGGTTGCAGTCTTATTTCCACCGAATCCCTAGGTCCCCCGATAACGACTTTTAAACCCCCTTTCTGCGCGATCCCCGGTTGTGGCCGTTGGCCCCTTCTGTACCTTTTCTTGTCCCCCCTTTCTCGAGAGTGTTCGTTTTTGTCCTTTGCGTTTTTTCCTTTCCGATCTATTTTTTAGATCAGCCCACTCTCCGTGGTCTCCTTCCCCCCCCCCAACACAAGACCTCCACTACGGCCATCCGTTAGCCCCCCATCGTTTCCTTCTTTTTAGCCCCTTTGTCGCCCCCCCCGCCCCCCCTTTCTCTCCCAAAGAGGAAGCCGGCTCTAAAGTTACCCTCGGCCCTTTCTTTCCTTCTGGGACTCTGCCTGATCGTTGTGTAACCCCACAGCAGCCTTCTCGTTCAAGAAGGCGCGAGGCTTTCCCCTCTCCTCTGCACGATTGGACCGGTTTCCCAGATCAGAGTAGGTCCTTTCCCCCTCTTAATACATCAAGGGTCCTTACTCACCCCAGTCCGGGGTCACTGGCCCCCACCCCCCCCCCACAACCAGATGAGGTTGAATTCCCCTTTTGAAACCAAGACGCTACCCAAGTATTGATCCGTTAGTGTCTTTAGCCCCCAGCTAGACAAGGAGTTTTAATGGCTACAGAGACATCGAAACTCGGGCGGAAGATTTTAATCGCCCTTTTCCTGTTTGGGGACATGTATTAGAATCGTCGCCTTCAGGCTCATGTTTAAGTTCAGCATGTCGGCCTCCCCCGACTGGCCAGCCATCCATCTTCTCGCTTTTTTTAGGTGACGTTTTTTTTTCCCCTTCGCCGACAACCTTCCGCGGGGTTTGTGGTGGTTAAAGAGTTTGTGGTTTTTTGTCTTCCTACCTTTTTTTCTTCCGCGAGATTGTTTTTCCCAGAAGACCGTCAGTCGTGGCGAGTGTCTTCTCCTCATTGACCGCCCTGCTCGTAGATTTGAATGCCCCCTTCAGAGAGTTCTGTTTTTTTTTGTGCCCCCCCCCTCTAAAACTTCCTTGCCTCCTATCTGCTGCCGTTTTTCCTTCGAGTTGGAAGCAAATTTGTTTTCGGGTTGCGCTAGCCCCCAACCCA
>Ga0179593_1318915_pt1 | contig 10727 bp, 9 predicted proteins | sample CZODoug2_1_08_16_FD_185931 | JGI IMG/M metagenome (GOLD analysis project Ga0179593, IMG submission 185931) | Vadose zone soil fungal communities from Angelo Coast Range Reserve, California, USA - CZODoug2_1_08_16fungal (PacBio error correction) | ecosystem: Environmental > Terrestrial > Soil >... | reverse complement strand
GCCTTTGTGATGACGCGCAATGACTTCGTGCAGCCTCCCTTTTCCTATTGCTCTTAAAATTTCTACACTCCCACTCTCTCACGTTTGTTTCCCTTTTCCATTAACCCACCCTATGCGGTAATATATTTTTTCTCCTCCGTGTTATTCGTGTCGAGCGCTCACACGCCCCCTTGTTACTTATGCACACAGTCGCCTGATTTCCCGTTTCGATCTTACTCAAGGACCTTTTAAGCCCCGGGTTGGAACGAAGTTAATTTCGCGCCGTCATCCATGTGATCGTATCTCCCAATTTATTTTAGTGAAACCCCCCACCTCTCATCGCCCAGATTTAACCGCCCCCCACTTTTGATGAAGGGTCCGTCCTTCTAAGATCATGGCTTAGGGATAATAACACGGTAACCCCTCTGGAGAGGTACTCATCCGTCGAGATGTGTACCTATCTGTCCACCGACCCCCACATGCAACTGTCACGCCCAGAGAATCGAAAAGGAGTCATTGCATACTGTAAAAGAACTTGTTGCGGGAGTTACTTTTTTTTGACACCTGCTTTGCCCCTTCCACTCAGTCTTTTTTCTTTACGCAAGTTGGCCTTCTACTCAAAGAGATTAAGACCCATTCATTGAAAGAACGTTTGAAACCGTTTATTTGCTTTTGTTTTCACCCCCGGGTGGTAAGATTACCATTTTTTCCTTCCTTCCGAAACTCTGCTGTTCCCTCTATTCTTTATTTAATTTTATTTTGGGGGTGCACTTCTTAGTCTGTTCGTGTACCTGACGCTTCCAGGGCCTGGCTAGGGAGCTTGTTTCTTAAAGGTGGTAGTGGCCAGTCTCCTGCTGGGTCTCACAAGTTCTTATTTATATCGGGGCCTATCAGCGAATTTCTCGAAGGTATGCTTTCTTCCCCTGATTTTACCAATTCAAGTTTTTTGCAAGTGAATTATTTCCTGCAGTTCGAAAGGGCTAAAAGGGGTGGTCGGACGAATGGTATTTATGCGGACCCTCGGGCTTTCCCTGTGCTTCACATTGGACACCACTCCCATTTCGTCTGATGAGAAGGTTTCTCTTGTGCGGAGGGAACCTTCTCGTTAACGGTTGGTTCATTGATTAGCGAGATTACGGCGAAAGTCACCCCTTTGCTGAAAGTCTTGGTTCTAATTCATTCGCGACAGGTGAGCGGATGAAGTCTCTTCAGTGCCCGCGCATCACCATCTCCACCCGGGGAAACACTAGTGAATCCTCTCTCGTAATTTTTGGGACCTTTTTTAAGTAAGATTTAGAGAACTCCGGATTTGTTCCTTTTTGACTTCACTCATTTTTCTCAGAGATTTCTCAGATTAGTTCATCACACCTGCAGTCCGTGTTCACCTTTCCGAGATTAGGCTGACCCTTTTATTCCCCGTTGTGTACATGAGCTCCATCTTAATCGGAGCTGTGGTCTTTTTTAGGGGCACAAGGCGTAGACTTGAGTTTTTGGACTCTTTCCCCCAGTATCCGCGTAGCCGAGGGTTTTTTCCCCTCCAGAACTTTGTTTCGGCTCTTTAAGCGCGCTTTCCCTCTCTTTCAGGCCCTATGTTACCTTTGCGTCAGAGTCAGGTGATGCGGGTGCGGCGCCTTTCAGGCGTTCAGTTTGCCCTGTTTTGCCTGGACCCTACAGCTTTTTCTCGAAGACTTTCGGATTATTTTCCCAGTTACCTTTCGAGGATGAGGTGGTTCTTTGTTCCAACGACCAGCCTTCGAGGCATTGTTTACCTTCATTAGAATTTGACACTGAAGCTTAAGGGTGACGAGGACCCAACTTCCTCTCGTATGTCAGGCTCCGACCATCAAGGTTCACCCCCAGTTCTTCGTGGGTGAAGGTCTCCTGTGGCTCGGGAAGGTACTCTTGCAATGTTTTTGACTCTTTTAGAGGCAGAAGCTTTAGGTAGTTTGAGCTGGGGATGCCGATGGCTTTTTTCAAATTGCGCTGGAATCTGGTTGACCCCATTTTCCAAATTTTTCACCTACGTTTTCCCAGATTATCACCTGATGACGAAAACAGTGTTCTGTATTTTGGAAGGCCGGATTTGGTTTTCTTTTTGTGGAAAGTAAGGACATAAGGGCCCATGCTTTGCTTAAACCTCTGCTGGAAAGCCCTGCATATACTTCTAGTGACAGATTCGAAGATTCTGACTTTGAAATTCAGCCTTTACCCCTTACTGAAGGTGGCATTCTCGTTGCCCCCCACGTTTCTTTGCTCCAGTCACACACTCGATTAAGCTTCTACTGATTGCAACGGTATTTTCTCCCCCCTCCTTCCCCAAAGGTCTCCCTGCACTTCACAAAATTATGAACACATCCTTTTCCTCCCCCTCCCGTTTGTGTTGATTCTCTTATTTGCTGTTGTTTGTCTGCCTTTTTCATTCAGCTTTTTCCGGCTTACGGTCGGAAACATCCGTCGGAGTATTTTCCTCGAGTGGGGATTCTTCCACCCGTCGTTTTTTCCATGAGAAGTCCCCAAATTACTTGTACCATGTTGCACTTTCCCTTCAACGAACACGCTTCCTATTGAGATATAGCAGGGCTGCGGCTGGTTCCGCTAAGAAGGCACTTTTCCATTAGGTTTTCTTTTTCCCCCTCTACACACTTTTCTTCTCCCACGAACCCACCTGTTCATTCCCTTGAAGGGATCAGCTTGCCAAGTATTGAAATTAGCCGGTCAGTTTTATGGTCACCCCTCTATACGCCCACTGTGACCTATTTGGTTTGCATATCCCCCCCAGCAACCTAGAACCCAGTCTCTACGGTACAACAATTGCTCCTCCCTTCCCAGATCCACTTTGTACCTCACCCACTAAAATTTCACCATTGTGTTGCGCTTTACCCACCACATATCACAGTTGGTGACTCTCACCAGATTTTATTTCCTTCCTTTACCCTAAATCTCCTTTTGTGTCTCAGTTTTTCAAACCCTCGCCACACTTCATCCCTCTAGCTTTTCGTTCCTTTAGATACTCGCAGGCGGTCTCGCTGATTTTATTTAGTGTCCAATGTTTTTAGTTCCCGACCTGTTTCAATTCCGAATCTTCGCTAAACCATTGCTTCTGGCCCGATACTATGCTTTTTTCCAGTTTTCCTTTTCACTTTCTTCTTTAAAACCTCTCTGGCCTATCTGGAGATCGGGAATTCTTCCAACCACGCGCAACTGCTTTCATAGATTCTCCTCCCAAACCCTCATCCTCCATGGAATAGAGCCCTTCACGTGCCACTCACCCCTGTTCCACAAAGCCAACGTTGTACGCTTCTCGTCGTTCCACTCTGTTCGAATGGTCTCCTCTTTCCAAGTTACACGGTAAAATGCGTGAAGTCAAACCTCATAAGAATTTCTGTCATTCCACGGTTGCTGAAAAAAGTGACCCCCCCCTTATTCAGCCCTAACGAATGTATGCTTTGCCACCCGAGTAGGTACCGTGGATCAAGATGTATGCTTCCCTCCGCCCTTAGAAATCGAATCCCTTTCACGGGAAGGGGACGCACAACCACCCACGATTTCTTCAGCTTTAATAGGGGAGCATATCATGCAGCCACGTTATAACCCTTCCCCCTTCTCACTCAGCCCCTCCTGTCTCTCTAATCAATAAACATCACATTTCGCCATTTTTCTTCCTATTCCGCAGACAATAAAAGTGACCCCTGATTAGCCACCTTCTGCCCGCCTTTCCGTACTTCCACCCACAATGCCCTCACGGCCCCATTTTTGGCCCACATTAATCTGTATCTTTATCGTCCAATTTCGCATGATACCTAGGGCTCCGTCACGTTCCCTTCTACCTTTGACAAGCAGTTTTCGCCGCCTTCCCCCTTGCAAGCACAAAACTGTTCACCTCTCCCTCCTCTCTTCCTGCTGACTGCATTCGCCCATAGTCACCGGACCTCCTATAGTGCACACCCACTTTTCAGAGCGCCCCAGCCGCAACTGAATTATTATTCCTCAATCCAATTGTTTTACAGCTTAAAGGCCTTTCGTCACCCTTGAACTCTTGTTTCCGTGAAAGATTTTCGTTATTTTATTAGGCTGGAATCTGGTGTAAATCAGTTCAACTCATGAACGGTAGACCCACACTGTTTCTATGACCTGATGACTGTTAGGGAATTAACCCCCTTTTCTGGACCCTTCCACTTCTTCAGATAATTTAATGACAGATGTAACAATTGGTTCTTAAAGCTTTTTTCCCTAAATTCTCAGCGGTCATGTCAGCGTTCAAAACAGAGGGGTACCGGTGGCGTGACGCCTTGCATTTGCTTACTTTTATCTATTATCTTCGTGAGTGCTGAGCAAGTTCCTGCTATGAGTCCTGTGGTGAGAGCTCTTTCTCCTGATTTCCGCGCACTGATCTGATCGCCCTATTTTGTGCAGTCAGTTGTTAAGCTCTCAGACCACAGGTAGAAACCTCAACTCTCTCTGTCGGGAGACGGTTTCTCAAGTTCCCACACCGAAGTTGTCGGTAACCGATTTTTCCCGCCTAATCCCCTTTGTGTTGATAGCGATATTAAACCCTAAATCTGGTCAGTTGCCTACAACTGAGCCCGCAATTTTATTTTCTGATTTTCGGAAAAGAGTTGGATTTTCGTGAATGCAGGGCGAGTGTTGAAATTTCATGGGGTACTCTCACTAAAGACCGCAGGAAAGAGTTCGCTACACCAACAAGGAAGCATTGTCCATTGATCTCGTCCGTCTTGTCCTCAAAACCGATTGTGATTGGCTATTCTGTTCCCGCATTCCTTTTGGCTCATCGAACAGTCCTCTTTGCATTGACGTATTTTCTTCCACCCCTCCTAATTATCTTTCCGCCCCAATGATTCTGCGTCCCGGCGTGACAGCTTTGATCCCCTTTGATCCAGACTTACAAGCTTTTAAGTTACCCCGTGAAAGAATTTCGACTTCCACTCCCGCGTGGTTTTTCCCATCCACTTTGGCCCCTTCTTAGAATCAACTCCCCTTGATGTCCAGCACTTATGACCCAAAGAACGCACCCGGAACCCCGGTTCTTTTCTAAAACACTTTCAAGGGTGAACTCTGACCTCTTGAAGCTTTCAAAGAGAAACAGAAGTTTTGCTTTCTCTAGATTTTGGATTGCGATTTTCCGTAGGTGCACAGTAAGTGCCGGTTTCTGAGAAAACTCCGCCCCTAACTCTACAGCGTCTCTTTCTTGTGCTTTTTTACAGGTGTGGGCTGGCAAGGAAGCGGCTCCATCAGGCGATTGCAAGTGGCGGAGACGTTTATCCGAGAAAGATGTTTAAATGCGCCATTTTTTGAAGGATCTTTATTGAGTGCTATTTCCTCAATGGTCTCCCTTAGTTCCAGCCACTTGGCGAATAGTTGAGAAAATGGTTATTGTTGATGTCAACTCCCCTGTTTGATTTTTTTTCTGCTTTCATCGGGCGGTCACCTGAGGACCCCTTGTAATTGTATGAGCGAAGAGTTAGCAGGTTCTGTAATTAGGTGACCTTGGTCGCCAGGTGTATCACATTGGTGGCCGGCTATTCCTGGCAAGCACGGTTCACAGCCAGCTCTTTGAGGTAAAGTGTACTATCTCCGTCTCCCGGTGAGTGCGTTACTAGGTCGTATCGCTGCATCAAAGGCATAGCCCTTTCCACGGGGAAGTCCCCTTGAGTGAACTACCCTCCCCTTCGGCCTTTTTGTGGGAAACATGGCCAGCTTTTCGTTTCGTGTGAATGTCCTTGGGGAGCTGCTTTTGGCTTTGTTCACTCTTTTATCCCTTTTGATCCCAAGAGATTTCCATCGGATCCCTATGTGACTCGTTTATCTTTGTTTCCCAATTGCGTTTTTACAGTGGGTGTCCTTACACGAGTCCTCTAATTACCTGATTCCAGCTGCTTTTTAGGGGAAACTATCCCGCGAGAAGCCCTTTGCGAGTGTTGTAATTGAGGCCCGCGCGCGGGATTTATTCGAACATCCACTTGCGGCGGGGACCGCACGTTTCTCATGAGGCGCGATTATATCGGCCCTTTGTCTCGTTGAAGAACCCCCTGGGATGCTTTTGCTTTCTCCTTCTTAGTGGACTTTTGTGAATTGGAACATACCATTATCCGGTTTTTCCTTTTTACGTGCGATCAGTAGCAACCTTTTCCATGCTCGATTTGGGCTGTTTTGGACCCAGACCCCAGCACGGCGTCTTTTTTTTAACCGGAATTAGTTTTCAGTCATGCAAGCGTACCTTTTGTTTCATTGAACAACTTGACGAGCTTTTAGGCAAGGCAGTTTGTACCTTCCCCACGGAGGCCATTTGCTTCTGGGAGGTAGCACACCTTTTATACGGGAAGGGTCTTCTGCACCTATATTGTAGAGACGCTTTGTTATTTCAGTAGTGCGTTGCTTTTCTTTGCATCTGATTTGAACCTTTCTTTTTGAATAGAGGGGTGCCAATTACCGCTAAGTCCCTGTTTTGCAGATCAGGTCAGCTGTGCTCAAACAGGTGGGAGGTTCGTGGGTCCTTAAGGGCCGGATTTGGCCTTTAGGCTGGCTTCCCCCCCCAACGACACCATCCGAGCACATTAACACTGTTCTTCCGTCCACAGCATGCGGGACTTGACTTAATAGGGTCATCGTATCTTTCCCGACCCTTACTTGAAGGTCACAATTAGTTAGAAAGGGTGGATTAGTAAACTAGGATTACCTTTGGCTCACGGCCACCTTCGATGCATATGATCCCTCTCCATTCTATACCTTATGACTTACCCCCCCCCTGGAGCTCCCGTTTCTCCCCAACTCCCATGACTGAATTTAGCCCCTCCTCACTAGTTTGCTCGATCTCAAATTTTTAGTAGGTATTCCGTTCATGCCTCCCTTGTTGGGGCAAATAGGGTTAGAAAAACCTTACTCTCTACTCTGCCCCTACGTACTTTTGGGGGAATTGACGGCCCCCCAACTTTTTTCCCACATGTTGAGGAATTTCAAAAACTTTTTAACAATTTAGCCGTCTGGCTCGTCCCCTCTCGCACACGCTTTGTCCGGAACCCCCGCTCTATAGCAGTATTCCCCTGAAGGATGGGAACTATACTTTACTATTCACTTTTCAACTTTCGAAGGGTCTTTCCTGCCCCCGTCAACTTTCCTCCCCCTCCGTACTAGCCAGCCCCAGCCAAAATGTTCGCCAGCGCCTGTATCTCCTTTCCAGCATGACTTTAGCTTTCTTTAAGGTACATGGTACAACGCTGTTTCTCCTTTGCCACCTTCCCCACCCTCCCGGCAGCACCAGCGCCCCCTCCCGAACCTCTTCTTGCCGAAGACCAATGCCTCTACCTTGTCCCTCTTTACACATTGGTTATCCACCCCGTACAACTTACGCCCTTTTTTTTCTGCACAAAAAGCTCTGTACCTTTTTCAGCGAACACTTAAGCTTTCCCCTTTCCACTTCTCCTCCTTACCAAATGCTCGCGTGTTTAGTTTGCCACAGTCGGCCAGCCGTCATCCACTCTACGTTCAGCCGGTATTGGAGACGTCTCTATCGGTTTGCTGATTCTGTTATGTTGTTCAAGGAAATTGTCCGACCCTCCCCTCGCCGCAGCGCCCACCGATCTTTCCCCCCCCTTTTCACACTTTTTTTTTTATTTGACTTCCTGACGCCTGCTCACGTGGAACGACCGCAAAGTTTCTTCGACATCCAAACCCTCGAGGCGACCCTTGCTATGAAATGTTCACAACCTTTTCAACTTTGCTCCCTGAAAAGTTCCCCTTCAAACGCCCATTAGCGTTTTAGCTTAGGGCAGAAAACACCACAACCAAAAACCACCACCCAACCCCCCCAACACATCTCCTTCCCCCCCCCAACACAACCCCCCCACCACAAAAACACCCACCAACCCACCCCCCTGACATCACCCGGTACTGCAAGTGTTCACCCACCACCGAATTTTTCAAGACCTGATCTTGATGTACCGTCCTCTATCGTGATAACCCTTCTAAAATGCGTTTCCTTTTTCCAACCGCAGCCCCTTGATAAGGCGCATTCAGTCCCGGTTGTGTCCCCCCCATGTATTCCGCCCTGAGCTGCGGTCCACCTCTTATGCGTCCCCCGTTTGATCGAATGATGTCTTTCTCAAACGCAGAAAATCCTACTTTACCATAACATCCTCACAAACTTAATCGCCCCACAGAAAAGTATTTTCTAATCCGGTTGCTCTTCTTAGGCCAGCCGCAATTTTTCCTAACTCCTGCGCCTCGGGATCCATCCATAAAACGATTTTGTCAGCATTTCCGCCTCCGAACCTCACTGCGGAAAGAACCCCCTCTTCCGACAACCTTCGCTCTCCCCTTCCCCATCGACCGGCCCATTATTGGGAACCCTTGTGCCTCAATACGGCCTTCGCGCAAGTCGGCATTTAAAAATCTTTTTTTCTTTTTCAGTCTCTCCTCTCCCCCTTTTCCAAATTGAATTAAGGTCTTCTCCGCTTTTCATTGCCCGCCCCACCTTTCAACAGTAAGCCCCGCGCCTTAGTTCGTCTGCATCCATTCTCAACCCTTGACTTCATACGGTTACCCCCCACCCCTTTTCGCGCAAGAAAACCCATTCAATCTCTCCTTCCCCACTGTGTAGTATCATGATGAACTTGCAAGATGATGGTACGCAGAACTGTTTCGTTCTTTCCAATCTTGTGCTTGAATCTATTTTAGTATCAGTTCCCATGCCGTAACGCTTACTTCACGTTCCCTTTCATTTATAAATCCCACACTTCTGTGACTCCTCATTTCACTCTCTAAGAATCCGAAATCCCTACTGAAAGTTGGTTGTTCAAGATAAAGCCCTCGGAGGACCGGCCGTTCAATTAACCCACCAAGAGGATTTTTGAACATTGGCGAGACTCCAGACCGCATAGAAATTTTCCGCTACAACATGTACACGCGCCCCTAGTTGTTGTCGGGCAGTCCGCCTTCCTTAGGAATGTAATGTTTCGCGAACAGCGAGCCATGAGTCACGGTTAATGCACGCGCCAGCTGCCAGGGCCGCGCCATTGATCCTCGTTGCTTCCTATCTTCCGAAAATTCCACACCGCAACGGCTCTCTAGCGCAGTTTCCAATTAAAAAACTACGGGGAGGTCTCTCTCTCTTTTTTTCCCCTTTGTTTTTTTTTTTTTTGATGGTTACCTCCCGATTCCTTGATGAAAAAAGCGCTCCTCAGCTTGCGGTGTAGATTTCGGAAGAGTTTTCCGCCCTGTTGGTAATGGTCCAGGGCGTTCGTCCATTTCCCCTTTCGCGTCCCACTTCTCACGACATGCCGCTAAACACATTCTACATACTGCCTACGTGTCGATAATGCCCTCCCGAGGTTGATTCTCAGGTAAAGGTTCGCAATCACTTCCCATGGAAGTCGGGATCCTAACCCCCATGGCCTTGGACTTCCGTTCCCTTTTCGATTGATGGTTTATGATCAACGCCCCATTCCCTATGCGTAACCTTCTGCTTTCGAGTCCATTGACTTTGTATTCCTGACTTTTGGTGGAGAATTAGCACCGATTTTTCTTTGCCCAGCGTTGGGTTAAGCCCCAATTTTTGCGCAATGATACTCAAACGAGTCTTACTCTCTTCAAACGTAGAAACCCCCATTTATATATGCGAACAAACATCTTCATGGGGAGATTACCTTACTTGCCGAAAAAATAGTCTGTCTATGTCTATATGGATTGTTTCTTTTCGACTCATATGGCTGTGCATACCCCATAGTCTTTCTAATATCGCCGAAGGCCGAAGGAGGATCAACGTTTACGTTTTTCGAATTTACTTTTTGAGGCACAAGTTTTGTTTTCCAAGGAAGCGATCAAAAAGCCGGTCTGCAACGTTGGCCGAGGACGTTACTTCCAGGTCCGGGCGGGGGGTGGCATATGCAATCGGAGCGCCGTTGCCTTAAGGAATGCAGGTCCTTCAAGTGGATTGTTCACACAAGGTGGGTGAGGACGCTTTGGTGTTTGTGTTTTTTTTTTGTTTTGGTGTAGCGAGGCTGACTTTGTGAAGTCGAAGACAAATTTGACTTTGGTAGTTCTGTGCTTGAGCGACAGTTATGATAAATTGAAAGGGTGTTTTTTTGTGTTTTTGGTCCTGGATGGTTTGTTGAAAGGGGGGGGGGTGGGACACCGCTGACTGGGAAAAGAAGTGCATGTTGATAAAATTCTTGCTCTTAAAAAATCAAACATTTGTTGTACACAAACTGTGAAAAGCCCCGGACTTTTCTATATAAAATTCGGAAAATATTCCGTGGGAACATTGCTTCACTTTTCACTTCTGTCTCGCCCTCTTAACAAGATTCTGCAGTAGCTCGGCTTTCCGGTACCCTTAACGAGTTTTTTCATCCGGTGGTGGACTTGATAACCATTACTAACAAGCCCTATAGGCGACAAACAGACGAATTATGCTTGCTGTCCATCCTTTCTGACAGTTTATTTTGTCTTTGAGAGGAGGCGGCTCATTCTTCTATAAAGTTTTCAGCCTATTTTGTAACGAACCTCGCATTCTTAGAACTTTGTTAGACAATGTGAAGCATTCAGTTTATGTGAGCGCCGGTATCGTTCTTTTTTCCTTCACAGCATCTTGCGCCTGTTCATCAGTCCCAGTTTCTCTGCGGCTTAATTTAATCAGGGCTTGACGTGGCTTCTGTTACACGTTGGGAACACCGGTTTTTGATTTGCCAAGGAAGCAGGTTTTTTAACCCTTCCGGCTCTTGTTCCTTTTTCGGGGG
>Ga0179593_1498016_pt1 | contig 10728 bp, 9 predicted proteins | sample CZODoug2_1_08_16_FD_185931 | JGI IMG/M metagenome (GOLD analysis project Ga0179593, IMG submission 185931) | Vadose zone soil fungal communities from Angelo Coast Range Reserve, California, USA - CZODoug2_1_08_16fungal (PacBio error correction) | ecosystem: Environmental > Terrestrial > Soil >... | reverse complement strand
CTGCTGTCCCAAAAATTGTTTGAGATTTTTCATGCTCGTTCTGCCATCTGTCAACATGCGGCGGTCGTTTGGCAGCTCCTGATCACTTGACGGGTTAGCTTCTCCGTTGCGCGGAAATTTCTTGGCTCTTAGTGACATTCGTTCGTTTCCTCACAATGGTCTTCTCTCTGTTATTAGTAGGGATCCCGTTTGTTTTTTCTTTAGCCTCTGTTTAATTATCTTGATCTCATTGAGTGAGTTCCCGTTGTGCTTTCTTCCCCTTCCCCCAGGACGGGCGTCCTGGTCTTTTCTGTCCTTTTTTCCTTCCTTGTGAAATTTTGCTTCATTCTCTGTCCTTTTTTCTTTGTTGAGCCTCTTTCGTGGAAACCGCCCGTTGGCGCTGGATAAAACCGCCTTTTCTCTTTCTCTCGGCGGTCCGCCTACTGCCCCCTTTCTTGCCCTTTTCTCTACCCCCCCGGCCTCTCTCCCTTTTTCCCCCTTGTCCCGGTGGGAGGTTTCAAGTGTAAAAAAGTTTCTTTTTTTGTTTTGGCACCCCGCTCCCCACCCTCTCCCACCTCTTAGGTCCTGCAACTCTCTCCTCAAGATTCGTCTTGACTTTCTCTCTCCCTATTTGGATAGCGCCACCTCTTGTTCCCCTTCTGTTTAGCGGTTTTTTGGGTTTTTTTTGTGGTTGGGTGCTTGTGTGTTTTTGTTTTTTTTTTTCTTTTTTGCCTTTTTTTTTTTTGTTTTTTTTTTTTTTTCTTTTTTTCCTTCTTTTTCTTTTTTTTTTTTTTTCTTTGTTTGTGTGTTTGGTTTTTTTTTTTTGTGGTTTGGGGGGGTTTCCCCTTTATTTCCTTGGGGGGCATTTGCTTTCTTTTCCCTTCCTTTTGGGCGCCGCTGACGTAGCCTTTAGGGGGCCCCCCGAAGTTGGAGAAAGCTACCCTTTAACGTTTTTGGATCTACATACATTTTTTTCACCCTGTCCTCTTTTTTCCCCCTTTTTCCGACCCCCCCCAGCCGCACCCCCTCTTTTTGCAGGCAACCAACCGAGGCGGTGGCTCTACCCGTCGAGCTTATGGTTGTGACGAGAGAGTTAGTTTTCCCATTCGAATTTTGACTTTAGGTTTCTGGGCCTGATTATTTCCCAGTGCCTTTGCCCCTAAAGTCTTGACCGGAGCAAACGACCCTGGTCCTTTTTTTTTTTTGGTTTTTTTCACCGCTTTTTCTCTTGGCCCGGCGATGACCTTTTCCCCGCTGCCAGGGGCCGGCCTTCGCATTAAAGAAATCTTTGAGGGTGCTTCAACTTTACTCCCCCTCCCATCCCCTTTTTCCCCGTCGTTCGTTCTTTATCTTTTTCTTTCCACCAACTCTCCTATGATGTCGACTTCGTAACTTTGCTCCGGTTTCAGTTCGTGCGAGCTTTGTAAAGTAGATTCTCGTCTCTTTCTTCCCCCTTTTTCCCTTGCGTGTCTTGATTACCTTTTTCTGATTTTTTCTTTACTTGATGTTCGCTGTTTGGGCCACTGCTTCCAGATTTTTTTAGACTTTTTTTCCGTTTTTTCAGAGAGGGGAGACGAATTTTTGTCTCTTTTTTTTTTTTTTGTTTTCCGTCTGTCCTCCTGTGCTTTTTCTTCTCCCCCGGGCAATCGAATGGGCTCCAGTTTCTTTGATAAGATCTTTACGCCTCTTCCTTCTTCTGGTTGTTGCCCCATCCATTTTTCAACCCGCTCTTGGTTTGGATTCTGATGGTGTCAGGCTTTTTTTTCTTTCTGCTTTTGATATGGTCCGAGTTTGTCCTTGGTTGGCTTGCGGTTGTCCTTCCTTGTTTTTTTCGGATGGGCCGTTTCATCAAAGTTTCAATTCAATTCTTTCTCAGGTTTTTTTTTTCGTTTCGCTTTCCCTTTTTTTCTTCCTCCAAATTTTGTGGTAGACTCCTGCCTTTTCGCGTCCTTCCTGAACCCGCAGGTCGACCCGAGATCAATTCTTTGGGAGGTCAACTTTTATATGTTTTGGTTCTTTTTTTTTCCGTCCTTCTTCTTTCCCCCCCCCCCTCCTCTTTCTTCTTTTGAGAGAGGCTTCTAACCTTGACACACAGAAAGCACCCCCCTCCCCAAACAATCCCCCCCTCCCCCTTTGCCTTTCCCCCCCCTCCTCTTATCGCCTTTTGTCATTCGTGGTTCGCGACCACCTAAACACCCTTTGACTAGTTTCTCCCACTCCTTTTTTTTCTTGTACCTTCGTAGAACCCACGTTTTTGCGACTCCCAAACTGATATGGCCTTCCTGACTTATTTTATTCGCTTCCTTCACGCTTTCCCACCGAACTCCCCCCAGCCGCTTTCGGGGATCTCCTTTTCACGACGAACACAAACATTCCCCTGGAATAAGTCACAACACACCTAATTTATCTTATCGTGTTACCCTCCCCCTTGTCTCCAACTTTCTCATCACACTCTTTGACCCTTCCCTTTTCTCTTGACCCAGGGTGTTTTCTTTCTGAGCAGCGCCACACCCCCCCCTGGTTTATTGAAGAAATTAATCAGGACCCATCTCCTTCTTCCTTTCTTCTCTCTTCGAAGTCCCCCTCCGATGTCCACCAACGACCCCTTCCATGATTCCTGGAGACGTCAGTTTGTTTTTCCCCAAATTATGCCTCCTTTTCTTTACCCTTCGTTTCCCTTCCCCAACCCCCTCCACGCAAACCAGTAACCTCCCTCTGCGTCCAGACAAATCTCTACTTCCCTCCCGGCAGGATCTTGCAATGTTTAAAAGGTCGTTTTAACCTTCTTTCCTCAGTTCGATTCTTCTCCCCTCCTTTTGACCTTTGACTACTTCTCCTCCTGTGCAGGATGGGTTCTAAAAATTCGCATCCCAAGACAGATTTCCGGTTTCTTCGCCTGTTGGCTGAGTTGGGCTCCGCGATAATTCGCCGCTTGTCGTCCTCCTTTTACTTTCCGCTGTTCACCCAGCATCCCCTCCCCGTCTTTACAATCCTTGTTCCCCCCCTTTCACTAACTGGGCGCCGTTCCATGACAATAAGGGCACCCCCTGACCCCCCTCCCCCCCCTTTTTTTTTTGGCCAAACCGGTTCCCTCTTTCCCCTCCCTTCGCCAACCTTTCCCGGCAGTTAGACACCGCCCCTTTCTTTGTCCCCACTTTGACACCAGACTTCTTTCTTCTTTTTTCCTCCCCCAGCGTTAATCGCACCGTAATTTTGTCTTCCGATCACCCCACAGAGTGACCCATTCTTTCTTTCACTCGGGGTCCTTCGTCAGTTCTAGGTGTCCCCTTCATGCCGTTTAATTTCCTGAGCCCCTTCCAACAGCTTTCGTCCCTAGTTGCAACCGTGTTGATATCCCCCTTCCCCGCCCGTTTTTTTTCTCCCTTATGCTAGTACTTCCGACCCTTCTTTTTTTCTCGCTCGATTCGCCGGAAGACGGTTAAATGCAGTGGTGTCGTGCCTGCTTTCCCCTCCTTTTACAAGTTCCTTTTTCCTCCCCCGCCCACAGGTTTCCCTTTCATTGTCGCTCCAACCTTTGTCCCGGACTGCCAGAAGACCTGTCCGCTTTGACCCCCTTTTGTTGGCCCTTTTTTCTTCCAGCCTCCTTCTCTTTCCACCCTCACAACCTTCACCGAAGCCAAACCTTCCCCTGTTCTGCCATTACCCAACGGGTCTTTCCTTTGCCCCCCCTCGGTCCCTTTTTTTTTACCCGGGGTATTCTTTTCTCGAATCCCCTCGGGAACTAGTTCTCAATGTTCTCTATATATACTCATCACCCCCTAGGTGCCTTTCACTTCTTTTCTTCCCCTCACGCCCGTGTCGGAATAAAGTCTTCCAATAAATTATTCACCTGTGGACGTTGCTTTTTCCGTATCCCCCCCTTACACCGCAAGGGAAATTCCGGCGACTCGCTTGCCTGATACACCAGGAACTTTCTTGTGTTGCCGTTTAGATGTCCTCTTTGACCTCCACGAATCTTTTTTCTACCCCCTTCTTTTTTTTCTCGTACCGACATGTTTTTACCCATTTTGTGGACGGAGTGACACTTCGTTCTATTGGCGGGCCCGTGCAACCGACAATCCTTACCTTCTCGTTTTCCCCCCTCTTTTATTCCGCTACCGCCCAAGCTTCTTGTCCTATCGGTTTGCCTTTTCCTCAAATTTCTTCTTCGCCGGTTCCCCTTCCCGCTTCATTTTCTTCACCGCCCGAAGGTTCAAAAAACAAAACCCCCTGCTCCATCTTCTTCGAGCCTTTCGTCCCCTTCCCCCCCCAAACCCCTGATTCTTTTTCCCCCCCCCTTTTTTGTGTGTAACACCGTTCCGGCGTCTTTTAGACTTTGAGTTGAGATTTGATTGTTCCCTGTCCCTTTTTTTTCTCTTTAGCTTCTGGTTCCCTGCGCGTTCATTGGCTCGCGTCTCGTTCAGAGGGCACGGCATTTTCCCAACGTGCCCTAGGGGAAGATGTCAGCGTCGGATTCCATCCTGATTCGCTGTTTCCACTTTCCCGAGCCCTTCCCATCTTTCCGTGTTCCGTTAAAACTTTCTCCAGCCGCTTTTTGCTTCCCTGTCCACCCTCCGGGTAAAAGTTTTTCTAGCCTTTTGCCTCTTCCTTTTCCCGTCCTGAACAAGTTCTGCCTTCAAAAGACCTTTTCCCAGGGAACCTGCCTTGGATACCTGCCCTTTTTTTTCCCCACTGGATTCTCTACCACTCCCCCCTCCACAACCGCGTAACCCCGCCTCTGCAAGTCCCCATACCGAGAATCCATTCGCGACATATTCTTTCTTTTTTTTTTCCCCCTCCTTTCCGTTTCCCCCTTTCCCTGCCTAGGTAACACCTTCCCCAACTTTGGTCACAGTGTTAGGGTACTCCGCCAGTTACGCCCCCTTAAGAGGCTTCAATAAGTGCCCCAACATCGATCCTATCTTCCTCCTTCCCCCTCTCACGTTTTTTTTTGTTGCTATCCTGATAGATGTGGGATCCATTGCTGGGCACTGCTTTTCTTCTTCCTGATATTCGAAATCATGTTTCGGTTCTTTTCTTTTTCCCTACCTTTGGTCCCCCCTGTCACCCCATCTTGGCGATTTTACCTAGGCGGGTACCTGGGGGTGTAGAGCTTTTATCTTTCCCCTCCTCCTGAAGTTTCTTTTTTCTTTACCGCGAGATTATAGACCTGGAATGGTGGGTCCCCCTCTTTTTCTCCCTCCACTGTCTTTGGTTCTTGTTATTTTTCCTTGTGAATGTTCCTTCCCGTCACGGTTCTTCTCTGCCTATCTTTTTTTCCTTCCCCCTCCCATTGTCGCGGAAGGAACCTTTTTTAAAGTCCTATGTCTTTTACTGCCCCACAGCTGTTTCCGGGGTCTTTTAGTAAGCGCTCTTCCTTTTCCTTTCTGTACTCTGCGTTTACCCCTTTTGTCGCTTGAAATCTTTCCACACCGGCCTATGCGCACTTCCACAACGCGGGCTGGGGTTCTTACCGGCCTCGCGCATGTTGAATCTCCCCCCTTCTTTTTTAATCCGAGGGCCGAAAACACAGCAATTTCGTTGCGAAACCTTGAGTGGGTGCTCCGGACCTGAGCGCCTGTCCCCGATAGACTAAACTACGTACAATATAACCGAACTTCTCCTCCGTTTTCAATTTTTTCCACACCTCGTGTTCCTGTGAGCGTTTAGTGGCTGTTTGTTCTCCTCCCCTTCGCCTGTGGGGGGAGATTTCGTCGTAGGTTTCTTTTCCCTATGGGTGGCCTTGTTGCGGGCCACCTCTCCTGCTTTTTTTATGTCGGATATGAACCGCCTGGGTTTGCTTCGTGTCGAAAATGTTTTCTCCTCCATTTGGCACCTCCGAGACTGGTCTCCCCTCCCCCACCCTCCTCTTCGAGTGTATACCTATTCTTTTCCGAGCATTTTCGGCTTTTCCCCCTCGTTGACACACGGTGCCGCGCATTATCACCCCTTGCGGCGTTTGTCCCTTCAACAAGCTTTTTTTTGCTGGCCACTTTTGACCCGTTTTTGCAATGGGTACTGCGGGGAATGGCCCAAAAATGGGTTCCCAAGATTGTACCTTATTCGTTGGCGGGCAGTCTCTGATCCAGGCCTCGCCCCCTTTTTTCCTTCTGGTACCATCCTTTATTTTGCACCTATTATTCCCATTGCTTCAGGGATCCTTTTTGCAGGACCCCGTTCGCCGAGGGAAGGGGATCTCTCTTGACCCCGTCTGTTTTGAACCCTTCCCTTTCTTCCTCTTTCTAATAGATTCCTCCTCTTCCACTTTTTGGAGCATGAATTGTTTTTTTTTCTTTTCCCGTGGAGTGGGCTTCCCTGCCCTCCTGAAAATAACCCAACGGTGTGCTTTGACCTCCCCTTTTTTTCTCTCCCTCAAGGTCCAGAATTTTTTTGGAAAAGTTGGAAGGTTAATGGTTGATGGTTGAGTGGGGGAGTCCCTTTTAGGGTTGTGCCGTCCCCCCCTAGGATGATTGGTGTCTAAAAAAATGATCGATTGGCGGTGGGGTTAGTCTTCACGGACTTTTCGGCCCCAAAGTCTCTCGTCCCCCCCAAAAATTTTCTTTTTGAGGATGAACTTGACTTTTCCTGTTCTGGTTTCGGCTAAAGGTAAACTTCTTGAACCGTGAGTTTTGTCCCATCCTTCACCTTCGCCTGCTTCCCCCCTCTCTTCTTAAGATTCTTTGTCGTTGTCATCTCTCTCATAAGCTTCCTCACTTCGAGTTGTCTCTCGATTCGGGGCCGGTCCTTCTAGGCGCAGCGGGGTTTATGATTATCGCAGGCCCTCTTTTTCCCCTTCTGGAAGTTTTCGCCGTAGTTTCCTATCCGTCTGTAGGGCCCCCGAGGTGGACCGTGAAAATGGCTACCCTCCCCTCCTTTTAGAGCCCCCCCCCCAGACAGGGCGATTTTAAAAGCTCTTTTTCCCCAAGAAGCCACAACCGTCGGTTCAGTCCACACATAGTGTGAGTTGTTGGGATGCTTTTTTCTATTTTTTATTTTTTTTTTCTTACACCTTTTCCTCTTATGTTTGCTAGGACTGAGTCTCTTCTTCCAGCAAGAAACCATTTTTTGTTTAGGTTTTAGTGCCTGATTACTTCCCAGGCTTTTCCGACATAGGTTTCCCCCCAGGCTGACAAACTGATGGCTCCTTTCTTTTCTTCTATGGTCTTGGCTCACCGTGTAGCTTTAGAGGTCCAAGGGTTTGCCATTCTCTGAAATATCCTTTTTCTCATTCCTTGAGCCCGGACCCGAACCCGGTTTTCTGAGCGGTGAAGTTGTTTATCCTGCCTTCCATTTTTCTGGAGTATCCACCTTTAAAACGACGTTCCCCCCTCTCCCGACTTCTTGCCAGTGATCCCGGTGTCTCAACGCGTGCAGGGCCTCTGAACCCGCTTCTCTCTGGGTTTCCAAGGGATATCTCTCTTCTCTGATGGTCTCTATTCGGTCCTTTTCAATAGTTCTAGAAGGCCACGATGTTCAACTTTCTTAAAGTCGCCATTTCGATGCCGTTGGTTACGACGGACGGATGGCACTTTCTTCCTTTCCCCTGGCAGGCACCTCCTCGGAGTCCGGCACCCCTTCCCTTTATCCGCTCACTTGGATGCAAGACCCTGGCGATCAAGCATTGGGCCTCCGGTAATCACTCTCCTACTGTCCAGAGGCTTCTGGTTGGCCCACCCTTCCCTCCCCAAACTACGGTTGTTTTTGCTTATGATTTTTCCTTTGAATGTTTGTTGTTCTTCGTTGTCTCTTCGTATACTCGAGGCCCCCTTGGTGTATCGTCTGCTTCGTCTTGGTGTCGATTTGCTTCTCAAGGTCCACTCTACTGAATATTCCTTCTGGTGGGAGATTTTCGTCCCTGACGTTCGACAACGAGTTTGGCCGCGCCCCCCCTTCTTTGGTAGACTATAGCATTTTTCCGGGCGGTCCTTCCCCATGCAGGGGACCCTCCCTATAATATTTTTCTTTTTTGAAGGCCCTTTACTGTACTTTGGTGAGTTTAGTTGTCGTTTTATAGTCTCTTTTTTCCCTCCCTTTCCCCGTGGTTGTTGGTGTCTTTTCCGCTAAATTGTCCCCCCCCTTCTAAAGACCCCACAGGGAACACTACAACACCTTCCCCTCTCATTGCTTGATCGCGGTTCCCTTTTTGGGGGTCCTGCCAGTCCCCTTTTTTCTCTCGATCCCAACCCCTCCTTCTAGTCTACAACAGACTGCAGCGTTTCCCCCTTCATTCGTTTTTCAACGTCGCGACGCCCCCCCCCCCCAACCTTTACTTTTTTCCCATTTTAGCACATTTGCATTACCTGTCCCATAGACCCCCCCCAAGGCATGCCCCCCCCCACACTTTCTTCTCACGCAGCTTCTTACCGCTAACCCGTCTGCCCCCCACAAAACTTTGAACCCCACAGCTCCCCTCCCCCAACAAACCCAAGCCTTTTATGGACCTTTCGTAAACCAGACTCTGACTTCCTTCTTACAATCATTTCCCGTTTCCGCCATGATTTCCCTGTGGCTCATCCGCAAAACCGGGATTTCGGGACGACCTCTCATCCACCCCTCGATCTCGTAAACCTTTTTTTTTACTCCCCCTTTCTTCATCTCACTGATCTGGGAACCTAACTTGGACAGTGTCATTTTCTCTTCTTTTTTCTCCTCCTATTTTTTTTTTATACCCCCCAGTGAAAAATTGAATATCCCAGTCTTTCCTCTTCCTTCTCTTGGCCCGACCTTGCATTTTCCTTTTACGTGAAGTCGCGTTCCTCTCTTCTAGTTTTTGACAATTTGATCTCGGGCAGTTTTCCTCAGGATGGCAGTTATCTTCCCAACTTCGCTCACCGTTGGATCCGTTTCTCTCTTTATGATGCTTTTGTAGATCATTCCTGCTCATTTTATAGAATTAACCGGAGTTGTGTGAAACACCCCACCCCCTCCCGGTCCCCTTACCATACCTGTTTTTCCACTTCTTCCCCTTCGATGCAACGCCTGGAATTTCTTTCCCTTTTTCCCCCTTTCCCGCCTTCCCCGGATGGTGACACCCGGTCCCTTTTTCGAAAATGATGTGAGTCCACTCCCTCCCCTTTTCCTTTCCCAGCGTTTTTGGTTCCTCCTTACTCCAGTTTCGTTAAATAGAATTGGTCTGTTTTTTTCCTAAAGGCGTGATCCTCAAGTTTCCCTTCCCCATGTGGCCTTCTGGCTTACCGATTGCGTTCTTCTTCCTCTGCCTAGCCCTTTTCGCCTCAACGTCCCGCTTCTCTCAACTTTCGTAGTTGAACTATTCCCCCTTCTTCTCTTTCTTTTTCCATGAAAGCTAACTCTTTTAGCATTCTTCCTTTTTCACTTCCCCCTCCTTACTTGGGAACACGCGTTTTTCTCCCTGTTCTTCAAACCCTGATTTTCTTTCCCCTCATCCGCCCTTTTTGGACCCCCCTTTCCAGGTCATTTTTTCAAGATCCAACTTTTACAGGGGCATCAGAAAACTGACGTCAGATACACACACAAATCGCCAGGTTTCTACCCCAGAGTTTTTTTTCACCGCAAATTTCGGGGCCCCCTCCCCCATCACTTTAAGTCAAACTTTCACCCCAGGTCTATGGAACGCTTTAACCGGTAGGTTAGGCCTGATTTTACCGTCCGGACAGGGAAACTCAGATACCTCCGTTTCTTCTCTTTCCACCTCCCCCCTCTTTGCAGTTCTTTCCGAACGTTGAGTCTTTCTCCCTCTTTTTTTCTACAGTGGAGTGATGAGTCCTCTTTCTTGAAAGTCTGAACTTTCAGTGCGCTGCGGCTACCCCAGGGCGGAGTGACTTGGAGCTTCCCAGTCTGGCCCCCGCCTTTTCTTCCCACATCTTCTCCCTTCTCTATCTCGCACACCTTCCGGGGTATTCGGCAACCATCTTCTATTCTTCCTCCGTTCCCCCCCTGTCATAAGGCATTCTTTTAGGGCTGCATCTTTTCTTTCCCTTTTTAAGCCCCGCGTCCTTTGCCAAGGGCCTCAACTTTTTCGATCAGGAAGTCAACCGCTTTTTTTTTTCTTTTCCCCAAAGAAGTGACCTTCAACAAATTCGTGCCCTATTCTTTAGCTTCTTTCCCCCCCCCCTTTTTGCAACCCCCCCCAAAACCCTCCCCTTCCAAACCTTCTTTTGTTGTGAAATGTAGTCTTTTAATCTTTAGCTTTTTCACTTCTTGAGATTTCTGGTAGTTCTGTTCGTGACTATCTTGCCTCCCCCCTCCTTCCGTGTCTCCGTTCAGTGACCTTTAACGTGATTTTACCTCTATCTGAGGAATGTAGTCGCCCCAGTATATTGTCGCTTCCTCTTTCCTGTTTGTTTGATTTCCATCCATCTTTAATCCCTCGTCTCACGCAGTCACCACACTGCTCTCGATTCCTCCCCTTCTCCCCCTTTTTTAAACGTTTGTTTAGTCCCGCTTTCAGATTCCTTTGCTTACCAAGGCTTCTTTTTTGCCGCACAAAGATCTTAAGTACCACCTTTCCTCGGGACCGCCCTCTTCCCCCCCAGTTGAAGAGTGTTGTAAAAAGCCAACAAAGAACACCACCCGCTCCCTCCGCGATTGCCCCTGGTCAAACTCCGCGCCTCCCTTTTTCTTTTCCTCCCCAATTCGGCTGGCGGTTTTTGCTTTTACTACGTTATATCACCCCCCCACTCCGACTCGGTCCCTTCAAAACTTTTTCCCCCGTTCCTTCGTTAAAATTCACCACGGTTCCTCCTCTCTATTTTCCCTTCAAGCAGAGCC